>WNGB01005403.1_pt1 | contig 34827 bp, 34 predicted proteins | sample 5400681 | NCBI WGS metagenome assembly WNGB01 (sample SAMN13153367, study PRJNA577476) | soil metagenome | isolation source: 115 cm soil or saprolite under grassland replicate 2 | place: USA:California | collected 2016-06-15
CTGGTCATGTTCCCAACATTGTCGTAGTCGTAGGTAGTTGTCGCGCTGCCGGGGGCCGTGACGCTAGTGAGGCGATCGGCGGCGTCGTAGCCGCAGCTTGTGACGTGCATCCTCGGGTCCGTGATGCTTGTCAGCCTGCCCGCGTCGTCGTATGCGTTGGTGGTGACGTCCCCAAGCGGATCGGTCCCCGTCAGCAGCTGATCGTTGGTGTTGTAGGTGTAGGTCGTGCGATAGGTGTCTGGGTTGGCTCCCGTGACGTTGCCGCGCGCGTCGACGCTCGACAGCATCCGGCCGCTTGCGTCATAGGTCATTGTCGTCTTGTTCCCGAGCGGCGTCGTGACCGCGGTCAGATTTCCCGCACCGTCGTATTCGAGATTTGTGACCTTGCTGCGCGGATCGGTGATCGAGGTCACCTGGCCAGAGCTGTTCCGGCCATAGCCGGTGACGATGTTCCCTGACTGGGTGACGGACGTCAGGTTGCCGTTGCCGTCGTAGCCACAGCTGGTGGTGTTCCCGCGCCCGTCCTGAGCGGTCAGAACGGCGTTGAGGCTGTTGTATGTGTAGGTCTGTTGGTAGGAGAGCGGCGACGGCGCGATGCGTGTCAGCAGGTTTCCTCTGCTGTCGTACGTCATTGCTGTCTGCTTCCCACGCGCGTCAGTGAGACTGGTCAGGTTGAGGTCGCTGTCGTAGCCGTAGCTGGTCGTGTTGCCGAGCGGGTCGATCCGCTGTGTCAAGAGGCCGTTCGAGTAGACGTCCTTCCAAGCGTTACCGCGCGCGTCGGTCGCACTTGCAGTTTGTGTCTGCCAATCCCATGCGAAGCCCGTCTTATGGTTGAGACCGTCGTACTGCTCGATCACACGCCCGTCCGACCCGTACACGTTCCGGGAACACGGTGTGGTTGAGCGGATCGATCAGCTTCTCCAGCAGCCCGTACTGCTCGTAGATGTACGTCCACACCTTCCCTCGCGCGTCGGTGACCGAAGTCAGTCGGCCGGAGGTGTAGCCGTAGCTGACGCTGCGACCACTCGACAGCGCAACCTGCGTGAGCAGCCCGTTGCTGTCATACGTGAGCGTGACCTGGCGGTTCGCAGCATCGGTGATCGTGGAGAGCCGGCCGTTGCCGTCGTAGGTAAAGGTGAGGCCTTGGCTGTTCCGATCCTTGAGCGAGGTCAGCTTGCCGGCCGTGTCGAAGCGGTAATGGAGCCCCGTCGCATCGATCCCGTTATAGGTGCGCGTGAATGCGAACGTCACACCAGTTCCCGCCATCCTGAGATCAGTCACTGAGCTGAACGAACTCCCGGTCGAGCTGTTCATGGGATCGTTCACATGGTTGGTCTGGTTTTCGGCAAGCTCGCCGCGACCGGTCGAACCAAGCGCCGCCCCGGCCGACTGTCGCACGGCCGAGCGCCAGGGAAAGCGTTCGAACTCCGGATCTGCGATCGCGACCTTGTCGTAGCCGCAGATCGTCTCTGGCACGTTGACCGTGTAGATGCCTGACGAGATCGGCCCGGCTGGCGGGTTCGCCTGCGAGGCGCGGCCACCGATCTTGCCACGCGAGTTCTGGCCGGCTCCCAAACAGTCGCCAGGGTTGAGGGCGAAGTATTGAGCCTCGCCCCAGTAGTTGTGCTTCCAATCAGCCGTCCGCTTCGTGTTCAGCGTGAACAGCTGCTTGCCCAGAGTGTCCGAGACGGCGTTGTTGTAGATGTTGTTGCGGTTACCCCGTGGCCACTTGCTCACATCGAGGCTCGCGTCGACCGTCAGGCGGACGCCGTCGCGGCCGCTTCCCCGCACCTCGCTGTCGGTGATCGACGGTTGCGGTCCCGTGAAGCTCGAGGTGATGTTGAACCACAGCCCATCCTGGCTGCTGTCACGGATCAGCGAGTTGTCCTCGACCTTCACCCAGCCTTGATTCACTGAGATCCCGTTGCCGTTGTTCGCAAGGGTCGTCCGGCGCAGCGTCACGCCGTCCGTGTCGTTCGTGCTTACGAAGATCCCCGAACGCTGGTTGGACGAGAACGTCGAATCCTCAACCAGCACGTTCGTGCCCGCGGTCGCGACCCGGAGCGCGCCGTAGGCGGGATTCGCCGACCCGTTTCCGCCGTAGCGCACCTCGGCGAACTTCAGCTGCGAGTTGCCGTTCCCTGAAGTGACGTTGATGTCCGTCCACTGCCCTGCCGCCCCAGACGTCGCCGCACCGTCCCCGTTCGTATCACCACCCGCGCTGTCGTCCTGGTAGGAGGTGAACACGATGTGACTACCGGACGTACCAACCGCCGACAGAGTCCCATTCACCCGCAGCTCGCGCAGCGTCCCGTTGAACTTCACGATCACACCAGGATCGATGGTCAACGTTGCGCTCGAGGCAACAGTGACGTTCCCGTCCAGCACATACGGGCTGTTCGCGACGGTCCAGGTCGTATTCGACGAGTACGTCGTCGTCGGAAGATGGGTCGCCGCGTAGGCAGGACTGGCCCCGACAGCCAGGCCAATGACGAGCGCCGCGAGAACGACACACATCCCAACGGGTATGCGGCCGCCAACCGCCGAACGGAGCGAGGCCACCACCGACTCTCCTCTCGATAGCCGCAGGTGACGAGACGCGCCCCGTCACTGCCGATTACGACTTGCGCGCGACCCTAAGACAGCCGTCGGACGTTGTCAATAGGTCCCACGGCGAGTGCCTTTCCGCAGCCTCAGGCCGCTGCGAGCTCCCGCCGGATTTCCTTGAGATCGCCTTCCGCCGAGACGAAGGCGTCGACGACGTCGGGATCGAACTGGCGCCTGCGCTGGTCGAGGATCTCCGTGCGCGCCGCCTGCCAGCTCATCGCGCGCCGGTAGGGCCGGTGGCTCGTCATCGCATCGAGCGCGTCCGCGACCGCGAAGATGCGCGCGCCGAGCGGGATCTCCTCGCCGGCGAGCTGGTCCGGGTAGCCCCGGCCGTCCCAGCGTTCGTGGTGTGAGCGGACGATCTTGAGCCCTTCGCCCTGCAGGAACGCGACCCCGGAAAGCATCGCTTCGCCGAGCACAGTGTGCGTCTGCATCCGCCGCCGCTCGGCCGGGCTCAGCGGGCCCGGCTTCTGCAGGATCCCGTCCGGGATCCCGATCTTGCCGACGTCGTGCAGGAGGAATCCGTAGGGGGTGCTCGGATCGTGGACGAGGCCGTGTTCGCCCACCGCCTTCGCGAGCGCCATCGCGTAATTCTCAACGCGTTGGGAGTGGGCCCGCGTGCCGGTGTCCTTCGACTCCAGCGCGCTTGCGAGAGCCGAGACAGTCTCCATGTAGGCGCTCTGCAGCAGTTCGCGCTGCCCGCGCTCGAGCTCGAGGAGATGGCGCAGGTCGCGCGCGTACATGAGGAGCTCCTCCTCCGGCCCGTCGCCGCGCTTCTTCGACGCGCGGAACGGGACACCGTAGAGGCCCCCGGCGAGCCGCTCGGCAACGGCGAGCAGCTCCAGCGGGCTGAACGGTTTGCGCACGAACGCGTCGGCGCCGGCGCGTTTGGCGGAAGCGCTCGTGCCGCCCGTCGAGCCGGTCAGAAGAATGATCGGGATGTCGCGCGTGGCCGGATCCGCCTTGAGCTCGGCGCAGAGCTCGAGCCCCGTCGTGCCCGGCATGTTGACGTCGAGGACGATCACGTCCGGGCGCTCGGCGCGGATGCGCTTGCGCGCAGCGTCGGCACTCTCAGCCTCCGTTACGTCGACGTCCGCAACCTCGAACGTCGTCCTCAGCAACGTCCGGAGAGCGGGATCGTCGTCGACCAGCAAGATCCGCAAGACGCGGGGCCTCCCTTTCCCGTACCTGGACCCGTTTGTCGGCAGTGCGACCATTGGACTTAAGCCCTCACACTGAAGACACCTCTCGGGGCCAAAACCTGCAAATCCCGCCTCTTTTATGGGTTCTTAAGAGTACTCGTAAAACCCTGCGCCTGATTTCCGGCCGAGGTTGCCCGCGGCGACGTGTTCGCGGAGCAACGGGCACGGTGCGTAGCGGTCGTCGCCGAGCCCTTCCTGCAGCACTTCCATGATCGCGACGCAGGTGTCGAGCCCGATCAGATCGGCCAGCGCGAGCGGTCCCAGCGGGTGCGCGAAGCCGAGCTTGGCGATCGTGTCGATCGCCTCGGCCTCGGCGACGCCGTCGTGCAGCGCCCACACGGCCTCGTTGATGAACGGCATCAGGATCCTGTTCGAGACGAATCCCGGGAAGTCGTTCGCAACGGCCGGCGTCTTGCCGAGCTCGTGAGCGAACTCGGTGATCGCCTCCGCGGTCTCGTCGGAGGTGTCGCGTCCGCGAATGATCTCGACGAGCTTCAGCACCGGGACGGGATTGAAGAAGTGCATGCCGATCACCTTGTCGGGCCGGTCTGTCGCAGCGGCCAGCGTGGCGATCGGGATCGAGGACGTGTTCGATGCGAGGACCGCGGCAGGCGGCAGGATCCCGTCGGCGCGGTGAAACAACTGTTCCTTGACGTCCGCGTCCTCGACGACGGCCTCGATCATCAGCGCGGCCGGGACGATGTCCTCGACGACGGTAACGCGCCGAAGCACTTCGTCGGCGGGCGGGCCGCCCTTCTCGGCGAGCTTGCCGAGACTCTTCGCCATCGTCTCGAGTGCGTGCTCACTCGCGCCGGGCTGGGCGTCGTAGAGCGACAAGTGCCGTCCGGACGCCGCCACGACCTGTGCGATGCCGCCGCCCATCTGCCCCGCACCGACCACGAGGACGCCTTCGAACCGCATGGAGCGAGCCTAACGGCGGCGGCCGCATCCGACCCCTGTGGATCGATAGTCACGCTTCCGTCACAACCAGGGTCAGACCCTGCGTTTTGAGGCGCGCCTGGTCCGGCCGGCCGGCCTGTGGATCAACCGGCACACATTCGTTACACCCAGGGTCAGACCCTGGTGTTTGGAACGCGGCTCAAATGGACGGCGCTAGACCTCGAGCAACAGTGCGTCGCCCTGGCCGCCGCCGGAGCAGATCGCTGCGAGGCCGAGGCCGCCGCCGTTGCGGCGGAGCTCGTAGATCATCGTCGACAGGATTCGTCCTCCCGAGGCGCCGATCGGATGGCCCAGCGCAACCGCGCCGCCGTTGACGTTCACCGTCTCCGGATCTGCGTCCAGCAGCTTCGCGGAGTTGAGCACCACCGACGAGAACGCTTCGTTCAACTCGACGCGCTCGACGTCGCCGATCTTCTTCCCCGCCTTCGCCAGCGCGCGTTCCCCCGCCTTCGCCGGCGTCCGTGCCAGATACGCGAACTCGTCCGCGACGTACGCCTGCGCCACGATCGTCGCCAGCACCTCGAGCCCACGCTTGCGCGCGAACTCCTCGCTCGTCACCACCAGCGCGGCCGCGCCGTCGTTGACGCCCGGCGCGTTGCCGGCGGTCGTCGTCCCCTCGGGATCGAACACCGGCTTCAGCTTCGACAGCTTCTCGTACGACGTGTCGCGCCGCGGGCCCTCGTCCACCGCGAACCCTCCGACGGGGACGATCTCGTCGCGGAACTTCCCCTCGTCGATCGCCTCCACCGCACGCTCGTGCGAACGCAGCGCCCAGCGGTCCTGGTCCTCACGCGAGATCCCCAACTCGCGCGACACGAACGACGCCTGCTCGACCATGTGCCGCCCGTCGAACGTCGACGTCAGCCCGTCGTGCGTCATCAGGTCGATCAGCGTCCCGTCGCCGAGCCGGTAGCCGAACCGTGCCTTCTTCAAGGCGTACGGCGCGTTGGACATCGACTCCATCCCACCTGCGACGATCACCTGGTGGTCGCCGGCGCGGATCATCTGGTCCGCCATCTCGACGGCGCGGATCGACGATGCGCACACCTTGTTGATCGTGTCCGAGCCGATCTCGATCGGCAGCCCGGCCCCGATTGACGCCTGCCGTGCGGGCGCCTGGCCGGCGCCGCCCTGCAGCACCTGGCCCATGATCACGTACTCGACCTCGTCGTTCTCCACGCCGGCACGGTCGAGCGCCTCACGGATGACGATCGAGCCGAGCTCCGTCGCCTCCTTGTCCGCGAGCCCGCCGCCGAGCTTGCCGAAAGGCGTCCGAACGGCACTGACGATGACGGAACGAGTCACAACTTGACGGTACCAACCAACCTCCGTACTCTGAGACGACCGATGACTCCTGCCACTCGCACCTTCTGGGCCTGGCGCTGCGAGCGGAGCGGGAGCCTGCGCCGGCGCTGAGCTAGGCCAGAGACAACCCGTTCCGCTCGATCGAGACCTTCCGCCGGAAGGTCTCTTTGCGTGCCCGCCCATTTGCCGGAGGATTCGTCATGACCATCGCACCGGACATCGCCACCGACCTCGTCACCCCGCTTGGGGCGTACCTGCGGCTGCGCCGCGAGGGACGCGCGGCCTTCCTGCTCGAGTCGGTCGAACGCGGACGACTCGGCCGGCACTCGCTCGTCGGTTGCGGCTCTCATCTCTGTTACCTCGCCGAGGCGGAGGCCTGCGGCGAGCCCGTCGTCGGCTACCTCGCCTACGACTACGCCGCCCGCCTCGAACCGACCGTGCCCCTGCCCACCGAGGGCACCGGCCTGCCGGAGAGCCGCTTTCTCGTCGCCGACATCCTGATCCGCTTCGACCACGTGCTCGGCACCGCCGAGGTGATCCGCGGCGATCCGGACGAGGTCACGCGCCTCTTCGCGCGCCCCGTCCCGGACCTGCCGCACACAAACGGACGCCGGGGGCTCGCGAAGCGCACTCCCGCCAGAAGCGACTACGAAGAATCGGTCCGCGCGGCGCAGGAGCACATCCGCGCGGGCGACGCGTTCCAGATCGTCCTCTCACAGCGCGCCGAGCGCCCGACGTCGGCCTCGGCGCTCGACCTCTACCGCGCACTGCGCCGCGTGAACCCGTCGCCGTACCTCTTCCTGCTCGAGCTGGACGGGCTCGCGCTGATCGGCTCGTCGCCCGAGACGCTCGTCAAGTGCGAGGGCCGCAACGCCAGCCTCAACCCGATCGCAGGCACCACCGAACGCGGGTCCGGCGACGCCGAGCGCCTGCTCGCATCGGAGAAGGACCGCGCCGAGCACGTGATGCTCGTCGACCTCGGACGCAACGACCTCTCGCGCGTCTGCCTCCCGGGTACCGTCGACGTCACGCGCTTCCTCGAGGTGGAGCGCTACTCGCACGTGACGCATCTCGTCTCCCAGGTGAGCGGCGAGCTCAAGGACGGCATCTCGCCGTTCGACCTGCTGCGCGCCTGCTTCCCCGCCGGGACGGTGTCGGGCGCGCCGAAGGTGCGGGCGATGCAGCTGATCTCGGAGCTCGAAGGAAGAAGGCGCGGGCCGTATGCCGGAGCGGTCGGGTACGCATTCCCGGACGAGGCCACGCTCGACACGTGCATCGCGATCCGGACGATCGTGCTGCGCGACGGCGTCGCGCACCTTCAGGCCGGTGCCGGCATCGTCGCCGACTCGGATCCCGCGGCGGAGCACAAGGAGTGCCTGCGCAAGCTCGCGGCCGTCGAGGCCGCGATCGACCTCGCGGAGGCGGAGCAGCGTTGATCCTGCTGGTCGACAACTACGACTCGTTCACGTACAACCTCGTCCACCTCTTCGCGGAGCTCGGGGCGGACGTGGTCGTGCGGCGAAACGACGCGCCCGATCTCGAGCGGCTCCGCCCGTCGGCGCTCGTCATCTCTCCGGGCCCGGGGAGACCGCCCGAGCGCGTTGTCGCCCTGGTGCGTGAAACGCGCGTGCCCACGCTCGGCGTCTGCCTCGGCCATCAGGCGATCGTCGAGGCGTTCGGCGGCAAGATCGGGATGGCACGGGAGCTGGTCCACGGCAAGGCCTGCACGGTCCGGCACGACGGCCGCGGCCTCTTCGCCGGGCTCCCGGAGGAGCTCGAGGCGGGCCGCTACCACTCCCTCGCCGCCGAGACGATCCCGGATTCGCTCGAGGTCTCGGCCACCGCGGACGACGGCGAGGTGATGGCCGTGAGGCACCGCGAGCTGCCCATCGACGGCGTCCAGTTCCATCCCGAATCGGTGCTGACCCCCCTCGGACGCGAGCTCGCGCAAAACTTCCTCTTCAGATGATCCAGCAGGCCCTGCAGCAGGTGCTCGACGGCCGTGACCTCAGCCGCGAGCAGACGCGCGAGGTGATGGGCGAGATCATGAGCGGCGCCGCGACGCCCGCCCAGATCGGCGGCTTCCTCGTCGCGCTCCGTGCGAAAGGCGAGACCCCGGACGAGATCGCCGGCTGCGCCGAGGCGATGCGCGCTCACGTGTTGCCCGTGCGCCCGCGACGGGACGACCTCGTCGACACAGCCGGAACCGGCGGCGACGGCGCGCACACGATCAACATCTCGACCGCGGCCGCTCTCGTCGCCGCCGCCGCCGGCGCAGCCGTCGCGAAGCACGGCAACCGCGCCGTCTCGTCAGCGTGCGGTTCCGCGGACGTGCTGGAAGCGCTCGGGTTCGAGCTCGAGCAGGAACCGAAGCGGATCGAACAGTCGATCGACGAGCTCGGCTTCGGCTTCCTGTTCGCACCCTCGCACCACCCCGCGATGCGACATGCGGCGCCCGTGCGCAAGGAGCTCGCGACGCGAACAGTCTTCAACGTCCTCGGCCCGCTGACGAATCCGGCCGGCGCTCGTGCGCAAGTCGTCGGCGTCTACTCCGAGCAGCTCGTGCGCACGATCGCGGAGGTGCTGGCACGCCTCGGCGCGCGCCGCGCGTTCGTCGTGCACGGCGCCGGCGACATCGACGAGCTCTCCCCCGTCGGCCCCAACCTGATCGCGGAGGTCGTCGACGGCTCCGTCCACGAGCGAACCCTCGATCCGGAGACGGAGCTCGGGCTGCCGCGCTGCAGCGTCGAGGAGCTCCGCGGCGGCCTGCCGCCCCAGAACGCAGCCGCGGTGCGTGAGGTGCTGGCAGGCGCCGACGGCGGACGCCGCAGCGCGATTCTGCTCAACGCGGCCGGCGCGATCGCGGCCGCCGGCCATGCGGCCGACCTGCGCGAGGGCCTGGAGCTCGCCCGCGACGCAATCGATTCCGGCGCCGCCGCCGACCGGCTCGAGCGGCTCGTCACCTTCTCGCGTGAGACTGTCGTGGCCTGATGGGACGTTTCCGTGATGGCCTGGCAGCACCCGGCCTCGGCGCGATCGCCGAGGTCAAACGGCGCTCGCCTTCTGCCGGCGACCTCCGCCCCGACGCGGACCCGGCACGCCTCGCCGCGCAGTTCGCCAATGCGGGAGCGGCCGCGATCTCCGTCCTGGTCGACGAGCGTTTCGGCGGCTCGCTCGACGATCTGAGCGCTGCGCGCGCAGCGACGTCGGCGCCGCTGCTCGCCAAGGGCTTCTTCACGGAAGAGATCGACCTGCTCAAGGTCAAGGTCGCAGGCGCCGACGCTGCGCTGCTGCTGCTGCGCAACGTCGAGGATCACCGGGCCGCGGCCTTGCTCTCCTATGCGCGCGAGCTGGGCGTCGAGCTGCTGGTCGAGGCCCACGACGCGAACGAGCTGCAGCGGGCGGTTGCGCTCGGCGCGGAGGTGATCGGTATCAACGCGCGCGATCTGACGACCTTCAAGATCGACCGCCGCACCCAGCTCGAGCTCGTCGGCCGCCTCCGCGACCACGAGGCCGTGATCGTCGCGGAGAGCGGCGTGCACACTCGCGCGCAGGGAGCAGCCGCCGAGCTCGCAGGCGCGGACGCGATCCTCGTCGGCTCCGCCCTGATGCGGGCCGACGATCCGGCGGCGAAGCTGCGCGAGCTCAGCTCACGGCCGCTCGTGAAGGTGTGCGGCCTGACGCGTGTCGAGGACGTCGATGCCGCGGTCGAGGCGGGCGCCGACATGCTCGGGTTCATCCTCGCGGAGCAGAGCCCGCGCCGCGCCCCCGCCGTCCTGCCCGTGCCGGACGATCGCCTCAGTGTCGCCGTCTTCGTCGGCGAAACGGAGGACGCCGGCTCCGACCTCGTGCAGCTCTACCAGCGCGTAGAGGGCCGCGTCCGCGGCCGCGACGCCGTCCTCCTGCGGGACGGCAAGCAGGTTGCGCAGGTCGTCGACCTGCCGTGGGACGAGCCGGATCCGCTGCACCTGCAGCGCGCGGCCGCGCACGAGGGACGCGTGATGCTCGCCGGACGCCTGGGGCCGGAGAACGTGCGCGAGGCCGTGCGCGCCGTCAGCCCCTGGGCAGTCGACGCGGCGTCGCAACTCGAGGCGGAGCCAGGGATCAAGGATCACGAGAAGGTGCGCGCCTTCGTGGCGGCTGCGCGATGAGCGCGGTCGCGGGGCTGTTCGGAACCTACGGCGGCCGCTACGTCCCCGAGACGCTCATCCCCGCGCTCGACGAGCTCGAGGCCGGCTGGCGGGAGGCGCAGTCCGATCCCGCCTTCCACGCAGAGCTCGACGAGCTCGGACGCTCGTTCGCCGGACGACCGACCCCGCTGACACGTGCAGAGCGCTTCGCGCCCGGCAAGCGGCTGTACCTGAAGCGCGAGGATCTCCTCCACACCGGCGCGCACAAGCTCAACAACGCGCTCGGGCAGGCCGTGTTGGCACGCCGACTGGGCAAGCAGCGCATCGTCGCGGAGACCGGCGCCGGGCAGCACGGGGTCGCGACCGCGACGGTCTGCGCACGCTTCGGTTTCGACTGCGTCGTCTACATGGGCGAGGAGGACATGCGCCGCCAGCGGCCCAACGTCGAGCGCATGGAACTGCTCGGTGCCGAGGTGCGCCCGGTCGAGTTCGGCACGCGCACCCTGAAGGAGGCGACGAGCGAGGCCATCCGCGACTGGATCACGAACGTCGAGACGACGTACTACCTGATCGGCTCCTGTGTCGGCCCTGCGCCGTATCCGGAGCTCGTGCGTGAGCTCCAGGCGGTGATCGGGCGCGAGGCGCGCGCACAATTTCTCGAGCTCGAGCAGCGGCTGCCCGAAGTGGTGATCGCCTGCGTGGGCGGCGGCTCGAATGCGATCGGCATGTTCGCTGGCTTCCTCGAGGACGCGGACGTGCGCCTCGTCGGGGTGGAAGCCGCCGGGGCTGCCTCGCTCGGAGCGGGGCACGCCGCCGTGTTGCACGGCGCACGCTCGTCCGTCCTCGCCGACGAGGACGGCCAGGTCACCGATGCACACTCGATCTCGGCCGGGCTCGACTACCCGGGCGTCGGGCCCGAGCACGCGTGGCTCCGCGACACCGGTCGCGCGGAGTACGTCGGGGCAACCGACGAAGAGGCGCTCCGCGCCTTCCGCGACCTGACTCGCCTCGAAGGGATCATCCCGGCGCTCGAGCCTGCTCATGCACTCGCGCGCGCGCGCGAGCTCGAGGAGGAGCTGATCCTCGTGTGCCTGTCCGGACGCGGCGACAAGGACCTCGCGGAGGTGCTCGCGCACTGACCTACGACGCCGAGCACACAGCCGCTTTCTACGACCAGTACGGCGAACGCGAGTGGACGCGCTTCGAGGACGGAAGGAACAGCCCGACGAGCCTCGAGGTGCACAAGCACTACCTCCACCGCTTCGTTCGTCCTGACGATCGCGTCCTCGACGCCGGTGCGGGGCCCGGCCGGTTCACCCTCGAGCTCGCGCAGATCGGCGCGCTCGTCACGGTCGCGGACATCTCACCGCGGCAGCTCGAGCTCAACCGGGAACAGGTGGGAGCCGCGGGCCTGGAGGAGCGCGTGACGGCTCGCGTCATCGCCGACGTGACCGACCTATCCCGCTTCGACGACGGCGAGTTCGACGCGGTCGTGTGTTACGGCGGGCCGCTGAGCTACGTCGTCGAGCAGGCCGAAGCAGCCCTGGCCGAACTGGCGCGTGTCACACGCTCAGGCGGACACCTCCTGGTCAGCACGATGTCGCTCGTCGGGGCGGTGTGGCACTACCTGGACCTCCTGCTGGAGCTGGCCGAGCGGGACGGTGCCGAGCTCACGGACGAGATCATCCGGACCGGGTTTCTGCCGGAGAAGGACGGTTACGGTCACCTACCGATGCGTCTCTTTCGCTGGCGTGAGCTGAAGGAGCTGCTCGCGGGACACGGCGAAGTCGTCGCGGCCTCCGCAGCGGGTTTGTTCAAGGCGAATCCGGACGAACCACAGCTGCGCGACCTGCTGACGCGCCTCGAGCTCGAGCTGGGAGCAGAGCCGGGCGCGATCGACGGCGGCGAGCACATGCTGGCGGTCGTCCGCATCGCATGAGCTCTAACCTCGAGGCCGCAAGCCTCTCCTCGTACGCCTTCCCGGAGACGCTCCGCACGGGGGAACTGCTCTTGCGCGCGCCGACCGAGGCGGACATCGACGTGATCGCGCCCGCGTTTCGCGATCCCTCCGTGGGGGGCGAGGCCGGCCTGCCGCCCCTCGACGCAGAGGCGCTGCGCATCATGCTGCGGGAGCGGTTGCCCATCTTGCGCGCGCAGGGCCTCCTAGCCCCGTACGTGATCGAGGACATCGAGACCGGAAGGATCCTCGGCGGCGCTAACCTCCGGCTCTTCGACCCGATGCGCGACACGGTGGAGCTCGGCTACTGGCTCTTCGTCGAAGCACGAGGAAGGGGCATCGCGACGCGCGCAGTGCGGGCGCTGGTGGAGCATGCGCACGCGAACGGCGTCGTCCGCGTCGAGGCGCACGTTCGTCTCGGGAACATCGCGTCGGAGCGCGTCCTCGAACGCGTAGGTTTCGAGCGCGAGGGTGTCAAGCGCCGCCTGCTGCGTTACGGCGGCGCGCGCGTCGACGCGACGTTGTTCGCCGTGATCGCGCCCGACGCCGGGTGAAGATGCTCGTCGTCTACCTGATGGCGGGCCGGTCGACTCCCGAGCTCGCAGCGGCAGCCGTCGAAAACGGCGCCGATCTCGTCGAACTCGGCTTCCCGTTCTCGGATCCGCTCGCCGACGGGCCCGTGATCCGGCGCGCCGCGGAGCGCGCGCTCGCCGAGGGCATGCGCACGCGCGCGTGCCTCGATTGCCTTGCGCGGACGCGTGAGCTCGTCCCCGACACGCCGCTGGTGCCGATGACCTACGCGTCGCTGCTCGAGGCCTACGGCTGGGAACGCTTTGCCGAGGACGCGCGCGCAGCCGGCGCGACCTCGCTGATCATCGCCGACCTGCCTGCCGGCGAGCGGACAGAGTTGCGCCGCATCCAGCTCGTCGCACCGACTTCCACCGACGAACGCCTCCGTCTCGCGGCCGAGCAGACGGACGGCTGGTTGTACCTCGTGACGCTCACGGGGACGACCGGCGCGCGGCAGGACCTCTCCCCCGCGCTCGCCAGCCTCGTCGAACGCGCGCGCGCCGTCACCCGCGAGCCCCTCTATGCGGGCTTCGGCATCTCCACGCCGGAGCATGCGCGGGCTGCAGCGGCACTCGCGGACGGCATCGTCGTCGGCTCACGCGCGGTTGAGGTCGCGGAGGAAGGAGCGGAGGCGCTCGGCGCGTACGTCCGGTCGCTCCGCGAAGCTCTCGACTCGGTGTGAGCTGGCTCGTCCTCTTCGACATCGACGGCACGCTGCTGCTCACGCACGACGAGGTGTATGTCGAGGCGAACCGACTCGCACTGACCGAGGTCTTCGGCGTGGCGCCCGAGGGTCCGGACGTCCCTGGCGACACAGCCACAGCGCACACGCGCCGCGCGCTGAGCGCGGCCGGGGTCTCGAGCGGAGAGATCGACGCCGGGCTCGCGCGCTGGTGCGAGACGTTCTCTGAGAACTACGTGCGGCTTCTGGCCACCGCAGACACCAGCCACTGGGAGCTCGGCCCGGGCGCGCACGAAGCGCTCGCGGCGACGGCGCACCCCGCGCTCCTGACGGGGAACCCGCCGAAGGTCGCGCACGCCCGGGTGGAGCGGCTCGGCCTGGCGACGTACTTCACGCCGGGCCAGGGCGCGTTCGGCTGCGAGCGAGAGAGCCGTGTCGACCTCTTCGCCCTCGCCCGCGAGCGAGCGGGCGATTGGCCGGCGGAGCGAACCGTCGCGGTCGGCGACACGCCGCTCGACGTCTCAAGCGCACATCAGGCCGGCTGCCGCAGCATTGGGGTGACAACGGGCCGTTACAGGCGGGACGAGCTGGAGATAGCCGATGGCGTCATCGCCGAGCTGCACCAGCTCGCCGACGCCCTCAAGGAACTTCACTAACAATGTGAGCTATCCATCGCACGAGCGCGTGACATCACGCCGCCCGAGCAAGGTGGACTTCGCAGCCGTTCAAGCGCTGACAGCTTCTTGCGCTCGGCCGGCAGACGACCGCAAGCCGAGCACGTCTGGCTGGTATTGCGCGGGTCTACAAGCACCACGATCCGACCAGCTTCTTCCGCTTTGTCGGTGAGGATGCCAATGAACTGCCGCCAAGCCGCGTCCCGAACGTCTTTCGACAAGTAGCTGTCTGCAAGCGCCTTGACCTGGAGGTCTTCCAAACAAATGAGGTCGAAGTCGCGGGTGAGACGGCAGGCGAGTTTGAAGTGATGATCGCGCCGGACGCGCGCCTCCTTCCTCCGTGCGCGGGCGAGCGCGGCGACCGCCTTGCCTCTTCAGCTCGAGCCGACCATTTTGCGAGCAAGCTGCCGCGCGAGCTCAGCGACACGCTGTTCTGCCTGACGCTGCGCCCGCGGACCGGCGAAGAGCTCGCCGGTCGAAAGCGCAGCGAAGTTCGTGATCCCGAGGTCAACACCAACGTTCCGACCGACCGCTGGTAGCGGTTCCGGGCGTGGCATCAATACCTCGACGCATAGGTACCAGTGGTGTCCGTGGCGCTTCAGGTCGACCTTTTTCCGCTCCGCGACCTCCGGGATCGGCCGATGCACCTTCAGCTAGACGTTTCCGACGCCGGCCCAGTAGACGCGAGAAATGTCGTCGCGGAGTCTGCAGCCCTTGTCGTATTGCGCCGATAACGTGCCCCAGCGCGCAGCGCTCTTGAAGCGTGGGAAGCCTGGCTTTTGGCCACGTCGAAAGAAGCCCTGGAAGGCCTGGTCTAACGGTCGGAGTGCGTCCTGCTGTGCTGAGCGGCTCATTCCCGGTGGCAGCCACGCTGGGCACTCAGCGTGCAGGCGGGTGAGCTCCTTTGATTGCCGCAAATATGAGATCGGGAGGCCGGCGACATTGAACGCCGTGATCCGCTGTTCGAGTGCGGCGTTATAGAGCTCACGGGTAAAGCGCAACTGCTCGAAGAGCAATCGCTGCTGCCGCCGGGTCGGATAGAGCCTGTACTTGAACGTGCGCCGCAGCACCTTCCGAAGGTACGGACCGACCCGGACGGCTAACTAAACCGCCGCTTCGGCGTCGCATTGATATCGGGCCACATATCGGCGGCAGCGCGGCTGAGAGGACGGCATGACCGAAAGCGTGGGGCGGAGCGCTTGGCATGGAATCGAGGTCCGTCATTTGGCTGCCCTGCAAGCCCTGGCCGAGGAAGCATCGTTTCACGGCGCGGCCCGCCGGCTCGGCTACTCGCAACCGGCGGTGAGCCAGCAGCTGGCCGCGCTCGAGCGCATCGTCGGCACGCAACTCGTCAACCGGCCGCGCGTCTCGCAGCCGTTGACCTTGACCGAGGCGGGACAGCGCCTGCTCGTGCACGCGCGTTCGATCCAGGCGAGCCTCTCCTGCGCGGAAGCCGAGCTCGGTGGCGATGCAGGCAAGGTGCAGCTACGGATCGGGACGTACCAGACGGTGGCGGCGCATCTCCTCCCCCACGTCGTCCGTGAGCTCAGCCGGCAGGCGCCGCATGTCGAGATCATGCTCGACGACTGTCCCGGCGACACGCGGCTCGTGACGTCGCTCGACCGCGGCGACCTGGACGCGTGCTTCGTCGACCTGCCCCTTCGTTTCGACCGCGGCCTCCAGACGGATCCGCTCGCGGTCGACGAGTACGTCCTCGTGTTGCCGCGCAACGGGCGCCGGTCCGCGCTGGCCGAACCGCTCGATCCGATCGAGCTGCGCGCGCTCAACCTGATCGGGTTCAAAAGCTCGGGCAGCACACAACGGGTGATCGACCACCTGCAGTCGCAGGGGATCGAGCCGCACTTCGTGCTGCGGTCTGATGACAACAACGTCGTTCAAGGCTTCGTCGCAGCGGGATTCGGCGCGGCGTTGATCCCGCGGCTCGCCGCCGAGCTGCTCTCGGGCTCGCTCGACATTCGTCCGTTCGAGCCGGGATTGCCGCCGCGGATCATCGCGCTCGCCTGGACGCGCGACCTGAGTGGGGCGCCGTGGCTGCAGGCCTTCGTCGGCGCGACGCGACGTGTCGTCTCGCGGATCTGGCGCGATCGCGCGGTCGATGCGATGCATCAGGCAGCCGCCGCGCGCGCGGGTGTGGCCTAGGAGCCGATCGCAACCGCAAAACCGGCGATAACGAATTCGCGCGGGCGGCCGTTCACTCGTGGGCTATGTTCGAACGCAGTGCGTTTGCGTCCCGCATTCGGCGTCGACGCAGCTACTCACATCCGTGTCGAAGGCGCACCCAGGTGCGCCTTCGATGTTTCCGTGACGCGTTACCTGATCGCCTGATTCGACCTCGTTATCCCCGCTAACCGTCCGCGGGATCCCGAGTCTCGGTTGGCGTAATGCGCCTCGTTGCGACTCCGGCGGACTGGCCGATGACAGGCGCGATTGCACGCGCCGGGTCGCAGATCGAGGCCTGACAAGGAGGGATAGATGCATCGACGGAAGCTCTGGCTCTTCGCCGGGGTGGTGCTCGCAGCCCTTGCGCTCGCGGCCACCGGCTCGGCGAGAGTGAGTGGACCGGACGGCGCCTCCGCGAAGAGCGCAGGCACGCTGGTCTTCGGGGCGGAGCAGGGCGGCGGTCCGGATTGGTGCCTGAACCTGATCCTGGACGTGGACTGCAACGCGTTCTGGAACGTCGTGTTCCAGACGCCTGTGGTCCGCGGCGCGTTCCTGTTCACGCCCAAGTTCACGTACAAGCCGGATCTGATCACCCACTACAAGTTCCAGCGGAACCCGCAACGCATCACGTACTACTTGCGCAAGAACGCCAAGTGGAGTGACGGCGTGCAGGTGACCGGCAAGGACTGGAAGTTCACGTGGCAGACCGCGATCAACCCGAAGTACAAGGACCACATCGACCCGCTCGGCTGGGAAGACATCCGCAGCGTCGTCGGTAACGGGAAGGTCGTGAAGGTCACCTTCAAGCGGAACTTCGCCGCTTGGCGCGGTCTGTTCGGCTACATCCTGCCGCAACATGCGCTCGCCGGCAGCGACATGCTGACGGTCTGGAACGACTGCATCTGCAACCCGAAGAAGGGGAACGCGCCGATCAGCGATGGGCCCTTCCTCCTGACGCGGTTCGACCGCGGGTCCGGCATCACACTGGTGCGGAACAACCGCGGCTGGTACGGCCCGCGGGCCAAGCTCGACTCGATCGTGTTCCGCTTCATCACGAACACGAACTCCGAGATCCAGGCGATCCGCTCCGGTGAGGTCGACGCGATCTACCCGCAGCCGCAGCTCGCTCTCGCCGACCTGCGCAACCAGGCGGGGCTGCGAGTCGTCACGCATCAGAGCCTTTCCTGGGAGCACATCGAGATCGAGCAGGGCTCCCACGGGAACCCGCTGGCGAAGCAGACGTGGCTCCGCCGGGCGCTGATCACGGCCGTCAACCGCACCGCCGCGGCAAAGGCGCTCTACAGCACGCTGAATCCGAGCGTCGGGCCGCTGCAGAGCCTCGTTCGCCTCCATGGCGAGAAGGGGTACTCGAACGACTTCGCGAAATGGAATTACAGCGTCGCGAAGGTCGACAGCCTGATGAAGGCGCACAACTGTTCGAAGGGCGGCGACGGCATCTACCGCTGCAGCGGAACGAAGGTGTCGTTCGACTTCGCGTCCACGACGGGTAACGCGCTGCGGCAGCTGGCGTTCACGATCTTCCAGGATCAGGCCGCGAAGGCGGGGATCGAGCTCAGGAACGGGTTCGTCCCGGCCGGGACGCTGTTCGGCAGCAAGTTGCCGGCGCACGACTTCGACCTGGCTATGTTCACGCAGCTCGTGACCGTCGATCCGCATTACGTCGTGAGCGTGTTCTCGTGCGGCAACGCGAGCAACTACACCGAGTACTGCAACCGCACGGTGACCAAGTGGCTCTCGCAGTCCGACCGTGAGCTCAACGACGCGAAGCGGCTTGCACTGATCAAGAAGGTCGGCAAGGTGCTGGCCAACGACGTGCCGATGATCCCGCTGTTCCAGCGGCCCACCTACCTCGTCTACAAGACGTCGGTGAGCGGCCTGGTCGACAACCCGACCAGCCAGGGCCCGAGCTACAACGCGGAGGCTTGGTCCAAGAGGTAACGCACGTTGCTGGGGTCTGACCCTTCGGGTCAGACCCCAGCATTTGTACGCCGCTTCGCGGGGAACGCGCGCGGGCTGAGCCCGGGCGCTCCTGGGCGGTGGGCGGCTGTTCTCTTCGGTGCGGCGCGACCATGCTGCGCGTGCTCGCGCCGCATCAGTTCGCCTCCGCGTAAGCCGCGCTTCGCGCCGGCTTACGCTCCGGCTCTCGTCGGGTCGTGATTCGGGCCGTTCCCAGGATCCGCAAGGAGTCCTGATCGTTCCGTAACGACTCCGTCGTAGCTTTGAATGAGATGCCGAGGTTCCTCCCGGTCGGGAAGGACGCACAGGGCGCAGCACGTTTCCTGCTCGCAGCGCTCCCGGCACTCGGCGCCCTGCTGACGGCGCTGGCGATCACGGGCGACCTCGTCGGACGGATGGCGCGCAACCACGCGTGGGCGACGTTCACGTCGTTCGGCTGCGCAGCGCTCGCGGTGTTTCTCGGTGCGGTCGCGGCGTTCGGGCTGCGCGAGAACTCCAAGGAGGAGCGACGGGTGTTGTATCTCGGCCTCGGCGTGCTCGGCGCAGGGCTCGTCTTCACGGTCTACGCCGGAGTCGCGACGTGGGGCGACCGGCCACAGCCGAGCATCACGGTGACGCCGAAGCGCGGTGCGTCCGTCGGCATCTCCGTGCACGGCAGCGGCCTCCGCTCGAGCGACCACCTCGTCGTCGAGGTCGAGCAGCTCCTCCGCACGACCGACGACAGCGGCCGGCTGACGTGGACGTCCGGACAGCCTCTGTACGGCGCGTCCCTGGGGCCCGACGGCTCCGGCAACGTCGACGAGACCGTCGACGTCCCGCTGCCGGCCGGGGATTTCGACGACGTCGGCGCGCGGGCCTGGGTCGGGGCCTGGGTCGGGAACGAGCCGACGGATTGCTACGCCGACGGCAATACGACCGGCTGCGTCCGCGTCCACATTCCGCGACCGCAGGAACGGCCGCAGCTCGCCGTCGACTGGGAGACGTTCGTGCGGGCGCCGCGGGTGCTGATCAAGCTGAGGGCGCGGAACCTGCCGCAGCGGCCGTCGCGCTCGATGACGCTGCGCGTCTACGGTGTCACGGCGGCCCAGCCGCCGCGGATCCTGGCGGAGTGGTCGCTCGCCCCGGACGCGGACGGCGTCTTCGACCGGCACCTTTCGGTCGTCGTCGGCCACGCGTTCTCGGATGTCTGCGTCGTGGCGAGCATCACGACGCGTACGCCGCAATGTCCTGCGCCCGTCGAGGACGGAACGGTGTGGACGCAGCTCGCGGTTCCGCCAGCCTAGCCGGGAGGCATCGCCCGCGCCGTCATCCGGCGGAGACCCGCCCATCCGAGATTCCCCATAATCGCTACTTCAGCAAAATCGTGGAGGGTCGATGCACGTCACGCTCACACGCGTCAGCACCGGTGACCAGCCGATCGAGACCGCGACGATCGTCGCGGAGGAGATGCACCGCTGGTTGCAAGACCTCGATGGCTTCGAGGGTTTCCTGATGCTGTCGCGAGAAGGGACGACTCTCGCGCTCACCTTCTGGGCGAGCAGTGAGCTGGCCGAGGGGCACAGCGCCGTGCGCACGGAGTTCCGGGAGCGTGTGAGCTCCGTCACCGACGTGCAGATCGAAGAGGTCGTCGACTACCAGGTCATGTTCGCGCACCTTCCGGAGCTGCAGAGCTAGCTACGGACCGCGCCGCCGCCGAAGACTGGATCCGCGCGCACGTCGAGCCGGCCGGCCCGATCGAGCTCGCACACGAACGACCCTGGTCGACCGTCTTGCGCGTGCCTCTCGCGGACGGCGCTGCCTGGTTCAAGGCGTGCGCGGCCGTGCAGGCGTTCGAGCCGCGGCTCTCCGCCCAGCTGTTCGCGCGCTGGCCGGACCGGGTCGCCGAGGTCCTCGCCCACGAAGAGGAGCGAGCCTGGCTGCTGCTGGTCGATGCGGGCACGCCGATCGGCGCTTTCGATCTCGGCAACCCGCCTGAGGCGTGGCTGGACGTGCTGCCCCCGTACGCCGAGCTCCAGCGCGGCGAGGTGGCACACGCGCAGGAGCACCTCGCGCACGGCGTCCCCGATATGCGCATCGAGGTGCTACCCGCCCGCCTCGAGCAGATCCTGAAGGCCCCGCTGCCGCTCGATCCGGAGGAGATCCGGCAGCTGCGCGCCTTCGTGCCGCGCTTCGCGGAGCTCTGCGCCGAGCTGGCCGCCTGCGGCCTTCCGGTCACCGTTCAGCACGACGACCTGCACATGGCGAACGTGTACGAGAAGCACGGGCGGCTCCGCGTGCTCGACTGGGGCGACGCGTCGATCGCGCATCCGTTCTTTTCCCTCTTTGTGACGTTCCGGTTCCTCGAATCTGTCACCAACCTCGCGCCCGACGACCCCTGGTTCAACCGGTTGCGGGACGCGTACCTCGAACCGTGGGGCTCGGGGCACGCAGAGACATTCGCGCTCGCGCTCCGGGTTGCCGCCTTCGCGCACGCGATCGCGTGGAAGCGGCAGCGCGACCACGTGCCCGAGGAGGAATGGCCCGAGTTCGATACGGAGGTCGTCCGGCTGGCGCTGGCGCGGACGATCGACTAGGCCTGGGCTGTCCTTTTCGCCGGCGGCCGTTCGTCTAAGCAGCGACCATGCCGAACAAGGAGGCAACCATGAAGTACCTGCTGCTGATCCAACACGGTGACACCCCCACTCCCAACGACCCCGAGGCCTGGGGCCGGCTGTCGGAGGAGGAGCAGAAGGCGATTCCCGCCGACTACATGGCGATCAACCAGACGCCAGGCGTGACGCCGGGCGTGTGGATGCAGCCGCCCGAGGCCGCGACGACCGTTCGCGTGCAGGACGGCAAGACGCTGACAACGGACGGGCCCTTCGTGGCCGTCAAGGAGGCGCTCGGCGGGTTCCTCATCTACGAGGCCGACGACCTCGACGCAGCGATCGAGCTCGCGGCGCGGATCCCGTCGGCTCGGCTGGGCGGCGCGGTCGAGGTGCGTCCGCTCGCGGAGTCCTAGCGATCCTCGAGCAGGTCTTCCGCGACGAATGGGGCCGCGTGCTGGCGGCGCTGATCGGCTTCCTCGGCGACTTCGACCTCGCCGAGGAAGCCGCCCAGGAGGCGTTCGCGATCGCCGCCGCGCGCTGGCCGCGCGAGGGGACGCCGGAGAACCCGCGCGCCTGGCTCGTGACGACGGCGCGCAACCGCGCGATCGACCGGATCCGGCGCGACCGCACGCTCGCCGCGAAGACGCGCCTGCTCGACGTGCCAGAAGCGACGGAGGACGAGATGGACGAGACCACGATTCCTGACGAGCGGCTCGAGCTCATCTTCACCTGTTGCCACCCGGCGCTCGCACTCGACGCCCAGGTCGCGCTGACGTTGCGCACGCTCGGCGGCCTGTCGACCGAGGAGATCGCCCGCGCCTTCCTCGTGCCCGAGCCGACGATGCTGAAGCGGCTCGTGCGCGCGAAGAGCAAGATCAAGAACGCCGGGATTCCCTTCCGCGTGCCGCCCGACCACCTGCTGCCGGACCGGCTCGCCGCCGTGCTCGCGGTCGTGTACCTGATCTTCAACGAGGGCTACGGCGGCCGGGGCGAGCTTGCGGCGGAGGCGATCCGGCTCGGACGCGCGCTCGGCGAGCTGATGCCGGACGAGCCGGAGGTGCACGGACTGCTGTCGCTGATGCTGATCAACGACGCACGGCGCGAGGCTCGGTTCGCGGACGGCGCCGTCGTCCTGCTGCGCGACCAGGACCGGTCGCTCTGGGACGACGACGAGATCGCGGAAGGACGGACGGAACTCGACCGCGCACTGGCGCTCGGCGGACGTGACACGTACGTCCTGCAGGCTGCGATCGCGTCGCTGCACACCGAGGAGCCGCAGGACTGGCCGCAGCTCGCGGCGCTGTACGGCGAGCTCGCGCGCCGCACCGGCTCGGCAGTCGTCGAGCTCAACCAGGCCGCCGCCCTCGCCGAGGCCGGCGACGTCGAAGCCGCCCTGTCGCTGGCGGAACGCCTCGAGCTCGACCAGTACCACTACCTGCACGCGACGCGAGCGGAGCTGCTCCGCCGGCTCGACCGCATAGACGACGCCCGCGCCGCCTACGAGCGCGCGCTCGAGCTCGTTCACTCCGACGCGGAGCGACGCTTCCTCGATCAGCGGCTGGCGGAGCTAGACGGCTAGCCGCGCGGGCCCGACTACGGCGCAAATCCAAGCGCGTGCAGCTCGGTCAGCGGCTCGCTGAGGACGCAGCCGCGCCAGGTCTCGCCTCGATCCACGCTCTCCCAAATCGCGCCGTCCGCCAGCCCGGCGAACAGCCGGCCGTCGGCGGCGACGAGCGCGTACGGCATCGCGGGGATGGGCTCGGGAAGGCCGCCGGAGAGTGCCGCCCAAGAGCCGTCGTGCCAGCCGTAGATCCGTGCCTGCGGATCGCGGCCGCCGTGGGCTGCGAACGGCCCGGTGCTCGCGGACACGTACCAGAGATCCGGCTCGTCTTGGTCGACCGCGACCGACCAGGTGTAGTGACGATCGCGTCCCGCGTCGGCCGGAGCCCACGTCTCCCCTGCATCGTCGCTCCAAGCGCTGCCGCCGCCGCCTGCCTCGTACGCGCGTCCCGGTACACGCGGATGCCACGCGAGCGAATGGACGTCGCGCTGCGCACCGGGCCGGTGGTCCTGCCACGTGTCGCCGCCGTCGGTGGAGCGCATCAGACCGCCGAGTTCAATGCCGACGAGGAGGAGGTCGGCGTCGTGAGGGCTCGGTGCGATCCACCGCACATGCGACGTCCACGGTCGCGGCGGAAAGCTCCAGGTCGGACGGGACGGGAGCTCGAGCAGCGCGTCGAGCTCGCGCCACGTCGCGCCGCCGTCGTTGCTGCGATACAGCGCACTCGGCTCCGTGCCGGCGTAGACGGCACCGTCGGCCGCGCTGACCGCCAGCGAGAAAACGCCGTTCGCCGGAAGCGCGCAGTCGATCCAGGTACGGCCGCCGTCCGCCGTCTTTCGGACCCCGCCCTCACGCAGCCCTGCATAGACGACGTCGGCGTCAGCAGGATCCAGGGCAAGGCATTGTGCGCCGCTGCCGGGCAGCGAGACCTCCACGTCCCACGAGCCGTCCGTCTCGTCGAGGCGGACGATTGCGTCTCCCGTCGCTGCATACATCCGGCCCATCTTCAGAAACTAGAGGAACGCCGGCCCTAAGCCGCCGTCACGGGAAACGGACAGATCCGGACGCCTTCGGTACCACGGTTTGGGTCGCCGTCGGGTTGATCGCCGTCGCGCTGGCACCGGCGCTGTGGCTGCCGCGAGCGCAGAAGGCTCTAGATCAGCTCGTGGCCGGCGCCGCTTGGTAGCTCGCGGGGAGCGGTCTCCCCGTCTCCGGCGACTCGACCTCGACAATGTCGCCGCGCATGGGCCCGAGTAGGCCGAGCAGCTCGTCCTGCTCTGCTCTCGGAACATCGAACTCGTCGAGCGTCGCGACGAGATCCTCGACGAGCGCGTCGAACTCACCGGCGGTGACACCCATTCTGTCGTGTGTCTCGCGCATGTCCCGACCGCTGTAGGTGCACGGACCGCCCGTCGCCTCGCACACTTGGTCGACCAGCATCTTCTTGAGCCGCGGCACGTCTGTCTGCCCGAACTTTTTGTTGATCCTGTCATCGCCTGCACAGCGACCGACGAAGGAATCCACAACCGCCGTGATCGCATCGAGGCCGCCGAGTCGTTCGTACAGCGACGCCACTCTCCTCACCTCCGGGTTGCCTAAGGAGATCCGATCCTACGACGGCCGAGTTCCGAAGGGAAGCTCTTCTCCGCTGACGACGGCGAGACGTGGGAGACGAACCACATCATGGAGTCCACTCGCGTCGACACGGCTCACCCCACCGTCAGGTGATAGGTGAAGGTCTTGTCGGCGCCGAACGTGTTCGTCCCGTGCACGAAGATCGTGTGCGCGCCCGGCTCGAGCGGCTTGAACATCATGAAGAAGCCGTCCACGATCGCCGGCTGCGGCGTGCCCGTGATGCACGGATCGAAGAACTGCAGGCTGGTGTCGCCGGTGATCGAGAAGAGGTCGTCGGAGATGAAGCGGTAGCCGAGCACGTCGCTGAACGCCTGGCCGTCGAGCGAGACGTCGAGCAGGTTCACGCTGTCCATGATCGGCAGGTCGGTGCGAATGAGGAAGTCGTAGAGCGACTCGCCCGGTGCAGGCTGGAAGCTCGGGTCGGGGCACGGGTAGTCGTTGAGGTCGTGTCCGACGTCGAGGAGGATCGCCTTGTCCTGCGGGATCGTGCACGTCCGGCTGCCGCTGAAGACGCGCGGGCCGGCGATCGGCGGGATGAACCAAACGGGCCCCTGCTGGCCGACGGCGCAATCGGCGCCGGTCTGATCGAAGAGGGGATTGTGCGCGAACGGTTGCGCATAGATCCACTGCGCCGTCCGCTCGCCCCAGGTTGCCATGTCGGCGCCGTACGGGTGCGCTTGCTTTGAGAACAGGACAGGATTCGGGTTGTCGCTGTAGTCGGGGGCCGCAGCTGCCGCGGTCTGCGCGAGGGCGCCACAGCACGCGAGCGCGACGACGAGATACGCGATCCGGCGCATTGCATCCTCCCTTGTGGTCGGGCTTTTCGAAGCGCGCTGACCGCGCGCACAAGCGTCAGGGACGTTAGGCACGCCTGGCCGGAGTCGCTCGCCGTTTTCGGACGAAGGTCGCGCCGAGCACCGTCCGAATCCGGCCGGTCTGGGGTTTCGTGGGCAAATAAGGTGACGAGGGTGGGAGCCTTTGCGGCGGTCACGACGACCGGCATCTACTGCCGACCCGGGTGTAGCGCCAGGCCACGCAGCGAGAACGTCAGGACATATCCGCTCGCCGCCGCCGCCGAGGCGGACGGATACCGCGCCTGCCTGCGCTGCCGCCCCTACCGGACGCCGCAGCCGGTCACCTGGAGCGGCCCGGAGTTCGTCTGCCGTGCGGTGCAGCTCATCCTCGACGGCGCGCTCGACCAGGGAAGCGAAGCGGAGCTAGGCGCCAGGCTCGGCGTCTCGGCGCGCCATTTGCGCCGGCTCTTCGTCGCGCATCTCGGAGTGACGCCCGACGGGCTCGCGCGCTCGGCACGCGCACACTTCGCGCGCCGCCTCCTCGACGACACCGATCTCACGATCACCGAGATTGCGTTCGCAGCCGGGTTTGGGAGCCTGCGCCAGTTCAACCGCATCTCCAGGGAGATCTTCCGCGCGCCGCCGCGCGCGCTGCGAGCACGCCGCCGCAAAGCGGATCGTCTGGTCGCCGACGGCGGACTCGCGCTGCGACTGCCGTATCGCGGCGCGCTCGATTGGGACGCGACCGCCGCCTACCTCGCGGCGCGCGCGATCCCCGGCGTCGAACATGTCTCCGCCGGCATCTACCGGCGGACGGTCGTCGTCGGCGGCGACCCCGGGGTCCTCGAGCTGCTCGCCGGCGGTGACGACCAGCTCGTGCTCCGTGCGCACCTGCCGCATTGGGAAGAGCTTGTGCATGTCGTGCAGCGGGCACGGCGCATCGCGAGCCTCGACCTCGACCTGGACGAACCCGTTGCCCTGCTCGCGGAGGACCCGACGATCGGCCCGCTCCTCCGTGCTCGCCCGGGACTCCGTCCGCCCGGGACGTGGGATCCGTTCGAGACGGGCGTGCGCGCGATCATCGGCCAGCAGATCAGTGTCCGGGCAGCGAACACGATCGCCGGCCGGCTGGTGGAGCGGCACGGCTCCCCGGTTGCCGGGCTGCAACCGCTCGGGCTCACGCACACGTTCCCCGAGGCAGCGACCCTCGCCGACGCCGACCTGGACGGGCTTGGGCTCACGCGGGGACGAGCTCGCGCGGTTCGCGCGTTCGCACGTGCGGTCGCCGACGACGCGATCCGCCTCGATCGCAGCGCCAGCCTCGATCGCCTCGTCGCCTCCATCTGCGCCGTCGACGGGCTCGGCCCGTGGACAGCGCACTATCTCGCCCTGCGGCTCGGCGAGCCGGACGCCTGCCCGATCACCGACCTCGGCCTGCAGCGTGCGATCCCCACGGCCGCGACGCTCGGCGAGCTCGCCGAGCGCTGGCGGCCGTGGCGGGCACTCGCGGCAACGCATCTTTGGGCGGCCGACGCGAGCGACGACAGTCGGCCCGCACAACGTGACGAGCTTCGAGGAGCCGCATGAGCTCTCCTCTCGCCGCGCTCGAGCTCTCGAACAACAGCCGAACGACCGCCGGTATCCTCCTGATCACGGTCGTCGCGGTCGAGTACGGCGGCCTCACCGTCCCTCGCCTCACCCGCGGACAGCAACCGGCAACCGGGTTCCAGAGGGCGTGCGCGCGCGCCGGACACGGCCATGCAGGACTGCTCGTCGTCTTCGCGCTCGTCGCACAGATCCTTGCCGACGCCGCAGACATGCACGGCGTCACGAACGTGCTCGCCCGCGATGGGATCTGGGTCGCCGCCATCCTCTTCCCAGGCATGACGCCGGAGGCAACCCTCGACGCGTCGGCCGGGGACGTGGCAGAAGCGGCGGTGGTGGCAATGCTTCACCGTCTGAACGCGGAGTACCTCCGCGCCTTTGTCCACGCCGACACGGCCTGGTACGACGAGCATCTCAGCGACGACTTCGTTTGCATCCTCGCCGACGGCCGCCGAATCGACAAGACGGAGTACTTGCGACGAAACACCAAGAGACTGCGGGTGTCGGACGTGACCTTCGATGAGATCGATGTCCGACCTCTCGGTACGGTCGTCCTAGTACAGGGCGTCATCACGCAGCGCGTTCGCGGCGCCCGCACGTCGACGCGCTACACCGACGTTTGGTGCATTCGCGAAGGCCGCTGGCAAGCGGTCGCAGCACAGTTCACCCAGGTGACGATCTGAGAGACCCACGCGGACTTGATCGGCACCGGGCGACGCATTCTTCACGGCGGCACGGGAAACGCGGCTACCATCCGTGCGTGGGGACGCAAGCAGCTGTGTCGACATCGTCGTCACCGTCCTGCGCCTCGGCACCCACTCGGGTTCCAGGGTTCGACTCCCTACAGCTTCGGCTCGAAGGGTCAGCGGTTCGCCGCAGCAGAGCGCCGGCCCCGTAGGTTCAGACCTCCGCCGCGCGTTCTGTGGCCCTTCGAGTTCGAGGCCGGGGACCGCTACGCTCGGGCCCATGCTCGGCGTCTTCAAGAAGGTGACGGTCTATGAGTTCGAGCGCGGGTTGAAGTACGCTCGCGGTCGCTTCGCCGGGATCTTGGAGCCCGGACAGCACTGGACTTATCGTCCGTGGACGCAGATTCGCAAGCTCGACGTGCGGCCAGCGTTCGTCAGCGTCCCCGGCCAGGACGTGCTCACCGCGGACGGCGTGACTCTGCGTGTGAGCCTGGCTGCCGAGTACGAGATCGTCGATCCTGATCGGGCGGTGAACAGCGTCGAGAACTACCGCGACGCGCTCTACCTCACCGTGCAGTTGGCGCTACGCGATCTCGTTGCCGCTACCGAAGTCGACGACCTCTTGTCGAAACGCGCGGAGATCGGCCGGATGCTGCTCGAGCAGACCGCTCCCAAGATCGAGGAGTTCGGCGTCAAGGTCGAGTCTGTCGAGATCAAGGACATCATGTTCCCCGGCGACCTCAAGCGCATGATGGCCCAGGTCGTCCAGGCGAAGAAGGAGGGTCAGGCGGCGCTCGAGAAGGCGCGTGGCGAGACGGCGGCGCTGCGCAGCCTGGCCAACGCTGCCCGGCAGATGGAAGCAAATCCAGCGCTGCTGCAGTTGCGGCTGCTTCAGCAGTTGGGCGGGTCGTCCGGCAACACGGTTGTGCTCGGGCTGCCCGGCTCGACGGCGCCGCTGCCAATCCGGGCGGCCGGCGAGGGACTTCCTCCGGCCGAACCTGCCGAGCCGGAGTAGCGATCGGGTCCGCTCCGCGAACCGAACATGCTGGCAAGGGAGTTCGAAGGGCTTCTCAACGCGCATGCGTACTTACGAGTGGAGCGACCACCCACGGTCTGGACGCCGGAGACCGAGCTCGAACCCTTCATCCGCCTCCTCGGCGAGATGATTGCGGCCGGCCTGGTGCGAAGTGGTCAGGAGCTCGGGGACATCACGCTCAACGTGTCGAACGTCACCGTTGAGCCGCGCGCGGCCGGACCGCTTCCCGAAGGCGACTTCGTGGCGATCACGATCCGTAGCGCCGGCGATTGGAGCCCGCAGACGTCCTGGGATCCGCGCGTCGGCCCCGCTCCGCAGCTCGTAAACGCCGATCTTCGGTCCGCGGCCGTCGCGGCAGGAGTCGCGTACGGCTATACACGAACGCTCGCCGACGGCGAGGGTTCCGTCACCGTGTTCCTACGTCGGGTCTGAGCTGCTCACGCTACGCGTCCTCGTATTCGTCGTGGCGGCGCCACCACTGATACGGCTCGGTTTGCGGGTAGCCGGCGGGTGAGTCTTCCCAGGTCTCCTGACGGCCGAGCGGCGTCAGGTCGAGGAAAGTCCACACGCTGCCGAGCGCCTCGACGCCGCGGCTGCTCGTGAAGTAGGTGCGAAAGACGTCGTCGCCTTCGCGCAGAAAGACGCTGAGGCCGAACGACTCGCCGTCCTGGTAAACGTCCGGCTGCGGTGTTTCCGGCGAGACGCCGAAGTCGACGTTGAAGTCGCTCTCGAAGGACGAGTACCAGGGGATCGTCCACCCCATGCGGTTCCTGTACGCGATGATTTTCGCGAGCGGGGCGCGCGAGACGAGCGCGAAGGACGTGTCGCGCGCGTGGAGGTGCGCGAGGTGGCCGATCTGGTCGACGAACATCGAGCAGCCGTCGCAGCCCGCATCCTGGTTCGGGCCGAACATGAAGTGGTAGAGCAGGAGCTGACTGCGCCCCTCGAAGAGGTCTGGGAGCGCGGCCTTGCCGTCCGGGCCGTCGAAGGCGTAGTCCTTGTCGATCTGGACCCTCGGCAGGCGGCGACGCTCCGCGGCAAGAGCATCGTCGGCGCGGGTGGCTTCCTTTTCCTTGGCAAGGAGCGCGTCGCGCGCTGCTTGCCACTCCTCCGGAGAGACAACCGGTGGAAGGTTCATGGGGCTCCTCTCGGTCATTTTCGTATTCGAATCCTTACGACTTCCCGTCGAGCGAAAACTCATCGCCTGGTGGAGGCCGATCGCTCCGGGACTCCCTCGGATGAGGGATGAGTTGTAAGTCGGTTCGAGCCGAGGTGCTTGTCAAATGTCTGAAGCCGCCGCGGACCACGACGTCGTCGGGAAAATCGGTCGTGTGACCGGAAGGGTCGCCAAGGGCACGGTCGGCGAGGTGATGCTGCCGGTGCGCGGCGGTGTCGAGGCGTTCTACGCATATCCGGCGGACGAGAGCGAGACAATCGACGAGGGCACCCGCGTGGTCGTCGTCGACTACGAGCCGCCGCGGACGGTCACCGTCACGCGCTTCATCTACTAGGGAGTTGCAAGCATGTTCTTCTACAGAGTCGCAGAACCAAATGAAGCGCTGATCATCACCGGCTTTCGCGCGCATCGCGGCAGCGAGGGCGACGCGGCCGGGCTCGGCTTCAAGATCATCGTCGGAAAAGGTGCGCTCGTCATGTGGGGCCTGCAGAAGGTGCGCCGGCTCTCGCTCGACATCCACGAGGCCGAGCTGGACCTGCAGTGCGTCACCACGCAGGGCATCCCGGTCGGCGTCAAAGCGGTCGTGATCTACAAGATCGCCGACGACTACCAGTCGATCGCGAATGCGGCGCGGCGCTTTCTCGACCAGGAAGAGCAGATGGACGTCAAGGTGCACAACGTCTTCGCCGGCCACCTCCGCTCGATCGTCGGGACGATGACGGTCGAAGATCTGATTCGGAATCGGGACAAGCTCACTCAGGCAACGCGCGAGTCCTCGGCCCACGAGATGCAGCGGCTCGGCCTGACAATCGACTCACTGCAGATCCAGGAGATCGAAGATCACACGGGCTACGTCGAGAACCTCGGGATGCCCGAGGCCGCGCGTGTTGCAAAGGACGCGCGGATCGCGCAAGCCAGCGCCGACCGCGAGGCGACCGAGCGCGAGCAGGAGGCCGAGGCTCTCAAGGCGGCCGCACGCAGCTCGTCACAGATCCGCCAGGCAGAAGTCACGGCCGAGGCGCAGCGCGCAGAGGCGACGGCCGAGCAGGCGGGGCCGCTGGCGGGCGCGACCGCTCGGCAAAACGTCGTCATCCAGGAGACGAAGGTTGCACAGCTCGAGGCCGAGCGGACGGAACAGCGCCTGCAGGCGGAAGTGCGGAAGCCGGCCGACGCCGAGGCGTACAAGACCGTCACCATCGCCGTCGCGGAGCGCGACGCGCGCATCTCGCAAGCAGAGGCCCACGCGCGCGAGGTGGAGCTTCAGGCTCAGGCCGACGCCAAGCGAGTGAAGCTGGAAGCAGACGCCCAGGCCACGCAGACGAAGCAGCTCGGCCAGGCCGAGGCTGCTGCAACCGAGGTTCGAGGCGAGGCGGAAGGTGCCGCGACGCGCGCCAAGGGCATGGCGGAAGCCGCTGCGATCCGGGCTCGGGCGGAGGCGCTGCGCGACAACCAGGAAGCCGTCATCAACCAGCAGATCGTCGAAGAGCTGCCGCAGATCGTCGCCGAAGGGGCGAAGGCGTTCGGCAACATCGACCACCTCACCGTCCTCAACGGCGGCGAGGGCATGACGGACCTGCTCAACCACGTCGTCGGCGCAGGAGTATCGACGGTGCCGATGCTGCGTCAGCTCCTCTCACCCACTGATTCGAACGGTGACTCGACGTCGCGAAAACCGGACGCGAGCTCCAAGAAGACCTAAACCTAAAGGCGCCTTTCGGCGCCTCTGGCAGTAGCGGGGGAGGGCTTGGACACCGGGTGTATCGCGCCGCAACGGCGATTGTCGTTTGGCGGTGACAGGCCGCACGATCTATGACGATCGAGGTCGCATGAACCGTTCGGATGGATCGTCGCGTTGTCAGTGCCTGGCGACGCTGATGGTGATGGGCTCGCCGGCCGTGCCCGACGTCGTCATGCTGAGGCACCCGCCTGGAGCAACGGTGGCTTCCTTGCAGGCGCCCGCCGCCGCCGCGACCGTGGCGTAGAACCCGGTCGTGTGTGAGATGCGCTTGCGGAAGTTGAACGCGCCGGACGCGTTCGTGCGCGTCGAGCCGGCGAAGGAATCGTGGAAGACGACACCGGCGGCTGTGACCTTGCGGACGAATGCGGTGAACCCGATCGTGACGCCTGCACGAGGCTTACCGGCGGCCGTGAGGCGGCCGCGCAGCACTGCCTGGTGACTGTGTGCGTCGTACCGACCGCGCAGCGTGATCGTGTGCGGGACGGGGACGAGCGCACGAATCTCATACGCCCTTTCGGTTGCGAGTGTCCGCCGATCAGGCGCGACCGGTGTCACGACGGCAGTCCACATGTAAGAGCCTGCCGCGCGAGGCGCGGCCAGTTCCGGCAGGATCAGCTGAACGGCGGCGAGCGGAAGCACTGGGCCCGTCTCGGCAGCACGCGGCACGCACAGGTCGAGCTTTGTGCTCTCTCCGTCCTGCGAGACGTAAATCGGCATGTCGAGCGGTTGTCCGAGCAACGAGAGACGGAGGGACCAGATCGCTAGAGGATCGACCGAGGCGCACGCCTTCGCGGCTGCTTTGCCGTCGGCATCGAGCTCATCCGCCACGACCTGGCCCCGCAGCAGAGAGATCCCTGCAGAGCCGAAGGCGTCGTCCACGGCGTAGGCGAGCCCTGCGCCGATGATGCTCCCGGTGGGCCGGTCGGGATAGAGCTTGAAACCGGCCGGCGCCTTGATCGTGATGTGTCCTGCGAAGCCGCCCCGGTCGAGGCCCTCGAGGTCGAGCACCAGCGCCGGGTAGTCGTCGTCTGCCACCTCGACGTAGAAGACGGGCCCGTCGGGGTCGACGGCAGCGGTCCCGGACCCACTCAGCGCGAGCACGGCGCACAGAGCCAGAGCGAGCTGAGGAAGGCGGCGACCCATGATCCACTGGGCACCTCGGCAAGAGGCGACCTCACGGAGAAGCCTCAAAAGAGTGATTGCGGCGACCCGGCCTGCGTCCGACCCAAGAGGTCATGCGAGTCGCCATCGCAGTCGGGCTCGCGGCCGCTCTCGTCTGTGCCGCCACCGCGTCCTCCTCGACGCAACGCTTCGCGCACAACGGGAAGGTCGCCTTCACCAGCGAGATCCACGGCGGCGAGCTCTATCTTGCGAACGCCGACGGCAGCCACACGACGCGCGTTACGAACGACGTCTCGCCGAGCCGCTGGCCGGCGTTGTCTCCGGACGGCATGAAGATCGCGTTCGCGAGCCAGCGGTCGGGATCGTGGGACATCTGGGTGATGAACGCCGACGGCACGAACGCGACGCCGATCACACGCAATACGTGGGGCAGCGCACATCCGGACTGGTCGCCCGACGGCAAGAAGCTTGCCTTCAGCCTGCAGGACAACCGCGGCGGGATCGATGTGATGGTGTACGACTTCTCGTCCGACACCTTCACGGATCTCACGCCGCAGCGGTCGCTGGACAGACACCCGCGCTGGTCGCCGGACGGAACGCGGATCGCCTTCGACAGCACGCTCGCCGGCGACGGCATCGACATCTACGTCATAGCTGCCGACGGCGGCACACCGACGCGGTTGACGCATACGCGCGCGTCGCGTCAGCCGGCCTGGTCGCCAGACGGCCGCCAGATCGCCTACACCGGCTATCCGTTCGAATCGTCCGATTTGTTCGTGATGAACGCCGACGGATCACAACAGCGGGACATCACGAACACGCGACTGTCGGAGGAGTACGAACCATCCTGGTCGCCCGCCGGGATCGCGTTTCGGTCGAACATCGAGGGGCGCGACGGCGTCTGGGTGATGCGTGCGGATGGAGGCGGCGCGCACAGGATCACCACGGGGCAGCTCGATGTCGATCCCAACTGGGCACGGGACGGCAGCAAGTTCGTGTTCTCGAGCGGGCGCGACGCCACGAGCGAGATCACCGTCTACGACGGCCCCGGCGGCGGCTACAGGCCGCTGACGAAAGGGCCATGGTTCGACACCGACCCGGCTTGGTCGAGCAACGGACACCGCGTCGCCTTCTCAAGGAGCCGCGTCTTCGGCAGAAGCAACATCTACACCGTCGCGGCGGGCGGCGGTGCGGCGCGACAGGTCACGCGCCTCGCAGGCCAGAGCTGGGCGCCGGCCTGGTCGCCTGACGGACGCAGGATCGCATTCGTGCACTTCGAGAACTACGGCGCGCAGATCTGGATCGTCGGCGCCGACGGCAAGCACGCCCACGCGCTCACGAGCGTCGGTGCCTGGAACGACGACCCGAGCTGGTCGCCGGACGGACGGCACATCGTCTTCTCGGCCTTGCGCAAAGGGAACTACGACCTCCACGTCCTCGATCTGCGAACCGGACGCGACCGGCGATTGACCTCCGACGAGTGGGGAGAGTTCTCTCCCTCGTGGTCTCCGGACGGCAGGCAGATCGCGTATGTCAGCACGAGGCCGTACGGCCTGTACGACATCTGGGTGATGAACGCGAACGGAACAAACGCGCGTCAGGTGACGCACTCCGACGCCGACAACGAAGAGCCGAACTGGTCGCCGGACGGCACGCAGATCCTCTTCTCGAAGAGCGATCTGTTCACCGGTGAGAGCGACCTGTACACGATCCGGCCGAACGGGACCGTGGAGGGACAGGTCTTGCGGCTGACGTGGGCGGCGCTTTCCCCGGCCTGGCAGCCCATTCCGTAGCGGCTAGAGACTCAAGGACTCGCGATCCGTTGCCGATTGTGTCGGCCCACTACTCTCGCCGCGTACCGTAAACGCAAGTGCACCATCTCGGGTGACCGGGCATCCGGCACCAATTTGCCCATTCGCGGGCGATCTGCTCGCGACGAGCCTTCTCTTCCTTGCTCTCGCGCTTCTTCGGCACACGCACCGCACGCTTCCGCGCGCCGATGTCGTGACGCTGCCTAGCCAACCTCCCTGCGGCTCAAAACACCGCGCCGACAGTTCGTCATAGGTCCCCGGCTTAGAAGTCGAACCGAAATGAAGGGACCCGCTCCCTGACGTCGAACGCCGTCGGCATCCGTCGTCAAGGGCGAGGGGTGCCGGTGGCTGCTGCGCCGTGGGTCGTGTCGGACGAGTTGTGGGAGCGGATCGAGCCGTTGCTGCCGAGGGTGGAGCGGCGCTTTCGTTATCCGGGTCGCAAGCGGCTGCCTGATCGGCAGGCGCTGCAGGGGATCTTGTTCGTGTTGCAGACGGGGATCGCGTGGCGGCATCTGCCACTCGAGCTTGGCTTCGGCGGCGGCTCGACCTGCTACCGGCGCATGGTCGAGTGGCAGCAGGCCGGCGTGTGGGAGCGGCTGCACGCGCTGCTTTTGGCGGAGTTGCGAGCGGCCGGCGAGCTCGAGTGGGCGCGTGCTGTCGCCGACTCCAGTCACGTGCAGGCGAAAAAGGGGGCTCCGCGACGGGCCCGAGCCCGGTTGATAGAGCCAGAAACGGCTCCAAGCATCACCTTCTCGTAGATGCAACTGGCATCCCGCTCGCCTGGACGGTCACCGGCGGCAACCGCAACGACGTAACCCAACTCGTGCCG
>WNGB01001866.1_pt1 | contig 34823 bp, 23 predicted proteins | sample 5400681 | NCBI WGS metagenome assembly WNGB01 (sample SAMN13153367, study PRJNA577476) | soil metagenome | isolation source: 115 cm soil or saprolite under grassland replicate 2 | place: USA:California | collected 2016-06-15
ACCTGGCGCAGGGGATCTTGGAAGAGGCGCTGACGTGGGTGACCGGCGGGCACAGTTTCCACATGGACGAGATCGAGTGTCGCGCGCTGGGCGCGCCAAGCTGCATCTTCGCGATCGACAAGGACGCGATCGACTGAGCGGCGCGTCCACGCGTAAGGGCGTATTGCATACGCCCGCGCCGCGTAATGCGACTGTAATCTGGGTATCTTGAGATAACCGAGCGCTATCCTGTATAGTAAAAGGGGTTAATAACCCCGGAGGAGGTCCACGCATTCATCGCCCTCCGGCCGACAGTAAGGGGAGCAACATAATATGAAACGCATCGCTATTCGAGAACGTACACCCATTCCCCCCTTTGGCGAGCCGGCGCGCGACCTGCGTATCCTCAACAAGCCGCTCTGGTTGCTCCAGCGCGATTTGTTAGCCCACCACTGCCGTGGCGCGGAGGAAGTGGACTCCCTGTCAGAGATCCCCAGCGATCGCGAAGAGCTGCTCGTCTATAGGGATAATCTCTTTTTCAACGATCTGCTGATCGACACGTTTATCCAGCAGGCGAAGGCCAGTGGGCACGCCTGCCAGATCGCATTTGCACGCGACGATAAGTCGATCACAACCCATGGCCTACGCTTGCAGGATGGCATTACGCTGAGCCTTCAGCATAATGTCTACATTGCCGACCTGTTTTATTACCCCAATGGTATCGTCGAAGAAGCTCAGCCGCTGGTGATCGACACCGAGCCGCGCGAGATGGGCTATTACCACATTCCCAGCTATATGGCGCCAAACCAAGGCGACCTGATCTTTCAGGTACCCAAGCGTGTATTCCTCTCGATTGAGAGCTGGGTGCATGTATTCCTCGCCAACTCGCCGTTTGGAGTCTTCTCATGGGGCCGCATCCACGAGGATAAGGTCGATGGGAGCTGGAAGGAAAAGCTGGCCGTTTCGCTATCGCACCTGCGCGACAAGCTCAACCCGTTTGCGCCGGCATGGCGAAAGAGTCACTTCTTCGCCAGCTCGCGGCTGGTCAAGATCGGTAAGAACTGCTCGATCGACCCGAGCGCGACGATCCACGGCCCGACTGTGATTGGCGACAATGTTACGATCGGCGCGGGGGTGGTGATTACCAACAGCCTGATCGGCAAGAACGTCACAATCATGCAAGGCTCGCAGGTGATGCTCAGCGTTGTCAGTGACCGCTGCTACTTGCCCTGGAATTCTGGACTGTTTATGACTACGCTGATGGAGAACTCGATGGTGGCGCAGCTAAGCTGCCTGCAAATGTGCGTGGTCGGGCGCAATACGTTTATCGGCGCCGGCAATATCTTCACCGACTTCGATCTGCGCAACCAGCCGCTGCACACCTTCCACCAGCGCAAGGGCGCCAGCAAGCCCGAGAAAGAAGAGATTGGCCTGCCAGTGATTGGCTCGGCGGTTGGGCACAACGTCAAGATCGGCAGCGGCTTTGTGATCTACCCTGCACGCATGATCGGCTCGAACACGACGCTGATCTATGCCGATCCGGAGTCGGTCGTTGGCCGAAATATCCATCCCTACACCAATATCGATGATCTGGAGATGGACGACAAGGGCGAGCCGCTCCGCACTGTTTATACCTGGCCGCGGGTGATCGAAACGCCCGATGCCGCCAACAATGAATCGATCGAACCGTTACACATGTCGTTGCTAAAGGCGGCGCGCGTGCGCCATTAGGAGGAACCCCCTGTGAGCAAAGATAAGATTCTTGTTGTCGAAGACGCACCCGACATCTCTAGCCTGCTCAAGATCTACTTTACTTCGCAGGGATTCGAGGTGATGACGGCGATGCGCGGACAAGTCGCGCTCGAGATGTGTCGGAAGACTCCGCCAAACCTGGCGCTGCTGGATGTCAACCTGCCCGACATGGAGGGCTATGACATCGGCAAGGTGCTCCGATCGAGCGCGCGCACCCGCCACATCCCGATCATCTTCTTGACTGCCCGCGGTGAAAAAGGCGATCGCATCCGCGGCCTGGGCGAAGTCCAGGCCGAGTACTATATCGTCAAGCCCTTTGATATCGAAGAGGTTCACACAATCGTCAAAGGCGCACTCGACCGGGCGCGCCAAAAGAACCTGGCCCACCCGGTGACCAACCTGCCGACCGCCGAGCTGATCAACGATCAGTATCGCCAGTTGGTCTCCAGCTCGGGCTGGGCGCTGGCGCAGGCGCACATCAACGGCTTCGAGACCTTTACGCAGGCCTATGGCGCGGTGGTCGGCGAGGATGTGCTGAAGTTCACCGCGCTGATGCTGAACGAGGTCGTCAACGAACTGGGCAGCCCCGACGATTTCATCGGCCAAATGGTGGTCGGCCCGGATTTCGTGATCACCTCGTCGGCTGAGCATCTCAAGGCGATCGGCGCCAAGCTGTGCGAGCGCTTCGACGCCGAGATCGGCCTGCAGTACAACTACAAGGATCGGCGCAACGGCTATATCGTGGTCAACGACGATCAAGGGAATCCGAAGCAGGTGCCGTTGATGTCGCTCTCGATCGGCGTGCTCACCAGCGACGATGGCCCGTTCTATGACATCCGCGAGCTGAGTGAGGCCGTCGAGGCAGCGCGACAACAAGCACTGACGGAGGCGCGCGAACTGGGCCGTAAAAGTCATGTGGGCTATGGTCGATAAGGCGTATTGCGTCTAACGTATTGCGGGTGAACTGTCTTCAAACCCAAAGTACGTTGTCCACGAGATGATACGATTCGGTTCTGCTAGCTCCTACACTCATCACGTCGATCTACCACCATCCAGAGCAGCCTGTTCTGGCTGCCGCCTGGAAGGAGCACATCCCTGGATATGGACACGTCAACAGAAGCCACACCGCTGGTTCGCGCTTGGGAACTCCTGGCCGACCTAGCAGCCTGTGGCCAGGACAGCACAGCGATCCGCGATGCTCACGAGCTAGCTAGCCGTATCGCCGATCATGTGGCGCGCCGCCTGCCGTGCCCTTGGGGTTTAGTTTTACTACAAACCGCCGTACATCCAGTCGTTTCGGCCCGCTGGGGTCTGGATGATGATCGCACGCAACGACTTCTGACACGTAACGGCCATGGCTTGCCAGCCGACGCGATCGAAATTCCGCTCCAGCACGCTGGCGCACCAGCCGGTATGCTGCTGCTTGGCGCCTCACCGAATACCGAAGCCATTCTAACACCAAGTTTCCTCCAAGCGCTTCGCAGCCAGATCGAGCTGCTGATTAGCTTGCAACAGCGCGAGTCCGAACGCTTGCGTGAGCAGGCCACGCTTGATGCCGCATCCGCTCTGCGCTTCGACCTGACGGGACAGATCGACCTACGCGAGGTTGTGCGTACGCTACTCGAACGGGCGATTGTATTCAGCGGCGCGCACAGCGGCGGAATCTATACTGTGATTGAAGATGGCGGTGTGGAGCTGATGGCCAGCCACGGGCTCCAGCACGATTACAGCGGCACACGCCTTGATCGCGGCCAGGGCCTGAGTGGCCAGGTGGTCGAACAGCGCGCAACACTGATCATTGACGACTACCACCATTACGAGTACCGCTCACTACACTTCGACGAGGAGCAGATCAAGGCCGGCATCGGCGTACCGCTGCTGGTTCAGGATGAGCTGATTGGCGTCCTGATCTTGATGCACGATCAGCCAGAGCGGCGTTTTTCGGCGGCCGATCAATCGTTGATCGAGGCGTTCGCGAAACCGGTCGCGCTGGTGGTTCGCAATGCCCAGCTGTTTACACAGCAGCAGCAGCGCGCGCGCGAACTGTATGTGCTGTATGAGAACGGCCAGGTGCTCAGCTCAAGCCTCCAGATTGAGCCAATGCTGACGCGCGTGGCTGAGAATATCACAGTGGCAATGGGCGTCGACAGCTCGGCGCTGCACCTGATCGACCAAAATGAACCCGCCACGCTTTATGAGGCGGCCTCCTACAGTGCCAACGGGGATGGCGAGCCGGCGGGGCAGCGCTACGCGATCGGCGCCTACCCGCTGATCGCCAAATTGCTCCAATCCGGTGAGGCACTGACGCTCTCGGATGAACTGCCGGCCGAGCCGAAGCCAGCAACACGTGCAGTGCTGGATCTGTTTGGCTATCGTAGCGGGCTGTTGCTCGCGCTCAGAATCAAGGATCGCGCGGTTGGGCTACTGAGTATTGGTTATGTCGAGCAAAGTCATCGTTTTAGCCGGCCGGAGATCAATCTGGCGCGGACACTCGCGAGCCAGGTTGCCACAGCGATCGTCAACGCTCAGCTCTATGTGGCCGAGCAACAGCGCGCCAGCGAGCTAGAGCGACTGCAATCGATCAGCCAGCGGCTCGAAGCCGATCTTTCGCTGGACGAAATGCTCAAGGCCATTCTCGATGGTGTTCAATCGCTAGTGCCATGCGCAGGCGCCGAGATCTGTCTCTACGAAGCATCGGGGCTGTATGTGGCGCTGACGCGTGGCATCCGACCCGACGGCGAGCCGCCGCTCGAGCGTATCAATGAAGGCCTGACCGGCTGGCTGGCGCGGCAGCGCCGCGCGCTGCGCCTGCCGGATTTCCAGCGCCCGCCAACCCGCCCGCTCTTCAGCCTGCTGGCCGATGGCGCGATGGCGCGCAGCTATTTGGGGCTGCCGCTGCAAGTCGGCGACCAGCTGATCGGCACGCTGGAGCTCTTCAGCACCAGAGCCGATGACTTCTCGCCCGCGGACGAGCGGCTGCTGACGATCGTCGCTGGCCAGGCTGCGCAGGCGATCAGCAATACGCGCCGCTACGAGCAGGCCGATGAGCACCTACGCAGCCGTGTCCAACAGCTGACTGCCTTGCAGCGGATCAGCCGGCAGCTGACCTCGAATTTGTCGCTCGGCCATATTCTCGGCTTCACACTCGAAGAAGCGCTGCGTGCGACCCAGGCGACCAACGGCTACATCGCGCTCCGCGAGGGCTTCGCGTTCGAAGAGGCGATGCGGGCGTTCTCGGTCGACGATGGGCCACGACCCTTGGTTGGCGAAGATGACGCTGAGCTGCGCGTGCGGGTGATCGCCGCGATCGGCTACAGCGATCTCGATCACACACGCCTGCTGGCGCAGAGTATCAGCGGTAGCACCACGCTGGCCGAGCTAGCGATGACCAGCGGCGAGCCGGCGCTGGCCGACGACCTGGCCACCGAAGATCGGCTGGCCGCGATCGGGCCGGCGGCGGCGGCGGCGCTGGCGGTGCCAATCTACTACGAAGCGCAAGTCGTCGGCGTCGTCAACTTGCACAGCCAGACCGCGCATGCCTTCACGCACGACGCGCTGGAGTTCGTGCGCGCGCTGGCCGATCAGGCCGCGCTGGCGATCGGCAACACCCAGCGCTACAACGAGCAAGTGCGCCAACGTGAGCTACTGCTCCAGCGGGCCGGGCTGCTCAAAGAGGTGCTCGATATTGGCCAGGCACTGCGCACCGACCCGGCGATCACCGAAGTGTTGGAGCAGATCGCGTTCAGCATTGTCGAGACAATCGGCTTTCGCGTCGTGGTGATCAATCTGGTCGATGAGGACGATCCAACGATTCTGCGAGTTGTCACGGGCGCCGGATTGACATTGGAAGAGCTCGATCGCATTCGCCAAGGTACCTGGCCGGTGCTGGTCGCACAGCGCTTTCTTGACACACGCTTCCGCCTGGGGCGCGCCTTCTTCATCCCCGGCAACGCGGGTGGCGAGATCACTGCGGATGTCGATCTCAGCGGCGTTATGACTGTCTCAATCACCGATGAGCGCCTAGCGCATGAGTGGCAGGCAAACGACATGCTGTTTGTTCCACTCTACAGCACGCGCGGGAGACTGCTAGGAATTATCTCGGTCGACAACCCATACGATCGCCAGCGCCCGACCAAGCGCTCGGTCGAGCCGCTGGAAATCTACGCCCAGCAGGCGGCGATCGCGATCGAGAACCTCAGCCTGCTGCGGGAGGCCCGCGACCAGGCCGCGCAGATGACCGCGCTTGCGCGCGCAAGCGCTGCGGCAGTCTCAACGCTCGAACTGGACGATTTGCTGGAGCGCGTCTACACCGAGATTGCTGACTACCTGGGCACGCCGCCGTTCTTCTTTGTGCTCTCGTATGATCGCCAATCAGATCTGGTGCGCTACGAGCTGTTCAAAGAGCAAGGCGAGAGCCAGCCCGACTTTCTCAAGGCAACCCAAACCAAGGCCGGGCTATCGGGCTGGATCATTGATAACGGCGAGGCGCTGTATATTCACGACCTGCTTGAGGAACATGATCAGCTGCCAGCCGCGCCCGTGCAGCTGATCGAGGCCGCGATTCGCTCGTGGGTCGGCATTCCGCTGCGCAGCCAGGATCAGGTGATCGGCGTGCTGTCGGTGCAGAGTCTCCGGCCACATGCATTCAGCGATCGCGATGTGGGGTTCCTCTCCACACTGGCGAACCAACTTGCCATAGCGTTGGAGAAAGCGCAGCTGTTCAGCGAGCGCGAGCAACGATTGGCCGAGCTGAACGTGATCAACGCGATCGGACAGGTGGTCAATTCGACGCTGGACATCGAGCGCATGCTCAGCCAAGTCTATGAGCGCCTGGCGGCATTCGTCCAGATGGATTCGTTTCTTGGATTTGAGTATCGTAGCGATCTTAATCAGATCGTCACGGCGCTGTTGGTGGACGAGGGTGAACGTTCATTCGAATATCGCAACGAACAACCAACTCCCGCCGGCCTCGTCGACTGGATCATCGCCCATCGGCAGCCGCTTCTGTTCAGCGATCTGCGCATCGAAGGCGAGCCGCGCGGCTTCCAGCTGACGCGTTTCGGCAATATCGAGCGCCCATCGGCGGCATGGCTCGGCGTTCCATTATTGGTTGGCGATGATGAGTGCGTCGGGGTACTCTCGGTGCAGAGCTACACGCCCAACCGCTATAGCACGCGCGAACAGGCTTTTCTCAGCACGGTGGCCAGCCAGGTGGCGCTGGGGGTGCAGAATGTGCGGCTGTTCGCCGACCGCGAACGAAAGATCGCCGAGCTGGATGCGATCGGGCGGATCGGCCGTGTGACCAACTCGACGCTCGATCTGCGGCCCATGGTTGAAGGGCTGAGCCAGGTGTTGCGCGAAGCGCTGGACGCCGATGGAATCAGCCTGACGCTGCTCAGCCCTGAACGCAACCGGGCGCGCGCACTGGTGATCGACCGCGACGAACCTCTGATGGATACCGATCAAGATCTGGCGCGGATCGATGAGGGGACGCTGGCAGGCTGGATCGTGCGCCACAGCCGAGCATTACGCCTAGACGACATCGAACAGGACGCCAGCACACAGCCAGATCTGCGGCCGATATTCCTGGGGCCGAACGCTGATCACGCGCGCTCGTATCTCGGCATCCCGATCCTGACCTATGACGGCACGCCGATCGGCACACTCGGCGTGAGCAGCCGACGCCCAGAAGCCTTCACCGCACGCGACGAAGCATTTTTGATCAGCGTCGGCGCGCAGGTCTCGCTAGGCGTTCAGAACGCGCGATTGTTCGCACAGGCCCAGGAGCAGGTTCAGCGCATCAGCTTAATCAATCGCGTCTCGTCGGCAGCCGCATCGACACTTGAGATCGGCGAGATCTACCAGGCAGCAGTCGATGCCATGGCGCGCGCCAGTGGCGCCGATCAGGTGCGGATCGTGTTCTACGATCGCGTCAAGAATAAGGTTACGATTGCGGCTGAGTATATTCCGACCGAACATGTCGAGCAGATCGATATTCCGGTGGCCGACAACCCATCGATCGCGTGGCTGGACGAGCACCGCCGCCCGCTGGTAGTCTACGATGCGCAGAATGATCCCATCCTGGCGCGATCGCATCAGATGTTCCGCGATCTGGATGCGCGCTCGCTCGCGCTCATCCCAATGATGATAAGCGAACGCATCATCGGTGCGATCGGGTTAGATGTGATTGGGCGACAGTATCACTTCAGCAATCAGGATATTGAGCTGTGCCAGACGATCGCCAACCAGATGGTCACTGCGATCGAGAATGTCCGCTTGTTCAGCGCGGCACAGGAGAGCGCCACAGCGCTTCAGAGCAAGGTGGGCGAGCTTGAAACATTGCTGGAAGCAGCGCGCGTGCTCAGCTCCTCGCTCAAGCCGCGCGAAGTGCTCGACATGCTGATGGAGGTGGTCGGCCGCCATTTGGTTGTGAATACCGTAGCGTTATGGACGATCGCCGATAACAGTGTGCTCGTTCCGGCCGCGATGCTAGGCATCCCGCCCGAGGTGGCGCGAAAGCTGCGCCCGCCGGTTGGGCAGGGCCTGACCGGCCGAGTAGCCGCATCGGGCAAGCCGCTGGTCATCGCCGATGTCGAGCGCGAGGGCGGCTCACTCTACCCCGATTTCAACCGCGCCAACCAGTACACCTCATTCATGGGGGTGCCGGTGGTGTACCGTAGCAGCACCGTCGGCGTGCTCAGCGTCATGACCATTAACCGGCGCGAGTTCAGCCGCGATGAAGAGTTGCTGCTGGCCGGCATGGCCGATCAGGCGGCGATCGCGCTCCAGAACGCTCAGCTGTTCGAGGAGCGCGAGCGCCAGATCGCCGAGCTGACCACGCTCAACCGCATCAGCCGAGCGATCAACGCGACGCTCGATCTGGACGAACTGCTCAGGTCATTGCATTATGGGATCGGCGAAGTGCTGGATATCTCGATCTCGTTCATTGGCCTATACGATCAGTCATCGCGGCGGATCACCTTCCCGATCGCGCGCATTGATGGGCAGGATTACCAGGACGACGAAGTGGCGCTGGCCGAACAGCCGGATACGCTTGCCGCGCGCGTGATCCTGGAACGACAGCCGATCCTGCTCCACACGATCGAAGAGGTTGAGGCGCTTGAACCGACGCCATCCATAAAGGGGCCGCGGATCGCATCCTACATCGGCGTGCCGATTATGCTTGGTACCAATGTATTGGGCATGATCACGGTGCAAAGCATCACACCGCAGGCATATGGCGAAAACGATCTGCGTTTCCTGACCACCGTCGCCAGCCAGGCCGCCACAGCACTGGCGAACGCCCGGCTGTTCGAGGAGCGCGAGCGCCGGCTGCGCGAGTCGAATGCGATGCGCGATATTGGCAGCGCGGTAACCTCGACACTTGATTTGCAGGACGTGTTGGAGCGGCTGCACACCGAACTCGGGCGCGTGATCGATGTCAGCAATTCGTTTATTGGCCTCTACGATACCGATCAACGTATTCTTTCCCACCCGATCGCGTATGACGACGGTACACCGGTGCAATTGAAACCGCAGCCGCTGGGCGACGGCGTCAATCACTGGGTGATCACACGCCGCCAACCACTTTTGATTGGCAGTAAAGATGAGTACTGGTCGTTCTATCAAGCGGCGCAGTATGATACGTCGCTCGGCCCGCCCGCTTGCACCGAAGAGTCGTATCTGGTCGTACCAATTATGTTAGGCGACACGGTATTTGGCGTGATCAATATCCAGAGCAATGCGCGTCATGCCTTCGACGACGATGACATGGGCTTTGTCGCTACCGTGGCGAACCAGGCGGCGATCGCGATCAATAACGCGCGTCTGTTCCAGGAGCGCGGCCGCAGGATCGAAGAGCTGGCGACCTTCAACGAGATCGGCCAGGCGCTGAGCGCAGTGACGCGTCACGACGAGCTGATCGAGCTCATCTATCGGCAGACCAGCCGTTTGCTCGACACAACCAACTTCTACATGGCCTTGTATGATGAGCGGCGCGAGATTGTGACCTTCCCACTCTTTTATTCCAAGGGCCAGCGGATCAATTTCAACCCGATCAGTGTGCAGAATAGCTTGACCGCGTATGTCATTCGGACGCGTGAGCCACTGCTTATTCAAGGACCCGATTATGACCAGCAGATCCGCGCGCGCGGGATCGTGTCGGTGGGAGCGCTGTCGCGATCGTGGTTGGGCGTGCCGATGATCGCCGCCGATCGCGTGATCGGCGTGATCGGCATTGAAGACCCCGAGCGCGATAACGCCTACAGCCAGGATGACGTGCGGCTGCTGGCGACGATCGCATCCTGGGGCGCGACCGCGATCGAGAATGCGCGACTGCTGGGCGAGACGCGCCAGAGCGTCCAGGAGCTGACGGCGCTGCACGAGGTCAGCGTGGCGCTGACCGGATCGCTGGATACCACCGATATTCAGCATATCGTGGCCTCGGGCGCGCTCGAGCTGTTCAAGGCCGAAGTGTGCGCGATCCACCTGCTCGACCACGAGCGGTATGTCACACAGCAGATCATCCTCGACACGCGCGACCCCGCGAATATCGACCGCCGGATCAACCTGGCGGCCAGGGGTATGACACAACAGCTGCTTGAAAGCGATCACCCGATGCTCTTCAATAACATCGCAGCAACGGTTCAGGAATCGGCGCTGGCAACCGAGCTGGAGCTCTACAGCGCCATGGGCGCCGTGCTCGGCACCCACGAGCAGCCGACCGGCGTGATCTGGCTTGGCACGCGCACACCACGCGATTGGCTGGATCGCGATGTCTCACTGCTCTCGATCCTGGCTAACCAGTGCGGGCAGGCGCTCGAAAGCGCGCGATTGTTCCAGAGCGAGCAAACCCGCCGGCGCATTGCCGATACGCTGCGCGAGGTGGCCTCGACGCTGACCAGTGTGCTGGCGATGGATCAGATCACTGATCTCATTCTGGAACAGCTCCAGCGGGTGGTGCCGTATGACACGGCCGCGCTGCTGCTGCGCGATGGCGACCGCCTCAGCATCACGGCGACACGCGGCTTCGCAGAGAACGTACGAGCGCGGATCGAGTCTTCGAGCTTCTCGCTGGCTGAAGATGAGAACATGAAGCTGATCGTCGAGACCCGGCGACCGCTGGTCGTCGAGGACGCGCAAAAGACGCCCGACTTCGTGCCGATCGAGGGCAGTGAACACATCCACGGCTGGATCGGCGCGCCGCTGCTGATCGACGACGAGGTGATCGGGCTGCTGACCGTGGATAGCAGCACCATCGGCGCCTACGACGATGATGAAGCCCAGATGACGTTCGCGCTGGCCAGCCTGGCGGCGCAGGCCATTCGCAACGGCCGTCTGTTCGAGGAAGTGCGTCGCTTCGCCGCCGAGCTCGAGCTGCGCGTGGTCGAGCGTACCGCTGCGCTGGCCGAGGCCAACACGCAGCTCTCGGCCGAAAAAGAGCGCCTCCAGGCCGTCCACGCGATCACACTCGAGCTGTCGGAGAGCCTGGACCTTGAAGAAACGCTCACAAAATCGCTCGGGCTGGCATCCAAGGCGCTGGGAGTCGACCGCGGCTCGATCATGCTGCGCGATCAGCAGAGCAGGACATTGATTTGCCGCGCAGTGCTGACCAGCCAGGGCGATGTGCGCTCGACCAATATCCCGATCGGCTTCGATCGCGGGCCGGGCCTGGTGGGCTGGGTGATCGAGCATCAGGAAGCGATCAACGTGGCCGATGTGCGGCGCGATAAGCGCTGGCTGCGCGAAGAAGGCCGCGCCGACGAAGTGCGCTCAGTGGTCGCCATTCCACTCAAGACCAAAGATGAGACGCTGGGCGTACTAATGCTGACCAGCCCGAAGCTGAACTACTTCACCGATGCGCAGACGCGTCTGATGATGACGATCGCCAACGAGATCGCAATTGTGATCCATAATGCCGAGCTGTACTCGTTTATCACCGAGCAGGGCTTGCGGCTGGCGGATCTGCTCGATAGCCAGCGCGAGGAGACGAGCAAGAGCCAGGCGATTCTCCAGAGCGTGACCGAGGGAGTGATTGTGCTCGACGAGCAGCAGCGGGTGGTGCTCTTCAACCCATCAGCCGAGCAGGTGCTGAACATACCCGCCGCGTTTGCGCTACAGCAGCCGCTTTCGCACTTGAAAATCTATAGCGAGCCGGGCACGCACACACAGCAGGCCGAGCTGATCTACAACGGCCTGCGCGAAGGCCTGCGTGCATTGGATGAGGGTGGCAAGCCACACAATCGCATGCTCGACCTGCCCATGCCGGCGCGCAGCATCGCCATGAACTTCGCGTCGGTGATCCGTCCGGACGGCATTCGCCATGGCAGCGTGGCTGTGCTGCGCGATGTCACACGCGAGATCGAGGCCGATCGCGCCAAGCGCGACTTCATCTCCAGTGTCTCACACGAACTGCGCACGCCGCTGACATCGATCAAGGGCTATGTGGATCTGCTGCTGCTGGGCGCTGCCGGGCCACTTGGCGAGGGCCAGCAATCTTTTCTGAGCGTGGTCAAGAACAATGCGAACCGACTGATGGATCTGATTAACGACATTCTGGAGATCGGCCGAATCGACGCCGACAAAATACGACTCAATTTCGAGCTCGTGTCCATGGGCGACATCTTCCAGGATGTCCTTCAGACGATGCGCGCCGAGATCGAGCGCAAGTCCACCATGATCAAAGTCGATGTCGAGCCAGATCTGCCGCACATCCCGGCCGACCTGCGCCGCGTGACTCAGGTAGTGCTTAACTTGGTCTCAAATGCAGTAAAATACACCTATCCAGGTGCGCAAGTGACGCTGCGGGCCTTTATTAACCCAGCTGGCCTGTTGCAGACCGATGTCGAGGACGATGGCGTGGGCATCTTGCCCGAGCAGCAGCAGCATCTGTTCCGCCGCTTCTACCGCGCCGACAACCCGCTGCGCGATGAAGTCGGCGGCACCGGCCTGGGTCTTTCGATCGCTAAATCGTTCGTCGAGCTCCATGGCGGCGAGATGTGGGTGCAGAGCGAATCGGGCAAGGGTAGCACGTTTAGTTTCATGCTCCCGCTGACACAGCCCGAGCAGCCGGAAACAGCTGAGACAACGTAGTAGTTGTTTCTTCCTATGGATTGGTGCCGTGAGCGCGATTCATCTCAACAACCGATTGGTTCATTACGAGCTGGTAGGCCGGCGCGGCCAGCCGATCATCTTCTTGCACAGCTGGCTCGGTTCGTGGCGCTACTGGCTGCCGACGATGGATCATATTTCCGAGCGCCACCGTGCCTACGCGCTCGATTTCTGGGGCTTCGGCGAGTCGGATCGCAAAGATAGTGAGTTTTCCGTCTCGGAATATGTCAATATGTTGTTCGGGTTCATGGATAATATGGGCCTGGCGCGCGTCAATTTGGCTGGGCACGGGCTCGGCGGGATGGTGGCGATCCGCGCCGCCAGCGAGCAGCCGGAGCGATTCGGCAAGCTGATGACAGTAAACACGCCGATCCTGGGCGAGAAAGCGATCTCGGTGCGGCCCGGCGCGGTGCTTTCACGACTGTTCGGCCGCTCGAACCCGACCAATATCTGGGCCAAGCTGGTTCGGCAGATCGATGTCCACGATCAGCAGATCAAAGATGAGATTATCGAAGATACCGACAGCCTGTCGGAGGCGCTGGTCGAGCGCGTGGTTACCTCGATTCTGAAAGCGGATCTGCGGCCGGACCTGACCGGGCTGGAGCTGCCGATGCTGGCGGTCTACAGCTTGAACGATAGCATTGTCAACCACGAGCAGGCTGATCTGCTCCGCGAGGAGTATCGCTCGCTCCAGGTGCTCAAGCTACGCAGATCCAATCATTTCCCATTCCTGGATCAGTCGAATGTGTTTAATCGCATGTTGATGGATTTTCTGCTGAGCGAAGGCACACCGGTTGAGATCAAGGCCGAGTGGCGGCGCAGAGTCAGCCAGCTGGAGTATATGTAGCGCACCGACGAAGGACCAAAAGCGAAGGACGAACGAGGCTCGAATGCTCCTCGTTCGTCCTTCGTCTTTGGTCGTTGGTCTTTCTGATCAGCGCCGCAGGCGCGGGTCGAGCGCATCGCGCAGGCCATCGCCGAGCAGGTTGAAGCCCAGCACGTTGATCATGATCGCCAGGCCGGGCAAGAACACCAGGTGTGGCGCGCTGAAGACCTGGTTGCGCTCGGCGCTGAGCATCGAGCCCCATTCCGGCGTTGGCGGCTGCGCGCCGAGCCCTAGGAACGACAGAGCCGCCGTCTCGAGGATCGCCGTGCCGATGCCAAGCGTGGCCTGCACAATCAGCGGTGAGATCGCGTTCGGGATGATATGGCGGAACAAAATCTGCGTGGCGCTGACGCCAACCGTTCGCGCGGCGATAGTATACTCTTCCTCTTTGACCGACAGCACGCTGGCACGCATAACCCGCGCATACGCCGGGATCGAGACAATCGCGATCGCCAGCATCGCGTTGGTCAGGCCCGGCCCCAGCACACTGACGATCGCGATCGCCAGCAGCAGCGATGGAAACGCCAGCAGCACATCCAGAATGCGCATGATCAGGTTGTCGAGTCGACCGCCGACATAGCCTGCGATCGCCCCCAGCAGGATGCCAACCACGATCGCGAAGCCCACTGTGATAAAGCCAACATAGAGCGAGACCCGCGTGCCATACACGATCCGGCTAAACTGGTCGCGCACATTGCCATCGGTGCCCATGATGTGCTGCGGCTTCTCGGCCGCGCAGCCGAGCATATGAATGCATGGCGGCTCGCGTTTCTGAACATCCTCGACGCCGATCAGCACCTGGATGGGATCATAGGGCGCAATCAGTGGGGCGAAGATCGCGATCAGTACCAGTGCAACGATAATCGTCAGGCCAATCACCGCCGATCGCTGGCGAAAAAAGGCACGGATAGCCTGCCGCCACAGGCTTTCAGGCGGGCGCGTTATGGACAGGGATGCCGGCCCGGTCGCAGTTGTGATCGCCATAATCGGTACGCTCACTCAAATCGAATGCGAGGATCGAAGAACGCGTAGGAGAGGTCCACCAACAGATTAACGGCGACATATCCGAAGGCGATCACCAAGGTAAAGCCCTGGATGACTGGGTAATCGCGCGCGGTGATCGCCTCATACAGCATCCGGCCGACGCCGGCCAGGCCAAAGATGGTCTCGGTCAGCACCGCGCCACTGAAGACCCCGCCCAGCTGGAGGCCGATGATCGTCGCGATCGGCAGCAGCGCATTGCGGAAGGCATGCGCCACGATCACGCGCAGGTTCGCTAGCCCCTTGGCACGCGCCGTACGCACATAGTCGCGCCCAAGCACATCGAGCATGCTCGCGCGCGTCATTCGTGCGATGATCGCCATGGGGATCGTGGCCAGCGCCACCGACGGCAAGATCAGGTGCTTCAGCGCATCGCCGAGCACTTTCCATTGGAAGGTGATGATCGCATTAAAAATGTACAGGTTGGCGAAAAATTGAGCGGCGCCACTGCCAAACGTGCCTTTGGTCAGCGTCCAGCCATACACTTGATAAAACGGGATGGACGATATGCCGGATGATAACCGGCCGGAGGGCGGCAGCGCGAACGGCGTGCCTTTGAGCACCAGCGCAAAGACATACGCCAGCATCAACCCCAGCCAGAAGACCGGCATCGAGACGCCGATATTCGCGCCTACCATGGTTGCAATATCGATCGCCGAATTGCGGCGGATGGCCGAAAGAATCCCGGCTGGGATTCCTACCGAGGTGGCGATAAGCAGCGCGGTCAGCCCAAGCTCGACCGTCAGCGGCAGGCGCTCGACGATCAGCTGTGTCACGGCGCGATTGAAGCGGATCGACGTTCCCAGGTCGCCGGTCAGCACATCGCGCATATAGAAGGCCAGCTGCACCGGTATCGGCCGATCGAAGCCCTTTTCGTGGTTGAAAATTGCGCACACCTCCGGCCGGGCCTTCTCACCGAGCATCGCGACGCACGGCCCGCCGGGGATCAGCCGCGCCAGCGCGAAGGTGACCAGCAGCACACCGATCAGCACCGGTATGGAAGCCACTATTCGCCGGAAAATGTATTGACTCATACTGCCCGCCAAAAGCGTTTTTCGCTGGTGCTGGGCGACTAAGTCGCTCAGCACCAGCGAAAGAGAAGATCTGCGGGGGCGGTTGCACCGCCCCCACGCCCCCCACCGCGTACGCCCTGCGCTTGTGAGGATCTGCCGCGCAGTTGCGCTGCCCCGCGCCTCCACCGCATACGCCCTGCGCTTATGAAGATCTGCGCGGGCGGTTCCAGTGCCCCTGCGACCTACCGCATACGCCCTGCGCTTGTAAAGAAGAGCGATTATGGAGCCGGCTTGGCATTCATGAAGCCGCCCCAGAGCCCTGAGAAGTAATCGTAGGCGCCGGTGTTGCCCTTGTGCAGCGGGCTAGACGCATCCCACTGAACGTAGTACGACATCACCACGTCGTTGGCGTCCAAATCCGACCCATCGTGGAACTTAACGTTTTCGCGCAGCTTGCAGGTCCAGACTGTCAGGTCTGCATTGGGATCGCAGGCAGTTGCCAGGGCCGGCACCGACTTCGTGCCGCCCTTCTCGTAGGCATACAAGCCCTCGGTGATCATATTGCAGGCGCGCAGAGTCTCACCGTCGGTCTCATCGCCGCAATAGAGGCTGATTGGCTCGGCGTTCTGCATCCAGACGAAGGTATCGCGGCCGGCGGGGTCCATATCGGCGAAAACTTCATTGCCGAGCGGGCTGGTCTGCGCGCCTTTGACGTCGGCCTTAAACGCCACCGCCGAGCCACCGTGCGCGATCGGCACCATCGGAACGTGCTGCCGCACCAGGTCGTTGGCCTGCTCGTACAGCGGCTTGCGCTTTTCGTCGCCGGCCAGGGAGGCGGCCTGCTTCAGGATGGCGGTAAGATCGTCGAATTTCTTCCCAAACGAATCGTTGGCTCCGGCGCCAAAGTGGAAGTCGAGGAAGTTGGTCTGGTCGGGGTAATCGGCGCCCCAGCCGAGCATGAACAGCGGCAGCGTGCCGGCGCTGGCAGCAGCAAGGAACGCGCCGGACTCCATCTTGTTGATCTTGACGGTGATGTTCAGGTTCTGCTTCAGCTGCGCCTGAATATCCTCGGCCACCTGGTTCGGCTGGGGCAGGTAGCCGCGGACGACGTCGCGATAGGCCAGCTCGGTCTCGAAACCATCCGAGAGGCCGGCATCGGCCAGGAGCTTCTTGGCCGCCGCCGGATCGAACTTGTACCAATCCTTGCCGCCACAGCCGTTCGGAACGGCACACGGCGTGAAATAATTGGAAACCTCGGAGCCAGCCGGATAGAAGTTCTTGACGATCCGATCGCGGTCGATACCCATGGCGATCGCCTGGCGCACCTTCTCGTTATCGAACGGCTTGGCGGTATTGTTCATACCGACATACATAACATTCAGCGCCGGCCGCTCGATCAGCTGAAGGCTTGAGTCGCCCTTGACTTTGGCGAAATCATCCGGGGCGACATTGTCGATCCCATCGACCGTGCCGGACTGAAGCTCAAGCAGGCGCTGGGCAGCCTCGGTGCTCCATTTGAACACCAGTGTCGCTGCTTTGGCCTTATCGCCCCAGTAGCTATCGTTGCGCTTGAAGGTGATGTTATCGCCCTTCGTCCACGAATCAAGCATGTAGGGGCCGGTGCCGACCGGCTTTTCGAGCAGATCGCCGGTGCCGCCGGTCTTCTGGAAGTACTCGCTCGGCTCGATGCCGAAGGAGGAGAAGGCCACCTTGGCCAGAAAAGCCGGGTCGGGCGAGCACATCGTAAAGCGAACGGTCGATTTATCCACTGCGGCGATTTCTTTAAACAAGCCAGCGTAGGGCTTATCGCAGCTGGTGACGCTGGCAACGCTGAGGCCGTTCGCCTCAGTCATACTGCCATTTTGGAGCGCGGCCGGCTCGCTGGTAGCGGCGGCGCCAGCAGTAGGCTCGGCGGCAGCGGTGGGTTCGGTAGCCGCCGCCGCAGTCGGCTCCGGCGCGGCGGTGGGCGCGGCAGCAGCAGTTGGGGCGGCGGCGGTGGTTGGCTCGGCGGGCGCGTTGGCCGCTGGCGTGCCGCCGCAGGCTGCCAAGATTGGGAGCATCAGAGCGAGCAGCAGTGCCAGCGCGCCACTGCGGCGCCAGGAGATGCGTGCGAATCGCATTATGTTTTCCTTTCGCAATCGAGGAATCTGCATTTGAGCTGAGCGCAAGGTCTCGAGTGTCTCATGAACTACCGATCTACCACCCCCTTCGCCGATATGTGCCCAAGCGTATCCAATCGCTGAATCGGGCTGCACATACCGAAACGTGCTTGTGCCGAATGTGAAGCGCCGTGGTGGAGGCGGATATGGAGCAGCTGCGGCAAGGGCGCAAAGGATCTGAATCAAACACGGCTTGCCCAGTGCTATAACCTGACACCCTCATCGAAAGCAAGCTGAATCATTTCAACCGCCGGCGTGGCAGCGAGGGCTACACGGCCCCACTACGAGGATGTTTAGGCAAGAGGGTAACGCAGCCGGATTATAGCAGAAAGCATAGCAAGCGTCAAAGCATTGGCTCGCATCCGCTCCAATCTTAACATTCTTTACATCAGCCTTGCGACCGATAGCCGTTCAGCCAAGTGAAGGATCGGCCGATGCGCCTAACGAAAGATGCATTTACTTGCGCCTTGGGCTACAATAAGATTGCGAAATAAAGAACAAGCCGTGAGCGACCAGCGCAATGCTTCATAGCTCGGCCTGCGGCAGCATACATACGAAGGTGATATAGACTTGGAACTGACTGCAATACCCTATACCATTAAGCTGGATCTTGAGTGCAACGGCTACTGCCACGGCTCGCTGGTGCGGCTTCCCGATGGTCTAGAGGCAAGTTTCAACCATACGGAAGGCTTGTTGGTGCTGCTGGAAGGCATCGGTGGCCGGCGCTGGTGGCAGGAAAATCAAACGCAAATCGAGGCGCGGGTGATGATGCTGACCGCCGCGGGTATCTAGCGCTCTTGGGAATGGCGCTTTCACACTATTTGAACATCTGTGCATAACAAAGCCCTCGATCATTGCGAGCGAGGGCTTGCGTTGTTTGGCTGGGGAACAGGGATTCGAACCCCAACTACCTGATCCAGAATCAGGCGTTCTACCTTTAAACTATTCCCCAATGGTATCGAGGTCAGCTCTGGCAACTAACCTATTTGTAAATGGTGCCGAAGGGGAGATTTGAACTCCCACGGGGTCACCCCCACTACGCCCTGAACGTAGCGCGTCTGCCATTTCGCCACTTCGGCTCGCTCCGTTGGACGACATACATCGTCCAACGGGGCATATGATACACCAGCGGCAACCATTTGTCAAACGCAGGGCACCAGGTAGCAGTGTTGCAAAGTCCGTCGTCACTCACAATGTTTGTCAAATTCCGCGTCACGGTGTATACTAAAGTCTGATTCGTAACGCTTATCGCACGCGGGGGGGAGGTGAGAGCAACGACACGCGACCGATTCAGCGCCATGGGATAAACCTGGGCACGAAACGTTCGCAACCGTCAGGCAGACAATGAAAGTCGAACGACGCGATGGAGAGACCGTCGAGCAGCTACTGCGGCGCTTCAACAAAGGCGTAGTAGCTGAGCGCATCACCAAGACCTACCGCGAGAAAATGCACTTTGTCTCGAAGAGCGAGCAGCGCAAAGAGAAGCGCCGCCGCGCCGAGCGCAACCGGCGTAAGAAGGCAATGCAGCTGCACTAGCGCGCTGTCCAATGATCATACACAGAGGATGCTGGGCTTATGCCTAGTGTCCTCTGCGTGTCTCTGGCGAGCTGTGCTATAATTGTGCGAAAAGCGGCATGAGGTTTCGTTGATATGTTTGATAAATTAATTGGCCTGGACACGCGCTACAATCAGCTTTCCGAGCAGATGGCCCAGCCGGATGTGGCGACCGACCATATGCGCATCCAGCAGATCGCCCGCGAGCAGCGTGAGCTTGAAGATGTGGTTCTGGCCTATCGCAAATATAAAGATATCCAGCGCCAGGAAGAAGATGCCCGGCAGCTGAGCGAAGATGGATCAGATCCAGAGCTGCGCGCGATGGCCCAGGAGGAACTTGCCCAGCTGAGCGCGCGCCGTGCCGCGCTGGAAAGCCAGATCCGGCTGCTGCTGCTGCCGCGCGACCCGAACGACTCGAAGAATGTGATCATCGAGATTCGCCAGGGCACCGGCGGCGACGAGGCAGCGCTCTTCGCGGCCGATCTGTACCGTATGTACGCCCGCTACGCCGAGCGGCAAGGCTGGAAGATCGAGATTGTGAACGCCAGTGAGAATGGGCCGGGCGGCTACAAGGAGATCGTCTTCGATCTGAACGGCGAGGGTGCCTACAGCCGGCTGAAGTACGAGGGCGGCACCCACCGCGTCCAACGCGTGCCCGAGACCGAGGCACGCGGCCGCATCCACACCTCCACCGCCACGGTCGCTGTGCTGCCGGAGGTCGAGGAGGTCGATGTCGAGCTGCGACCCGAGGATTATCGCGTCGATGTCTATCGCGCCGGCGGTCACGGCGGCCAGGGTGTCAACACCACCGACTCAGCGGTGCGGATTGTCTATAAAGGTGGCACGCCTGACGAGATTGTGGTGACATGCCAGGATGGCCGATCGCAGCTGAAGAACAAGGCCTCTGCGCTAGCGGTGCTGCGCGCCAAGCTGTATGCCAACCAGCAAGAGAAGCGCGCGCGCGAGCAAGGCGAGACGCGCCTGGCCCAAGTGGGCACCGGCGAGCGAGCTGAGAAGATCCGAACCTACAACTACCCGCAGGATCGAATCACCGATCATCGGATCGGTCAGAGCTTTTCGAACCTGCCCGGCGTGATGGATGGCGAGATCGACCGGCTGATTGAGGCACTGACCGTCTTCGACAATGCCGAGCGACTCGAAGCAGTCAATATCGACGCCTAGCGCGCTAGAAACACAACGCGGACAACCAGAGCGTCTCCAGTTTCAGGGTGGGGGGTTGTCGCCACAAGGCTACCCCCTTTTTTGACCCCTGGGAGCCGGCGCTGTCGGCCAAATTGAGGGTATAATCGTGAGCATGCACCAGCCGATATCACCAGCACTCGACGCCTTGATCACGCAGATGCCTAAGGTGGAGCTGCACCTGCATCTGGAGGGATCGATCACGCCCGCGACATTGCTGCGCATCGCCGAACGCAATAATGTCGAGCTGCCCGCGCGCGATGAAGCCGGAGTCGCGCAGCTGTTTCAGTACAAGAACTTCCAAGAATTTCTGACCGTCTTTATGGTGCTGGCACGCTCGCTTAAGCGCGGCGAGGATTTCGAGCTGCTGGCTTATGAGCTGGGCCATCACCTGGCCGATCAGAACGTGCGCTACGCCGAAGTAATGATCTCGGCCTTCCAGTACTATAGCCGTGGAGTGGATCTGGACGAAGTTGTGCAGGGCACGGCGGCCGGCTTCGCGCGCGCCCAGCGCGAGCGCGGCACGCGCGTGATGATCGCATTCGACTACGGGCGGCAGTTTGGCGTCGAGACGGCATGGAAGGTGCTGGAGATCGCGGTGCGCAACCAACAGCACGGGCTGATCGCCTGGTCGATCGGCGGCGATGAGGTGCATTACCCGCCCGAGCAGTTCGCCGAGGTGTTCGCGGCGGCGCGGCAGGCCGGCCTGCGCCTGATGGCCCACGCCGGCGAGGTGGTCGGCCCGCCGAGCATCTGGGGCGCGGTGGATGCGCTGGCCTGCGAGCGGCTGGGCCACGGTATTCGCAGCATAGACGACCCGGCGCTGCTCGACCATCTGCGCGCGCGCGGAGTGGTGTTGGATATATCGCCTACCAGCAATGTCCGTACCGGCGCGGTGCCAAGTATCGAGGCGCATCCGCTGCGCCGTCTGTTCGACGCCGGTATCCAGGTCACGCTCAATACCGACGACCCGACCTTCTTCAACACCACGCTGAACGATGAGTATCGGCTGGTCGCGCGCGTGTTCGGCTTCGATGCCGCTGAGCTGACGACGCTCGCGCTCAACGGCGTCCGCGCGACATTTCTACCCGAAGCTGAAAAGCAGACGCTGCTGCGCGAGATCACGCGGGAGATTGCGCTGCTGCGCGATTCCATTGCTGGGGCGGTATGAGTAGCTCATGCCGCCAGTGGCAGCGCCACATGGCAGGTAGTCCCCAGACCGCGCTCGCTCTCCAGCCAGATCCGTCCGCCATGCAAGTCGACGATCGCTCGTGCGATATGCAGCCCAACGCCCAGGCCCGCATAGGTTCCACGAATATTGCTGCCACGAAAGAAGCGCTCGAATACGCGCTCCTGCTCGCCATCGGGAACACCAACACCCGTATCGCTGACTGCAAGCCGGGCCAGGCCATCATCGGCGTCTGCTCGCCGCAACAGTACGCTGACCACCCCGCCCTCGTACGAGAACTTGAGCGCATTGCCGATAACCGCGCCAACCACCTGGGCCATGCGCACCTGGTCGAAACGGCCTGGCAGCGCTATATCACCACCATCGAACACGATCGTGTGTTGCTGATCGGCGGCCTGATATTCCTGAACGACCCGATCGACGATCAGCGCGAAATCAGCCGTATGCCGATCGATTACTAAGCGGCCAGCCGCGAGCCGTGTGATATCCGATAGCTGATCGAGCAGTGTGGTAGTGCGACCGACCTGCTGCGAGATCGTGGCCAAGCCCTTGCGGTAAGGATCAGCAGGATCTTTGGCCGCACGCCTCAGCAACAGATCGGCGTAGCCTTTGATCGACGCCAGCGGGTTCTTGATCTCATGCGCGGCATGTGCAAGGAACTCTTCCCAGACGCGATCGGATGCGCCAGCACGCTGGCTCGGCCACGGCTGGGGTCGCGTAATCGTGGCAGCCAGATGCGCCGCGACCGCGCGCAGCAGCAGCAGCTCGCCGGGATCAGGCGGCGCTTGTGTGATCACCACCAGCGCACCACGATAATCGTTCGTGATACCAAGCGGCAGGATCGTCAGGCGCAAGTCTTGCTGATATACCGAAGTCAGCGGCGCCGGCGTGCCGGCCTCGATCGCCGATTGGATCACGGGCACAACATCATCCAGGTCAAGGTTCCGCCGCGCCAGGCAGACCAGATCGCTCAACTGAGCCAGCCAGACACCGCCGGAAATCACGCCGTCACGCGCCATCAGCCAATCGAGCGCCTGATTGGCGCGCGCGCGTGGGTCGGTGGCTTCATTCGTCACGAGCATCAGATCCAGTAGCCCGGCCATATGTTCGTGCTCTTGCTGAAACCTCATCATAGCATTGCTCCATCGTCAGCGCGCCGCCAGGGCAAAACAAAACCGCGCCCGCGGTTCCAAGGCGCGGTTTTGTTCTCAACATAGCAATAAGTGTTCCAACAGAGATCGCTAGCCCGTTCCGACCAGTTGTGCTGATTGCTGAGGGAAATAGGAGGACGTACGCACAAGGGAGCTTTCGCCTGTGGCAGTGGTACAAAACAACCGAACGCAATGGGTGGGAGGCAGCATAGCTGCCTCCCACCCATTGCGCTGATCGAACCAGTCCAAATTCCGCTAGTCGGCGCGCACGAGCTGTTGATCAGGCTGGTAGATCTGGACTTGGTCGACATCCTCGGCATCCTGGAGGAGTTGTGCGATCGTATAATAGAGCACCGGGTGCATCAGCTCAGGGGCAATTTCGGCCAGCGGCTTGAGCACAAATGCGCGCTGGGCGATCCGCGGGTGCGGAACAGTCAGCTTACGCGTTTCCATCTGCACCGCCTCGTAAAACAGCAAGTCGAGATCGATCGGACGCGGGCCATATTGCACGCCCGACCGGCGACCCATCGCGGCCTCGATCGCCTGCATCATTTCGAGCAGCTCCAGAGGCTTGAGCGTCGTGGTTCCACGGATCACCGCGTTGACAAATGCATCGTCGCGCACATAGCCAAGCGGCGCAGCCACATACAGCTGTGATGCATTTTCGATCGTCACGAGCGCGCCCAGCCGATGACCCGCCTCGCGCAGGTTGGCGACGCGATCGCCAAGGTTGCTCCCTAGACCGATATAAACTGTTCTTGCTTTCATATATTCGGCTCGCAATGCATTCATGCCGCACCGATCGTGTGAGATTGCAGGCTGAGATGCCATCGAAACGAGCAAGATTTATTAACGAAAGGTAACCGCCTGCCAGAGACAAGACGACCGCACCTGCAGGTGCGGACAGCGTGGTGCCGCGATCGTACCGCCAAAGGCGCGCCGGGCAGATGTATTAGCTTGGATCTCATATTATACTCCCGAATCCACCAAATGCAAGCTGTGGTTGTGCGCCACAGCCCACCGTGCTATGCTATTATCATGCTTGATCAGTTCGAGCATGACTCACGAGTATGCCACCGGCCCGAACTTGATACAAACGAGTATCATACCCATGAACGTAAGCTGGCGCGAAATTCGCACATAAGATAGGGACACGCGTATGACCAATGACGACCCACAGTGGCGTCCGCTGCGCTACTGCTCACGCTGTGGCGCAGCGCTCAGCCGGCGGTTCGCGCATGGCCGCGAGCGGCCGGCCTGCCCAGCATGCGGCTTCGTGGTCTACGTTGATTCGAAAATCGCATGTGGGGCAGTGGTGGAACACGGTGGACAAGTGCTGCTAGTGCGGCGGCGTAACGAGCCGGGCCGCGGCCTGTGGTGCCTGCCATGCGGCTTTGCTGAGGCCGATGAGCCACCCGAGCAGGCCGCCCGCCGCGAGGCGCACGAGGAAGCCGGGCTCGACATCGTGCTCAACGGGCTGCTGGGCGTCTATCACTACACCGACGACCCGCGCGGCGCCGGCATTCTGCTGGTCTTCCGCGCCAACTGCGCCGACCCCACCGCCGCAACCGCCGGCGACGACGCAGATGCGATCGGCTTCTTCAGCTCGGCCGAACTGCCGCCGATCTCGCACCACACCCACCGGCGAGCGATTGAGGATTGGTTCGACGAACAGGCGCGGAGATCCGCGTGATAACAGAAGACGATCCGATCAGCAACCAGGATCGCCTGCGCGCGCGGCTACGCCAGCTCATCCTCATGCGTGAGACCGGGCCAAAGCGGGCCGCCTGGCACGCAGCCCGCGCGCGGCTGATCTGGCGGCTGCACGCGGAGATTCAGCAGGAAGCGCACGCGGATGCATCGGCAGAAACAGTGCGCGAAACTACCAAGCGCTGAGGGTTGAAGGACGTAGGCAAGGGGTATGAGGAAGGTGCGACCTTCCCCGCAGAGTTTATTTTCCGCTAGCATGTGACAGCCTGGGAGTTTACATTTCCTGTATGTTCTTTTTCACTCGGCCAGGTGAAAAAGAACGAACAGAAAGCAAAAATCGGTGGAGCTGAAGGGCAGTGAGTTGCACATTCGCGAATCCAGTGCTATAGTTACCATGCAAAAGATCGGCCAGCCCCTCAAATGGCGATGTAGCGGGCTGGCTCATTTGCGAACAAAGTGTACGCACGTTGACAACGGATAAATAGTATCGGATATGTCGCGCCGCGCGATGCCTCCGAACGAGAAGCCGCATTCGCTTCTCTGAAAGAACGGGGCATATTCCGCCAGCCGCGCGACAGCCAGGGCTTTGACTCACCGATCCATATTGCAAATTGTAGATTGCACATTATTCAATCTACAATTTACAATTTACAATTCCGGTGTTGTCTGGCCACGGCCTACCGATTCCGATCGTCATCCGCTGTCTTATCCGACAGGAGAGAATCACACAACCAATGCCAAATGACAGCCATCGACCTGACGTCGCCGTCTTTATCGACTTCGAAAACGTCTACGTCAGCGTCCGTGACAAGCTGGACGCCAATCCAAACTTCGAAATGATCATGGATCGGGTCGAAGACTTCGGTCGCGTCGTAATCGCCCGCGCCTACGCCGACTGGTATCGCTACCCACGTGTCACCAGCGCTCTATATGCCAACGGCATCGAGCCAATGTACGTGCCAACCTATTACTATGATCGCGAGATGGGCCGCACTGGCCGCGCGATCAAGAATAGCGTTGACATGAACCTCTGCATCGATGCAATGAAAACGCTGTACACCAACACGAATATCGCCAAATTCGTGCTGGCCACCGGCGACCGCGACTTTATCCCCCTGGTCAACAGCATCCGCCAGCAGGGCAAAGAGGTGATCGTGATCGGCATCGGTGGCGCCGCTTCGGCTCACCTGGCTCAAAGCGCCGACGAGTTCATCTTCTACGAGCAGCTGATCGGCAAAAAGCCGACTGAGCTCGATCAGGATCAGCCGCGCGCCAAGATGCCCGAGAAGGGCCGCGATCACGAAGGCGCCGAAGCCGAGGAACAGCCGCAGATTCGTAGCCGTGACCGCGATCGTGACCGCGACCGCGACCGCGAGGCGCCCCGGCCTACGCCGCCGTCCGAAACGCCGATCGAAATCCCGACTATCGTACCAGCCGAGCCAGATGTCTACAACACGCTGGTCAGCGCGATCAACCTGGCACGCGAGCGTGGCTACGTCTGCTCATTCGGCTCGCTCAAGCTGCTGATGAAGGAGCTGATGGGTGGCGATTTCAAAGAGGCTAAGTACAAGGATGGCAGCGGCCGGCCGTTCGCCAAGTTCAAAGATTTCGTGCTGGAGGCGGAGCGGCGCGGCAAGGTTCAGGTCTTTACTAGCGGCACCGTCAACGAGGTATTCCTGCCCGGCGAGGATCCCTACAAGCTCTCGCAGTTCGCGGGCGATATCAAGGAAGATCCGGGCGTGCCAATCATCCAGGTGTCCGAGGCAGAAGATCGATTGGAGGCGCGACCAAGCAGCACGACGAACGGCCGGCGCCGCCGGCGCCGCTCGCGTGGCCCGCAGCGCCCCGGTGGCCCGCCGCAGGACGGCACGATGCAGCTCGATGAATCGGGCGAGATCGAAGACGATGATGTCGAGTACACCGCGCCGAACGAGCTGAGCCTGCCCGAGCTATTCAATCCACTGATCGGAGACACCGAGCAGCAGAGCGACGCGCGATCGGAAGCTGTCTTTGAAGGACTGCTCGATCTGGTTGAAGCAGAGACCGCCGAGACAGAGACGATCGCCGAACTGGCGCCGCCGGAGTTCCTGGCCGAGCTGACCGCGCCGGAGGCATCCGAAGTTGTGGGCGAAGCGGCGCCGGCGGCGTACGATCCGGCCGTGATCGCCGCCGCTCAGCCATTTACCGAGCTGGAGTGGGCGTTAGTGGTCGATGTTGTCGGGCGGCTGGAGCGGCCAGCCTCGTTCCAGCAGATCCACGACCTGCTGCGCGATGCACGCAACAATGCCGGTATCGCGCGCACTAACGAGGAGCTGCGCTCGCTGATCAAACAATCGATCAACAACGGAACACTGGAGCGGATCGGCAAGGGCAACCGGGCCAGCTATCGGCTCGCGCCGCCGGCTGAGGATGTCGCGCCCGATCAGGCCGAGCAGATCGCTCAAGCGCAAAGCGAGCAGCCGGCAGATACCCAGCCGGAGTTCTACACCCCCGAGGCGGCGGCCCAGGCGGCGCAGCTGGACGTGGAAACGCCGGCAGAATCAACCGCCGAGCCGCAAGCCGCCCAGCAGGCTGCCAAGCGCAGCCGATCGCGCCGCAAGCCAGCCGCCGAAGCTACGCCGGCCGTCGTGGTCGCGCCCACGCCAGTGGCCGAAGCTGCACCAGCCAAGCCGGCCCGCAGCGCACGCAAGAAGGCGGCGCCAGTGGCCGAAGCTGCGCCAGCCGCCCCCGCGGAAGAACCGGCCAAACCCAAGCGCGCGCGGCGGAAGAAGACCACCGAATAGTGCAGAGTTAAAAGTTAAGAGTTGAGAGTTGCGCGGTTCGTCAACTCTTAACTCTTAACTCTTAACTCTTAACTTCAGCTATGACGCTCGTCAAAATCTGCGGGCTGCGAACAATTGAGCATGCGCTAGCGGCGGCTGATGCAGGCGCGGATATGCTTGGCCTGGTCTTCGCTGCATCGCGCCGCCAAGTCAGCCCCGAGCAAGCGGCGCTGATCGCCGAGGCGATTCGCGCCACGCCACACGATCGGCGGGTAACCATCATCGGGCTGTTCGTCAACGAGGCGCCTGAACGCATGCTGTCGACCGCGCGCCAGTGCGGCCTGGACGCGATTCAGCTGAGTGGCGATGAGACGCGCGAGGTTGCCGGCCAGCTACCCGACATCGCACTAATAAAAACGATCCGGCTCGATGGCGCGCCGAGTGAAGCAGGCTGGCTGGATGCAAACCAAGCGCGCGATGTGCGCCTGCTCGTCGATGCCCATGTGCCCGGCTCGTACGGCGGGGCCGGCGTGCTGGCCGACTGGGGCCGGGCGGCCGCGCTGGCGCGCGAGCGGTCGATCGTTCTGGCCGGCGGACTGACGCCCGAAAACGTCGGCGGGGCGATCCGGCAAGTGCAGCCGTGGGGCGTGGATGTCAGCAGCGGGGTTGAGATCAACGGCGTCAAGGATGCCGCAAAGATTCGAGCATTTGTCGCCGCAGCGCGCGCGGCCGACCAGCAGCTCGCGAGCGAGCAAACACTAGCACGGTGATGAGGTTTCTCAAAGCAGCACTACGACTCCCACTCATTACTCTGACGATCGTCTACTGCATTCGTTGGGCGGCGATCAGGCTCAGGCGGATCTGGCTACGCTCGACCGCCGACTCGACGCCGCCGATTGAGCCGGAGCATGTCGACCCGCACATGCGGCGGGTGATCATCAGCGACTTGCACCTGGGTGCAGGTGATCGGCTGGACGACTTCGACGCCGATGCCGAGCTATCCTCATTCATTCGCGCATATGTGACCGGCGCCGAGCCGACAGAGCTGATCCTGGCCGGCGACACGTTCGAATTCTTGCAGGTGCGACTACCGGATCTGAGCGACTTCGAGTGGTCGGGCGAGGCGGCGGCGCGGCGGCTGGGCGCGATTCTGGCGGCGCATACTGAGCCGATCGCGGCGCTGCGGGTGTTCTTAGATCAGCCGGGTAACCAGCTGACCGTGCTGATCGGTAATCACGACTTCGAGCTGCACTATGCCAAAGCCAAAGCGCGACTGCAGGAGGTGCTTGGGCTGGCGGAAGACGACCGGCGGCTGCGCTTTGGCCTGACCTACAGCGGCGGCGGTGTGTATATCGATCACGGTATGCAGTTCGACCCCTGGAATCGTTTCGCCAATGTGGCAGGAATCAGCGAGCCGTTCGAGGTGGTGCGCGGCACACGGATGGTCAAAGAAGTGATCAACCCACTGGAGGACGACCAGATCGAGCTCGCGCCGCTGATCGACAACGTCAAGCCAGGATCGGCCTTCTTCTGGTACATGTTGTCGCTGCCGCGACTGCGCCAGCCACAGGGGCGGCGCTTTGCGGCGCGTGGCCTGCTGCTGCTGGCGCGCGTCAATGCGCTGCCGCGCAGCTATGGTATCTGGACGCCATCGGCAGCCGGGCCGGATGAGGGTGAAGCGCGGGCGCGCCGGCGAAACCAGCGGATCGTCGCATTTGCGCGCGTGCTGGCGCGGCCGCTCCTGAGCGAACTGCCCGATACGACGGTGGCGGAGATTCAGCACGAAGCCAAGCGGCAGCTCCGGCGCGAGATTCACGAGTTCGAGGATGCGATGGTGAAGGCGATCGCGCGGATTGCTGCCCGATCTGAACACAGCGATACAAGCTTGTTCGTCTGCGGCCACACACATAGCGCACAGGTGGTCCCGCTGAACGATCGACAGACGTATGTCAATACCGGAACCTGGACCACGATCGTGCTCGATATCGCGACCAGGCGGCATGAGGAGCAACGCTTTCCATTTCTAGAAATTCGGTACCAGCCAGCCAGCCTAACCCCGCAAGGCCGGCTCCTGGTCTGGCAAGCCGGCGGCGCTGAGCCACAACCCTGGCGAGTGGTACACGCGCGGCGGCCGAATGTGTCGGAGGCAAATCGCACAGCCCGCCTCAGCCGCCAAGCTGCCAAGACACCCAGGTAAACAGCGGGTCGAGCGTCGGCGCGTTAGTGGTACAATAGGACTTACGCAAGCAGGAGGTTTGGAGGGCTGCAAGCCCTGCAAGAGCCTGCATTGCCGCCTACGACGGGCGGAAAGAAGAGTTTATGAGGAAGGTTGCACCTTCCCCACGCCCCTTTGCGTAGGTTCTATACAATTTACGGATCAGAGCATAACAAGCAGCATTTTACAAAGGAGGAGCGCTCATGAAGGGATTTCTTCGTCTGATGGGCATCGCGGCGCTGGTTGGCTTCGCCGTCGTACTGTACCGCGCCATTCGGCAATACCGCGAGGATAGTGTATTCGATCTCGGCGCGGCAACAGCTAGTGGCGGCGGATTTGGTAGCGAGAAGCGCAGTATCAGCCCCGAGCTGCTAGCGATCCTGGCCGATCCCGGCGACAAAGGGCCGGTCGAACTGCTGACCGACGGCCAGGGCAATGAGTGGCTAATCAACCGGCGCAACGGCTTTAAGTATCCGGTCGAGGATGGCATCCCGATCATGCTGCTCGAAGAGGGCGAGAAGCACAAGGACGATGATCTGATCGCGCGGTAGCAGGCAACCTTAGAGCGGCGCATTCTGATGCATTGTGCTGAACCGACACAGGCTCAACGCTTCTGCAATTCGCTATAGGTACTTGGGCACGGACGAACACGGATGAACGCGGATGGCTTAGCTATCCGCGTTCGTCTGCGTTTCACGCCCGATTTTGCTGTTTTGTAACCACATTTCTAGGCTGCAACTTTTCCTCCGTCCCTGCGTATCATTCTCAGAACGGCACGGCGGAACCAGATATGATTAGCCCGCCGGCCGCGAGAGGAATAGAGATGCAAACACAACCGATTGTGATTCAGCGTAGCGATGGAGCCGGGTTGCTCATCCGCGCGCTTTATTTTGTGCTGTTTGGCTGGTGGTTCAGCGCGATCTGGGCGGTGGTCGCCTGGGTGCTGTGCGTCACGATCATCGGCCTGCCGCTGGGGCTGTTTATGCTCAACCGCATGCCGCAGGTGGCCACGCTGAAGCCGGCGCGCACGAGCTTGCTGGTCACGCCTGCCGGTGAGATAGTCCACCTGGACGTGCCGCAGCCGCCATTCCTGCTGCGTGCGATCTACTTCGTGCTGTTTGGCTGGTGGTTCAGCGCGATCTGGCTGGCGGTAGCCTGGGCGCTGCATGTCTCGATCATTGGCATGCTGGTGGGGTTCTGGATGTTCAACCGCGTGCCGGCGGTGGTGACACTGGCGCGCTCGTAGGATCAGGTCGCGGCGCCAGCCTGCAAATAAACTGAAAGGACCAGGGGTGAAGCCCGCTATGGTGTGCTTCATCCTTGGTCATTTTGATTCTGCTTTGCCTTCGGCAGAGTGGTACTTTACCTTAATTGAACGCGCAACCGCGATAGGCAATGCGCACTTGCCAGGACGTATGATGGTATAATAGCCGCCGTTTGATGTGTTCGACGAGCGGCCCGGCGATCACAGCGCGCGCTGATCGGCAGGATACGCTGAGCAATAGTGTTCGAGGAGCTCTCCATGTATCGTACCCACACGTGCGGCGAGCTGCGGCCCGAGCACGCCGGCCAGGAGACGTTGCTGGCCGGCTGGGTTCACCGCCGGCGTGACCACGGCCCGCTGATCTTTATCGACCTGCGCGACCGCTATGGCCTGACGCAGGTGGTCTTCGATTCGACGGTTGCGCCCGAGGCGCACGCGATCGCCAGCCAGGCGCGATCCGAATATGTTGTGCAGGTGCGCGGGCTGGTCGGTAAGCGCCCCGAGGAGGCGATCAACCCCGATCTCGCCACTGGCTCGATCGAGGTGCGCGCCGTCACCGCCAGCGTGCTCAACGCCGCCAAAACCACGCCGCTGTACATCAGCAAAGAGGGCGGCGAGGACGAGATGCTGCGGCTGAAGTATCGCTACCTGGATCTGCGGCGCGAGCGGATGCAGAAAAACCTGATTCTGCGCCACCGCATGATCAAGTTTATGCGCGATTTCCTGGATCGCGAAGGCTTTCTGGAGATCGAGACGCCGATTTTGATCAAATCCACGCCCGAGGGCGCGCGTGACTACCTGGTGCCCAGCCGCGTCCACCCCGGCGAGTTCTACGCGCTGCCGCAATCGCCCCAGCAGCTCAAGCAGCTGCTGATGGTCGCCGGCTACGATAAGTACTTCCAGATCGCGCGCTGCTTCCGCGATGAGGATCTGCGCGCCGACCGCCAGCCTGAATTCACCCAGCTTGATATGGAGCTGAGCTTCGTGGAGCAGGAAGACGTGATGAAGCTGATCGAGCGGCTGTTTATCGAGATGGTCCACGAGGTCGTGCCGCACAAGCGCCTGGTCACGCCCTTTCCACGGCTGACCTACGCCGAGGCGCTCGAGCGCTACGGCTCGGACAAGCCCGACCTGCGCTACGGCCTGGAGCTGATCGACCTGGGCGCGGTGCTGGCAAACAGCCAGTTCGCAGTTTTCCGCAACGCGCTGGAGAATGGCGGTCAGATCAAGGGCATCCGCGTGCCGGGCGTCGGCGGCTACTCGCGCAGGCAGCTCGATGAGGTTGTCGATCTGGCCAAGCAGGCCGGCGCAAAAGGACTACTGTGGGCCTCGCTCCAGCAGGGCAGCGCGCCCGAGGGCATTCGCTCCAGCTTCGGCAAGCAGGTGAGCAACGAAGAGCTGGCGGCGATCGTCGCCACGCTCGGCGGCCAGCTGGACGACCTGCTGCTGATTGTCGCCGACACACCTAAGGTGGTTGCGCAGACGCTGGACAAGCTCCGGCGCGAGTTTGCGGCGCGGCTGAACCTGACAGACCCGGACCTCCTGTCGTTCGGCTGGATTGTCGATTTCCCACTGGTGGAATGGAACGCCGACGAGCAGCGCTGGGATGCCGTCCACCATCCGTTCACCGCGCCAAAGGACGAGGATCTGCTGCTGATGGATAGCGACCCCGGCAAAGTGCGCGCCAAAGCCTACGATATTGTGCTGAACGGCTATGAGGCCGGCGGCGGCTCGATCCGTATTCATCAGCGCGACGTGCAGCAGAAGTTGTTCGATCTGCTGGGGATCAGCCGCGAGACCGCGCAGGCGCAGTTCGGGCATATGCTGGAGGCGTTCGAGTATGGCGCGCCGCCCCACGGCGGGATCGCGCCCGGCATCGACCGGCTGGTGATGCTGCTGGCCGATGAGAGCACCATTCGCGAGGTGATGGCCTTCCCGAAAACCCAGCAGGGGATTGACCTGATGACCAGCGCGCCCTCGCCGGTGGACGAACGCCAGCTTAAGGATCTGCACATCCGCCTGGCCGCCGAGGCCGCTGCGGCGACCAAGGACATCCCGCAGAGCATCGACCCGCGCGAGATCGTGCCGAAGGATCGCTAGCCCGACTAAGGACGAAAGACGAAGGACGAAGGATCAGATCAATCTTCGTCTTTCGTCTTTCGTCTTTCATCATTCCAAAAAGAGGATTCTATGCAGAATGTAGCCGTGCTCGGCCTCGGCATTATGGGCAGCGGCATGGCCCACAACCTGCTCAAAGCCGGCTTCCCGCTGACCATCTACAACCGCACGCGCGCCAAGGCCGAGCCGCTGGCCGCGCGGGGGGCGACGGTGGCCGCGAGCCCGCACGAGGCGGCCGCAGCTGCCGATATCGTGATCGCCATGGTTGGCGATGATCACGCATCGCGGGCGGTCTGGCTCGGCGACCCTTCGACAGGCTCAGGGCGAAGTGGCGGCGCGCTGGCAGTGGCGCAGGCGGGCGCGGTGCTGGTCGAGTGCAGCACGCTCTCGATCGAATGGGTGCGCGAGCTGGCCAGGCGCTGCGCCGAGCTAGGGCTCGATTTCCTCGATGCACCGGTGACCGGCAGCAAAGATGCGGCCGAGTCGGGCACGCTGAAGTTGATGGTCGGCGGTGAGACGGCGGCGCTGGAGCGCGCGCGGCCGGTGCTGGAGGCGATCAGCGCGCAGATGATACATTTTGGGCCAAGCGGCGCCGGCGCGCTGATCAAGCTGATCAACAACCTCATGGCCGCGACGCAGGTTGCGGTACTGGCCGAGGGGCTGAACCTAGCCGAGCGAGGCGGCCTGGATATGGCGCTGGTAGTTCCGTTCTTGATTAATGCCGCGCCAGGCAGCCCGGTGGTACAGGGCAAGGCCGCGCGGATCGCCGCCCGCAACTACGCCGACACGCAGTTCGCGCTGCGCTGGATGCATAAGGATGCCACCTACGCGATGCGTGCCGCCGACGAGTTCGGGGTGCCGATGCCAACCCTGGCCGCCGCGCGCGAACTGTACCGCATGGCGCGCAATCTCGGCCTAGATGAGCAGGACTTCGCGGCAGTGGCCGAGGCGCTCCGGCAGAAGTAGCCTCCCAAAAATCCGCCATCGTACGTTCTTTTCATAGACAGGATTTACGCGTGGTGGGGTTTGGCGAGGCGAAGCCTCCCCAAGCCTCGGTGTGGCGGCGGGCGGGTAAGCCCTGATAGAGTGAAAAAGCAAAAAAACTGTCACGTGTAATGGAGCAGCGACATGTCCGAGACAAACACGCCGCGACTAGTGATCGATGGGAACGAAAGGCATCAGGATATCGATGGCTTTGGCGCGTCGTTTGCGAAGCAGGCGCACCTGTTGCTGCGTTGCGCCGAGCCCGGCCGCAGCCGCACACAGATACTCGATTTGTTGTTCTCGCGCACCGGCGGCGCGGGTCTCTCGATCGTCCGCAATCAGATCAACAGCAAATCTGCCGAGATCGACCCCGACTACGGCACGATCGAGCCGCACAATAATACCTTCGACTTCGACCACGACGAAGCTCAGATCTGGCTGATGAAGGAGGCCAAACACCGTGGCGTAGCGACGTTCATCGGTACTGCGTTCAGCCCACCAGCCTGGATGAAACTCAACAACAACACTATAGACGCCAGCGATCCGCCGAAGCCCGAACGTAACCAACTGCCGCCCCGGCGCGGTGCGCATCGGGGCTACCGCCAGCCCGATCGATGGCGTGTATGTATCGGCGTATCGTAGCCAGGACGAAACAACACCGACCCTGGTGATCGTTGCGATCAATACCACGACAAGCGATCAGCCTTACACGATCGGCCTCATTAATATCGCGGCGG
>WNGB01001820.1_pt1 | contig 34817 bp, 37 predicted proteins | sample 5400681 | NCBI WGS metagenome assembly WNGB01 (sample SAMN13153367, study PRJNA577476) | soil metagenome | isolation source: 115 cm soil or saprolite under grassland replicate 2 | place: USA:California | collected 2016-06-15
CCGCCACATGTCGTTCCAGCCGTTGCCGAACGCCTCGTTTGACACGACGAACTTGCCGGCCAGGAACTGCCCGCGTGAATCACCGGACGTCTGTACATCCGGCGGATAGAGTCCGGAGCTCAGCAGGTCCTTCATGTAGCCGAGCGCGGCCTTGTACTGCTCGGTTTCTCGATCGCGCACGAGTTTGCCCGAAGCATCGAGCGACCACATGTTCGGCGCGCCGAACATCTCCAGGAACGAGACGATGCCCCACATATTCGGGCCGGTCGGACCAGTGTTGCCGATCGCGTAGCGGTTTTCCTGGGGCCGGTTGAGTTGCTGCAGGATCTTCTTGAAGTCTTCGGCGTACTTGGGCACGATGTCGGCGCCGATCTCGGCGTCCCAGATGTCGGTGTTGCGGAAGAACCAGAACGCCGGCAAATAGCGATGAATCGGAATGCCCCACAGGCGGTTGTCGAAGACGCCGCCGGAGCCCGTGTACGCATACGACGGAACCGCCGCCAGATTCGGGTAATCCTTGGCCGCGTCGCCAGCGAGATATGGCGTGAGATCCGCGCATTGCGCCTGCAGGAACTGCGTCGAGATGAAGCTGGCGACGGTGCCGGTGATGTGCAGTGTGTCGGGTAAATCGCTGCCGGCGATCTGCACCTGAAATCGCGTCGGATAGTCGGCGTTCGGCGTGATGGTCATGTTGACCGTCGAATTGAGCTCTTTTTCGATCGCTTTCCAGGTCGCGTTCTGATCGCGCGCCGTGGGCGGCGGGTAATACCCGGCCATGAACACATTTAGCGTGCCGCCACTGCCAGGGGGTCCGCCACTCCACGACGTGACGGGTTCCTTGGGGAAGTGCACGAAGCCGTCGGTGATGCGCGGATCGGTGCTGTGCACGTCGGGCTTTGGGCCGCCGGCTGGCGGCATGTACGTTGGAAGTGGACCTGCCGCGCCTTGTGCACCGGGAGTGGCACCTGCCGCGGGCTTGGGCGGTGGCGCCGGTGGCGCGCACGCCTCGGTTGTGGCCAGGAGCGATAAGCCGAGGGTGCCGGCGGCTGTGAGCTGGAGAAAGTGGCGGCGAGTGATTTCAGCCGCGTGAGGAGAGCTCATTGCGGAACTCCTGCTCGTGGGCTTCCCACAACTTCTGAAAATCCGCTTCGGCGGTGGTGACCGCCATCGGCGTGGTCTGGAAGAGCTCTGGACGGCGCGGTAGCTCCGGTTGGACACCTTCCTGGAGTCGGCGCGCCATACGCATCAGGTAGCGGCGCATGACGATGATGGCCGTGTCGGCCGCGCCCAGGTGCTCCTTGGACCGGTCCATGATCGCGCCCATCGACTCCGTAACTGCCTGGTCCTGGGCTCGATTGCCGGGCAGACCGGTGTAGTTGTGCGTGCGTTGCATGTCGCGATCGATCATGTAGTCGTTGTCTTTGTTTCTGACACGGCGCCACGTGCCAGGAATGAGACCGAGCGTGGCTGGATCGGCGATCGCCGTGCCGGTGAGAAAGCCCATCAGTTTGGGATCGGTCCTGTCTGGATCATCGGGCAGGCGTGGCGGCGTGACCGTGATCCACCAGTGGCTTTCGTCGTCGCGCGGGATCAGGAAGATGCCATTGCCGGCGCGCGACTGGCTGGCGATCTGGGTGAAGGTCGGCATCGCATAGGTAGTGACGCGCCAGTAGTACTGACCGTCCTGCGTGTTGCGGCGGGCGCCGTAGACGAAGCCGAAGTCCGTTTCTCTGGTGGCCGTGACTTGCTGGGTTTGTTCGAGTCTGCCGCCGGCGCGGAACGTCTCATGTTCGAAGGTTTTGTGCAGGAAGCCGACGTGGGACGAGTCGATGTTGCCCTCGAGCGCCTGGGCGTAATTCGACTCCTGCATCCACTTGGTCGCGGTGGTTTGATCGGCATCGGGCCTGGTGCACCACTGATATTTGGGCAGCGGTGGCTGCTGGTCTTTAGGGCCCATGTAGATCCAGATCAGACCTGCGTACTCTTGAGCTGGGTAGGCTGTTGCCTGGACCTTAGTCTTGAAGTCTGATTCGGCCGGTTCATTGGGCATGTCCACGCACTGGCCAGTCACGTCGAACTTCCAGCCGTGGTAGACGCACCGGAGTCCTTGTTCTTCGTTCCTGCCGAAGAACAGTGACGCGCCACGGTGGGGACAGTTCTCGGCGATGAACGCTGGTGTGCCGTTGGTGTCGCGGAACGCGATCAGGTCTTCGCCGAGGATTCTGAAGCGGACCGGGTCCGAATCTGCTGTCGGCAGCTCCGAAGGGAGCAGGGCGGGGAGCCAGAACCGACGGAACAGCTCGCCCATGGCTGTGCCCGGCCCGGTACGACACAGCAGGTCGTTGTCTTCCTTGCTGAGCATCTTCTGATCATAAGCGGCGACGGCCGCTGCGCACGGCGGGCCAGGTGTAAATTCTTGGGGCAAGCCCCAAACCCCAATTGGAAGGATCTCTGGGGTGCGCCGTGATTCGAGTCGAAGCGGCGCCTTTAGGGGAGCGCGGCCAGGCGGGTTTGGGCTTCTTGCAGGCGTTGCATGGCGACGGGAAATTGGGTGGCAATGTCCTCGTTGGGGGCGCCATCGCGTAGTTTGCGGCGCAGGTCACGCGAGATCGCGGTTTCAACGGACTCGCGGTACTCCTTCGAGACGGCCTGGTCGATCCAGGCTTCAGTGCGCTCGAAGTGCTCGAGATAGGCCGTGTTCATCAGCTCCAGGGCGCGATCTCTGTTGCCCGCGCTAAACGCCTGCTGCGCCTGCACGTAGCCCTGAGTGGTAGCCTGCAGCTCACGCACAGCCTCCTGATTGCTGGCCACGCCGGCAGGCTTGGGTGCGGCGGTCGGCGGCGACGTCGGCGTGATGGGTGCCGCGGTCGGACCACAGGCCACGCTCCACCCGATCAGCGAAACAAGAGCAACCAGCGTGCGGATTGTCATTTCATATCCTTACCTAAGGTGTTGACCTGTACTGGCGAGGGACATTAGTATGCACGAACACTGTCTGTCAACATAGGCTTGGAGAGAGGTCTCGCGAACGCAATGGCGCGTATCCGCTACTCGCAACTGGTCGCACTGCTCGGTCTCGTCGGCGCGCTGCTGCTGATCAACGTGCCGCTGGTCACGGCCCAATCCAATCCGCAAGTGCAGTCCGACGCGCGACGCCTGGACCAGGTGGCGCAGGAAGTCGACGATGCCGCCGCGGCTGCCAACTGGACTGCGGCGCGAGCTGATTGGCGCGAGTTCGGCGATCTGTGGCTGGACGTCGAGGACGGCTTCCGCGATCTGTCGCGCGATGGCTATGCGCGTATCGAGAACAACATGGTGGCCGTGGGCGACGCGCTGCGTGTGGATTCGCCGGATCAGGCAGCCACCCGCCGAGCAGTGCAGGCGCTACGAGACGAATTGGCGCCCTTCGTGGCCGGCACGGCCAACAGCGCAGCACAGCCGAAGCCAGTTGCCAGCGGGCAAGGTCTCGATGGCCTGATGGACACCCTCGATCGGGCCATCGCCGCCGCCGACCGGCGCGACGCTGAGGGTGCGTTCAACAACATGCGTTCGTTCCAGACGCAGTGGCTCGACGTCGAGGGCCAGGTCAAGACGCGCAGCGCGCAGACCTACCGCTCGACTGAGGACAACATGGCTCGTGCGTCGTCGCTGCTGCGGGCAAATCCGCCGGCCTTCGCCGACGCGCTGGTGACGATGCACGCGATGCGCCAGGAGCTCGCGCCGCTCGTCGAGCAGCCAGCGCGCTACGGGGTGCTCGACGCGGCGATCATCCTGCTGCGCGAGGGACTCGAGGCACTGCTCGTGGTCGCGGCGCTGTTGGCGTTCTTGAACAAATCAGGTCACGCTGACAAGCAGCGCTGGATCTGGACCGGCGCGGGCGTGGGCGTCCTGCTCAGCATCGTCGTCGCGTTTGTGATCCAGCGCGTGTTTTCGACGGCAACGGCAGGTGCGAGCCGCGAACTGGTCGAAGGCCTGACCGGTCTCGTCGCGGCCGTGATGCTGCTGTACGTCAGCTACTGGCTCCACTCGAAGTCGAGCCTGCACGCCTGGCAAACGTACGTCCGCGAGCGGACATCGGCCGCGTTGGCCGGCGGCGGCATGTTCTCGCTGTCGCTGATCAGTTTCCTGTCGGTGTTCCGCGAGGGCGCCGAAACGTCGCTCTTCTACATCGGCATTGCGCCGTCGATCGCGGGCCAGGACCTGGCGCTCGGCATCGGCCTCGGCACGCTCGCCCTGACGGTGATCGGCGTGGTCATGCTCGTGTTCGGCCTGCGCATTCCGCTGCGGCCGTTCTTCCTGGTGTCCAGCGTGCTGCTGTATTACCTGGCGTTCAAGTTCATCGGTACGGGTCTGCATGCGCTGCAAGTGGCGGGTGTACTGCCCGCCACGCCGGTCGCGGTACCCTCGTGGGACCCGATTGGCCTGTTCCCGACGTGGGAGACGACCCTGCCCCAACTAGCTCTTCTGGTGATCGCCGCTTGCGTGCTGATCCTGTCGCGCCCACCGCGCCTGGAGCGAGCAGTCACGTAGCCGGCTGGCAGCACCTGGCGACGCTGCCGGGCGGCACCGTCGCCGGCCTGGCCTCGGCGCACGGTCAGGTTTTCGCGGCCACGCCAGCGGGGATTCGTCGCTCGATCGACGACGGCCGGACCTGGGAGATCGCCGGGCTCGAGAGCCCGGTGCCCTTTGCGAACGTCGTGTGCGCCTCGCCCGAAGGCGACGTGCTGTTGGCCGGAGGGCGCGAGGGACTCTACCGCTCGACGGACGATGGCACCTCGTGGACGCAGGTGCTGCGGAGCGGCAACGTCCTGGCGCTGGCCGCTCCAGACTCGGAGACGATCTTTGCCGGGACCGAGGCCGATGGCGTGTTGCACTCGACGGACAGCGGCCGCACCTGGACCGGGGCGAATCCAGGCTTGCTGGACCTGACGGTCCTGGCTCTGGCCTTGTCGCCGCGGTTTGCGGATGACCGGGTCGGGTTCGTGGCGACGGCGTCGGGCGTGTACCGCACGCGCAATGGCGGACGCTCGTGGCGGGCGGTCGATCTCGGCGACAACGAGATCGCGGTCCAGGCTCTGGCTGTTTCACCGTCGTTCGGCGACGACCGGCTCGTCCTGGCTGGAACGGAGGCCGATGGCCTGCTCGTCTCGCGCGATGCCGGCGATATCTGGGAGGGTGTGCCGGCACTGGCCAGGCAGGGCGTGACGGCCATCGCCTTTTCAACCAGTGGTGTCATCGCGGCCGCGACTGAGGCTGGCGTCTTGACCTCAGAGGATCGCGCGGTTTCGTGGCGTAGCGGCGATGGCGAAACGGGGTCGGCCTTGAGCCTGTTGTACGTGCCCGACGGGGTGCTGCTCGCGGGACTGGCACGCGATGGTGTGGCATGCCTGGTTGACGGTGAGTGGCGGTCTGCAGGCGACGGTCCGCGGGCACGGCTGCTGGTCGGGCTCGTTGCCGTAGACGGTGTCCTGGTGGCCGCGGACCTGCAGGGCGGCGTCGCCATTTCGAGCGACGATGGCGCCGTGTGGACTGAGACCGGCTCCGAGCCGACGATTGGGCTGGCCGTAACGGCGAGCGGTGCGTTGTTCGCGGCGACTGAGGATGGCCTGCGGCGAAGCGTCGATCGTGGCGCAACGTGGCATGCGCTGGCTGCTGCGGTGCCGCGCGCGCTCGGCGTCGCCGATGGGCTAGTTGTTGCCTGGGCCGATGGGACGCTGTCTACGTCGTCGGACGACGGTGCAACGTGGCGCACGCTACCTCGACTGGCTGATGTCCTGTCGATTGCCGGCTCACCAGAAGGCGTGCTGTACGGTGCGACGCGCGGCCTGAATGAGATCGTTGTGTGGCGGTGGACCGATCGCTGGCAGCGCTGGCTCGTCCAGGCCGGAACGGCGGACGTGCTGCCGGTCGCAGTGCCGCCGACGCATCGGCTCGATGGGGCGGTGTTTGTTGGTTTGAACGGTCGGGTGTGGCGGCCGGCGCGCGACGCGCAGGAAGTTCGTGGTGGCGAACGCCGTCCGATGTGGCACAACGCGGTGCTCGGCGATGGAACGCTGCGCATCACGGCTCTGGCGGTGTCGCCGGACTACGCCGCGGACCGCACGGTGATTGCCGCGACCAGTGGCGGTGTTTTCGTCTCACGTGACGCTGGTGTGCGGTTCGAACCGTTCAGCGACGGATTAAGTCCGACGTCGGTGCTGGCGCTGGCCTACCCTGAACCGGGACGGCTCTATGCACTCGGGCTCGGCGGCACGGTGTGGCGTCGAAGCTCCTTCTAAAGGAGGCTGCTCATGGTGATGCGCTCTATCAATCCCGCCACTGAAGAGGTCGTCGAGTCATTCCAGGAGTTCTCGCCGGCACAAGTCGACGCGGCGCTGCAGGAGGCGTACGAGGCGCAGCGACGATGGCGTGAGACCTCGTTTGGTGAACGCGCTGCTCGGCTACAAGCCGCTGCGCGACTGCTGCGGTCGCAGAAACAGCGCTGGGCCAGCCTGGCGACGCTCGAGATGGGCAAGCCCATCGTCGAAGCAGAAGCCGAGGTCGAAAAGTGCGCCTGGAACTGCGACTTCTACGCCCAGCGGGCCAGCGAGTTCCTGGCTGACGAGGTGGTCGAGACCGGCGCCCAAGAGAGTTTTGTCGCGTTCGAGCCGCTGGGCATTGTGCTGGCGATCATGCCGTGGAACTTCCCGTTCTGGCAGGTCTTCCGCTTCGCCGCGCCGGCGTTGATGGCTGGCAATGGCGCCGTGCTGAAGCACGCGTCCAATGTGCCGCGGTGCGCGCTGGCCATTGAGGAGATCCTGGTGTCATCGGGGCTGCCTGCGGGGCTGTTTCGTACGCTGCTGGTGCCTGGGTCGGAGACCGAGCGGCTGATTGCCGATCCGCGGATCACAGCAGTGACGCTGACTGGCTCGAGCGAGGTGGGCGAGAAGGTCGCCAGCGCCGCGGGCAAGGTGCTCAAGAAGCAGGTGCTCGAGCTTGGCGGCTCTGACCCGTTCATCGTGCTGGCTGACGCGGACCTCGAGGCGGCGGTGAAGGTCGCCGTGCGTGCCCGCAATCAGAACAATGGGCAGAGCTGCATCGCGGCCAAACGCTTCATCGTCGAAGAGCCTGTTGCGGACGAGTTCACCGCTGGGTTTGCCGCTGCCGTCGGGGCGCTGCACGTTGGCGATCCAATGCAGCGGACGACCAACGTTGGTCCACTGGCTCGGTCCGACCTGCGAGAGGCGCTGGGGCGGCAGGTGGATGGGTCCGTGTCTGGCGGAGCGCACGTGGTGGTCGGCGGTCACGCCGTGGCCGGCAAGGGCTACTTTTACGAGCCAACCGTTCTGGACGGTGTCTCGGACGCGATGCCAGCGTTTCGTGAAGAAACGTTCGGGCCGGTGGCCGCGGTCGTGCGCGCTCGAGATGCCGATGACGCCGTGCGGCTGGCCAACGACACGGAGTACGGGCTGGGCGCCAACCTGTGGACGCGCGACGTTGCGCGCAGCAAGGCGCTGGCACGGCGTATCGAGGCCGGCAGCGTGTTCATCAACGGCATGGTCGCCTCTGACCCCAGGCTGCCCTTCGGCGGCATCAAGCGCAGCGGCTATGGTCGGGAGCTAGGCAGCTACGGCATTCGCGAGTTCACCAACATCCAGACCGTCGTGGTCGGCGCAACGGCCCCGCCCGCCGCGCCACCCTCCGAATAGGAGAGCTGAGCGTTTGCGCGTCCTCAGCGACGGCCTGCGGCCTGGCTGCCTTCCGGCGCGAGAGAGGAGAGCGGGGGGCGGTTCGCGGGGGCTGGCGGACGGGCGAAGGATCAGGAGGCGGTGCGGAAGAGCGCGGCCACGTCGCTTGGCGCGGTGCAGCGGATGAGCTTGGCGCGGTACGGCGCCAGGGCTTGGGCGGTGTGGGCGCGCGTGACGGCGCCATCGTTGTCGGCGGCGTTGGGTTCGGCCAACGACGTATCGGTGTAGTAGCGGCGGGTATGGCGCAGGAAGCGGGCAAGCCTGGTGAGGCCGGCGTGGCGGTTACTGCCGGCCACGCTGGTGCGGACGTGGCGCAGGCAGATGCGCCAGGCGGCGGTGCGCCACGGGACGTCGAGCCAGAGGATGGTGTCGGCGGCGCGGAGCAGGTCGTCGATCCACCACAGGTAGATGCCTTCGGCGATCCAGGCTGGCCCGGCGACGATCGCGGCGACATCGGCGATCCGTGCAGCGAGCGGGCGCTTCGCACCGGCGCCACCGGCGTAGGCAATCTCGTCCAGGTCGAACACGGGTGCCCGCAATTGCTGCGCAAGCCGCCGAGCAAGTGTGGACTTGCCGCTGCCGGGCCCGCCAATTACGTGGACGCGACGCATTTGCCTATAGGCTTAGTCAACCATGAGCCAGTTCAGCGCAGACGAGCGGCGGCAGCTCGCGGAGACCGACGAAGTCCATGTGGGCAGCCGGCCGGGTCAGAAGATTCCTATCTGGATCGTCGTGGACGGCGACCAGGTCTATATTCGGTCAGTGAAAGGGCCAGCGGGCAAGTGGTACCAGGCGCTCTCGACTAACCAGCCGTTCACCCTACATGGGCCATCGAGTCATTGGTCGATCACCAGCGAGCCTGTCACCGACGAGGACGAGATTAGTCGCGTTAACGACGCGCTCAATCGCAAATATCGCCAGCGCTGGCCGGGCCCGACCGACGCCATGTTGCGCCCTGAGGTGCTACCCACCACACTGCGCATTCAGCCCAAGTAACCGCGCGGCGTAATGGACGAACAGCCAGCCATTCCGGGCGAGGAGCCCGAACTCCGTATGTTCGTCATCGCGGACCACGCCGCGAGTGCGCCGGACGGCAAGCTGTACCTGAACGGAGCCGGCATCGACCAGGTCGTCGTCCTGGAGTCAGCGCGGCGTTTGCCGACGCCACTCTACCTGGCCATTCGCATTCGCGTGCCGTGGAACATGACCTCAGAGTCATTGCGTCTGCGCGTGCGCGCGCTCGACGCGGACCGGCGTCCATTCGGACCCGATCCGCTCGTCGATGGCCAGATGGAAGTCGGGCGAGCGCCCGGCGCCAGGCCAGGCGACGAGATGGCCTTCAACGTGGCAGTCCAGATCTCGGGTATGCCCGTGCCGGACTCCGGACCAATCCATTTTCATCTGGAGCTTGCCAATCAGGTATTGGCCGTCCTGCCGTTGAAAATCAATATGCGTACATGAACTGCGAGGAGATGCCATGTCCGATCCAGTGACCGAGTTCGAGTTGTATCGCCAGGAGTTGCTGGCTGCGTTGGGCGAGGACGATCCGGTCGACGTGCTGCGCAACACGCTCACGGAGTTGGATCGATTGCTCGATGGCGTCCCGGCCGAGGTGCTGAACCATCAGCCGAAGCCAGGTGAATGGTCGCCCCGCGAAGTATTGAGTCATCTCGCTGACAGCGACCTGGTAACCGGGGTCCGGATTCGGATGATCGTGACGCAGGATCGACCGGTGCTGGTCGGGTACGACCAGTCAGCGTGGACAAGCCGCTTCGGCGGACTGGACTCGGAGGCACACGATACAGTCGAACGCTGGCGAGTACTGCGCAAGGCCAATGTCCGCATCTATGAATCGCTGCGTGAGGAGGATTGGCCGCGCGTCGGTGTGCACACCGAACGCGGAGAAGAGTCGGTCCTGCTTACGATCCGGCTCCAGGCCGGCCACGACCGCATGCATCTGGATCAATTGCGGAGCGGATTGGCCGCCGGCGCGGCACTAGCCCGGTAAAGCCGACCGTGCCGCCCGCTTGGAGCCAGAGCTGAGGACGGCGATGTAATAGCTGCACTCGAGCCACTCGCCGATGCCGACCGTGATCGACACCGCCAGCAGCCAGTTGATCTGGGCCGTCCAGCCGATGACGGCGCCGAGCAGCGCCATGACGACCGCGATGCGTCGGAAGCTGTACAGATACGTGAAGGCTGGCTCGAACTTCGTGTCCGTCATAGCCACACCATCGCACCAGGTGTTCGCTACGTCGATTACCTCGGACGTCATGTGTGAACGTCATTGCGTACCCTGAGCTCAGGTGAGCGACGCGGCGCGGCGGCTGGTCAGAGAACCGGGCGCGGACGATCCGCGCCAGTACGCCGAGCGGGTGCACCGCCTGGCGTGGTGGTACATCGGTCTATTCGCGCTGTCGCTGATCGGAATTGGCCTGCTCATCTGGCGTGCGCAGTTGTTCGTGACGCTGACACAGCGCAGCAACGTCGAGACGCTGACGCTCGCGTTCCTGCTCGTCTTTTTTGTGTACCTGGCCGCACTTAGTGTGCGCGGCGCACTGGGCGCGCTTCGGCTAGCCCGACTGTCGATCGGCGGCGAGTGGCTCGAGGAGCAGCGTCGAAAATCAGAGTCGCTCGGTACAAAGCGTTCCGAGCCGCACGTGGTCGATCTGAATGTGCTGCTCGAGGTCCAGGACCGGCCCGGGCAGCCCTGGCAGCTCGCCGTCGCCGACCGCGCTGGCTCAATGGGCACTGTGTTCGTCGACGGTGCGCGTATGCGCTACGTCTCAGATCACGGCGAGGGGTCGAACGACGTCCTGGCGTTCATCGAAAGCCAGGTCACGCGGCTGCTGCGCGAACGGGGCGACGACTTCGCTGTGGATATCGTGGTGTGGAAGAACATCGACGACGAAGCCGCGGAACGCTACCACGGCATGGTCGAGTTCGCGCGCAATCTGGAGCGCCAACTCGATAAGGGCGACCTGTGGCCGAAAGTGCGACTCAACAGTGACGAGGTCGCGGAGCTGGAGCGACGCTTGTCGGCGATCTGTCCCGCGTTACGCGACGAAGGCTTTCTCCCACAATGGGACTACGCTGCCGAGCACAAGCTGCCGATTGTGCCCGAGCCGCTCGGCCTGATAACGCTGAGTCGAAGCTACGATCGCGTCGACCCGGCCTCGTCAATGGGCTGCGCCGTGCTCGTGGTGGCCGTGGTGGTGGCCATCCTGGCGCTGTTCACGTTCATGCCTCCGTGGGTGCCAGGCCTGTAAATGCGCACCACCCTGCCAGTGCTCGTCGGCTTGGTGGTGGCAATCGCCATCGTCGGCTTGTGGGTGAGCCAGTGTTCCGGACCACGGCCGGAGCTGGTTGGCGCGCCCGTGGTCCAGCCGCCGGATCAGCCTGGTGAGGCCTACCACGTCCAAACGGTAGTGCGGAATGCGGGGCCTGGTCATGGCGAGGTGCAGGTCGTGGCGCGGCTGCGCGACCGCGCGACGGGACGAAGCTATCAGCACGACGAGACAGCGCAGCTCGAACCAGGTGAGCAGGCGGGAATCGTGGTCGAGATCTTCGCGCCGCCAGGCGACTACGAGCCGCAGGTCGAGGTCGTCTACCCGCCGGGCTAGTGGAACTGTCACCCTTACTTGCGAGGGGGTCTCGCCTGTCGGACGTTCGCACAAGAGCGAGCGACATGCCCGCGGAGTACGACTCGGGCGACTATCCCCGCGCACTGGAGCGCGCGCTGCAGCTGGCTGTTTTCCGGCGCTGGTGCGCGAGCGCGATGCGGCGCGCGCTCGTGGTGAGCTGATGGGTATCGGGTTCTCGGTACCAACGGCTGCCCGCCGGCCATCGCCAACGCTGTGCTGGATGCGCTTGCGCCGCTCGGGATTAGCGAACTGGACATGCCGTTCACCGCCGCGCGCGTGTGGGCGGCGATGCAGGCTTTCTCAGGCGGTTCCAAGGTTGGTGCCAGATAGTCGAGCGCATGCGCATCACCCGCCACTTGCTTGCCGCGTTCGGCTTGGCTGCCGCTGTGCTCTTGCCCGGCCTGGCCATTGCCCAGTCTGATCCTGAATCACGGTCCTTTCCAGATACCGGCTACACGATCACAGACGACGCCATCTGGGCATTTTTCAACGACCATGGCGGTGCGGCCACGTTTGGCGCGCCGATTTCGCGCGAGATGAGCCTGTTTGACGCGCAGGTGCAGGTCTTTGAGAACGCCGCACTGCAGGTTGCTGGGGATGGCTCAGTCTCGGTGCTGCCGCTTGCTGGCGTCGGATTCCTGCCGTACTCGGCTTTTGACGGTTTGACCGTGCCCGCGGCGGATCCCGCCGTCGCGTTCGTGACGCCGAACCCTGACCAGGCCAACTATCCGGCGCGGCTGACGGCGTTCTTGAATGCGACCGTTTCGCCTCGCGTGGCTGGCGTGTACTCGAGCGACGTGTGGGGCATGCCGACCTCCATGCTCAAGGCTGACCCGAATAATCCCAACTTCGTCTATCAGCGGTTCGAGAACGGCATTCTGATGGCCGACCTGAGCACCGGCAGCGCTGGCCCGCTCGCCCTGGGCAGCTACTTCAAAGCTGTCCTGACCGGTCAGAACCTGCCCGCTGACCTGGCGTCCGAGGCCGCCGCCTCCCCGTTCTATAAACACTTCGCGTCCGACGAGGCATTTACGCCCGATCTGGGCTAGCCGCCGGGCCGGGCCGCGCTGCCACGGACGTGCCTGCTGGGTGCCCGGGTGGCGAGGCTGGTAACTACAGTCTGGCGTGAGTAGTGACTGGTCAAACGACCAGGGCCGAGACTGGCCCGACGACGGGACCTTTTGCCCTCGCCGGGTGCCATCCTTGTGGACATACCTGCACCAGGAGCCATGCGCATGTCCACAGTGACATCAGTAGCGGGCAATAAGCGCATCGTGTGGCTCCTGACCGGGAGCCTGGCGCTGCTCATGACCGGCTATGGGATGGTCTTCCCGGTCTTCGCTCGGCGTCTGGCCGAGCTTGGCTCGGGGGTCGATGCCCTGGGCTACATGGCAGTGGCGTTCGCGCTCGGTCAGTTGATCGCAGGACCGCCAATGGGCGCGCTCGCCGATCGCATCGGGCGGCGGCCGCTAATCCTGCTGGCGCTGGCCAGCGTCGTGATCGGCAACATCGCCTTCCTTCTGGCAGACAACGTCGGAATGTTCATCGTGGCGCGCGGCCTGGTCGGCGTGCTGAGCGCCGGGCTGCTGCCAGCGGCAATGGCCGTCGTCGGCGACATCATGCCCTCGGATCAGCGCGCGCGCTGGACGGGCACGCTCATGGGCGGCTATGGCGTGGGCTTCATCTTCGGCCCGACCCTGGGCGGCGTGCTGTACGACAGTCTCGGCTTCGCCATGCCGTTCCTGGTCTCCGCTGGTCTGGGCGTTGTCGGCCTTGTGCTCGCGCTCGCCTGGCTGCCCGAAACTCGGCCAGTGCGCACGGCTTTGCAGGGACTGCGCACCGCGACACCCGGCTTGCGCGGTATCGCCGCGCTGCCGCGACCCTACGGCATCCTGATCACGCTGCTGGTACTCGACTTTCTGTCGGTGTTCCTGTTCGCCTTCGTCGAGCCGCAGTTGGCCTTCTATCTCTATGACACGCTCCACTTTTCGACGACGTCGTTCGGCCTGATCGTAGGTGCCTACGGCCTGGCGATGGTCATCGGCCAGGCCGCGCTCGGCCATGCCGCCGACCGATACGGTCGACGACTGCCGATCGCCGGCGGACTCCTGCTGCTGACGTCGTTCTATGGCGGACTGGTCGTGCTGACCGATCTCGGCCCCCTGCTGATGGCGACGCTCGTCGCGGGGGTCGGTGGCGCGCTCGTCGGACCATCGCTCGGCGCCGCGTACCTCGACATCACGCCCGAGGCGCACCGCTCGAAGGTCATGGGCTTAAAGGGCTCGGCCGCGGCCCTCGGCGGCGTCGCCGGGCCGTTGCTGGTCGCGCTCGCCAGTGGCTGGATTGGGCCGCAGGGCATCTTCGGCGTTTCAGCAATGCTGGCCGTCATCGCGGCCGCGGTCGCGTTCGTGGTGCTGCACGACAGTCTCGCTCCCAAAGAAGAGCCAGGCATCGTTGCCGCGGCTGTGCTACAGGCCGCGCAGAGCTGACGCGGTGTACTCGTCGGCGGGAAAAAACGACTCGATCGCCAGCTCGGCGACGGTGATATCGATTGGCGTGCCGAAGCTGGCGACGATGCTGAAGAACGCCAGTTCGCCGTCGCCATGGCGGATCCGCAGTGGCACTACGACGGCGCTCTGTGGATTCACGTGTGGCTCACTGGCGGCGGCGTCGTCGGCAGCGTACGAGCGCAGCTCGGTGTAGAGCTGGGCCAGATCGTCGTCGTCGGTCAGCTCGATCTGGCGGCGCAACCGCACCAGCAGATGCTGACGCCATTCGGCCAGGTTCACAATGCGCGACGCCATACCGTTCGGATGGAGGCTCGCGCGCAGCACGTTGATCGGCGGTTGGAGCAACTCGGCGGGTATATGGTTCATAAAGAAGGCCACGCTGCGATTAGCGTCGACGAGGTTCCAGCGCCGGTCGACGACCACGGCCGGGTAGGGCTCGTGGCCGGTCAGTACCTGGCGGATGGCGTCGCGGACCGATGCCATCGGGGGCGAGTCGACTGGCGTTTCGGCGTACGCCGGGGCAAAACCCGCGCTCAGCAGCAGCTCGTTGCGCTCACGCAACGGCACTTCGAGCTGTTCGGCCAACCGTAACACCATGTCACGACTGGGACTCGCGCGGCCAGTCTCGACAAAGCTCAGGTGGCGCGTCGAGATCTCGGCTAATAATGCCAGGTCGAGTTGGCTCATGCGGCGGTGCTCGCGCCATTGGCGCAGGCGCTCGCCGATCGATCGCTGCGCAATCACCCGCTCACCGTAGGCTGCTCCGCCTACGCGCCGCCATTACCTCGGACGTAATCGACGCGCCTCACATAGGGGTGGCATGGTGGCCGGCATGGAACACCACGAACAATTGTTGCGTCTGGCGTTGCGCATCGACGCCATCGTCTCCGCCGCCTTCGGCCTGCTGGTGCTGCTCGGCAGCCCGATCCTGCCTGAGCTGCTCGGGCCGCCCAACGCGTTGTTCTGGGTGGTCGGCGTAGGTGTGCTGATCTATGCGGGCGCGCTGTGGAGCGCGCAGGCGCGCGGGCGGATCAGCCCCGCGACGGGCTGGTCGGTCGTCGGATTGAACCTGGTGTGGGCGATCGCCAGCGTGGCCGCGGTGGTGCTGGGGTGGTTGCCGCTGACTGGACTCGGCATTGCCTTCGTGCTGCTCCAGGCGGCGGTAGTCGCGGCGCTCGCGGACCTGCAGTTCGTCGGACTGCGCCGCGCCACGGCCTAGGCCAGAGTGGCGTTTACCATGGCGCGCGAGAGGGAAACACACTGCATATGACTCATGCACCGACGAGTCTGCGCTTCGAAGTAGCTGAGGGTTGGGAGCAGCTCCCGGCCGGCTGGGACCATGCCGACGTGGCCGGCGTCGCCGTCGACAGCCATGACAACGTGTTTCTGTTCACCCGCGCCGAGCACCCGGTCATCGTCTATGACCGAAACGGCAAGTTCCTCAGGGCCTGGGGCGAAGGCGTCTTCACCCGACGCACCCACGGCATCTCGATCGGTCCAGACGACATGGTCTACTGCACTGACGACGGAGCACATACCGTCAGCAAGCTCACGCCCGACGGCCAGCTCCTGTTCTCGCTGGGCATCGCCGGCCAGCCCTCGGACACTGGCTACGACGGCCGCGACCCCTCTTCGATCCAGCGTGCGGGTCCGCCGTTCAATCGACCAACCAACCTCGCCGTCGCACCGTCAGGCGACCTGTTCGTCTCAGACGGCTATGGCAACGCCCGCGTCCACCGCTATTCGAGCGAAGGCAAACTGGTGCAGTCCTGGGGCGAGCCAGGCAATAAGCCGGGCCAGTTCATCACGCCGCACGGGATTGGTGTGTCGGCCGACGGGCGAGTCTTCGTGTGCGACCGCGAAAACGACCGGATCCAGATCTTCTCGGCTGAGGGCGAAGTCCTCGACATCTGGGAATCAGTCCAGCGGCCGTGTCAGGTTTTCATGGCTGCCGACGGCTCGGTGTACGTGGCCGAGCTGCCCTGGCGGCCGGGCAATGTCTCGGGTCGGCGCGGGCCGATCGAGACGTACGAGCCGGGCCATCTCGCGGTCCTCGACAAGAATGGCACCGTCGTGGCGCGCGTCGGCGGCGATGGCGATCCGTGCGCGGTTGGCAACTTCGCGGCGCCGCATGGCCTGAGCGTCGATTCGCGCGGTGATGTGTACGTCGCCGAGGTCACCGGCACCTTCGCCGTGAGCCCGGGCCATGTCCCCGCGGGGTGCCACAGCCTGCAGAAGCTGGTTCTCCTGTCATTCTGAGCGCAGCGAAGGATCCGCTTGCCGAAACGCGTGTGCTCGCGGATCCTGCGGCTCGTTCCTCGCCTCAGGATGACAAGCGAACGGCCGATACTCAGGCGTGAGCGCGCCCCTAGGCCTACTGGTGGTCCTTGCCTTTGGCCTGGGCTGCTACATGCTGGGCTGGCGGTCGACGATGCGGCCGACCGCGTCCGGCGCCCCCGGCTTCTGCAGCTGACGCAGCATCAGCAGCGAGGAGACGTCGACCGCTCCCTCCGCGGTCACAGGTCCGCCTGTAAATAGGAACATAGCTAGCGCCAGGCCTGAGCCGAGGGTCAGCATGGCGTGTGCCAGTCACATCGCTTTGGGCGCCCATGCGCCGGCGCATTGTTCAGTGTGCACAGGACTGGGTCGCGGAATTCCGTGCGGGCCGGCCAAATCGCACTGGGTGGTCGAGTCGACATACTCGAAGGGTGGCCGCCTCGCGGTGCTCCTCCCCCTTCGCGTGGATAGGCCCAATCGCACCGGCGGGTCACGGCTTCAGGGCCGAGGACCGTGGCCCGTCGGCCCCCTGTCTTAGCTAGTCCTTGTCGGGCACACCGTCCTTGCGGCGAACCCAAACGACCCGTTTTGCAGTGAAAACTAGCTAACCGCCCCGCGTTCGAGCCCCGCTCAGCGATTGTCGTCCCGCGCTCGAGCCGCGCAAGCGCTTGCCGTCCCGCGCTCGAGTCCCGTTAGCGCTTGCCGCCCCAACCGTTCGAGCCACCGACGCGATTGGCGCCCCTGCGCTCGAGCGGCGTCAGCGATTATCGCCCCGCGCCAGCGGCCCGCCGCCCGCGTCAGCCGTGCTGGGGAATCGCCGCCGGGCTGTCCACAGCGAGCGGTCCGTGCTGCGCCCGAGTCCCTGACCCCCGCCGCGCGCCACGCGCAGCGCGCCCACGCGTGATCTCCCGCCGGCAGCGCCGCACACACGCGCCGACCGCGCCGCCACTCGCTACCTCGCGCTCATGCAAGACAAACACGCCAATGCCGCGCGTCGCAGGGTCGGCCTTGAGCGCCGCACGCACGTCGTTCGCCTCGAGCTCGGGCAACCGCGTGCCCAGCACGACAACATCCGGTCGGGCCTGCGCCGCCAGCCGCAAAGCCGTCATCCCATTCGATGCTTCGGCCACGCCAAACCCCGCGCTCGCCAGCAGGTCCGCCAACACCAGCCGCGTCCAGCGGTCATGATGCGCCACCAGTACGTGCATGTGTTCCGTCGGTGGACTATTCCACCGCGGCAGTCGCCATGGCTACGTCCGCCGAGCACAGCAAATGCTGACTGCCACTTATGCACTCTGCACAAGAAAAACGTCGTCACCTCGCCCGCCCGTGTACCCCTACAGCCGCACTTCGCCCGGGAAAGCGTCCGCCATTGCCGCCGCCGCCACTCCCTACCCGACTGCCCCCGCAGCCACCGCCTGCGCGACTGGCCATTGCCGCCGCTGCGTGCCGCGACGGCCTGCCACCACACCCGCACCCAAACGCTTCGGCGCGCACGTGGCCGTGCAGCAGCACTAGCGGCAGGCGATGGTGTTCGGCGGCGCTCGGCGGCAGCGTCGATCTGACCGATGACGAACAGGGCCACGCCGCCCAGCGCGGCGACCTGTTCGACCACTTGGGCGAGCGTCGGCCGCGCATCGAGCGATTCGAGCGCCGCGGTCGCCGCCAGAATGACCTCGCCGCCGGTCAACGGTGGCAGCCCTGGCGCACGCGCCCGCAGGCGGACCACCCAGTTGACCGATCGGGCCGGGGATTGCGCCCCGACCAGCACCTCCGCCTCGCCAGGCAAGGCGTGACGGGGCAAGTCTTCGAGGCTTGTCATCGTCGGCCGAGGAGCAACAGGAAAAGAGGGAGGCCGTTCGGCGACCACGGGCGGAGGTGGGTGGGAGAGGACCGCGGCCGCCGTCGGCCTGCTCCAACAATAGCCGCTGGCCAGACAAGGTGCCTTGGGCACTCTGCACAAAGCGTACCGTCGGCTTTGGGCTGCCGCGGCCCGTGCCGAGTCCCGCGCCGCCCACCGCCAATGTCTCCCGACCATCCCGGAAGGTGGAACCCCTGTGGAGGCCGGGCCGCAGGCGGGCGCCGAAATTATTGACGCAACCAGAGAACATATGTTCTACTGACGCCATGACCGACACAGCCTCTGCCGCACGCGGGGTGCGGCCAGTGCCCGAGGGCTACCACACGCTCACGCCCGTGCTGACGATCGACGGTGCGGCGGACGCGATCGACTTCTACGTGCGCGCGTTTGGCGCGCGCGAGCTGAATCGAGCGGTAGCGCCCGACGGCAAGCGCGTCTGGCATGCCGAGCTGCAGATTGGCGATTCGCGCTTGATGTTGTCGGACGAGTTTCCCGATATGGGTGGCGGGCGCGGGCCCAAGTCACTGGGTGGCACGGCCGGCTCGATCCACCTGTACGTAGACGACGTGGATGCGTTCTTCCAGCGCGCGGTCGACGCCGGCGCCACGGTCAGCATGCCGCTCGAGGCCATGTTCTGGGGCGATCGCTACGGCAAGCTGACGGACCCGTTCGGCCACAGCTGGGGTGTCGCCAGCCACGTCGAAGATGTGAGCGAGGAGGAGCAACGGCGCAGGGTCGAAGCATTCCAGTCCCAGGGCGGCACCTGAACAACTGAACAGTCACGCCGACCTCGAGGCGTTGTCGGAGCGCTAGCAACAGGCGCCAACGCGCGAGCACTGCCGCCGGCCGGCCATCATGTGTGGCAGTGACGGGTCTCACGTTCGCGTTCGTGCCACGGTGAGCGGCGAGCGCGTCGGGCACGACGTCGAGCCGCTCAGCTCGCAGCTGAGTCGGGCGCAGCTTGGCCTGGTCTACCTGTCGGGGTCGTTTGGCTTCGGCTTCCAGCAGATGTCTGCGTTCCTGGTGCCGTTGCGGGCGCGCGAGCTGGCCGCGCCACTCGATCAGATCGGCCTGATCGTGGGCGCCGGCGCGATCGTGCCGGCGCTGCTGTCGGTCTGGTCGGGCGAGCTGTCCGATCGGCTCGGCGCGCGGCGTACGTATGTCGGTGGGACCATCGTCGCGGCGCTCGCGGCACTATTGATGGTGCCGGTGGTGGATTACTGGCTGATGCTGCCGATCCAGCTGGTGATGGGCTTCGCGCGCAGCACGGCGTGGGTCGCCTCGCAGACGTACGTCGCCAACATGGGTCGCCCCGACGAGCGCGCGACGCATATGGGCCGGCTGAGCTTCGCGACCAATGCCGGGACGGTGGTCGCGCCGCTGGCGATCGGCCAGGTGGCGAACCTGGTCGGCTACCAGTGGAGCTTTTCGGTGATGGGCGCGGTCACGCTGGCGTACACGGTCATCGGCGTGATCTTGCCCGAGGTGCGCGCGGCCAGGACAAGCCGCACGCGCGGCGGTGCCGGCGGCTTCGGACGCGCGCTGCAGCTGTGCCGCCAGCGCGGCATGCAGGTGGTGCTGTTGCTGACGTTCGTGCGGCTGTGGAATGGCTCGGGCTGGCGGCCATTCATGCCGATCTATCTGCGCGAGCTCGGCTTCGACAACACACTGATCTCGAGCGTGCTGGCCGCAAACTCGGTCGTGGGCACCTTCACCTCGCTGGGCGCGAGCTGGGCCGCGCGCAAGACGAGCAACGAGGTGGCCACGGCGATTGCGCTCGGGCTGGGAGCGATCGGTACGGCGGCATCGCCAGCGCTGGCGTTCGTGCCCGCGGTATACGTGCCCGCGCTGCTGATCGGCACCGGTGTGGGAATTAGCTTGCCGCTGCTGATGGCCAGCGTCAGCTCAGAGGTGCCGTCCGATCAGCGCGGGCTGGCGCTCGGGATGCGCATGAGCATGAACCAGGCAGCCGGCGCGCTGGCGCCACTGTCGGTCGGCGCGGTGGCTGAGCCATATGGCATTCCGCTCGCCTTGCTCTCGAGCGCGGTGTTCTCGCTCAGTTTGCTCGGCGCGTCGATGGCCCTCTACGCGTCACACCACCGCCGACAGGCCGCCGTCCATGTTGATCGCGACACCTGAGATATAGGTGCCGCGGCTCGAGCACAGAAACGCGATCAGGTCGCCTACGTCGCTGGCCTCGCCGACGCGACCCAGCGGAATCCCCGCCGACTGCGCCTGGCGGACGTAGAACTCGTCCATCGTGCCTTCGCCGCCCTGGCGCTGCCATGTGCGCTCGTGCTGGCCGCTCTTGATCAGCCCGATCATGATGCCGTTGACGCGGATGTTGTCGGGTGCGAGCTCCTTGGACAGGGCCTTGGTCATCGCCAGGCCAGCCGCGCGACTGACCGAGGTGGGCATCGAGCGTGGGCCAGGCGCTTTGGCGCCGAGATTCAAGATGTTGACGATGCTGCCGCCGCCGGCGCCGCGCAGATGCGGCAGGGCCAGGCGAATCGAGCGCAGCGCCGCGAACAGCTTCAAGTCCAAATCTTCCTGCCACACGTCGTCGTCGGTGTCTTCGAAACGCAGCGCACGCGAGCGGCCGGCGTTGTTGACCAGGATGTCGAGCCGACCGAAGCGCTCGACCGTGGTCTGGACCAGGCGGGCAACGTCGTCGGCCTGACTGACGTCCGCTGGGACGGCCAGGATCTGTGCGCCGGTGTCTTCGGCGGCATCGGCTGCGGCACGCTCGAGCACGTCGGCGCGCCGACCACACACCACGACGCGCGCGCCTTCGCGGCCGAGCGAATGGGCCGTCGCGCGGCCGATGCCTTCGCTGCCGCCGGTCACCAGGGCGACCTTTCCACTCAGGCCGAGATCCATCGCAGATCGACTCCTTCAGGCAGGTTTGGCGACGAGCCGCGGTTCGCCCTCGCCCGCCGACGGACTGCCACGTCCGCGCAGCGGAATCTCATGCATGAACAATGAGGCCACCAACGCGCTCACCAGCACCAGCGCAGCGCCCACGAACACCCAATGCAGCGAGCCAGCCAGGCCGGTCCGAATCGCCAGGAACACGACGTCGACCGCGCCGGGCATGTCGGGGAAGGTCTGGCCCAGATTGACCCGCAGTGTGGTCGCTGCCGCGGGGTTCAAAAGCGCTTGCGGGTCGCGGATGCTTTCCAGGCCCGCGGCGTCGAGGCGCGCCGCGAGCTCGGTCGGTACCGAGGCCTGCATCTCGGGCAGGAAGCGCAGCGTGAGCACACTCCCGAACACCGCCGTGCCAAGCGTATTGCCCATTGAGCGCGCCAGCTGCAGGAGCGACGTCACCACGCCCAGCTCGCCGGGCTTGCTGGCGTTCTGCGCGGCGATGGTGAGCGTCGGGCCGGTCAAGCCGCTGCCGAGGCCGATCACGATCATGTACAGCACGATGACGGTGTACTGGGCGTCGGCGCCGAGCGTGCTCAGCAGGACCATGCCGGCCGCGCAGGTCGCCAGCCCAATCAGGAGCAGCGGCTTGCAGCGTCCCGAGCGGGCGATCAGCTGACCGCCGAAGATGCTCGAAACGAGCATCGTCAGCATCATCGGCGCCATGACGCTGCCGCTGATCGTGGCGCTGGTGCCGATCACGCCTTGCACGAAGAGCGGAATGAACAGCGAGGCGCCGAACACGCCGATCGACTGCGCCCCGGCGCCGAAGACCGAGATGGCCACGATGTTGTTCTTGAACATCCCGAGCGGCACCACCGGGTCCGCGGCGCGCGTCTCGAGCCACAGGAACAGCACCAGGCTCAGGCCGGCGGCGGCGAACAGTCCAAGAATGGGCGCCGAGGTCCACGCGAACTGATGGCCGCCCCAGCTCAGCCCGAGCAGCAGCAGGACCGAGGCGACCATGATGCTGAGCGCTCCGGCAAAGTCAATGGGCAAGCGCTTGCGCGGGCGGCGCACGTCGGGAAAGACGCGCCACACCACAGCGAGACCGATGATGCCGAATGGCAGGCTGGCGTAGAACACGCCGCGCCACGAGAAGTTGTCGGTGAGGTAGCCACCCAGTAATGGCCCGAGCACAGTCGACAGGCTGAAGACGCCCGTAAACAGGCCGCTCATGCGCGCGCGCTGGGCAGGTGGCAGGAGCTCGGCGATGGTCGCGAAGGCAGTCGCGGTGATGATGCCGCCGCCCACGCCTTGCAACCCGCGCAGCACGATCAGCTGGGTCATGTCCTGGGCGAAGCCGCACAGCGCAGTGGTGATCAGGAAGTACAGCGTGCCGCCGACCAGGATCGGTTTGCGTCCGAAAATGTCGCCGACCTTGCCGATGACGGGCACGACGGCGGTATTGGTCAGCATGTACGAGGTCGTGACCCAGGCGTAGATCTCGAAGCCGTTCAGCTCCGACACGATGCGTGGGATGGCCGTGTTGACGATCGACTGGTTCAGCGAGGCCAGGAACAGGCTCATCATGAGCCCGCCGATAGTGAGCGCCAACTCGCGGCCGCTGATGACGTCCGAGAGATAGGTGTGGTGTGTCGCCGTCCGGGTAGGGGCGCTCGCGGCGTCGGGCGTGGGCGTGGGGGCGCTGACGGCGTCAGGCAAGTGGTCTCATCACACTCAGATCCAGGTCCAGATGCTGGACGAAGCCACGCCGCGAGGCGGGTGGCGCGCACGCGTCCAGCAGCAACGCCGTGCCGGCTGCCGCGCCCGCCAATCCAGTGAATGTGCGTCGACCGATCGATTCGCTGCCCATTTGACGCCTCCGCCCCAGGCAGATAGGGTAGCCGGGTCGGTGCGCGAGAGGCACCACGGGCCCGCCGAAAGGGATCTTCCCACCTCGCACAGCACACTCAGCACAAGGGCGTCATAGACGAATCCTCCCGCCCGAGGAAGCGGGCATCGGGCACACCTTCAGGAGGGTCCGTCATGCATCACGGGCTGCCCCAACGGCTCGACGTCGAGTGGTATCGCAAACGCGCGCGTGAGCTGCTGCGCGCATATCAGGCAGGCGATGCGCTGGCCCGTGAGCGGGTGCACGATGCGGTCGGCGAGCGCGCGCCGATCAAGCTGAGCGACGCGCAGCATGTCGTGGCGGTCGAGCACGGCTACGCGAAGTGGGCCGACTTCAAGCACTGGCTGGAAAGGCGATCGCCGGAGCCGCTGCCGTGGGACGAGTCGCAAGACGCGCTCGATGAAGCGTTTGCGCTCGCGGCGTACAGCGGTCGCATCGAAGCAATGGCGTGGCTGCTCGAACACGGCGCCGACGTGAACGGCGCCGTGCACCTCGGGCTGACCGGGCTGCACCTGGCCGTGATATCCGGTCGCGCCGACACCGCGCGCTGGCTGGTCGCGCACGGCGCCGATCTTGCCCGCCGCGATGAGCTTCATCACGGCACGCCACTGGGCTGGGCCGAGCACAACGCCAAAGGCTCGGCCATCCACCAGTACCTGATGACGCTAGGCGACTCCGACCGGCTCGCGCACGCCTGAGCGCAGGAACGTTCGTTGGCTCGCGAGCAGACCCGAGCCAGGCTCGACGCCGATGCCCAGGTCGGCGAAGGTCAGCTCGCAGCCGGCGATCGTCGCCAGCACTTCGAGCTCGTTCAACGCGCCAAGATGACCGATGCGAAACGCCACGCCCGAAAGCTCGCCAATGCCGCCGCCGAGCGACAGCGAGTACTTCTCTCTCGCGTGCGTCGTCAACTGATTGCTGTCGAGGCCTTCGGGCACGCGCACGGTGGTGATCGTGTTCGAGTAGCAGCTCGGATCCTCGCATACGATCGGCAGGCCCCACGCCTGCACCGCCGCGCGTACCGCGGACGCGAGGCGAGCGTGGCGCGCGTACACCGCCGGCAAGCCTTCCTCGTCGACGAGCATCGCGAGCGCCTCGCGCAGGCCGAACAGCATCAGCGTGGCCGGCGTGTACGGGAACAGGCCGATGCGGTTCTCGCGCATTATCGGCGCCCAATCCCAGAAGTGTCGCGGCGAACCGCCGCGCTGACTGATCGCGACAGCGCGCGGGCTCGCGCACAAGATGCCCAGGCCCGGCGGTAGCATCAGGCCTTTCTGGCTGCCACACACAGCTACGTCGACGCGCCATGCGTCCATCAGGAACTCGATGCTCGCCAGCGAGCTGACCGTATCGACGATCAGCAGCGCGTCGTGCTGGGCGGCGTCCATGGCCCGCCGTACGCCCTCGACGTCGATGGTCACGCCGGTCGAAGTCTCGTTGTGCACGACCAGTACGGCGCGATACGGCTCAGTGGCCGAGTCCGCGCGCAGCCGAGCCTCGAGATCCTCGAGCGGAATCGTCTTGCCGTAGCCGAGCGGTACCTCGTCTACCTCGAAGCCGAACTTGCGGGCCATCATCGCCAGGCCGCCGGAAAAGACGCCGTAGTTGTAGACGAGCACGCGTTCGCCTGGGCTGAGCACGTTGACCAGTGCTGCCTCGATGGCGCCCGTGCCCGAGCCGGGGTAGAGTATCGGCACCCCGTCTTCCGTCCCGAAAACCTTCCGGAGTCCGACGCGTACCGCCTCGGTCAATGCCGCGAACTCGGGTCCGCGATGGTCGATGACTGATCGGTCCATTGCGCGCAACACGCGCTCAGGTATGTTGGTCGGTCCAGGAATTTGAAGGAAGGCTCGTCCGGTCATGCTGCATGGTAGGCCGATGCGCCAGCCGGCTGCCCGTTCACGGCTACGGCCCTTGTGCGGCTGGCGCCGAGGTCGGTGTCGTCGTTTGGCGCGCCGGGGTGGTCCCCGCCACGACCGCGGCAACGGCCAGCACGACCAGTCCGAGCGCGAGCTCCAGCCGCACCCCACGCTCGAACGGCAGCAGCCCGCCGCGCCACTGGTGCAAAGCCGCCAGCCCAAGCATGGCAGCCAGCAGCGCCACTTTGACAAGCACTCCCTGGCCATAGGACGTCTCGAGCAGCGCCGACCAGGAGCCCACTTCCAGCGCGGCCTGAACCGTTCCTGAGATCAGGATCGCCAGTACCGACACGATCGCCAGCGGCGTGAAGCGACGTACCACGGCCGGCAATACGGAGCTATCGGCGCGCCGCAGCACCGGCGCGACGACCGCCAGGTTGGCCAGTCCGCCGACCCAGACGGCCGCGGCCAGCACGTGGACCCAATCGAGCACCACGCCCACCACCGCCACGGGCAACGTGGCGCCATGGCTGGTCAAACTGTTGGTCAGCAGAATGGCCGGCAACATGGCTGCTGCGCTCTCGCTCCACGCGTCGTCCAGTCCGCGCCAGGCCACGATGACAAAGGCGACAATGCTGATGCCGAGTCGCGGCCACCAGATACCGGCGAACCTGCCGCGCGTGAGCAAGTCGCGCAGCGGATTGCCGAACGCCGAGGTCATCGGCACGCCGGCCGCGGCCGCTGCCTGAGCAAGCGCGGCGAACAGCGTTCCGACCAGCAGCAGCACGCCAGCGACGAGCGCGACGCGATGCACACGCCTGAGGGCGATCGAGCGGGCCGAGGAATCGGTGTCCAGCACCGGCCCAAACACGAGCTTCCATGCCGCAAGCGAGCCCGCGAACACGCTCGCGGCGACGTACAGCCACCACCGTGCAACAATTGTCGGCGGCGTCGATTCATTGCGCTGGCTCAGCGTGCCCGTCGTGGTCGGCGGCACGCCCACGAACAGCGCGTATTGGCCAGCCTCGGGATGGACGTCGATCGTCGATAGGCTGCGCCAGTTGACGATGTACACGCCATTGGCCAAACCCGATTGGAGCGACACCGTCAACTGTGTGTCGTCGACTCTGGAGTCGCCCTGGTCGACCTGCTTGCCGGTCTCGTCGAGCACCTGGGCGCGACTGAATTCGGCGTCGATCGGCTCGCTGAACAGCAGGCGCACCACAGACGGCGCGCTGGACAGGGTGCGACCGGTCGGTGGATCGACGCGCAGCAGGATGGCGTGCGCCAGCGCCGCGTCCGGCAGCAGGCTCAGCAGGAGCAGACAGAATATAACGACGGCGAGTCGCACTACGGTCGAGCGCTCGGCGAGGGCGCGGCGGCCGGCGTCGACGACGGCACGGCCGTGCTTCCGAACGTCGCGCGCACGTAGTTGATGACGTCCCAGCGCTCTTCTTCGGTCAGCGTGTCCTTCCAGGCGGGCATGGCGGAACCAGGAAATCCATAGCTCACCCAGTAGAACATCTCGCCGTCCGTATGGACGCCGGGTTGACTATGAATGCGTAGATCGGCCGGCCGCGGCACAAGGCGCAATCCAGCCGGCCCATCGCCGCGTCCGGACTCGCCATGACAGGTCTCGCAATACGTTGTGTAGACCTGCTCGCCCACGGCCAGCGAGCGCTCGTCGGGCGGGATCGGATCGCGAACGTTGGTCACGTCGAGCGGCACCCCGTTGCGCTGCTCCTGGGCGTAGACATAGCCGCCACACGCCAGGACCAGCAACCCGGCGGCCAGCACTGCGGCCTGGCGCTGCAGCGCGCGCCGGCCTCGCCGCCCCTGGCGAATGGCGCGGCCGAAGCCGTACACGATCACCAGGCCGCCGGCCGCGACGAGCGCATAAGCCACGCTGACCATCGGCGACGGCAGGAGCGGATAGGTCCCTGTCGCCGTCACTGGCTGCTGTGGTGGTCCGCCAAAACCCGAGACGATGAAGCGCAACGCAGTCCGCGCGTCGTCCTGGTTCGTACGTCGGACCAGGAGCTCGGCTTGCCAGGTTCCAGCTTGCGACAACAGCGGGGAGCTGATTTCCCAGCGCCCCGGCTGGGTCGGGGACGGCGGCAGCACCAGCGGCTGACTGCCGAATTGCTCGTCCAGATACGTGAAGGTGAGTTGGACCCGCTCGACCTGGGTCGGGTCGCTGCCCGGTAGCTCGATGGCGATGCGATTCTGGCCAATCGTGGCCGGCGTGATCTGCACGCGCGCCGAAAGGCCTTGCGCATCGACGATCCGATCGACCGGCCCGGCTTCGAGGACCTGGCCGGAGCGCCGTGCCAATTCCTCGCGCGCTGGCGAGATGCCGGTCAGTATCGCCGCGACGACCATGGCCAGCGATAGGAACACGAGCTCGGCCCGAATGGCGGTCGCGAATCGTCGCGCAACGATGCTCGCCGCGGCGGCTTCGCGCGTGGCCAGCACCGCAAGTTGAGGTCGCGCAATAAACAGGTTGAACGCGGCAGCCAGCAGCGCGAGCAGCAACAATCCAATCTTGGCGGTGATGCTCAAGCCATACGCCGTCTGCACCATGCCTTCGAGGCTGCCAACCTGCAGCCAGGCCTGGAACGTGCCGGTTACGATCAGCACGGCCACGGACGTCAAGGCCAGCGCGGAAAACCGAGCAACGGCTTGCGCCAGCACGCGATCGCCGCCGGCGCTGGCGTGCACCGCGACCGGCAGCACGTACGCCATGGACGCAAGCCCGCCGACCCATGCCGCTGCAGCCAGCAAGTGAATCCAATCGACGCTGACGCCGAGATAGGCACCTGAGAGCAGTGCCGCCGAGTGGCTATTGAGGCTCGCGGTGAGGAGCGCCAGCGCGGTCGCTCCGAGCGCCACTTGGCCGAAGGGTCGCGGCACCCCGCGCCAGATCACCAGCGCCAGCGCGAGCACCACCAGCGCGAGGCGCGGCCACCAGAGCGAGGCGAAGCGTCCGCGGCCGAGCAAGTCGACGATAGGCCGGCCGATGGTCGACCACAACGGAACGTCCGCCGCCACCGCGGCCTGGGCGAGCGCGCCATACAGCGTCCCGATCAACAGCACCACGCCCGCCACGATTGCCAGGCGACGCGCGCGCCGAGCCGATGCCTCCAACGCCGTTGGATTGTTCTTACCGAACAGTGGTCGAAAGACCATCTGCCACGCCAGCAGCGTGCCGAACAGCCCGCTCGCGGCCACGTAGAACCACCAGCGGCCGAATGCCGTTTCGGGAGCGAATGCCGCCTCCGACGACGCGGCGGCGGTTGCCACAACGCCCTCCTCGGGCATGGGACCGACGATCAGCGGATAGGCGCCCTGCACCGTGTGACCGTCGACGGCCGACAACGTGCGCCACGCGACCGTATAGACACCGTTCGGCAGACCGTCGGAGACCGAAACGATCATCGCACGCGGATCGTTCGGGGCGACGTGGCTGTCGCCCCGATCGACCTGCTCCTTGCGATCGTTCAGCATTTGAACGCGACTGAAGCTCGCGTCGACCGGTTCGCTGAAGAACAGTCGCAGCTCGCGCGGCGCCTGGTCGAGCGCAGTGCCAGGGGTCGGCTCGGCGCGCTCCAGGTTCGCATGAGCGAAGGCCGGGACTGGCCGAGCCAATCCCAAGCCCACACTAGCGATCAGCGCCGCCCGCAGGAACCAGCGCCGCATGGCGCGGATCAGGCGTGCTCAGTCGATGGGCGGCGGACAACCTCGGCCGAGCGCGGTCGACTGATAAGCGCGGCGAGCCCGGCGAGCAGTCCGAGCACGCCCAGGCCGATGCCGACGTACGCCAGCGTGCGTGCAGACTGGACGTCGGCTTGCGCTGCGCTCGCGGCCTGGATCGCCTGACCACCGTCCGGGACGGCCACCGGGAACTGCAGCGCGGCGATGGATTCGACACCGTTGAACTTGCCGTCGGCCGAGTCGAAGCGCTCGTTGACCTGGTCTTCGTTGATCGAGCCGACAAAGCTCCACTGGTAGTCGCCCTCGCGCGTGGGCACGATGTCGGCCACGTAGTAGCCCTGCTGACCGAAGACGGCGCGCAGTGGGAACTCCTTGGTGCTGGCGCCCTGGCGAATCTGAACCTTGAGCGTTTTCTCCGCACCGGTGACAGGCACAGCCGGATTGCTGCCCGCCTGGGAAATGCGAATCGAGGCCGCGTTCTTCTGACCCTGATAGGCGGGCTCGACGTCCCAGCCCACGACCACATCGTATTTGCCGTTGGCGATGGTGCGGCGCTCGTGCGCGAGAGCGCTCGTCGGCGCGATGAACACCGCACTGATCAGCAGCGCGATGGCCCATAGGCGGTTGATCTTCATCTCTTGTGAATCCCTCTTACTAGGCCGGCTCATCGCCGGCGATCGGATAGCTGATCGACGGTGCGTCAGCTTCCGAGCGTAGGAGGAGGATCCGGCGGCGCCAGGGCCACGCTGCGCGCGGGCATCGTATCTATGGAGCGCCAGTGCATGACGCGTTCGCCGCCGAGTGCCAGATCGTGCGTTGGCACCGTCGGGCTCAGCGCCGGGCCGCTCGCCGCCGCGGAGGCACCGGCTTCGGCACCGATCGCTGGCCCGGTGTCAGTTGTACGGGTGGTCGAGGTGTCGTCGACTTGATTGTGAACGACGATGCGGCCGTCTACGAGGTGCGTGTGCGAGAACAATGGGTGCAGCAGCATCGCGCTGTGTACGCCATCAGCCGTGCCCATCGGCGTGGTCACCGATAGCATCAGCAGCAGCAGAAATGCGATCAGAGTCATTGGGACGGAGCGCACGCCTGGTCCCGGCCAGTCTCACCGAACATAAGGCATGCTGCAAGCGACTCGCAATGAAGCGGCTCACACTTGACCGTTGTGCTCGGTCAGACCTCGTGGATCACATACAGACGCAGCATGTCGCCGTCGTGCTCGGTCAGACCTCGTGGATCACATACAGACGCAGCATGTCGCCGTCGTGTTGCAGTTTTCGCAGACGAACGTCGATCGGCTTGATGCGCTCGTCGGCATAGATCGCGCCTCGGATCGATCCGACGGTGTCGGCGTCGTCCATGAACGGCAGCAGGCATTGCACGTGCGCGCCCAGCGCTGCGCGGCTCGTGCCGAAGAGATCGTGCGCGGCGGCATTGGCGCGCACGATCTCACCGTCCGCATCGGTCACCAGCAACGCTACCGGCAGTACCTCGACGAGCGACCCGACCTGGGCCTCGAACAGGGCGAGGGTGAGCCGGTGACCGTCCACGATGGTTCCGAGCCTACGCCCGCTGACCTCAGGCGACGGTTAACGTCGTGCAAAAGACTGGTAAACACACCGCTGCCGCAACGCGCAAACTCCCCCACCACACCGCCGAAGGCGGAACCCTCCTGGGCCAGTGCCTCGGCGCCGTACGCTGAACCGAACCATGCCAACGAGTCACCGGTTCGTCGAGACGAACGGCATCCGCATGCACATCGCCGAACAGGGCACCGGCCCGCTCGTCGTACTGCTGCATGGCTTCCCGGAGCTGTGGTACTCGTGGCGCCACCAGCTTGATGCCCTTGCCGAAGCGGGCTTCCACGCCGTCGCGCCCGATCTGCGCGGCTACGGCCAGACCGATGTCCCAGACGACTCGAGCACGTACACCCAGTTCCACCTGGTCGGCGACATCGTCGGTCTCCTCAACGCCCTTAACGAGCAGCAGGCAGTCGTGGTCGGCCACGATTGGGGCGCCGTGCTCGCCTGGACCACGGCGCTGCTCCGCCCGGATCGCGTCCGGGGCGTCGCGGCCCTCAGCGTGCCGTACCGCCCGCGCGGCAGCACGAGCGCCCTCGCCGCGATCCGCGCCCGCTTCGGCGAGCGCTTCTACCAGGCCTACTTCCAAACGCCCGGCGTGGCCGACGAGGAGTTCAATCGCGATCCAAAGACGTCGCTGCGCAAGCTCCTGTTCTCGGCTTCGGGCGACTCGCCCATCGCGGATCAGCCAAGCTTGATGATGGTCCCCGAGGGAACCAGCGGCTGGCTGGACGCCATGCTCGAGCCGACGCAGCTCCCGCCCTGGCTGACCGAACAGGACCTCCAGGTGTACGCGGACGAGTTCCAACGCACCGGCTTCACGGGCGGCCTGAACTACTACCGCAACATTCAGAAAAACTGGGAGCTCCTCGCGCCGTGGCACGGCGCCCGAATCCAGCCGCCCGCGCTGTTCGTCGCAGGTGAGCGAGACCTCGTGGTCAGCTTCCCCGGCGCTCGCGACGCGCTGTCGCAGCTAGGCCAGGTCGTGCCTCACCTGAGGCGAACCGTCCTGATCGCCGGCGTGGGCCACTGGACGCAGCAGGAGCGGCCGATCGAGACGAACGCCGCCCTGATCGAATTCCTGCGCTCCTTCTAGAACGCTTGATGTCCAAGTGCCGCGTCGTCGAGCAGTCGACGACAGCGATCGATCAAGAGCCGCGTGTGCGGCTGGACGTCGTCAGGCAGTGCATCGAACCCGAAATAGCCGACTTGCGTGGACTCATGGCCATCGGCCATGGGCTCGCCGCGCACATCCTCGGCGATGAACAGCGCCCCGACGACGTACACCTGATCACCATTCGGATACTCGACGAAGAACTCCGCGCCCGAATACACGTCCAGTAGCCGCAGCCGACCGGCTTCGAGGCCGGTCTCCTCACGCAGTTCCCGTCGCGCCGCGTCTTCGAGGCTCTCCCCGGGCTCGACCGCGCCGCCGGATGTGCTCCACAGACCGCTGTCATCTCGCCGATGCAGGAGCAGACGGCCGTCTGCGTCGATGACGATCGCGCCCGCGACGGCGAGCACGAGCGGCCGCTGACCGACCAGCGCCCGCAGCTCGCGGACGTAATTCACGCTTCCAGGCTAGCGCCCCGATGCAAGTCCCACTTCGCGGAACGCGGGCATCACCTCGTGTGCGAATAGATGCATCGAGCGACGCACCTGGTCGATCGGCAAACCGCCGAAGTTCATCCAGCACACCAGCTCGCCAACTCCTGCCTGGTTCAGCTCTTTGACCATGCGTCGGACCGTTTCGGGCGAGCCGATCAGCAGCGCGTCTTCGATCAGGTCCTCCCAGCGTCGCTCGCTCGCCCGCCTGGCGAACTCGTTCGCCTGGGTGCGGGCAGCGTCGGTGAGTCCGTCAAGCCCGTCGGCGCGCAGGGAGCGCGCGAACGAATCGAGATACCAGCGCTCGTGCGGCTCGGCTTCAGCCCGCGCCTGCGCGTCGGTTTCGGCAACGAAGACATGCTTGGTGACGGTCCACTGCCGTTGGAGTGCGTCGATTTTGTGTTGTTCATGTTGGGTCTTGAGCAGCGCGTCGTCGTACACCTGGCGGAGGCGAGTCAGCGCCGGCAGCGGCGTACCCAGACCCGAGCTCAGGATGCGATAGCCGCGTCGCGCCGCCCAGGTCACGCTCTCCGGACTCACCGCGGCGACGGCGATGGGCGGATGCGGCTGCGTGCGGGGTTTCGGATGGACCGGGATGTTCGAGAGCTGCCAGTGCTGGCCGTGGAAGTTGACGCGCTCGTTCGTCCACGCCTGGAGCAGCACGTCCACGCCCTCCTCGAGCCTGGTGCGACTGTCGTCGAGTCGGACTCCGTGGCCGACGAACTCGAGCGGTCGATTGCCTCTCCCGATTCCGACGATCAGTCGACCATGGCTCAAGATGTCGAGGGTGGCCGTCTCCTCGGCCAGCCGCAGCGGATGGTGGAACGGCACCACATAGACCGCGGTGCCAATCGTGACCCGATCCGTCCGTGCCGCCAACGTCGCCGCCAGCACACTCGGCGCCGAAGACAACCCGTAATCCGCATAGTGGTGCTCGGTCAGCCAGACCGAGTCGAACCCGAGCGTCTCCGAGAGGACCATCTGGTCCATCTCCTCGACGATGATGTCCGAGCTAGCTCGCCCCGGCGGCGCCTGGAGGAAAAAGTACGTCCCAAACCGCATCCGACGTTCGTCCCAGCCCGCTGACTCCCTCCCGAGCATCATAAGCGCGCCCCGTTTCCGACGCCCTCGTACCGTCTACCCGTCCCAGGCTTCCCGTCGTTTACGGCAATGTCGGCGCCCAATCCCAGGCCGAATGGCCCAGCCCCCAACAGTCGCTAACGGCCAACTGACCCGACGGCCCAGCGCCCAACTCCCCACGTCCCAATTCCCACCTCCGACCCTCGGCCCGACCCCGAAGGGCCGACTGGCGAAACCGACGCGGCTTTTGGTGGACTCGCGCTGCGCCAACGAACGTGTCGGCCCGATCCGCGCTGGCGGCAACGACGCCCAGCCTCTAGTGGTAGGCTCCCGCTCAGGCACCATGCCCGACACCCCAACACGCGCGGCGCTCGCCGTCATGCTGGCGCTCGTCCTGGGCCTCGGGCTAACCAGATTCCCGCGCATACCGCGTGACCTCGCCCTGGCCATCTTCGCCGTAAGCGTCGCGATCCTCGGCATCTACGCCGTCTTCGGATCCCTCGCCGCGGTCATCGGCGGCGCCGCAATCGTCGGAGCCTTCGCCGTCGGTGCCGCGATCTACGGCGTGATCGCCCTCATGGCGCGCCTGGCCCGCTAACCGGATGCTCCAACTAATCGCATCGCTAAGCCTGCTACTCGCCATCGCAGCGCCAGCGCCGAGCGTCGCCATCGACGCACCCCAGCCAACTGATCAGGCCGAGCTACCGATCTTCGACGTTCACATTCACTACAACCGCGAAGCCTGGAGCCTGTACTCGGTCGACGAGGCGCTCGCCATCCTCGACCAGGCCGGCGTGCGCACAGCCTTCGTCTCGAGCACACCCGACGAAGGTACCTTGCAACTGCACGCCCGCGCGCCCGACCGCATCGTGCTGAACCTGCGTCCGTATCGCACTCCGTCGGACCCCGCCACGTGGACCCGCGACCCGAGCATCATGCCCTACCTCGAGGAGCGCATCCATGAGCGCCTTGGCGAGCGCGCCTATCAGGGCATCGGCGAATTCCACTTGCTGCCCGGGCAAGCGGCACACGATCCCGTCCCGCGCCAGGTGGTCGACCTGGCCGCCCAGCGCGGCCTCGTCCTGCACGCGCACGCCGATGCCGTCGCGGTCGACGAATTGCTCATGCTCCGACCCGACATCACCGTGCTGTGGGCGCACGCGGGCATGTCCGCGCCGCCGTCGACGGTGCGGCGGCTCCTGGAGCTCCATCCGAACATGCTGGTTGAGCTCGCCCTGCGCTACGACGTCGCGCCCAACGGCCGGCTCGACGCCGACTGGGCGGCGCTGTTCGCGCACTATCCCGACCGGTTCATGATCGGCACTGATACGTGGATTCCATCGCAGTGGACCCGCTTGCCCGAGCTCATGGCCGACGTGCGCGCGTGGCTGCGCCAACTGCCGCGCGACGTCGCCGAGGCAATCGCCTGGCGCAACGCCGAGCGACTCTTGACATCCCCGTTGACAGAAGAACCGTCACTTTGAAGAATTCGGAAAACTCGCGCGCCGCGTGACGGTTCACGTGACGGTTAAAGCGCTTCCCGTGACGGTTCGCGTGACGGTAGGTATGGATACTGGGGTGGCATGGACGAGGCACCGAGCGCCAATCAAGGCAACCAAGGCGATCCCGCCGAGCACGGCGCCGCGGGCGATCGACCCAGCCTCGGCACGCCCCGCCCGAGCAGTCGCGATGACGCCGACAGTCGCGCTGACGCCGGCGTTCGCGCAGACGCCGGCGATCGCGCTGACGCCGGCCGTGGCGGTAGTGGCGGCGAGCCAGGGCCCGCGCAGGCCGAATCCAGCACGAATGCCGAGTCGCCGTACATCAAACTGCCCTGGCCGCTAGTAGCCGGCGGCCTGGCAGCGGTACTGCTGCTTGCGCTCGCCGCGGGCCTACTGGCCAATCGCTACCTTCGCCCATCCACAGCGCCATTCGTCCCACCCACGTCCACCCCCATCGCCTCCGCCGCAGCCGCTGCCGCCACACCGACTGCGCAGCCTGTCACGGCGCCCGCCGCCGGGCTGACGCCCACGGCAATTTTGGTTACAGCCCTTACGCCTACGGGTGCCGCCCCCGTCGTCGTCACTACGTCGACAGCTCGGACGCAGGTCCCCGCAGTAACTTCGGCCGCGGTTTCCACGAGCAGTTCGTCCCAGACCTCCACGACGCGCCCCACGCCA
>WNGB01002227.1_pt1 | contig 34808 bp, 23 predicted proteins | sample 5400681 | NCBI WGS metagenome assembly WNGB01 (sample SAMN13153367, study PRJNA577476) | soil metagenome | isolation source: 115 cm soil or saprolite under grassland replicate 2 | place: USA:California | collected 2016-06-15
TCGGCCATGCGGCCGAGCCAGCGCAGTACCTTCTGCGGATCGCCAGCTTTCCAGATGCCATAGTTATCCGGCTCATTATGCAAATCCCAGGCGAGGATTCGGTCGTCGTCGGCAAAATTGGGTAGCAGCGCGCGCAAGTACTCCAGGTTCTTCGCCTCGTTGCTGGTGCCAGGGCCGGGGAAACTCTCGAAAAAATCGAACAGCGTCACAATCACGCGCATATTCAGGCTGCCGGCGATCTGAACCGCCTCGCGCAGCCGCCTGATCATCTTAGGCGTCACTATGCCATCGCCATCCTTTTCCGAGAAGAAATTATATGGCACCAGCAGCCGCACCGTGTTAATGCCAAGCTGGTCGCGCGCTGCGCGCAGCTCGCGCTCGACCTGCGGGCCATCCCAGCCTTTCCACATCGCGCCCCATGGCCGCCACTGTGGGTAGTAGTTCACGCCCTTGATCTGGATCGGCTTGCCCTGGTAGGTCAGCTGCCCGCCCGATGACTGGATGAAGTTGCCTGGTATGCGCTGCCGAGCGGCTGGAAGCGCTCCTCCGGCATCCAGCTCGCGCCCCAGCAGCCCCAGCAGCACCGCGCCGGCTGTCCCATCGGGCGCGGGGTGCAGCTCGAAGCGCGCCCGCTCGAACCATTGGGTCAGGTATGGCTGGCCGTTGGTCAGGCTGACCTCGGTCTGCGCCTCGGATAACGGCAGCCCGAACAGCTCCAGGCCGTGGCTGGACCAGTAATCCCAGAACTGCGGCGCGATCGCGTGGCCGGTCTCGCCAAAAAAATGCGGCGCGGATGGGTCGGCCTTCGGAAAGGCGTTCCAATCGCGCCCTTGCTTTGCCAGCAGCTCAGCGCCCAGCCGGCCCGGCAACACATCGTAGGGCGCCGCGTTTTCGGGGTGCAGCTCCAGCCGGTTGCGCTCGAACGCCTGGGCCTGGAGCACGCGGCCCTCGACCATCCGCTCCTGCTGCACGCCGGTGGGGTAGCCAAACACTGGCAGCCCGCCGTTGCGCGCCCAAAAGGCCGCGATCGGGCCATCGATGCACGCGCTGATCGCCGGAGCGGCCTCGGGGAAGCAGAGCGGTGCGGCGTGAGCGCTCGGCGCGGGCAGCAGCGCCAGGGGGATGAATATCAACGTCAGGGCAGCGATGCTTTTGAACATGGTTGCCTTGTGCTTTCTAGCGCGCTTTCAGCGCAGCGATCGGGGATTGGCGATTGGGAGAAAAAGACGGCTTCATTCCTAATCGCCAATCCCCAACCCCAAATACCTGTGCGGGCTCGGCATGATACCCTAGCGCGAAACATGTGGCAACCCCTGGCCGGGCCGATTTAGAAATTCTCATTTCTCTTTAATGACCGAAGCCCGGGCCACTATCCGAATCCAGCTTTACGGCCAGCCCAAATCGTGCTATAACATCCCTGCGTCGCATTCGTTGGTAAGATTTACAGTGGATAAAAGGCGCAAAATATCGCGAGGGGCTGGTCACACCGATTATGCCCCTGATCGTTTTGTCTGGAAACTGAATGACAGCTGATCTTGACCCAATTCTACGCCAGCTGGCCGATCACGAGCGCATCGAGGCGCTGGCGATTACGCTGCGCGAGCAGGCTGCGGCGCGCCTGCATGTCGATCCGGCGCTGACTGCGGCGCGTCCGGCGATCGTGGCGGCGCTGGCCAGGCTCACACAGCGCCCGCTGCTGTACGTCGTCGGCAGCGGCGAGGCCGCGCTGCGCGCCCGCGAGGATCTATGCCAGTGGCTCGACCCCGATACGGTGCTGCTGTTCCCGGCCGGCGATGCACTGCCATATGAGCCGATGTCGCCGGGGAATGATGTGATCGCCGGGCGGCTGCGCGTGCTGCGGAGCCTGGCCGACCACCGACCACCGACCACCGACCACCGCGCGGGCGGCGATGACGATGTTCTGCCGTCGGTCGTCGGTCGTCCGTCGTCGGTCGTCGTGGTGGCGCCCATCAAGGCCCTGCTCCAGCCCACGCTTTCGCCGGCCGAGCGGGACGAGGCCAGCATCCAGCTGAAGCGCGGCGATGAGCAGAATCTCGACGAGCTGGTGGCGCGCTGGGTCGCGATAGGCTACCGGATCGCGCCAACCGTCGAGGAGCCGGGCGAGCTGAACCGGCGCGGCGGAATCGTAGATATCTTCCCGCCCGGCGACGAGCTGCCGCTGCGGATCGAGTTCTTCGGCGATGAGATCGACAGCCTACGGCGCTTCGACCCGATCACCCAGCGCAGCGAGGCGCAGATCCGCACGGTGACGGTTGGCCCAGCCCACGAGATCCCGCTCTGGCGCCGCGAGCGCGCCGTGGAGCGCCTGCGCGCGCTCGACACCGCCGATCTGCGCCGTGAGGCGCTCGATGAATGGGAGTCGGCGATCACGCGGATCGAGCATGGCGAGCGCTTCGAGGGCCGCACGCTGTTCGCGCCGTTCTTCTGGGAAACGACCAACGACCAACGACCAACGACCACCGAAGACGATACCCGCAACGAGGACGATGCTCGTTCGTCCTTGGTCCTTCGTCCTTCGTCATTGCTTGAGCATCTCGCCCCTGGCACGCCGGTGATCCTCAGCGAGCTGACGCTGCTGGCACAGCAGGCCTCCGAGCAGCATCACCACGCCGAGGAGCGCCGCAAGCTGCACACCGAGTCGGGCGAGCTGCCGGCCAGCTTCCCGCGCCCGTACCTGCTGTGGGATGAGCTGATCGCGCAGGCCGATACGGCGGCGCTGGTCAATCTCAGCAACAACGATCTGGAGGGTGGGAGCTGGGGACTGGGGATTGGGATAACTTCGAATCCTAGTCCCCAGCCTCCAGTCTCCAGTTTCAAGCTCCCCGCCACGCTGTTCGCGCCGCCCGACCTGTTTGGCGGGCAGCTCAGGCGCCTGGTGGATGATATCGTCGGTCGGCTGCGCGACGGCGAGCAGGTGATTGCCGTCACCCCACAGGCCGCGCGGGTGCAGGAGCTGGTGCAGGAGGCCATGAGCCGACCAGCGACCAGCGACCAGCGACCAGCGACCATTGAAACAGACGATAGCAAGTCGTCGGTCGTCGGTCGTCGGTCGTCCTTCGTCGCGGTGCATGGCTCGCTCGACGAAGGCTGGCGCTCGGGCGACCTGAACACCACGCTCTACACCGATGCAGAGATCTTCGGCTGGCGTCAGCGCCGCCCGGTGGCCGAGCGCAAGCGCAAGCGCGACCGCAGCGCCGAGGAGCGTGCCGCCTTCCTGCGCGGCCTCAAGGTCGGCGATTATGTCGTACATATCGAGCACGGCATCGCCATCTACGATGGCCTGATCCGCCGCACCGTCGGCAAGACCGAGCGCGAGTACCTGAACCTGCTCTACGCCGCCGGCGACCGGCTGTATGTGCCGGTGGATCAGATCGATCGCGTCTCGCGCTACATCGGCGCGGGCGATGCGGCGCCGCAGCTGACGCGGCTGGGCACGCAGGAATGGGAGCGCGCCAAGCGCAAGGCTCGCGCCGCCGTGCAGGATCTGGCCGATGATCTGCTGGCGCTGTATGCTCAGCGCCAGCTGAGCCGCGGCCACGCCTTCAGCCCCGATGGCGACTGGCAGCGCGAGCTTGAGGACGCCTTCCCGTATGTCGAGACTCCCGATCAGCTCAAGGCGCTGATCGATGTCAAGCACGATATGGAGCTGATCCAGCCGATGGATCGGCTGATCTGCGGCGATGTGGGCTTCGGCAAGACCGAAGTGGCGCTGCGCGCGGCGTTCAAGGCCATCCAGGATGGCAAGCAGGTAGCAGTGCTGGTGCCCACCACTGTGCTGGCCCAGCAGCACTTCGACACCTTCATCCGCCGCATCGCCGCCTTCCCGGTCAAGATCGAGATGATCTCGCGCTTCCGCTCAGCCAAAGAGCAGGCGGCGATCATCCAGAAGCTGGCGAGCGGCGAGATTGATGTGATCATCGGCACGCACCGGCTGCTCTCAAAAGACATTCACTTCAAGGATCTGGGGCTGCTGGTGGTGGATGAGGAACAGCGCTTTGGCGTGCGACACAAGGAACGCATCAAACAGATGCGTGCGAATGTGGATGTGCTGACACTGACGGCCACACCGATTCCGCGCACGCTGCACATGGCGCTGGCTGGCATCCGCGACCTGAGCGTGATCGACACGCCGCCCGAGGATCGCGTGCCGATCAAAACCTATGTACTGCCGTACGAAGACCAGCTGGTGCGCGAGTCGATCCTGCGCGAGATGGATCGCGGCGGCCAGATCTATTTCGTGCATAACCGCGTCCAGAGCATCTACCACGTGGCCGATAAGCTGCGCCAGCTGGTGCCCGAGGCCGAGATCGGCGTCGGCCACGGCCAGCTGGAGGAGCATCAGCTCGAACGAGTGATGCTGGATTTCTTCAGCGGCAAGGACGATGTGCTGGTCTGCACCACGATCATCGAGAGCGGGCTGGATGTGCCGAACGCCAACACAATCATCATCGACGACGCGACGAACTACGGGCTGGCGCAGCTCTACCAGCTGCGTGGGCGGGTCGGCCGCAGCGCCCAGCGCGCCTATGCCTACCTGTTCTACAAAGGCGACCACCGCATGACCGCCGAGGCGCAGGAGCGCTTGCAGGCTATTCAGGAGGCCACCGAGCTTGGCGCAGGCTTCCGGATCGCCATGCGCGATCTGGAGATACGCGGCGCCGGAAACCTGCTGGGGGCCGAGCAGAGCGGCCATATCGCGGCGGTCGGCTTCGACCTCTACTCGCGGCTGCTGGAGCAGGCCGTCAAGACCATGAAGGCGCAGCTGGTGGCGACGAACTACCGTGGGCAGACGGAAGATGGCAGACGAACGACGAATGACGAAAGCGCGCAGACAGCAGACGAAATGATCGGCCAGGCGGCGAAAGTTGCTGAGGCAGGTAGCGAGCGTCCTTCGTCCTCCGTCCTTCGTCCTTCGTCTAGGAAGCAGCCCTCGGTCAAAGTCGACGAGAAAGTGTTGATCTCGCCGCTAGTCACGCTGGACCTGCCTATAGATGCCTATTTGCCGCCCGAGTACATCCCCGACGACAGGGTGCGCCTGGCGGTCTACCAGCATATGGCCGAGGCCCAGACGCCACGGGCGGTGCGCGAGCTGCGCCAGGAGCTGCGCGACCGCTTTGGTGAGCCGCCGGAGCCGGCGCTGAACTTGATGACCTGGCTCCAGATCAAATCGCAGGCGCTGGCCGCCGGCGTGAACTCGATCGTCACCACGCCCGAGGAGTTCATCGTGCGATTGCCCGAGGGCAGCCCAATGGATCGCGAAAAGCTGCGCCGCCGCTTCGGGCGCGACCCTAGCGTGCGCGTCGGCCCCCAGTTCGTGCGGCTCGACCGACGCTTGTTGGGCGACAGCAGCTGGCTCGACGCGTTGACGGGTGTGCTGGAGACGCTGGCGAAGTGAAGGGGTGAGGAGGTGAAGGGGTAACAAGTACAACTTCACCCCCTCACCCCTTCACCCTTTCACCCTCTCACCGGCCGAATCCTTGCGACACAATTACCTGTTCGCACCTTTTTCGATTCTCGACCGGTATCCTCTGAGACGGCGCTTTTCGATATAATCCTAGCGATGCAGTGTTTTGGCGTGGGGATGGGCGTGTGGGGCTAGCATGACGCTGCCGGACGATCGTATCAGCCGAGAATACACGCCAATGCACAACCCAACCACTGGCGGCGACCCAGCCCGCGCCGCGCTGCCTACGCTCGACCCAGTAGCTGAATACCCTGCCATGTCCGGCGGCCGCCCACGTCGCCGCGCGGCAGCCAGCGCGATCGCCGTGCCGCGCGGCACTGGGCGAATCCGGATCGCTCGAACACCACTTTTCCAGCGTCTGCTCATGCGCGCCATGAGCATCGCCGTAGGCCTCTCGGTTGCCTGGGGGGCCGCGTGCATCTACGAATGGGGCACCGGCCGGCGCATCCTGCCCTGGAACCCCTACGCGAGCTGCGGAGCCACGCAGCCGGCCCAGCTGCCGGCGACCGTGCGGATCGGCCTGTACGAAGAGTTCCCGGCGCCCTGGCGGCTGGAACGGCTGAAGTACATCGACTTCCCGGTTACGCTGGCGGTGGCGGCGCCCTCGCGCACCGTCTTCATGAAGCTGCGCGACACGATTACGCGCCAGTACCCGCAGGTGCGCGAGGTGCTATTCTGGCCGCTGCTCAGCGCGCGCGAAGGCTACTACCCTGGCACATGGTCGGATGCGGGAGCGATCCAACGCGTCGCGGGCGAGGCGAAGGATCTGCCAGTGCTCTGGGATCTCGAGATGCCGCCGGGGCTGAATCACCCCTCGATCAGAAGCTGGCCGCAAAACCGCGAATGGCTGGATCAGTGGCTGCGGTCGCGCAGTGAGCCGGTGCATATCTGGCGCTCGCACGCCTCGATGGGGCTTGATCCCCTGTTCCTGCGGCTGGTGGGCATGCACTTCGACCCGCTGGACTACCCGCAGGTGTCGCTGCATCTCGATCTGTACAACACTGGCGCCGGCCGGCCGGCCGAGCAGATGGCGCGAATCGTGCGCTGCGGAGTCGAGCGCTACGGCGCGCGCTTCATCCCCGCGCTCGGCGTGCTGAATGATGGCGCAGGCCAGCCCAATGAGTTCGTGCCGCTGCCGATACTGCACCGCGATCTACAGCTCGCGCGGGCGGCTGGTGTCAGCGAGCTATGGCTGTTTGGCGTCAACGGCCTGAACGACGAAGTCGTGCAGCTGCTGCGCAAGACGCTGCCGCTGGAGCGGTGACGGGATGACGCGTAGAGACGCAAGATATTGCGTCTCTACGCGTCATTCCCGCGCGAACAGGTACACCATATACGCCCAGGCCTCACGCAAAACGTAGCGAGTCTCCTCGGCGCTGCCGGCCGCGATCGGCGATGAGCGGGTCGGCGAGCCATAGGCGATCAGCCCCAGGTCGCGCGCCATCTTGATCGAGCGCAGCATATGGAACGGGTCGCTGACCAGCAGCACCGCGCCGATCCGGTTCGTGTGCGCCAGCGGCACCGCATTGCGCAGGCTCTCCCAGGTGGTGGTGCCCTGCTCCTCCAGCAGCAGCGCGTCGGCGGTCATCCCGCGATCGATCAGATACTGTTTTCCGGCGGCGGCCTCGGATGTGGTATCGCCTGAGCCAACCCCGCCAGTCAGAATGATCTGGCGCACCTGGCCGCGGCGGTAGAGATCCAGCGCATGATCGAGCCGCGCGCGCAGCACCGGCGATGGGTCGCCATTCCACTGCGCCGCGCCCAGCACCAGCGCCGCCCCAACCTGGCCGGCCCCCACCTGCCGCGCCTCGTCGCGACGCCCCTGTGCCACAATCAGCGCGCAGACCAAGCCAAGCAGCACTAGCAGCGCGACAGCGACAGCGATCAGGCCGCGCAGAAAGCCGGCCAGCAGACGAAGAGCATAACGCGTGTTCATAAGCGCGCATTATGCGAGAGCATTCGAAAAAGTGCAAGTGTTATAATTGAGCCTGCGGCAGGGAGGAGCAACGATTGAGAGATCACAACAATCATCGCACAACGAACGTCATATTCCCAATAAAATGGTACAAACAACAAGGAGTATCCGTGAGCAACGTTCGATTCGATTGGCGCTGGGTTGCGGCGATTGTGGTGATCGCGGTGTTGGCCGGCGCGGGCCGACTGCCGTGGTATGTCACGACGCTGGTGGCCGGGGGCAGCGGCGTCTGGCTGATGGTGATCGGCTGGCAGGCCTGGGTGCGATCCGGCGGCCCGCCATCGCGCGGCCGTGTGACCTACTGGCGCGGCCAGCGGATCGAGACCGCGCCAGTGCGGCGTGGGCCGGCGCTACCGCGCTGGAGCGACATTGGCCCGGCCGCGCCATATCTGATCTTTGGCAGCATTCTGCTGCTGACGGCGATCACGATCGCGCTGCGTGCGAATGGATTCTGAGAGCATCGCTGACACCTGTCTAGCAGATGTCGCGTTATACAGTTATACTATGCGCACATCGAATGAGCGCGGAGTTTCTGAAATTGGGATCTTCCACCGGCGCCTCACAATCTAGCGGGCGGCTACCCTGTCTGCTCTACCAGGCAGATTTTCTGTATGTGGGCCGCATTGGCACGCCCTATCCATGTTTTGAAAGCCCCGTTCCGAACCAGAATGTATATGCCTTTGGCTTTTTCGAAATGTGCAACTCCAGCAGGCGGCGATACTATTGCGCACCTCGGATGCCAGCATTTCGGAGATCGCGCTGCATCTCGGTTTCGCCAGTCCAGGGCATCTGACCGACGCGTTCAAGCGGCGCTACGGCATGACGCCATCGGCATTTCGTTCTGATCAGCGGCGCAATCAGATGTAAGCGATAGCGCAATACTCTTGAAGCAGTACAGCGCCAGATAGGCTAGACTTATCGGCGTAGCCGGCGCTGTATGTGTTGCGTCGGGCGACGAGCTATGCGGATCGCAAGCCCACGATATACGAGAGGTTACCATGGCCAAGCTCACAACAGTGACACAGACCGATTTCTCCAGAGATGTGCTGGAATCCGATCTACCAGTCGCGGTCGATTTCACAGCCCCCTGGTGCCCGCCTTGCCGGCGGGCGACACCGATTTTGGAAGACATCGCGGTAGAGTATGCCGGCCGATTGAAGGTTGTGGAGGTCGACGCCGATGAGGAGGTCCAGCTAACCAGCCGATATGGCGTACATGCCATGCCGACACTGCTGATCTTCAAGCGTGGGCAGGAGGTCGAGCGATTAGTAGGGTTGCGATCAAAGAGCGGGTATAGCGTGGCCCTGGATCACGTATTGACCCACTAAACGGCCGTCGCCCTACTTCCCGCCCATCCACATCCCCAGCGCGCCCTCGGTCTGCCTGGTGGCGCTGCCGGCGGCGATATCAATGATGTAGACGCCATCGTCGGCGCCGTAGGCGAGCCGGGCACCCTCGGGCGACCAGGGGCTGAATGAGAAGGTGTAGGCATCGAAAAAATCCTGCAGGCCGATAAAGGCCGCGCTGGGCGTGAATGTCGCCAGATCGCGGATCGCCCCGCTGGTGATATCGACGATATGCCAGGTGCGCTGGCCCTCGTGGTCATATGCATCAGCATAGGTTAGATATGCGATTCGTGTGCCATCCGGCGACCAGAAAAAGGCCGTGACGTGGTCGCCCTGATGCGAGAGCATGCGCGCCGCGCCGCCGGCGCCGTCGATCAGCTTCAGCGGCCCATAGCCCTCCAGCCCGCGAATTAAATAGGCGATCTGGTCGCTGTTCGGCGCGCGAATGATTCGTAGGTCGGATTTCTCCTCGCGCACCAGCATCGTCGGCTCTTTACCCTCGGCCGAGACGCGCATAATGTCGCTCTTGATATCGTCGATCGTCGGCTCTGCGTTGGCGATCGGCGGCTGCGCCACGTAGAAGAAGTGCTGCCCATCGATCGCCCAGGCGGGCGCCTGAAAGAAGCCGGGGTCGCTTAGCAGCGGGCGCGATTGCTCTTCGCCGGGGTGATAGGTCGCGACATGGCCGCCTTGGACGGTGTGGCCGCCCAGGTGCAGCAGCAGTGTGCCGCTATCCGGGCTCCACGCGAAGTACGAGGGCGCGCCGGCGGCGATCAGGCGCGCCGGAAGCGATCCATCGGCCGGCACAATCTGCGCCGTAAGCTGGCCGCCGGCCAGGAAGACGATGTATTTCCCATCCGGCGACCAGGCGAGATCGATCGGCACGCTCGCACGGCTGTGGTACACCTCTTTGCGCTCACCGCTCACTACATCCAGCAAGACGATCGCCGCGCCGCTATCGTCCTCGGTCACATACGCCAGATGTCGCTGATCCGGCGCGGTGGCGGGGAAGCTAAAGCCGTCGGTCTTGACATTCTCGGCCAGCACCCGCTCGGCGCCGCTGGTGTCCAGCAGCCGCACCTGCTTGTTTGGCCCCAGCACCACCAGCCGCGCCGGCTGGGAAGGCGAGCGCAGCAGCAGCCATGCCAGCGCGCCGCCGCCCGCCAGCACCACCAGCAGCAGCATCGGAACGACGATCCACAGCAGGCGTCGGGCGGTCATGGCGGCCTCCTTGCGATCTATCACTCACAAGACACTTTGTAACGCAAAGACGCCGGGTACCCACCGCAGTGGGTGACGCAAAGGGTGGGCGGGAAGACAAAGAGAAACCCTCTCCGCACCTCCGCGTCTCCGCGATAAAAACGCCTGCTCACGAGACACCACACGTTAAGCATAGCACGGGCGCCAGGTCGCCGCAAGGGTTTGTACAAAACAGGTTGTGCTGCGCTTCAGCTTGCCACCCTGTCACCGTATCAGCTTCTGTGAACATCCTGTCATGCGCAAAAACGCCGATCTAAGGTATGCTGGATGTGGCGCCCTGTTCAGTGGAAGGACTCCGCGTGACCAACATCCGCGCACTGCGACTCAGCTACGGCCTTAGCCTGATCGAGCTCGCGCTCCTGAGCGATATTCCCGCCCGCACACTGGCCGAGATCGAGTACGGCCTTCAGCGGCTCGATTACGAGAGCCGGTCGCGGCTGGCGCGCATCTTTGATCAGCCGCCGGAACAGCTCTGGGCCGGCGCCACACGCCCGCCACACGCCGCACGTAAGGCCACCTGGCGGCGCGCAGGGCCGGCCCTGGCTGTCGCGCTCGCGGGTGCGCTGCTGCTGTGGGATTCGCTGTTGAACCAACTGCCGCCGCTGCGCGCTGCCATGCGCCTGGACCGTCCGGCTGTCGCCGCCCTGCGACTAGCCAGGCCGAGTGGCGCGCCACGGCTGGGGGCGCCACGGCGCGCCGCGCTTCGCACCAACCCGACTACCATGCCGACTGCGACGCCAGCCACGCCAACCACAACGGCCCAACTGCCAACACCCACCCAGCCTGCACCGTCTGCGACAATGATCTCGCCGCGCTTTGTACTGGCGGAAGATGGCCCACACGGCTGCCCGCTCGCACCCGAGACCGGCAGCGTGGTCATGACCCAGGGCTATGGCGTAGGCACGCACGCGCCGGCCAGCATCTGGGGCGCGGTCGACCTGGCGATCGATGGCGATGGCGATGGCAATGCCGAGCCTGGCGCTACCCAAGGCACGCCGATCTTCACCACGCACGGCGGGATTGTGCATGTCTTCCTGGATAGCTGGCCGGGCGGCAACTACGTGCGAGTGGTGGATGAGCAGGCCGGCTGGAGCACCGCCTACGCCCATCTTGAGACTGTCTTCGTGACCGAAGGACAGGCTATCCCCGCCGGCGCGACGCTCGGCACAGTCGGCAGCACTGGCATGACCTCCGGCCCGCATCTGCACTACGAGGTCTGGCACGGCGGCGAAAATGTGGATCCGAGCGGGCTGATCGGCTGCAACTGAGATGAGAGATTGCTCATCATAATGCGTGCTGTTTGACCGGTGTTGCACGCTCTGCTAAACTGCACCAAAGGTCAGTTTGAACTGACTGTCGAGCGTGCTCGGAGATGCTGCATCATGAGCTATCGTGTGCTAGTGGACGATAACTTTCATTATATGGACGAAGCGGAGCGCTATGAGCTTGGTGCTTTTGCCAGTTTCGACGCGGCGCTGGCCGCAGCCCAAGCCGTGGTCGACTCATACTTACGCACTGCGCACAAGCCTGGCATGACTGCACAGGCACTGTTTAAGAGTTATACGGCTTTTGGCGAAGATCCTTTTATTGTTGCGCCCGATCACCAGGGTGTGGCGTTCTCGGCGTGGGAATACGCAAGACACCGCTGTGACGCGCTATGTCATCCGCACAGCAATCCCAAAGCTGCCGGCTAACCTCATCCCATTACCATCTATAACGTTTCCTACAGTGCGGCTGCGCGGTTTTCTGCGCCGACCCCGAGCATGAACACCCCGCCGTACACGGCCACTGTGTTGCGACAGGTGTGGCCGTTGATCGTGACGCGCACCTGTGGCCGCTTGCTCGGCCCGAGCGCTGCAACATCGTCCGCCAGAACACGGACACCGGTAGCGGTCTTGCCGCCCAGCTGGAGGATGGCACGAAATCTTATACGATGGAACCCTCCTCAGCCGTGCTGTCGGCGAATGCGAGGCCCTTAGCGGCGAGAGCGCGGCGGATCTGATCCAGCGCTTTGGGTCCCATTCCATGCAATCGCATGACATCGGCCTGGCTGAGCTTGGTGAACTGCTCAAGCTGCACGTATCCAGCCGCAGCGAGCGCCCGTTGTGCGGGCTTGGCTAACCCGGTCGGGAGATCGCTTTCGGGTTCCTGATGCTTGTTTTTTGTCATAGGAATCGTTGCTCCTCAATCGAAGCGAACCAGGCTGGCTTTGAATTGTTTGACCTTGGGCACTTTGCCGTTTGTATCGATCGTGAAACCTTCCTGCCGTAAACGTACTGCCTGCGCTTCTACGCCGCCGGGAAAGATAGCGTTAAGCTCGCCGTTCTGTTTTATCACCCGCCGGGGCCGAGATGCCACGCGCGTGCCGCACAAAGGTTCGCGTATTGCATGCGCATTATATCGCATAGGTCAAGCGGCATCCACGGGCGAAGCTGCGGTCGGGGCGTGGATCACTGGGAGATCGAGGAGATCGGCAAAGCGCACGATTGTATACTCGGCCCGCACCGCTGGATCGGCATTGAACGCCACCGTATGCATCCCCACCGCATGCGCGCCACTGATCTCGCTTTGCTTATGTCCCACAAATAGCGCTTCAGCAGCGGCGACGCCGGCTTGCTCCAGCGCGGCCAGATATATGCGCGGATCAGGCTTGACTACCCCGACCTCCGCCGAGTTGGCCACCGCGTCCCAAGCGACTGCCAGCCCACTGTCACGCAACCAGCGCAGCTTATCTGTAGTCGAGGCCACCGCGTTGGTCACAATCCCAAGCTTGAAGCCGCGCACTTTGAGGGCAGGTAGCGTTTCAAGCACGCCCACGTGTAGAAAAATCGCGGCCTGCGCCGCATCTTGCACGCGGTGCCCCTCTTCCCGCAGCCGCGGGTCCGTCACCCCCCATGCGGCGAGCACCGCATCATAGTAGGCGGCCTTGCTGATTGCCCCAATAAAGGCACTCCCGCGCATATCAGCCGTCGCTGCACGCACCGTCTCGGCCAGAGGCACGGGCAGCTGATGGCGCTCCAGGAACATGCGCATAGGTCGATTCTTATCCACTCGATAATACAGCACGCCGTTGGCATCGAAGAAGATCGCGCGCATATGCCTCCGTCTCGCTCGCTGCTGCGCTGAAATCTAAAACAGTCGGTTACAGGACTTACGCGGTTGCCTCCAGCACGGAGGATTGGAGGGCTGCAAGCCCTCCAAGAAGCCCTTATTTCGCCCGTGTGGGGCGAATTCGTCGCCCCACACGGGCGAAAAAGAAGATTCTCGGGGGCGGCTTCGCCGCCCCAAACCCCCACCGCGTAACTCCTATCAGTTTCACGACTTACGTTGCGTCGCAACCCACCCGATCGAGGCGATAGTTCGTCTTATCCTCGCAGGTCAGGGGTGGGACAAAGCGGTTGGCTTGAGTCCAGGCCAACAGGTCATCATCCGAGTCGATCCGCCACAGACGTATGCTTTGATCGGATGAGGTTGAAAAGACGCTGTGGCCATCCGGCGTGAACATAACCGTACGTATCGATCCGCTGTGCCCTTTAAAGATGCGCAAGATCTGGGCATCGGCGATATCCCACAGTATGATCAACTGATCGTTAGAGCCTGACAGCGCGGTCTTCCCATCCGGGCTGAACGCCACGCTGAGCACCGTTGCAGTGTGCCGCACAAATCGGCGGACGGGCTTGCCTGTCGTCAGATCCCACAGCAGAACCAGGCCATCCTCGCCGCCCGATAACACGGTCTTCCCATCCGGGCTGAATGCCACGCTGCGTACGCTAGCAGTGTGCCCTTTGAAGATCTTGAGAACCTGGCCGGTTGCCAGATCCCACAGCATCAAGGTCTTATCCGCCGAGCCCGATAGCGCGGTCTTTCCATCCGGGCTGAACGCCACGGTCATCACTGCATCCTCATGTCCTTTGAATGTCCTGATCTGGGCTCCTGTCGCGACATCCCAGAGGATCATGAGCTTATCCTTGGCCCCCGACAACGCCGTCTTTCCGTCTGGGCTGAACACCACCGCATTGACATCGTCGGCGTGCCCTTTGAACAATCGGACAAAGGCAGCGGTATCAGTATTCCATAGAATGAGTTCAGCCTGGGCTGCGCCGTCCGCCTCTTTTGCGCCAGAGAGCGCCAGGTGGCCATCGGGGCTGAACGCCACCGTCGTGACCTCCGCGCCATGGCCGATCAAGTTATGCCGCGCCTGCCCGCTGGCGACATCCCACAGGATCGCCGTATTATTCTCTCCGTTGGAGAGCGCCATCTGTCCATCCGGGCTCAACGTGGCGCTTCCGCCGCCCGTCCCGTCGAACCGGCGCACTTGCGCGCCATTATTGAGATCCCACAGCCGTAGCGTCGCATCGTACGACGCCGAGAGCGCCTGGGTGCCATCTGGGCTAATGGCGATCGTTTTGATCGTCGCCCCATGGCCGTTGAGGAAGCGGATCAGCTGACCAGTCGCGACATCCCAGACACCAATATGGTCATCGGACGACGCCGAGAGGGCCGTTTTGCCATCGGGGCTGAAGGTTACATCATATACGCTCCGCGTGTGGCCCAGGAACGTACGGATCGGTTGTCCGGTCGCTACATCCCAGAGGATCATGCTCCAATCGGCAGATCCGGAGAGCGCGGTTTTGCCATCGGGACTGAAGGCTACACTATCGGCATCGCTCTTATGCCCGCTGAAGCGGCGAAGCAGCTTCGCGGTCGCGATATCCCACAGCACCAGGTCGGTATCCGCCGATGCTGAGAGCGCGGTCTTCCCATCGGGGCTAAACACGACTTGATTGACCTCCTGGGTATGCCCTTCATAGGTACGAATAGCCTGGCCAGTGGCGACATCCCACAGCTTCATGGTCGTGTCCGCCGATCCCGAAAGCACGGTCTTGCCATCAGGGCTGAACGCCACGGATTTAACCTCATCGTCATGACCACTAAAGCTACGGATCGCTTGTCCAGTGGCGACATCCCACAAGATCATAGTCTTATCCGTCGAGCCGGAGATCACCGTCTTGCCGTCGGGGCTGAATGCCACACTGGTCACGCCAGCCTGATGGCCTTCGAAGGTGCGGATAGTTTGGTGGGTAGCAACATCCCACAGACGGAGCGTGGTATCGTCGGAGCCGGAGATAGCAATCTTGCCATCGGGGCTGAACGCCACGCTCGCTACCGCCTTGGTATGCCCGCTGAAGACCGCACGGGTTCCCGGCGCATAGGCCGCACTGGCGAGCATCAAGCGCGCCTGTGAGAGTGGCTGGGGCATGCGATTGGCCGCCACAGCTAAGGCGAGCGCCTGATCAGTATTGCCATCGTTCAAGGCGGCTTGTGCGCCGGCCGAGAGCGCCAGGTTCTGATTCTCCTCCGCGTTACGCCTGGCATTGGCGGCTTCGCTCTGGGCCTGCGCTTGGGCTGTCGCGGCGGTATCCGCACTTTGATTCGCTTGCGCTTGCGCGGTAGAAGCAAGATTCACGTTTTGCTGGGCGATATTCGCGCTTTCCAGCGCTAACAGCTGCTTGTCCAGCGCGGTTTGCCGCTGCCCGAACGCGTAGATCGACAGCCCAACGCCAAGCACCGCGGCGACCAAAGCGACGGCAAGCAGTGCCCGTAGGAAGCTGCGTGAGCGCCGCTCCAGCCCGGCCTCGTGGGCCGCCCGCTCCGCCTCTGACGCTACCTGCGCGTCCCGCGCCGCCAGGCTGGCGTCCAGGTAGGCGCGCTCCTCGGCGTTCAGGGCCAGGTGCGTTTCGGCAGCCCAGCTGGCGAATTGCTCCAGCCGCGCCCCGCTCGCCAAGAAACTGCGATCCTCTCCGCTATGCTCCCACTCGGCCGCCGCCGTCGAAAGCCGCCGCTGAACCCGCAGATCGTCGCGGCTGGCATCCAGCCACTCGCGCAGGCGCGTCCAGGTGCGGATCAATGCCTCGTGCGCCACCTCCACCGTCGGCGCGCGCGTCTGCGGGTCGCGGTCGGTCGTCAGCAGGCGATACTGGCTATAGACGTCGATCACTGCATCAAGCGCCGACGAAGGAGGAGCGACCAAAGACGAAAGCGTTGCATCGCTTGAGCCATTCGTCATACGTCCTTCGCCTGCCCTGAGTGATGTCGAAGGGTCCTTTGTCATTGTCGCCAGCTCGGTGCGCCGCACGCGGCGGCGGGTGTCTTCCATGCCCTCGCCCAGCGTCACCAGCCGCAGGAACAGCTGCCGCGTCGCGGCCTGCTGTGCCGCGCTCAGCCCCAGGTAGATCTCCTCGGCGCGGCGAGCCAGCGCGCCCAGCACCCCGCCGCTGGCATTGTAGGGCGTCAGCGTCAGCGTCCGCCCACTCCGCCGTTCGAACACCTCGGTCAAGGCGTACTGCAACAACGGCAGCGCCCCCGGCTGCTCACCCACATCATTGATGATCGCTTCGACCAGCTCACCATCCATTCGCAGCCCGTTGCGCTCGGCCGGGCCGACGATCGCCTGCTTCAGCTCCTCCTCCGCCAGTGGCAGCACCACCTCGGTCCGCTCGCGTATCAGCTCACTGAAGCCGGTATACAGCAGCGGCCGGTCGTAGAAATCGGCCCGCAGCGTCACAATCACTCGGACACGGCTGTAGGGGTCGATCACGGCGGTGATTAAACTGTTGAGGAAGTGCGTGCGCACCGCCTCGTCCTCCACCAGCGTGAAGAGTTCCTCGAACTGGTCGATCACCAGCACCAGCTCGGTCTGATCGTCGCCCGGCATCACCTGATCGACCACGCGCAGCAGCCCGTTCTCGTCGAGCTTGAGCGGCTCGACCAGGTTGTTGGGCGGCTCGACCGCGATCCGCAGCAGCGCCTGGGCCAGCTGCTCGATCGGGTGCGCGCCGGGGAACATCTCCACCACGAACCAGTTCTGCGAACCCGGCAGGCCGCCGCGCCGGATGGCCGGCACCAGCCCGGCGCGCACCACCGACGATTTGCCGCTGCCGCTTGGCCCAACCACCGCCAGGAACCGCCCGAGCGGAACCTGCTCCTGCATGCGTGCCAGCAGCAGCTGGGTGAGCACTTCGCGGCCGAAGAAGTCATCGGCATCGGCCTCCTGAAAGGCGCGCAGGCCCTTGTACGGATTCTCGATCGCCGCCTCAGCTGCCGCGCTGGGCTGGGTCGGCAGGTATAGGATGCCGGTCTCATATTTGGATCGCGTCCGCGGCTGGCCGCCATCTGCTAGCGAGGGCTGCGACCCCGATAGTTCCGGCAGTCGCCCGGTGATCGCCGGCCCTTTCGCGAGCGCCTGCTTCAGCTCATGAACCAGCGTGGAAACGTCGGGGTATCGGTCGGCTGGGTGCTTGGCGGTCGCGCGCTGGATGACCGTATTGACAGCGTCGGAGAGATCGGGCCGGTGCGCGCGCATCGGCGGCACCGGCTCGTTGATATGCTTGAACATTAGTGCAAATGGTGTGGGCGCCTGGAAGGGCAGCTCGCCGGCCAGGATCTCGTAGAGCATCACACCCAGGCTGTAGATGTCGCTCTGGGTGGTGATCGGCTCGGACTTAATCTGCTCGGGCGAGATATAGGCCGGCGAGCCGATCACGGCGCTCGCATCGGTCTGGTAGGGCGAGGATCGCTTGCCCAGGTCCTTAGCAATGCCAAAATCGGCCAAATAGTAGTTACCATCCTCATCCGATAGGATATTGGCCGGCTTGAGGTCGCGATGCACCACGCCACGCCGGTGCGCCGCCGCCAGCGCTCCGCCGATCTGGTCAAGCAGCCGGCCGAGCAGCTCGTTGGAAGATGGACCATTGTGCAGCGCGGCGTGCAGGCTGCCGCCGCGTAGCCAGCGCATCACCAGGAAGGCGCCGTCGGGATCGCGCCAGTAATCGTACAGCGGCACGATGTAGGGATGCTCCAGCCGCGCCACCAGCTGGGCTTCCGCCTCGAAGCGCCGGATGAAATCGGGGCGGTTGGCATACTGCGGCAAAATGATCTTCACCGCCACCTCGCGCCCGACCGACGGCTGGTAGGCGCGGTACACCACACCATAGCCGCCCTCGCCGATCTGCTCGCGCAGCTCGTAGCCTTTGACGATCTGTTCAATGGGCTCTTGCATCACGGCGACACCCCCTGAATCTATGATTCGAGCAGATTCGTTGATCGCGCGCCTGATCGGGCGGACGTGGCGTACTGAATTGATGCGCAGATCGGTGAAACTATTCTAGTGGCGGAATTGTATTAAGTAAACGTTACGGCGCTATCTTTTGGTAATGCAATCTTCAACTAAAAGCTGATCAAAAACCAACCGAGATACATGTGATGCGCGCTGCATGGGCGCGGCGTGAACTGCTATCTCTTTTTCGTGCTGCTCTTCCCACCAGGCAAACAGCCGCCCAGGATTCAAGAGCAGCTCTCGGATAAACTCCTTGGCCTTGTCATCGACGATATCCCGCCTGATCGGCCTTGTCTTACAGACCTGAAACGACTTTTTAGCTTTGCCAAAGCAATTGTAGCCTGCCATCAACATATCATACTCAACCTTCCCTCAAGGAAGGGCAAGCTGAACCTTGACTTTGCCCTCCACCGTCTTGGTGCGGCCATCTTGGGTTGTCACAATTGCTCGTAGCATGTAGTCGCCGCTCACGATTGGCTTGCCCTTATCGCGTTTGCAGTCGGTTGTGGCCCAGGTGTTGTGGCATTTTGCGAAGTTAAATGCCGGGCAGGGACCTCCGCTATCGCCACTAAAAGCGCAGTAATGTGGGGTATGCTCGATGTGACGGTAGACCTCCACATTGTTGCTGTCGTAGATATACATGTCAATATTGTCGATACCGTCGCCGTCATTGGTCCCCTTGGTCTGATCGTAGGCTTCCGCCTGAAAAACCAATTCGGTCGTCGCGGCAGGCTCGTACTCGCCGGGCGCCGGGTGGACGATCGTCGCCACAAGCGTTGACGGCGTCTCAGTTGGCGGCGGTGGTGGCGGTGGCGGTGGCGGCGTCGGGGTATCGAGCTGTGGTGTGTTCGTCGGCTGCGGTCTTGGCGTCCGCGTCGGCCTGGGGGTGTTGGTGTTCGTCGAGGTCGCACTGGGCGGCACCGGCGTGGTCGTCGAGGTGGGCGGTACTGTTTCCGTTGGTGTGGCCTTGGTCATTGGTGTTGCTCCGGCCGTCGGCACAGCCGCCATGGTCGCGGTGTTGGTTATGATTTCCAGGGCTGGCACTCCAATCGTGGTCGTTGGTGCTCTAATGGTCATGGTTTGGACTGCAACCCTGGCCTGTTGAACGCTGGGGGGGGAAGGCGTGGGTGGTTCTTTACTCTGACCTGCGCCGCTGTTCAACACCAAGGCCACAATCAGCACGAGTAGCACTGCCATACCGCCCATGGCGAACCATACCTGCGGCCGGATCGGGCGCGGCAGTGTGTGGGCCTGGGGCGGAGCAGTGACATCCACTGGGCTGGGCGCGGGTGCTGTGTCACTAGCGGCTGGATGGGGCGCCTCGGGTAGGGTACCTGGGGCAAGCGGGGGCGTGATCGGCAGCGACAGCTGCTCGGTCGTACGTTGCGGTGGCTGGCGCAGCAAGTCGATCGATTCGCCCGCGGCGGCCCGTGCGTGCGCCTGAGCGGCTGCCAACAGCTCTGCACTGTCTTCGTAGGTTGGGTCGAGGGCGCTGAGCCGGCTCAGCCGCTCAATCGCCGCATCCCAACGTCCCTCCGCGAATGCCTGTACTCCGGCCTGGTAGAGCTCGGTGACCTGGCTCCACGCTCGGGTCTGCTCGATCCGGGCCGCTGCGTGCTCCAAGGCTGCCGCCATCTCAGAGGCACTCTGGTAGCGTGCGGCCGGATCCTTCGCCAGTGCGTGCAGCACAGTGGCCTCCAGCGCTATTGGGAGGCCCGGGTTGAGACTGCGCGGCGAGGGCGGCGGCTCGTACGCATGCTTCATTAGCATTGCCAGTGGCGTGTCGGCCTCGAAGGGCACCTGGCCAGTCAGCATTTCGTAGAGCACCACCCCGGTAGCGTACAGGTCGGCCCGCGCGTCGATCGTCGTACTGATCGCCTGTTCGGGCGCCATATAGGCGACCGTCCCAATGAGCTGGCCCGATATGGTCAAATGCTGAGTATCGGTAAGAAGCTTAGCGATGCCGAAATCGGCCAACAGCGGCCAGGTCGGCGAGGACATCAAAATATTGGAGGGCTTGATGTCACGGTGAATCACGCCGCGCGCGTGGGCGTAGTCGAGCGCGTCAAGCACGCGCCCCACAAGCCGCAAGGCGCGGGCCGGCTCGATCGGTTTACCAAGCATATCACCGAGGGTGACACCGTTCTCGATATACTGGAGGACAAGGTAGAGTAGGTCGTCCTGCTCGCCGTAGTCGTGGATCGGCAGGATATTGGGGTGTTGGATCTGGGCGAGCGCGCGGGCCTCGCGCTTGAAGCGCGCGGCAAAGAGCGGGTCTTGCACGCGTGGCAGCACTTTAATGGCCACGTAGCGATCCAGCGAGGGCTGGTAGGCTTTGTAGACGGTGGCCATGCCCCCACGGCCGCTCACCTCAGTGAGGCGGTACGGCCCGAGTTGAGTATTAAGCAGATCATTCATCGTGGCGCCGATCCATGGCTCCTATGCGGCGTAATTTTCCCCGTAGGAGGGCAATGCCTGCTAGGCAGTGTAGATGTGGGGAGGAGTGGTCAGAACACAACAAGTGCGAGGAAAGATGGTCTCTACACCGCTATAATAACTCCCTTGTCAAGCTAGTGAAGTGTAGGAATATTGAGTAGACAATCGAATATAGGCCATCGAATGTTGTTTTCGGAGCCCTCAAATTGACACATCCCTGGTCGAGTGTAAAGTTTGCGGAAAGGAACTGGCCGCCTTTTTGTGGGTTTTCGGCATCACAAAGCGGAATATAATGATTTGCGCACTATCTTTGGTTTTGGGATGAGCAAGCTCACCGTGCATGATGGTATAATACCGCCTGCTTTTCCTGACCACGAGTGATTGCTATGCCGATCCCCCACTGCAAACCCGAAATCATGAGCCCGGCCGGTTATTGGCCACAGCTTCACGCCGCCATCGAAGCCGGTGCAGATGCTGTTTATTTCGGCCTCAAACATTTTACTGCTCGTGCGAAGGTCGGCTTCACGCTGGCCGAGCTGCCGGATGTGCTGCGCGCGCTGCACGGACGCGGCGTGAAAGGTTATGTCACGTTCAACACGCTGGTCTTCGACCACGAGCTGAGCGAGGCCGCCAAAACGCTGGCCGCGATCGCCGAGGCCGGCGCGGACTCGATCATCGTGCAGGATGTCGGCATCGCCCAGCTGGCCCACCAGATCGCGCCGGATCTGGAGATCCATGGCAGCACGCAGATGTCGATCACATCGGCCGAGGGCGTGGAGCTGGCGCGCCGCTTCGGCGTCACACGGGTGGTGTTGGCACGCGAATTATCGCTCGCAGATATCCGCACTATTCGCTCACAAACTGATTGTGAGCTTGAAATGTTCGTCCATGGCGCACTGTGCGTCTCGTACTCCGGCCAGTGCTTCTCGTCGGAGGCCTGGGGCGGCCGCAGCGCCAATCGCGGCCAGTGCGCCCAGGCCTGCCGCCTGCCGTACCAGCTGATCGTCGATGACGAGCTGCGGCCGCTGGACGACATGCGCTACCTGCTCTCGCCCGGCGATCTATACGCGCTCCAGCGCATGCCCGAGATCGTGCAGATCGGCGTCTCGGCGCTCAAGATCGAGGGCCGCTACAAGGATGCCAACTATGTGGCGCTGACCACGCGCGCCTATCGCCAGGCAGTCGACGAGGCCTGGGCCGGCCTGCCGCTAAGCATCAGCCGGAGCGAAGAGCTCCAGCTCGAACAGGCCTACTCGCGCGGCCTGGGCGATTTCTTCGTGGCCGGCACCAACCACCAGGCGGTGGTACACGGCCGCTCGCCGCGCCATCGCGGCGTGCTGATGGGCCGGGTGGCGCGCGTGCTGGCCGAGGGTGTGATTCTCGTGCCCGAACCATCCGCCGCCGCCGCGCCGCTCAAGCCCGGCGATGGCGTGGTGTTCGACGCGGCCGGCTGGCGCAGCCCGGAGGAGAACGAAGAGGGCGGGCATGTCTATTACATCACGCCGCTGCGCGATGGCCAGCTGGAGCTGCGCTTCGGCAATAGCGCGATCGACAGCGCCCGCATTCGCGCCGGCGATCTGCTATGGCGCACGCACGATCCCGATCTGGATAAAGCCGCCCGGCCATACACCCAGGCCGCCACGCCGGTTCACAAGCAGCCACTGCACATCCGCGCCAGCGCCCACGAGGGCGCGCCCTTGGAACTGGAGTGGGCGCTGGCCGACCAGCCGGAGACACGCGTGGTAGTGCGAGCGGATGCGCCGCTTGGCCCGGCGCAGAAGCAGGCGATCACGCTTGACTATTTGCGCGAGCAGCTGGGCCGCCTGGGCAACACGCCTTACCAGCTGGCCGAGATCGAGCTAGACATGCGCGGGCGACCGTTCGCGGCCAGCTCGCTGCTGAATGGATTGCGCCGCCAGGCGGTCGAGCAGCTGGCCGAGCTTCAGAGCGCGCCGCGCCCAGCCGCTATCCACGATCCACTGGCAACGCTGGAGCGCGCCCTGGCGCGCACCACCCCGGCAACCGCGCCGCTGGAAGTGCCGCAGCCGCAGCTGCATCTGCTGGTGCGCACGCCCGAGCAGCTGGAGGCCGCCCTGGCGCTGCGCCCTTCCAGCATCACGCTGGATTACCTGGAGCTGTATGGGCTACGGCCGGCGGTCGAGCGCGTGCGGGCCAGCGGCATCACCGCGCGCGTGGCCAGCCCACGCGTGCTGAAGCCCAGCGAGCAGCGGATCATTCACTTCCTGCTCAAGCTGGAATGCGCGATCGTGGTTCGGTCGAGCGGCCTGCTCCAGGCGCTTCAGGAAGACGCGCCGCCGCCGCTGATCGGCGACTTCAGCCTGAACGCGGCGAATGTGCTCTCGGCCGACACCTTTCTGCGGCTTGGGCTGGCGCGCCTCACGCCCACGCACGATCTCAATGCCGCGCAGGTGGCCGAGCTGGCCCACGAGATCGGCGCCGACAAGCTGGAGGTGGTGGCCTACCAGCACCTGCCGGTCTTCCACACCGAGCACTGCGTGTTCTGCCGCTTCTTATCAAGTGGCACCAGCTACAAAGATTGTGGGCACCCGTGCGAGCAGCACCGCGTGGCGCTGCGCGATGTCCACGGCCGCGAGCACCCAGTGATGGCCGATGTCGGCTGCCGCAACACGGTGTTCGGGGCGCAGGCGCAGGAGGCAAGTCGGCACCTGGATGACTGGCGCGCCGCCGGCATTCAGCACTTCCGGCTCGAATTCGTCCACGAGTCGGGCGAGGATGTTGCCAAGATCGGCCGGGCCTGGCAGGATGCGCTGGACGGCACGATCGCCGCGCGCGAGCTGACCCAGCATCTGCAACGGCTATCGCCGCAGGGGGCAACAGAGGGTAGCCTGTTCGTGCCCGCTGACTATGAGATCATTCCGCTGTTGCAGTAATCTCGTTTTCCAGCGCGGCACTTTGCTGCATCCAGGTATTGCTGAGTTATCACGGGAAGGTGGGCGCGCATCTTCCCCAGCATATCATACGAGGAGATCCAATGTCAAATTTAGAGCAGGGTGAAACCGTCACGTTCCAGTATATGTTCAACGCGAGCATGGCGGTATTGCGACGGCCGGCGGTCGGAACATTCGAGGAGTACGAGAAAAACAACTTGCGGTGGGCGACGATCTATGTCGCAATCGCGGCCGTGGTGAGCGCGGTCCTTGGCGCGATCGCCTTCACCATCCAACGCCCGTACATCGAGCAGCAGCTGCGCGACGCCCAAACCCAGCTAGGTGGACAAGTCGATCTGACAGGTGCGCTTGCAGGCCGCAGCATTGTCGGAGCGATCTTCAGCGGCCTGCTCGGCACACTGGTCGGCTTTTTCATCTTCCTTGGCCTAGTCTATTTGATCGGCCGAGCCTTTGGTGGGACTGGTAACTTCGGCGAACTGGCCTTCGACATGTCGCTGTTTTGGGCGCCCCTGATGGTTGTGCGCGCTCTGATCAGCCTGATCGCGATCGGACCGCTGGCGTTTCTGACCGGCCTGGTCTCGTTTGTCATCGCCATCTACAACCTGTACCTCACCTATCTCGCTATCCAATCGGGGATGAATCTGCCCAAGAACAAGGCGCTCTACGTCATCTTGATCATCTTCGGCATCTTCCTGGTGATCGGACTGTGTGTGTTCGTGGTGTTCGCCGCCGCCATAGCTGCGCTGTTTAGCTCAACGCAACGCTAGATCCAGAGCAGTGTGGGGCGGCCCACGCGCCAGGAATCACGAAGACAGCCGCGACGGCACGTAGCCACTGCTGCCACTGTTCTGTCCCAGCAGTGGAGATATGCCGGTCAAAGGTGTCATCAGAGGAGCTCCAGCTCGAACAGGCCTACTCGCGCGGCCTGGGCGATTTCCTCGTGGCCGGCACGAATCAGAAGACGTGGGGAAGTTACAGCTTCCCCACGCCCCGTAGCATAAGCTCGATAAGTTAAGGCTTCAAGACCTCTGAGCGAAGGAGGCACAGCCATGCAAAAGACTCTTGGAAGGAACAAACACCAGAAGGCAGCCCACCGGCCGGGCGAAGTGAAAGTCAGCCGCGCCCAGGTTGGCGAGCTGCTGGAGCTTTCGTGCAGCGCCGACGCCGACGAGCGCTTGACTGCCGCCAAATTCATGTGCCCATGCCACATTCGCGGGCGCATCCCCGAGGTCTGGAGCGCGATCTACCGGCTGATGGAGGACGACGACCGGCGGGTGCGCTTCGCGGCCTGGCACACGCTCGAAGATGGCGGGCTGCCCGGCGAGCCCGATGCGCTGGCACGGCTGGAGCTGCTGCTCAACCAGGAGACCGATCCAAAGGTGCGCGTGTTCGCCAAGCGGCTGATCGGCGCAGCGCTGGCCGAGCGCGACCGGCAGGAGTTTGCACGCATGCAGCTCGCGAGCCGGCCGGCCAGCCGCATGCGCGGCAAGTGCGATTTTTGCGGCGCGCGCGATGTGGCGGTCGAGCGCGATCTGGACACCATGATCCCCACCGACACGCTGCCGCGCCCGGCGCTGATCTGCCAGCGCTGCGCGGGGGCGGCTTAGGGACGTGCGAATTAAAAATCGTTCCACAGCGCGGTTGACAAGATGACAAGATGGCAAGATGAGGAGCAGTATCTTGTCATCTTGTCATCTTGTCATTGGGAGGCTTTATTTTTGTAAGTCCCTTAGTGCGCCCCCGCCGCTACAGCCGCGCCCTGTGCACGATTCCACGCCACTGTCGCCTGAATCGCCGCGCGCAGCGGCGTCGGCTGCATGCCGAAGGTGCGCTGGAACGCGCTGCTGTCCATCACGAATGGCTTGCTCCACTCGTATAGCATCTCGCTTATCTCGCGCACCATTGGATTCACCAGCCCAAGCAGCCGCACCATCAGCGCGCCGGCCGCCAGGCCCTTGACCTTGTACCCCACCGCGTCGCCAATCAGCCGAAGCAGCTCGGCCTGTGTCACGGGCGGCGGGCTGGGGACATGCCAGGCGTGGCCAAGCCCTTCCTCACGTGTGCCCAGGATCGCCAGCGCCTGGCCAAAATCGGGCACGTAGCTGAAGGTATGCGGCATATCCAGCCGACCGAGCATGTTCAGCCGCTTGCCCGCCAGCGCCGGCTGATACCACAGCCCGCCGTATATTGGGTCGTCGGGGCCGAAGAAATCCGAGGCGCGCGCGGATGCTACGCGCAGCTTGCCGGCACGGTGCGCGGCGAACAGCGCTTCGGTCATGGCCTGGCGGATCGCACCTTTGCGGGTGTGTGCCGCATACGGACTCGCCTCGGTCAGCGGCCGACCGTTTGGGTCGCCATACATATACAAGTTCTCGCCGACGATCAGCCGCGCGCCGTTGGCCGCCGCGCCATCGAGAATGGCCGCTTGCATACGCGGGAAGTTGCCGGCCCACTGATTGTAGGGCGGCTGGGCGCACTGGTAGACTGCCGCCGCACCACGGGTCAGCGCGGTCGTGCTGGCGACATCATAGGCGTCGCCTTTGGCGATCTCGACGCCGTCCGGCAGGCCGTCCTTTCGCCCACTGCGGTTGATCATCCGCACGCGTTTGCCACGTTCGATCAGCTCGCGCATCGTCCAGATGCCGAGCGGGCCAGTACCGAAGACGACGTGCAGTTCATGGTTGGGTGTCATGGGCTTCCTCATTGCATGGTGTTCTCGATTTGTCAAGCGAATTATGGTACTTTACGTTTATTGTGTATTCTTTTTCGCCCCGCAGGGCGAAAAAGAATACACGAAGGATACAAATCCGTGGCTTGCGTAAGTCCTAAATAAATAGTTCGTGCGGGTTGTGAAGGGCTACGCACTCGCCGTCTGCTCGCCCACCAACGCCACGAACACATCCTCCAGCGATGGCTCGATCCGCTCGATGCGCGCGTCGGCGATGCCGGCGGCCTGGAGCGCGCGAGCGATCTGCGGCTCGCGCAGCGCTGCGTCGTCCACGATCGCGTGGAGCCGCGCGCCGTAGGGCGCCACCTCGCGCACGCCAGGCAGCCCAGCCACCAGCGCGCGAGTCTGCTCCTGCGGCGTGCCCTCGACCTCCAGCACATCACCAGCGATCGTGCCGTGCTTGAGCGCCGCCGGCGTATCGAGCGCCACCAGCTTGCCGCCGTACATCAGCCCGATCCGATGGCAATGCTCGGCCTCGTCCATATAGTGCGTTGTGACAAACACCGTCACACCATCCTGGGCCAGATCATAGATCAGCTCCCAGAACGCCCGCCGCGCCTCGGGGTCGACGCCGCCGGTCGGCTCATCCAGGAACAGCATGCGCGGCCGGTGGACGATCGCGCAGGCCAGCGCCAGCCGCTGCTTCCAGCCGCCCGAAAGATTAGCAGTCAGCTCGCCCTCGCGGCCGCTCAGGCCAGCCATGGCGATCAGCTCGGCCATGCGTTCGGCCCGCTCGCGCCGCGCAATGCCGTAGACATCGGCGTAGAACTGGAGGTTCTCGCGCACCTTCAGATCGGAGTACAGGCTGAATTTCTGCGACATATAGCCGATCCGCGCTTTGATCTGCTCGCTCTCGCGGCCGATGTCAAAGCCCATGACCTTGCCGCTGCCCTCGGTCGGCGCGAGCAGGCCGCACAGCATGCGGATGGTCGTGGTCTTGCCCGAGCCGTTTGGCCCCAGGAAGCCGAACACCTCGCCAGGCGCGATCTGGAGCGTCACGCGGTCGACAGCGACGAAATCGCCGAAGCGGCGGGTCAGGTTGTCGGTTTCAACAGCATAGGATGTGTTCATATCTTTGCTCTCATTCTTGAAGGCAGATGTCAATCCAGGCGCATCTTAGCCTGCGGCAGCATGGTACTTTTCTTCTTTTGTCAATCGTTTTTTCGCCCTCCGGGGCGAAAAAACGATTGACAGAGTGTATGAAATGCGTCGCTTGCGAACGCCCGATCGTTTTTATTTTCCGTGGTTGAGGCCCGCCATGCGCGAAGTGCTCTAGATGATCTCCAAATAATCCCGATCCGGCAACGTCGGGAACGGCGCGCTCGGCAGCGTCTGATACCAGTAGACCACCGAGGCGATGTCATCCTGAAGCGGCAGATAGCGGCCGCCGCTGCGCCAGCCCAGCGCCTGGATGGTCACGCGCAGATCCGTCTCGAAGCGGATCGGATCCATGATGTGCCAGCGATACAGGCCGAAGCGCGTCTGCGAGCGGTAATTGCCATCGGGGCGGATCACTTGCGGCAGGCCCGCATAGGGGCTGGTGAACGTGACGTAGCCCTCGTTATGGCGCTCGCTCACATCGAAGTTGTACGAGCCGCAGAAGTAATCCTCGGTGCCGGTGCCGCAGATCGTTGGGTACTCATTGTCGCCGTCCATGTAGAACTTAATCTCGCCCTCGCCCCACCAGCCGGTATTGTTCACCCCCCAGGCCATATAGGTGCCAACATACTGCCCGCGCCCGCGCACGCCGTCGAGCAGCGTGTAGACGCTTTTGTAGGGCAGCGGGTTGGTGCGCCGAAACTGTGCGTGGAAGTAGGCCACGTCATCCGGCACATCGGTCTCGCTGTAGTTGATCTGGTAATACAGCGTCATCTGCTCATCGGCGATATTAGTCAGCGTGATCCGCGCGCCCTTGCGGAACGGCATCTCCCAGTAGCAATTGAACGCGCTGCCGGGGTTGACGCACACCGCCAGCGAGCTGACCTGGGCGTACTTGCCCCAGCCACAGGCGAAGAAATCGCCGACCGGGCACTCGACCGACGGTGTCTCGGCGCCATCCCAGTAGATCCGCAGGATGCTGTGGCGCCAGTTGCCGGTCGGCGTCATCCAGATCTGCTGGATCGCGCCGGAGCCATCGATCGCCGCCAGCTCGCGTGTCTCACCGGCGGCGATCCGGATCGATGGCGAGAGCTTCCAGCCCTGGCCGAGATCGCGCGCGGCCGGTGCTCCGGTGCCGTCGGTGGCCATGCCGCCGTGGCCCTTTTCGCCGGTAAAGTTTTCGGGGCTGATCGAGCGCGTCTTTGCCGCCGACAGCCGTGCGAGGTTGCCCAGATGCATGCCCAGACCGTTGAAGCGTGCCATATAATGCTCCATTGCAAAAAGAATACAAGCGGGCCTATTGTACTCGGACTCTCCTGCTGGTTTTCTCTTTCCACAATATGCCCTACTAGCCTGCGGCAGCAAGGTACTTGACCATTTAATGTGTATCTCTATTTCGCCCCTGCGGGCGAAATAGAGATACACAATCAGTGAAGAGCGATCTCAATCAAAAGTTCTCTCTACCCCTGTACTTCGTGCTCATTTCGCCCGGCCGGGGCGAAATGAGCACGAAGTACAAATAATAGAAAAGTACCGCTGCGAATACCCATTCTGAGCGATGCCCACAGCCATCGGCTAATTACCAGCGGCCCGCTGGAGATACATAAACACATCCTCCATGGTCGGCTGAACCTGCCGCACCGATCCGAGCGTCACGCCGCTGCCGTCCAGCTGGCGGCGCAGCGCATCCTCAGGCAGCGCGCTGTCGGCCACCAGATGCAGCCGGTCGCCAAACACCTGCACTTCGCGCACGCCTGGGATGCCGCGCAGCCGCTGCTGGGCCTCGTGGTAGGGCGTAGCATGCACTTCCAGCACCACGCCGGAAACCAGCGCCTGCAGCTCGCGCGGGCTGCCGGTGGCCATCAGCGTGCCCGCGCGCATGAACCCTACCGTATGGCAGCGATCGGCCTCATCCATATACGGCGTCGAGACCAGCACAGTCATGCCTTCCTGGTTGACCGTGTCGCGCACGATATCCCAGAACTCGCGCCGCGAGACCGGGTCGACGCCGGTGGTCGGCTCGTCGAGCATCAGCAGGTCGGGCTTGTGGATCAACGAGCAGGCCAGCGCCAGCTTCTGCTTCATGCCGCCCGAGAGCGCATCGGCGCGGCGGTTTTGGAACTTGCTGAGCTGGCTGAAGGCCAGCAGCCGCTCCAGCAGCGGCCCCTGCTCGGCCCGCGGCACGCCATACACATCGGCGAAGAACAGCATGTTCTCACGCACGGTCAGGTCGCCGTACAGGCTGAAGCGCTGCGGCATATAGCCGATCCGCCGCCGTACGCCTTCGGGGTCGCGCGCTACATCAATGCCCATCACGGTAGCCTGGCCGCCATCGGGCAGCAGCGCCCCGCACAGCAGGCGCAGCGTGGTGGTCTTGCCGGCGCCATCCGGCCCGACCAGGCCGTAGATTCGCCCGCGCGGCACACTCATCGTCAGCCCCGCCACAGCTTGCACCGCGCCGAAGCTGCGGGCGAGGTTGGTTGTCGTAATCGCTTCTTGCATCTCTAATCCTACCAGGTGACAAGATGACAAGATGACAAGATGCTCGTTGATCGGAGAATGTCATCTAGTCACCCGGTCATCTTGTCATCTTGTCACTCCACAATCGTCGCATCCGCCGGCATCCCCGGCTTCAACGCGTGGTCGGGGTTCGCCAGCTCGACCCGGACCGCAAACACCGTGGTCGTGCGCTCGTCCTTGGTCTGCACATTCCGCGGCGTGAACTGCGCCTCCTGCGCGATGAATGTCACCTGGCCTTGGAACTGCTTGCCGGGAAAGCTGTCGACCGTCACATTCACGCGCTGGCCCTGGCGCACCCGCCCGATGTCGGTCTCGCCAATGTAGAAGGTCAGGCGCACGCTGTCGAGCGCGCCGACCGTCATCAGCGCCGCGCCCGGCGCGGCCTGCTCGCCCTCGTGGATCGCCCGGCTCAGCACCAGCCCGGCCCGCGGCGTGGTCAGCGTCGTTTTCGCCAGCTGCACCTCGATCTGGCGCACTGCCGCCCGCGCCTGGGCCAGCTGCGCCGCGGCCGCCTGGATCTGCTCGGCGCGTGCGCCGGCCTGGGCCGCCTCCAGCCGCGCGTTGGCCTGGCCCAGCTGCGCCGCGGCGGCATCCGCCTGGGCTTTCGCGCCGTCGGCGGCGGCCTGGAGCGGCTGCGGGTCGCCGCGCATCGCTTGCGCCTGGTCGAGCGCGCGCTGGGCGTTGGTCAGGTTGGTGCGCGCCAGCGCCACGCTCTCCGCGGTCGCGCCATTGCGCAGTTTGGCCAGCGTTGCGTCGGCCGCCTGCGCCTGGCTTTCGGCGGCCTGAATGCCAGTGACCTCACTCTGGCGGGCGGCGTCGGCGGCCACCTGCGCTTGTTGCACCGCCTGCTCGGCCTGGCGCAGCGCCGCCTCGGCCTGCACGAACTGCGAATAGTAGTTTTCGCGCTGGGCATCGCTCAACCTGTTCGGCTTGGTGCCCCCCTTGCCATCAGCGACTTTCGGCACGATCGGGTCATTGCCGGTATCCTGGACATACGCCCAGTTACTGGTGGCCAAGGCGTAGCGCGCCTGGGCCTGGGTCAGCGCCAGGGCCGCTTGCTGCACCTGCGCCTCGGCCTGCGTCTTGGCGGCCGACAGCCGATCCTTGCTGGATTGAAGATTAGCCTGCGCCTGGGCCAGCGCCGCCGCGGCCGCCGCGATATCCTCGGGCCGGCTGCCGGCCTGCACCTGCGCCAGCGCCCGCTGGGCCGCATCGCGCGCCGCCTGGGCCTGGATAAGCTGCGCATCGAGCAGCTGCGGGTTCTTGAGCGCCTTCAAGGCGTTCTGGTAGGCCTGCGCCGCACCGTCGCGCGCCGCGCGCGCCTGATCGACCGCGGCCTGGGCGGCGGCGATATCTTCGGGGCGGCTGCCGGCCTGGAGCAGCGCCAGGTTGGCCTGGGCCACCGCCACGGCCGCGGCGGCCTGGTCGCGCTGGGCTTCGAGCAGCGCCGGGTCGAGCTTGGCCAGCGTCTGGCCAGCTGTCACTTCCTGACCTTCATCGACCAGCAGCGCCTGCACGCGGCCGGCGACCTCGCTGGTGATCAGGACATCCTCGGCCTCGATCGTGCCGGAGCCGCTCAGCGTACGCGCGCCGGCCGCGCTGGCGCGCTGGTTCCACCACCAGTACCCGCCGCCCCAATTCGTGCTCGGTTGTGCATATCTGCCTCCATATCGACCAAGGACGAACGACCAACGACCAACGACCAATGTTTTCGTTGATTGTCCGTCGCCGCTCCCTGGCTATGACATTGCGTATCAATGACTGTTCATTATTAATCTTTGGTCGTTCGTCAGTCGTCGTTGGTCGTTCGTCAATCTAGTCGTTTGCGGAACCGCGTGGCCGCCAGCACGATCAGCACCGCGCCGAAGATCGCCAGGGCAGTGATCTGCGGCATCAGCGCCGGCACACCCACGCCCTTGATCACAATGCCGCGCACCACTACTAGAAAGTAGCTCAGCGGGATGATGCCGCTCAGCACTTGCAGCACCTTCGGCAGCGCCGCCAATGGGTAGATAAAGCCAGAGAGAAAGATCGACGGCAGTAGTGTCAGGAACGACAGCAAAAACGCCTCCTGCTGCGTTTGTGCGACGGTCGAGATCAGCAGCCCGATCCCCAGCGACGAGAGCAGAAACAAAGAAGCGATTCCAAGCAGCAGCAGCACGCTGCCCTTAACCGGCACGCCAAACCAGAAAACGCCCACCAGTAGAACCTCGATTGTAATCAGCATCGCTACCAGGGCGTAGGGCAGAATCTTACCGACGATCAGCTCGATCGGCCGGATCGGCGTGACGATCAGCTGCTCGATCGTCCCACGTTCGCGCTCGCGCACAATTGCCGACGACGTAAGCAGCGTTGCCTGCATTTGCAAGATAATGCCGATCAAGGCCGGAACCATAAAGACCACGCTGACCATGTCGGGGTTGTACCAGACGCGGGTGCGCACTTCCAGCGGCGACACGATCGACAGCCCGCCGCCGCGGCGCGCCAGCGTCTGCTGCTGCAACGTCGCGCCCTCGACCTGGCCGATCAGGTTTGCCGAGGAGAGCGCCGACGAAGCGACGGTTGGATCCGAGCCATCGAGTACGAACCCCACCTGTGCGCCGTGGCCGCCCACCAGATCGCTTGCGTAGTTCGGCGGGAGGATCAGGCCGGCCCGAACACTGCCATTGTCGACGAGCCGCGCCAGATCCTGCTCGCTGTCGGCCATGCGCGCGACCGAGAACTGACCCGACTGGACGAACGAGTCGACCAGGTGGCGGCTCTGCGGCGTGCGGTCCTGATCGTACACCGCCATTGGGATGTTGCGCACATCCGATGTCGCGGCATAGCCGAACAGAACCAGCTGTAACAGGGGCGTGAAGAACATCACCGCCAGTGTGCGCGGGTCGCGGATGATGTGAATAAACTCTTTACGAATAATCGGCAGTAATCGCGATCCCATCGCTCGGTTCCTTTCGTGTCATGCCTCCAGGCCGCTCACAAATATATTGACCACTGTCGCCACAACCTGCTCGTTGGTCACCGCGATCGCCTCTGGTGCGTGAAGAATTTCGCGCGCCAGTATCTGTACAATCAACATACCCATGAAACTGCGTGTCGCGATCGCTGTATCGTGCTGGCGCAGATTGCCGCATTCGATATGATGTTGTAAATAGCGGCTAAGTAAGCCAAAAACATGGATTGGCGCGGTTCGGTACAATATGTCGCCAACCGCTGGAAAGCGCGCCGCCTCGCTGATCAGCAGGCGGAACATCGCGACATTCGCAGGCACGCTCAGCGCGCTAAGAAATGAGCAGCCGAACATCGCCAACCCCTCACGCGGTGGGAGCTCCATCAGGCGTTCGGGGTGTGCCACCACCTCGAAGATCGGCACCCGCTCGCGAATCAGCGAAAGAAACAGATCTTCTTTATCCTTGAAATACCAGTAGATTAAGCCAGGCGAGATTCCGCCAGCAGCCTGGGCGATGTCCTTGTTGGTCGCCTTGTGAAAGCCCTTGGTGCCGAAGACCCTCAGCGCGGCTTCGAGGATCTGCTGGCGCCGGTCGACATTCTCTTGCTCTTCGTTGTTCGTCATTGTGCTGTTCCTATGGGATGATTATTAAAACGCAAGTCCCTAAACAAACTTGATTGACTAATCAATTAGGATTATAGCCGAACTTGATTGATGAGTCAATCAGGACTTTAGAATGAGATATGTTTCGATCTAGAAAGCGGAACGGGATGGCATATGCCATCCCGTTCGGCTGCTTCCGTTCTTCCGCCGTTCCGCGTACACTGTTACTTCGTCAGCTCGGCCTCGGCCGCCTTCAGCACCACATCGTCGCTCGACAGCACGCTCTTCTCGTCGATCGGCACACGCTCAGTCGGCTGCACACCCTTGCCTTCCAGAAACAGGCTGCCATCGGGCAGGACGATCCGGCCAGTCGGGAACTGGAGCTTGATGCCCTCCGGCAGCTCGAACTGGCCGCGCGCGACCTCGGCCTCGACGCCGCCGGTGGGGTACTGGCCGACGACGATCATGCCGGGCAGCTTGCTGAAGCCATACGACTCGATCTCGCAGGCGCTGGTGCAGTTCTGGTCGACCAGCAGCGCGATCTTGTCGAAATGATACTGCTCTTCGTCCGGCCGCACTTTGTCGGGCTGTCCCTCTGGCTCGAACTTGCCGGTCTTCTCGCTATAGTACTGTGTTTGGCCCAGTAGAATCTCTTTGTCGGTAAGGAAGCCGGCCAGGCCAAGCGGCGCGCCGCCGGGGTTGATCCGCTCGTCGACGATCAGCCCTGGCGCCTTGTTGTCCTCGAATGTCTTCAGCGCGCGCTGGAACAGCCGGATGATCAGCCCCAGGTCATCGTAGTTCGAATTGACCTTGATATAGCCAATCCCTGATTCAAGCGTGCGCGCCTCCACCGGGAGCGTGGTGGGGTCGCTGCTGCGCGGCGGCAAAGCCTGAAGGTAGCTCTCAAACTCCTGCACTGCCGTCAGGCGCGCGGTCGTGGCCGGCTTACCGGGGTTGGCGAACGTCACACTGGTCTTAGTATCTACCGGCGCGCGCACCAGGTAGCGTTGCTGGGCCGTGCGCAGGCCGAAGTCGGTCGAGAACGGCCCTTCAAAGGGCTTGACCTCGCCAATCGCCTGCTTGATCGGCTTATCGCCGAACGCGGTCACATCGGCCCCCACGGCCATGCCTGCCTTGGCGGCTGGCCCATTCGCTAGTACATAGGTCACAATGAAACGACCATCGTCCAGCTCGCGGCCGGCGAAGCCATAGCCGCCACCGGCCTGCTGGCGGAACAATGCCGAGATATTTGGATCCTCGCCGACGCCGACATGACCATCGTGGAACTGGAGCGTAAAATCGTGGATTGCGGCCGAGAGGGCTTCCGCGTCTCGGTTACTTTCGGCCTCGGCCACGCGCGG
>WNGB01001826.1_pt1 | contig 34787 bp, 27 predicted proteins | sample 5400681 | NCBI WGS metagenome assembly WNGB01 (sample SAMN13153367, study PRJNA577476) | soil metagenome | isolation source: 115 cm soil or saprolite under grassland replicate 2 | place: USA:California | collected 2016-06-15
CGCCGATCCGCTCCCGCACGTAGGCGTTCATCCCCTGAATGACCGCCACCACCGCGACCAGGAACGCCACCGACACGATGATGCCGACCAGCGTGAAGAACGAGCGGAGCTTGTGGCTCCACGCGGCCTGGAGGGCCTGCAGAATGGCTTCGGTCAATTGCATGGCGCGGGTGAAAACTAAAAGGGAAGACAGCACTCAGCCGCAAGCCGTAAGCCGCAAGCGGTTTCCAGCGAGCAGCTGCAAGCCTGCTTCCGACCACTTGCGGCTTACGCCTTGGGGCTTGCGGCTGTGTTCATTCGTACCTCAGCGCTTCCACCGGATCGAGCCGCGCCGCGCGGCTGGCGGGATACAGGCCGAAGCCGATGCCCGTCAGGGCCGACGCGGCGAGTGCCGCCACGATGGACCACACGGGCACGTAGGCCGGGATGGGCGTGACGCGGGAGAGGAGCCACGCGACGAGGCCGCCGGCCAGCATCCCGATCGCGCCGCCCACGAGCGTGAGCGTCGACGCCTCGACCAGGAACTGCCACAGGATTTCGCGCCGCGTCGCGCCCAGCGCCTTGCGCACGCCGATCTCGCGGGTCCGCTCGGTGACCGAGATCATCATGATGGCCACGACGCCCACGCCGCCCACCAGGAGGCCGACGGAGGACAGGGCGACCATCACCAGGAAGAAGACGCCGGTGACCTGGTTCCAGCTGTCCAGCAGCTTGTCCTGGGTCACGACCGAGAAGTTGTTTTCCTGCCCGGGCTTGAGATTGCGCATCGAACGGAGCGTGGCCGCCACCTCGTCCATCGCCTGCTGCTGCGAGACGCCTTCCGCCGGCGCCACCGCGAGCCGCATCCAGCCTTTCCAGTAGGGCACGTACTTCACGAACGCGCCGTGCGGCATCCCGGCGAACGGCGGCGACGCGCCGCTGAACAGGCTGGGCGGCGGCGTGTACACGCCGATCACCTCGAACGGCACGCCGGCGATCTTGACCGTGCGGCCGATCGGGTCGCGACCCTCGAACAGCTGGGACTCGAGCTTCCTGCTGATGACGACCACGCGGCTGTTGGCGAGGTCCTCCATCCGCGTGAACGAGCGCCCGGGAAAGACGTCGCCGCCGTTCACCTCGATCCACTGGTGGCTCAGCCCGGAGATGCTCACCGACTCGAGCGCGCGGTCGCCGAACTCGACCGGCGCCGAGCTCTCTTCGCGCCGGGTGACGTAGCGGACGCTGGGGAGCTGCGCGACGCGGTCCGCCTCCGCTTCGCCGATCGGCGGGTTGCGGCGCCACGGGCTCGATTCCTCCGAGCCGTCGGAGATGTTCACGCCCGCCCGGAAGAACCGCCAGACGAGGAACGTGCGCGGCGCGATCTGCTCGAACAGGTTCGACACGCTGCGGTTGATGCCGCTGATCATGGCGGCGATGACCATCACCACCATGACTCCGATCGCGACCCCCAGGATGGTGAGCGCGGCGCGCCCCTTGTTGGCCCGGAGCGAGCCCAGCGCGATCTCGACGCCTTCGAAGAGGGGCGTCATCCCTCTCACTCCTGCCGCAGCGCCGCGATCGGGTCGAGCCGTGCGGCCCGGCTGGCGGGATAGACGCCCGCCGCGATCCCGACGCCCGCGCCCAGGACGACGCCGAGCAGGATCGACCACGGCGCCACGCTCGCCGGCAGCGGCGTGACGGCCGACACCACCGCCGCGAGGGCGATGCCGGTGGCGACGCCCACGCCCGCGCCCACGGTCGAGAGCGTCGTGGCCTCCACCAGAAACTGCCGCAGGATGTCGCGGCGCCGGGCGCCGAGCGACTTCCGGATCCCGATCTCCCGGGTGCGCTCCGCCACGGCCATCAACATGATGTTCATGATGACGATGCCCCCGACCACGAGCGAGATCGCCACCAGGCCGGGCAGCGCGACGAACAGCACGCGGCTGATCTTGCCCCAGAAATCGAGCACCTCGTCGGCGGTTTCCAGGGTGAAGTTGTCGTCGCCCCGGGGCCGGAGATGGCGCCGGCTTCGCATGATGGCCTCCGCCTGGACGATGGCCTCGCGCATGTCGGCCTGGGATCCGGCCTTCACGGCCAGGGCGTCGATGACCCGCGGCGGATTGATGAAGCGCTTGACGGGGGACGACGCGGGCGCGACCGCGAACTTGTCGAGCGACAGGCCGAACAGGTTCCCCTGCTTCTCGACCGCGCCGATCACCCGGTAGGGCAGACCGAAGATCTTCACCTCGCGACCGATCGGATCCCGGCCCTCGAACAGCTTGGCGGCGAGCTCGTAGCCCAGCACCACCACCGGCACGCCGGCCTGGGCTTCCTGCGGCGTGAAGGCGCGCCCCTGGGCGATCTTGAACGACCGGATCTCGAAGTACTGCTCCGTCGCCGCCGTGACCTGGACGTCGCTCGCGACCCTGCGGCCCGCCTCGAGCGTCGCGCGCGTGGAGGATTCCCACCCCGTCGTGACGGGGACGGTCAGCCCGCGCATCACGGCCTGGGCGTCCTCGGAGGTGATCCGCGGCCGGCGCAGCCAGGACCGCCAGGTGGAATCGGTGACATTGCCCAGCTGGACGTCGGGAAACTGGCGCAGGCGAAACGTGTTCACGCCGAGCACCGTGCCCGCGAACTTGTCCGTCATGTAGCGGTTCATCCCCTGCACGATGGAGACGACCGCGATCAGGAACATGACGCCGATGAAGACGCCGACCAGCGAAAACGCGCTCTTGAGCTTCTGCGTCCGGAGGGTCTGGATCGCGAGGCGCACCGCCTCGAAGAAGGGCATGCCCCGAAAGCTACTCGTACCTCAGCGCTTCGACCGGGTCGAGCCGGGCGGCCTTGCTCGCGGGATAGATGCCGAACAGCAGGCCCGTCACGGCCGCGGCGGCGAGCGCGATGACGACCGACATCAGCGGGACGTACGCCGGCACCGGCGTCAACGCGCCGACCAGGTACGCGATCGCGCCTCCCACGACCAGGCCGATCGCGCCGCCGACGAGCGTGAGCGTGGCTGCCTCGACGAGGAACTGCCACAGGATCGTGCGGCGCGTGGCGCCCAGGGCTTTGCGGACGCCGATCTCGCGGGTGCGCTCGGTCACGGAGATCATCATGATGGCGACCACACCCACTCCCCCGACCATCAGTCCCGCCATCGAGAGCGATACCATGAGGATCTTGAACATCACCGTCATGCTGTTCACGGCCTGGAGGTAGCGCTCTTGTGTGACCGCGTCGAAGTTGTTGCGATCGCGGGGGCGCAGGCCCCGCATGGAGCGCAGCGCGACGGTCACGTCGTCGATCGCCCGCTCCACCGAGACCGAGTCCTCCGGCGCGACGAAGAAGTCGAGCCAGCCGGGGAAGTAGGGCACGTACTTGATCAGCGTCCCGTAGGGGATGAAGGCCTCCGCCTGGTCGCCCTCGCCGAACAACCCCGTCGGCGGGTTGTAGACGCCGATCACCTCGTAGGGGAGCTTCGCGATCTTGATGCGGCGCCCGACGGGCTCCAGGTCCCGGCCGAACAGGAGCGCGGCGAGTTTCTCGTTGACGACGACCACTCGGCTGTTCGCGGCGTCCTCGAGGTGGCTGAACGAGCGGCCGGGGAAGATGTCCCCGCCCGCGACCTTGGGCCAGTCCGCGTCGCGCCCCTGGATGCTCACGGTGGAGTAGCGGCGCCCGCCGTACTCCACGTCGCCGGACCCGTTCTCGTCCACCACCACGAACTTGATGGTCGGCAGCGCTTCGAGGCGCTCGGCCTCCGCGATGGTGAGGGGCGGCCGGCGGCGCCACGGGTTGGGGTCGTCGGAGTCCTCGTGCTGGGCGCCGCCCCAGAAGCGGCCGACGTAGAACGTCTTGGGGCCGAGCGACGCGAGCATGTCCGAAAGCCCCTTGTTGAAGCCGCTGATCACCGCCCAGATGACGATCACGACCATGACGCCGATCGCGACCCCGAGGATCGTGAGGGCCGCCCGGACCTTGTGCGCCCGCAGTGAGGCGAGCGCGATGCCGACGCCTTCGACGAAGGGACGCACGCGCTATTCCTGCCGCAGCGCCGCGATGGGGTCGAGCCGGGCCGCGCGGCTCGCCGGGTAGACGCCCGCGACGATCCCCACGCCCCCGCCGATCACGACGCCGAGGATGATCGAGGCCGGAGACACGCGGGCCGGGAGCACCGTCGCGGCGTTGAGCAGGAACGTCACCCCTAGCCCCGCGACGACGCCGATCGCGGCGCCGGCGGTGGCGATGGCGCCCGACTCCGCGAGAAACTGCCGCAGGATGTCGCGCCGGCGCGCGCCCAGCGATTTGCGGATGCCGATCTCGCGGGTCCGCTCGGCGACCGACATCAGCATGATGTTCATGATGACGATCCCGCCCACCACCAGCGAGACACTCACGAGGACCGGCCCGATGAACACCAGGATGCGCTGGATCTTCGCCCAGAACTTGAGCACCCCCTCCGACGTCTCCAGCACGAAGTTGTCGTCCTGGCGGGGCCGCAGGTGGCGGCGGCTGCGCATGATGCCCTCCGCCTGGCCCATCGCGTCGCGCATCGCGTCGAGCGACGCGGCCTTGACGATCAGCGCGTCCACGACGCCCGGTGGGTTGACCACGTCCTGGAGGGGCGACAGCGCCGGCGCGATGGCGATCCGGTCGAGCGAGAAGCCGAGCAGCTTGCCCTGCCGCTCGAGCACCCCGATCACGCGGTAGGGAATGCCCGCGATGTGGGCGCGCTGGTCCACCGGATCGCGGTCGGGGAACAGCTTCTGGGCGACCTCGTCGCCCAGGACGATGACCGGCTCGCCCGAGCGCACCTCCTGCCCGGTGAACGGCCGGCCCTCCGCGATGCGCAGATTCTTGATGTCGAAGTACCGCTCCGTCGCCGCGATCACCTCGACGTCCAGCATCTTCTTGCCGCGCGCCTCGAGCGTCGCCCGGTCCGACGACTCCCAGGCCGTCACCACCGGCAGGTCGATGCCCTGAGCGACCGCGTCCGCGTCCCGGAAGCTGATGCGCGGCCGCCGCGCCCACGCGCGCCACATGGAGTCCGACACGTTGGGCGTGAAGTTCGGCCGGCGCCGCAGGTGGAACGTGTTCACGCCGACCAGTGTCCCGGCGAACTTGTCGGTCATGTACGTGTTGACGCCGTTCACGATCGACCAGGCCGCGATCAGGAACGTCACCCCGATGAACACGCCGATGAGCGAGAAGCCGCTCTTCAGCTTCTGCGCCCGGATCGTCTGCAGCGCGAGCCGGCACGCCTCGACGAACGGCATCTATTTCTGCTTCTTTGCCGTGTCGGCGGCCTGCTTCAGCTGGCGCACCCGGGCGGCGTCCTTCAAGTCGCGGATCGCCTGGTAGGGCCCGGCGACAATCGTCTCGCCCTCCCGCAGCCCGTCCATCACCTCGAAGTACTCGTCCCCCGCAATCCCGACCTTCACCGGCCGGAAGGTGGCGACGCCCTTGTCCACGATGAACACACCCTCCGCCTCCTTCTTCTTCTTCGCCGCCGTGGTGTCGATCGGGCGGTTCTCGGTGGAGACGGGCGTGTGCTCGCGCACGGTCAGCGCGATGATCGGGATCGACAGCACCTGTTTGCGCGTGGCGGTCACGATCCGCGCCGTGGCTGAGAGGTCGGGCCGCACCTCGGTGGGGGGTTGGTCGAGGGTGATCTCCACCTCGTAGTCCACCGCGCGGTCGTTCTGGCCGGTCGCCGAGGAGGCCGCGGTGCGCACGCTCGAGTCGGACACCTTGGTCACGTGACCCCTGAACGCCGTGTCCGGGAACGCGTCGATCGACACTTCGACCGAGTCGCCGAGGTGGATGCGCACCACGTCGGTCTCGTCCACCTGCACCTTGGCCTGGATCACGGACAGGTCGGAGACCGTCATCAGGAGCCCGACGTCCTTGGAGAACGTGCTCGGTACCGCGACCTCGCCCTCCTCGACCGCGAGCCGGGTCACGCGCCCGGCCATCGGCGCGACGAGCCGCGTCTTGCGGAGGTTGTCTCTCGCCTCCTGCGCGGCGGCGCGGGACTGGTCCACCTGGTGCTTGGCCGCCGTGAGGTTCGCCTCGGCGATGTCGAACGCCGTCTGCGCCTGCTCCAGCTGCTCGGCCGAGATCAGGTTCGGGTTCTGCCCGCGCAGGTCCGTGGTCCGCTGCAGCGCGCGCTGCGCCTGGTCGCGGTTGGCGCGTGCCTGCACGGCGCCGGCATCGGCTGCCGAGAGGAGAGCCTGCGCCCGCTGCAGGTTCGCCTCGTACACCGTCGGGTCGATCTGGAGTAGGAACTGCCCCGCCCGCACGAGGTCCCCCTCGCGCACGGCGATCCGGGTGATGCGTCCCGTGATGTCGGCGCTGATGTCGACTTTCTTCTTCGGCTGGATCTTGCCGCTCGCGGTCACGGCGGCGACGAGGTCGCGGCGCCCCACCTTCTCGAAGCGCACTTCCACGCCGCGGTCGCGTCGCGCCCCGGCGCTGATCACCACCAGCACGGCGATCAACACGACCGCTCCCGTCCCCACCAGCAGCTTGCTCCGTTTGGACATGTCTCTCGGGTCCTCTCGTTACCGCAGCGGCCGGCCCACCGCCGCCTCGAGCGCGGCAACCGCCTTGTGATAGTCGTAGACGGCGTTCACGTAATCGGTCTCGGCCGAGAGCGCCCGCACCTCCGCGTCGAGCAGCTCGAAGAACGTCCCCGAGCCGACGCGGTAGCGCTCCGTGGCGAGTTGCAGCTGCTCGCGCCCGGCCGTGCGACTCGTGTCCTGGATGGCGATCGCGCGGTACGCCGTCGCCATCGTGAGGTACGCCTGGCTGACGTCGGTGTGGACCTGCAGGCCACGCGCGCGCACCGACTCCTGGAGGTCCTGGTGCTGGGCCTTGGCCTGTGACACCTGCAGCGGCTGCTGGAAGTTACCCCACAGGGGCAGGGTGACGGTGAGCCGCGCCTGGAACGGCTGCGGCGTGAAGCTGAACGGGTAGGCGTTGTTCTGGTCGCGGAACGCCCGCTCCTGCTGCGGCGTGAAGGTGAAGGGCGAGCAGTCGCGCGCCAGCTGCGGATCGTTGAGCCAGTGGGTGTTCGCGTAGACGCACGCCAACGAATCCGACGTCGCGCTCGCCTGCGCGCCCGCGATCGAGGGATTGATGTCCGAGAGCTTCTGCGTGAATCCCGCCCACCCCGCCGAGAGCGAGACGGACGGCCCCCAGGTCGACGTGGCCGCCCTCACCCCCCAGCCGGCGGCGCGCTCGCGCGCCCGCAGCGCCTTGAGGGCCGGGTTCTGCTCTTCGGCCTGCGTGAGCAGGTCGCCGAGCTGCCACGGGGGCGACTGGACCGGAAAGGTGTCGGTGAGCTGGACGCTCGCGACGTCCAGCGGCGCCACGACGCCCATCTCCTGGAACAGGCGGAGCTTTTCCACTTGCTCGGCCGTCTGGGCCCGCAGCAGCGCGACCTCCGCCTGACCGCGCGCCACCTGCGCCTGGCGGACGTCGATGAGCGACGAGCGGCCCACCTCGTAGCGCGCCCGGGCGAGCTTCTGGGACTCCTCGTTGACCTGCAGCTGCTTGCGCGCCAGCCCGGCGTGGTCGCGCGCCTGGAGGACGGTGAGGTACTGCTGGGTCACCAGCGTGACGAGATTCGTCTCGGCACCCGTCACGCCGGCGTCCGCGGCATCGAGCTCCGCCTTCCTGAGTCCGGGTTGCGTGAGCGTCTGCCCGGACAACTCCCAGTTCAGGCTGAAGCTGTAATTGGACGAGAGCGTGGAGACGCTCTGTGAGAAGCTCGACGTCAGGAACCGCTGCTGGCCGGGCCCGGCGTACCCGAATCCGCCGGACGCGGTGAGCGACGGGAGCAGGAGGCTCGAGTACGCGCTCCGGACGCCCCAGCCCGCCGGGGCGCGGTCGTTCAGCGCCTGCCGGTACACGGGGTTGTGGGCGCGCGCGAGTGCGATCGCGTCGGCGAGGGAGAGGTTCGCGGGTACGGGCTGCTGGCTGACGGAGAGGGCCGGGCACACGGCGAGCCCGACGGACAACAGCGCACGTCTCATGGGGTTCCTTGGACCGGTCGTGAAGTCGTCACGTCGTACGGGTGATAGGCGTCACGGGTTTCGGGCCGCGACGCCCGGCGGCGGGAATTTAGCCCCGTTCCGCGGCGGCACGAAGGGGTCAGGGCGCCGGGGCACGCTCGGCGCTGAGGCCGCGCGAGGGGATCTCCACCTTCAGCAGCCGCCCATCGGGGGCGAGCCAGAGGTGTACCAGGCGATTGGCGCCCCCCGTGACGGTGACGTGGCGTAGCGACGCCGGACGGCGGTTGAGGATCGTAGCGCCGACGCCGAGGTCCTGCGCGGCGACGAGCTCGCGGCGCCCGTGGCGCGGAAAGATCGCGGTGACCTGCACAGGCTGGGCGCGCGCCTGCCACGCGGCCGGGATGTACAGGGCGAACACCGAATCGTCGAGCAGCACCACGGGGGGTGCGGCGGGGAACTCGCGGGCGCGCTCGGTCCGCCGTCCCAGGAGGCGCACCATGAAGCGGCCGCGCGCCAGCTGGCCCAGGATGCGGAGCGGCTCGCGGGGATCGGCCACGTTGTACTCCAGGCTCGCCGGGAGGGAGTCGGCGCCGATCTCCACGCTCGGGTCGAGCACGATCACGGGCCGGTGGCGATCGTAGCGCACGGTCGCGGCGAGCTTCCATCCGGACGCTCCGGGGCCGATCCGCGCCGGGGACAGTCGGAACGCCTCGCGGGCGATCTCGCTGGTGTCTTCGCTCACGACGAGCGTGCCCCCATCGTTCGGGATCTGGAGCGCGACGAGCGCGACCAGCGCGACGAGCAGGGCGCTCACGGGACGGGCGCCCCGAGCACTCGCGTCGCGATGCGCTCGTAAATCATCTTATACAGGAGCTCGCCCTTCTCGCCCGTCGCGCTGGTGGGCCGGCCGACCGAGCCGGGCGAGCGCGCCGGGAGCGACCGGATGGCGCCCCGCCGCGCGACCCGCGGCGACAACGCGTAATCCTTGGCCCGCTCCATCCGCACGAGGTGCGGCGCCAGGTGGAGCAGCAGCGACGTGTCGAGCTCGCTCCCGTGCATCGGGCCGTCCGGGTCCTCGAGGTGGCCGGTGAAGTCGAGCGCGAAGACGTCCACGGTGAACACGCGGGCTCGCCGCGTGCGCAGGGTGGAGAGCGCTTCCTGGTGCGGGTCGTGGCCGTGCGCGGTGAGGATGATGAACGTGTCCACGCCCGCCTGCTCCCACGAACCCAGCAGGTCGTTCATCCAGCGGTGCAGGGTCTTGCGGCGAACCGTGGCGTTGCCCGGGTAGGGGCGCTTGGTGGCGGTGTTCACGCCGTACTCGATGGTCGGCGCCCGCAGGATGTCGAGGCCGGCCGAGAGGTCGTCGGCCAGCCGCTCGACGATGATGGTGTCGCACCCGAGCGGCAAATGGGGGCCGTGTTGTTCGCAGGTGCCCACGGGCACCAGGAGGCGGGAATCGCGCTCCAGGATGAAGCGGACCTCGTCCGGAACCAGCGTCTTGAGGTGCAAGGGCGCGCTCACGTCGTAGTCGCCGGCTGCGTGGCCGCCGTGGCCGCGGCCGAGTGGCTGCACGGCACCGCGGGGGTGTGGGCGTGGACGGCGGGCGCGGCGGGCTTGGCGACCGCGGCCCTGGCGCTCGTTCCCAGACCGCGGCGCGCCGCCCCAGGGCTCGCCGGGCTGGCCTGCCTCGCGCTGGGTGTCCTCTTGATCGCCGGCGTGCTCGAGGGCCGGCGGATCGAGTGCTGCTGGGCGGAGCTCTCTGCGGCCCGGGTCCCGCGGGATTCGCTGGAGCTCAAGGGCGCCCTCTCGGCTGCGGTGGCCGAAGCGCGCCGGCTGGCCGTGCGCGGCATGACCGCGGCGCTGCTGCCGCGCGAGGCGGCGTTCGCGCGGCTGGCGGATGCCGTGCGCGCCGGTGGACGCGCGCCGGGTGCGGAGCGGGGTGTCGTGATCCTCGACGCCGACGGCGAGCCCGTCGCGTGGGCGGGCCGCCACCGCTTCGTTCCGGGGCGGGACACCGCGGAATTGCGCGCCGTCATCACTCCATTCTACGTGTCGCTCGAGGCACGGCGCCAGACGCAGGCGGGCGGCGCAGCCGTGGGATCGGTGCTGCTCGACGCCGCTCCGGCGGTCCCCGACCGCGCCGGCGCGGTGAGCGCCTGGTTCCAGCGGGCGCACGGCGTGGCGCTGCGGTTCTACGCGCCGCATGTCGCCCCCGCGGGCGCCGACTTCTTCGACTACGCCGCGCCCGACGGCCGCGTCCTCTTCAGCGTCCAGCCGGTGCCGCTGTCGCAGGGGGACGCGAAGCTCGGCGCCCTGCGCGCGGCGGCCGCCCGCTCGGGGCTCGGGCTCGCGGCTGCGCTCCTGTTCCTTCTTCTGGCGGCCCCGCCCGGGCGCTGGCGCTGGCTCGTCGTGCTCGCGGCCGCCTGGTGCCTGGCGCGCGCTCCCCTCGGGCCGGCGCTCCCGCTCGCCGGCCTGTTCTCGCCGGCCGTCTTCTATCGCCCGGCCCTGGGCGTGTTCAGCTCGTCCGCGGGGTCGCTCGCCACGCTTGGCGTCGTGCTGCTGCTCGCGGCCGCGCTGGTGTGGCGCCGCGGGCTCGAGCGCCGCTGGTGGAGTTGGGCGGCCGCGGGGCTGCTCGTGCTCGCGGCGCCCTATCTCGTGCGCTACTTCGGGCGCGGTATCGCCCCGCCCGCGGGCGGCGTGAGCTTCGGGCTGTGGCTGTCGTGGGAGGTCGCGGTGGCCGTGACGAGCATGGCGTTGGTGCTTGGCGCGGCCGCGCTGCTGCGCGGCCCCGCCCAGCCGGAGCGCCTGCCGTGGACGCTTCCGGCCGCGTGCGCCTGGGCCGTGCTCGCCGCGCTCGCGGGGCTGTGGCTGTGGCGGCCCTACGGTGCGTGGCCCGAGTGGTACACCTTTGTCTGGCTCCCGGCTCTCGTGGGGGTGCTCGTGCCCGCCCCGCGCCGCTGGGCGGTCATCGGGATCGCGACGGTTGCCGGGACGGCCGCGGCGCTCGTCACGTGGGGCGCGGCCGTCGAGGGGCGCCTCCGGCTCGCCGAGCGCGACGCGCGAGGACTCGGGCGTGAGGGGGACGCGGCTGCCGTGGCGCTGCTCGAGCGACTCGGGCGGGACCTGCCCGCGCCCGTTCCGCGCACTGCCGGCGAGCTGTACGCCTGGTGGAGCCGCTCGGCGCTTGCCGGCCAGGATTATCCCGCGAGTCTCGCCGTCTGGACGCGCGCGGGCGACCTCGCAGCCGAGCTGCGGCTCGCGAGCGTCGATCTCCCGCAGCCGCTCACCGCGGCGCTGGTGCGCTCGCCCGAAACCGCGCGCGGGCCGCGCGTCGAGCGCCTCGAGCGGGTGCCGGGCGTCCATTACGTGCTGGTCGCGCCGCTCCCCCCGGGTGAGGTGCTGACCGTCGGCGTGGGCCCGCGCACCCAGTGGATCGCGGCCGACCGCGTAGCGCGGTTCCTCCAGGGCGAGAGCGGCGTCGCGCCGCTCTACACGATCTTGCTCTCGCTGCCGAGCCCTCCCCCCGCGCCGCCCGCCGAGGGCGCGCGGTTGATCTGGACGCGCGCGGGCTGGTCGGCACGGGGCGAGCGGCGCCTGGAGTTGCCGGGGGGCGTGCGGCACGTGCACGCGCGCCTGGACCTGCGGGGGCCATGGACGCTGATGGTGCGCGGCGCGCTCGTGGTGGTGCTGGACGTGGCGCTGCTCGCCGTCGTGTGGCTCGCGAGCCTGGTGCTCGCCGAGGGGTGGCGGCCGCGGCTCCCTGCCGTGCTCGCCGCCCTGCGCACGAGCCACCGCGTGCGCTTGAGCGCGGCCCTCGCCGGCTTCTTCGTGGTTCCGGTGCTCCTGTTCGCGGTGTGGAGCTTCGCGCGCCTCGGGGACGAGGCGCGGCGCGCGGGCGACCTGCTCATCCGCCAGACGCTGCGCGACGCGGCCGCCACGGCGGGCGCGCTCGCCTCCGAGCACGCGGCGGACGTGACCCACGCGATCCCTGAGCTCGGCAACCGCCTCGACGCCGACCTCTGGCTGTTCCAGGATGGCGTGCTGGCCGGCACGAGCGCGCCCGTGCTGGACGAGCTGGGCCTGGTGGACCCGTTCCTCGCGCCGCCCGTGTTCGTGCGGCTCGCGCTCGAGGACGAGCTCGAGCTCACGGCCGACGGGCACACCGCCGGGCGGCCGATCCGCGTCGGCTACCGCGTGGTGCTGGCGGGCCCGCCGCGCGAGCTGGCGATCCTGGCGGCGCCGCAGCTGCTCGACGACGAGCGGGTGCGGCAGCAGCAGGAGGACCTGGCGCTCGCCCTGATCCTGGCGACGCTGCTGGGGGTCGTCGCCGCGGCCGCCCTGGCGGGGCTCACCGCGCGCGGCCTGGCGCGCCCGGTGGCGGCGCTGCGCGAGGCGGCGGTGGCCGTCGGCCGCGGGGCGCCGCTCCCACCGTTCCCGCCCGGCGCGCCGCGCGAGTTCGAGCCGGTGATGTCGGCGTTCGAGCGCATGGCGGCCGACGTCACGAACAGCCAGGCCGCCCTCGAGGAGGCGCGCCGCCGGACGGCGCAGGTGCTCGCCAACGTGGCGACGGGCGTGATCGCGGTGGACGAGGGCCTGCGCGTCACGATGGCCAACCCCCGCGCGGCCGAGCTGCTCGGCGCCGCCCTCGGGCCGGGCGACCTGCTCCCGCGCGCCGCGCCCGCGGAGTGGCTCCCCGTGTGGAACGCGGTGGCGGAGTTCCTCGCCGCGCGGCCCGAGCGGATCGCCGAGCGCGAGTTCGAGCTCGGCGGCCGCCAGATCCGCGTGCAGATCGCGCTGCTCGGACCCAGTCCCGACGGGTGCGTGGTCGCGCTCGACGACGCCACCGCGCTCACCCGCGCGGCGCGCGTGCTGGCGTGGGGCGAGATGGCGCGCCAGGTCGCGCACGAGATCAAGAACCCGCTCACCCCCATCCGGCTCGGCATCCAGCACCTGCAGCGCAGCTGGGCGCAGCCGCGCGCGGGCGACTTCGACGCCACGCTGCGGGACACGGCCGAGCGCATTCTCGCCGAGATCGACCGACTCGACGCGATCGCGCGGGCGTTCGCTCGGTTCGCCTCGCCCGCAGCCGAGACGCTGCCGCTCGAGCCCGTGGACCTCCACGCCGCCGCCCGCGAGGTCGTGCAGCTCTACACGCTGGGCGGCGCGGACGCCCCCACCCGCTTCGCGGTCGCAGGGCAGCCCGGCCCGCCCGTGCTCGCCCGCAAGGATGAGGTCAAGGAAGTGCTCGTGAACCTGCTCGAGAACGCCCGCAACGCGCACGCGCGACGGGTCATCGTGCGCGTGTGGGACGGCGCGCGGCGCCTCACCGTGGAGGACGACGGCCGCGGCATCCCCGCGGAGGCGCTGCCGCGTGTGTTCGACCCGGCGTTCTCCACGACATCGAGCGGCTCGGGGCTCGGCCTCGCGATCGCCAAGCGGCTGGTCGAGAGCTGGGGCGGAGCGATCGGGCTCACGAGCGCCGCGGGACGGGGCACGACCGTCACTGTCGCGTTTCCGGCCACCCCCCCCGCTCCCCGGGCCTAGCTTGGTGACGCGGCTCACACCCGTACGGGCCTGAATTCGCGAACGTATGGCCTTCGTCGCCGCCCCGTTTCTCGAGGAGAGCCGTGCACAGATCCGTCGTGGGGTTCGGGCTCGTGGCGCTCGCCATCGGCTGCGCGGCGCCTGCCGCCGCGCAGGGAGTGATCACCGACGCGCGCCGCATCGGCATGGGTGGGCTCTCCCTCGGCCGCTCCGGGAGCTTGCGCCGCTACAACGCCGCCTACCGCGCCGTGCCGGCGGAGGGGGGCCAGCGCGGCCAGCCCAGGCTGACCATCCCGATCCCATTCGGGCTCATCCAGTTCTTCCACGACCACCCGCACATCACCAAGGATCCGGCCTTCAACCCCGACTCCGCGGGGTTCAACCCGGTCGTGGTCGTCAACACGCTGCTCAACCTGCCGCTCTTCTACGAAGTGAAGCATGCGCCGACGCCGACCAACGACGTGATCTTCACCATCGGCAAGGATTTCCTCGCGGTTGACCTGGGCGAGGCCCAAAAGCTCGTTCCCGAAGATCAGTTCGGTATCGGCGGCTCGAGCCGCCTGCTCGACCCGGGGTTCGGCATCAAGGGCGTGCGGGTCAGCGTGATGGGCTGGTTACATGACGAGGTGGGATTCCGGCTCGGCGACACGCTGCTCGCATTCCTGCGGGAGGCAGAGCCCGCGCAAGACAGCACGCGCTACAGTGTCTTGGGCGACGCGACCCTCGAGGCCGGGTTCGCGCCGACCGTCGGCTACGCCGGCCGCGTCGCCGGGGACACGGCCTGGGGGCTCTACCTGGGCGGCGCGCTCCACTACTATCTCGGCGTCGCGTACACACGCGTCAGCGGCGACGGCGGCTTCATCACCGGCGACACCATCTTCGGTGGCCCCAACCCCGTGACGCCCGACGCGCAAGGACTCACGCAGTACTCGAAGGGGGGGAACGCATTCGGGCACGGTGTGGGGGCCGACATCGGGATCGCGTGGGTCTCCGGCCCGATCGAGCTCGGCCTCGGCGTCAACGACATCGGCGCGACCCTCACCTGGCCCGATACGCGCCTGGAAAGCTGGTTCTACCGGGACTCGACCATCGCCGGCAACGGACCCTTGGTCAGCTACTCCACGCTGGTGGCGCCTCACGCCGAGACGAAGACCAAGCTGCCGGTCTCCTACATTGCCAACGTCGCCTACACGGTCGGCAACAGCACGCTCGGCGCCAACGTGCTGAACGGCGGGCGGGGGACGACCGTGCACGTCGGCGGGGAGCAGCGGATCGGGGTCTTCGTCCTGCGGGGCGGGGTGGCGCGCGACCAGCGCAAGCGGCTCGAGTTCGGATGGGGCGGGGGAGCGCGGCTCGGGCCGGTGTCGCTCGACCTCGGCTTCTGGACGCACACCAATTCGCTCTCGAACCAGCGCGCCATCACGATGGCGACGTCGCTGTCGATCTACTGAGGGAGGCGGCATGCGTGCGAAGTGGCTCTGGGTGACGGTGCTCGCGGCTCTCGGAGCGGGGTGCGGTGAGGGGCACGCCATCTTCGTCGTGGACGTGTACAGCTTCATCAAGGGGTCGGGGGCCGACACGAGCGACTACTTCATCCTGCCCGCCAGCGACAGCGCGTCCAGCACGCCGCGGCGGATCGACCTCCCGGGCGCAGGCTCCTCCATCGTGGACTCGGCGACGGTCAACGGACGCGTCAACTTCGAGAATGACAGTGGCTCGGGGTCCATCGGGCTTCAGATGTACCTGGCCGCCGATTCGGTCGGAACGTACGACGCGAGCGCGCTGGCGTTCACCGTGCCGCAGGTGGCCGTCTCCGGCGCTGCCACCGTCCCGGACACGATCCTCGGCCGACTCGATTCCGCCGTGCTCTCGCTCCTCGCCGGAGCCGAGATGTGGGTTCGCTTCCGGGCGCAGGGGACGAACTCCGGGCTGACGCTGGTGCAGGGCAGCGCGGTGTTGAAGTCGCTGGTGCTCACCGTGGCGGTCAACGACAAGCTGTTCTAGTGGGACAAGGAGGGGCGCAGCCTGCTGCGCCCCTCCTTCCTCCTTCCTCCTTCATCCTTTTCCTATCCTCCGCGGCCGCTCGGACTCGTGCGGCACGGGGCTTGCGGCCTATATGAGGCGGGAAACGCCATTCGTGCGTGTGGAGGGTGTGGCCATGATGCGCAGGCGCCACACTTCCGACCGCACGCGGCTGCGGCGCGCTCCCGGCAATCGGCTGTGCAAGTCTATTTCACCTGCGCTGTGAGGCCCTAGGACATGAAGAAGGCTGCCGGGCTCCGAATCGTTTGTGTCGCCGCGGCGCTATTCGCCTGCACCGAAGGCCGCACCATCATCACCGTGGACGTCTTGAGCTTCCTGCGGGCGTCGGGCCTCGGCGCGCTCAGCTACGACGTCCGCGGCGGCGTGGCCCAGACGGACGTGACGGCGTCGCGGCTCTTCTCACTGCCGCCGAGGTTCAGGCAGTCGAGCGTGGATTCCGTCGAGGTGACGGCCGGCGCGATTCTCAAGAACACCGCCGGCGGGGGGAGCGTCGTGTTCGACGTCTTCTTCGCCAAGCAGGAGGCCGGCCTCTTCAGCGGCACGCCGTACATCAGTGCCTCCAGCACCGTGTCCGGCGTTCAGACGGACACCCTCCTGGCGCCGACGACGGTGTCCCTGGGCGACACCGTCTTCAATGCACCCGACCTGTGGGTGGGCATTCGCGCCCGCCTCGCCACCGATCCCGGGCCCAACATGGCGGGTCAACTGGAGCTCACCGTCCTGGGGCTGCGGGTCGTCTTACAGGACCGAGGTTTCTAAGGGCGCGGTCGGCTTCGCTCCTTGCCGGCTGAAATGGCGAGGAGCACATTGCCTCGCATGACCGTGTGGCCGCGGGGGCTGCGTCCGCTCGGCCCCGTCCTCTCCCTGTTGGCAGCTTGCCGTGACGACCCCGCCGGGCTCGCTCGCGGCGGGCCGGGGTACGTCGCCGTCCGGCCCGCGTACCCGTCCGCGGTCGATCTCTCCGCCTTCGGGTTGAACGCCGACACCGTCCGCATCGTCGTTGTCCGGCCGCCGGCCGACACGCTCCGAACGCTCACCGCCTACTTCGATCCGGATTCCTCCGAGATCCGGCTGACCGCGGACGTGCGGCTGCGGGCAGCCGTCGAGACCCTCACAGTGCACCTCGAGCTGCGCGGTGGCGGCTTCGCCCTGTTCTCGGGCACGCGCCCGGTCCCGGTACGCGCCGGGCGGCCGGGACCGCCGCAGGAGATTCCGGTGACGTACACCGGGCCCGGCACGACCGTCGCCGCCGTGACCATCGTGCCGCGCGACACGGTGCTCACGTTCGGGGACTCGCTCCAGTTTCGCGTCACGGCCCGTGATTCCGCCGGCGCGCCGGTGACGTCGTTCTACGTGGCGTGGAGCACGAGCGACACGAGCCTGATGCGTGTGAACGCCGCGGGCCTCGCGCGGGCGCCAGGCGGGCGGGCGGCGTTGTCCGTCCGCGTGCGGACGCCGACCGGTGTCGGGGACTCGACTCCGCTCACGATCATCCCGGTGCCGACGACCCTGGCCCCCGCGGGCGGGAGCGGGCAAAGCGCCGTCGTGGGGAGTCCGCTGGCGCAACCGCTGCGGGTGCGGGTGACGGCGGGGGATGGGCTGGGCGTGAAAGGGATTCCGGTGCGGTTCCGGCCTCTGGGAGGCCTGGGCGCCGCCGTCGCGGATTCGCTGGTCGTGTCCGATGCGGGCGGCTACGCCCAGACGCCTGCGACCCTCGGCACCGTCGCCGGGCCCCAGAGCTTCGAGGCCAGCGCACCCGCGCTACCCGCCGTGACCTTCGGCGGCACCGCGACGCCGGACGCCGCCTCGCCCGTGACCTCGATTGTCACCGCCTCGGCGGCGAGCCTGCTGTCGGGCGGGGCGGCGACGCTCACCCTCCTCGCCAGGGACCGATTCGGGAACCCTCTCACGACGGGCGGCCTGACGGTCGTCTTCGCTGCCACCGGCGGGACCAGCACCGGGGCGGTCACCGCGACGACGGACCACGGAGATGGGACCTACACGGCCACATTCACGGGCGTGCGTGCGGGAAGCGCGACCACGATCACCGCGACGATCGGCGGGATCCCGGTGACGTCCACGCTGCCGGCGATCGCCGTGTCACCCGGCCCGCTCGCCCGGGTGCTGGTCTCTCCACCCTCTGCGACGCTTGGCGCCCTGGGCGTCACCCAAGCGTTCGGCGCCGTCGCGCAGGACGCCAGCGGCAACGTCGTCCCCGGCCAGACGTTCAGCTGGATGTCGTCCGCGCCCGGCGTGGCGACCGTGGACCCGGCCACGGGGCTCGCCACGGCGATCGGCAACGGCCCGGCGACCATCACGGCCACGGCGGCCGGCGTCGCCGGCGGCGCCTCCGTCACCGTGGCCCAGGTCGTCGCGGGCATCCTCGTGAGCCCGGCCAGCGGGACCATCGCCGCCCTGACAGACACCCTGCGATTCACCGCCGTCGCCAAAGACGCACGGGGGAACGTCATTCCAGGGCAGGGCTTCGCGTGGTCGTCGTCGGCGCCAGGCGTCGCGGACATCGACCAGACCGGGCTCGCTATCGGCCTTGCTGCCGGATCGGTGACCATCAACGCGACGGCGGGCGGCGTCTCCGCGACGGCGGCGCTGTCCGTCGCCCAGGCGGTCGCCACGGTGATCGTCACGCCGGCGTCACGGACGCTCACTGCCCTCGGCGTCACGCAGCAATTCAGCGCCGTGGCGCGGGACGCGGGCGGGAACGTCGTCCCGGGCCAGACGTTCACCTGGACGTCGTCCCCCGGCGGCGTGGCGGCCGTCAATCCCACGACCGGCCTCGCCACGGCGATCGGCAACGGCGCCGCCACGATCACGGCCACGGCGAGCGGCGTTTCCGGGACGGCGTCGCTGTCGGTCGCGCAAGTGGTGGCGTCGGTCGCGGTCGCTCCCGCGTCGGCGACGCTCGGCGCGCTCGGGCTGACGCAGCAGTTCAGCGCCGTGGCGAAGGACGCGAACGGCTACGTCGTTGCCGGCCCGACCTTCACCTGGACGTCCTTCCCTGGCGGCGTGGCGTCCGTGGATCCCGCGACCGGCCTCGCCACCGCGCTCGGGAGCGGCGCCGCGACGATCACCGCGACCACGGGCGGCGTCTCCGGCACGGCGTCGCTGTCCGTGGCGCAGGTCGTGACTGCCGTGACGGTCAGCCCCGCCGCGGCGACGCTCGCCGCCGTCGGTCTGGCGCAGCAGTTCACCGCCCTCGCGAAGGATGCGAACGGGAACACGGTTACGGGGCAGCTCTTCGCCTGGAGCTCGTCGGTGCCGGCGATCGCGAGCGTGGACCAGACCGGTCTCGCGACAGGGCTTGCGATCGGGTCGGCCACCATCACCGCGACCGCGGCCGGCGTCGCGGGCACCGCGACGCTCTCGGTGGCGCAAGCGATCGCGTCGGTCGACGTGACCCCGGCGACGGCCACGCTTACCGCGCTCGGGCTGACGCAGCGATTCAGCGCCGTGGCGAAAGACGCTGGCGGTACCGTCATCCCCGGGCAGAGCTTCGCCTGGACGTCGTCGGACGGCCTGATCGCGACCGTCGATCCGAGCGGGCTCGTGACGGCGCTGGCGAATGGGCCGGCCACTATCACGGCGACGACCGGAGGCGTCTCGGGGGCGGCGACGCTCACTGTGAGCCAGGTGGTCACGTCCGTCGTCGTGAGCCCCGCGACGGCGACGTTGAGCGCGCTCGGACTAACGCAGCAGTTCAGCGCCGTCGCGCTGGATGGAAACGGGCGCCCGGTCGCAGGGCAGGCGTTCACGTGGGCCTCGTCGGTGCCGGCGATCGCGAGCGTGGACCAGACCGGGCTCGCGACGGGGCTTGCGATCGGCTCGGTCACGATCGGCGCGACCGCGGCCGGCGTCGCGGGCACGGCGACGCTGTCGGTGGCGCAGCTGGTCACTTCGATCGACGTGAGCCCTGGGACGGCAACGCTAGACGCGCTAGGGCTGACGCGGCAGTTCACCGCGACTGCCAGGGACGCGAACGGCAACGCCATCCTCGGCCAGTCCTTCAGCTGGGCGTCGTCGGCCCCCGGGGTGGCTACGGCGGCGCCGGCTACGGGCCTCGTCACCGCGATCGGCAACGGCCCGACGACGATCACCGCCACGGCGGGCGGCGTCACCGGGTCGGCACAGCTGTTGGTGGCCCAGGTGGTCTCGTCCGTCAACGTGAGTCCCGCCACGGCGGCCTTGGGCGCGCTCGGACTGTCGCAGCAGTTCGGCGCCGTGGCTCGGGACGCGAAGGGGAACGCCGTGCCGGGCCAGGCGTTCAGCTGGACATCGTTGGCGCCGGGCGTGGCGACCGTGGACCCGGCCACGGGCCTCGCCACGGCGCTCGCCAACGGCACGGCGACGATCACAGCCACGACGGCGGGCGTGTCCGGGTCGGCGACACTCGGCGTCTTGCAGGTCGTCGTTGCCGTCGACGTGAGTCCCGCGACCGCGACCCTCAGCGCCCTGGGGCTCACGCAGCATTTCGACGCCATCGCCAGGGACGCGCGCGGCAATCCCGTCCCGGACCGCACGTTCACCTGGAAATCGTCTGCCGTGGGCGTGGCGACCGTGGACGCGAGCGGGCTCGCCACGGCGATCGGAAACGGGCCGGCCACAGTCACCGCGACGACGGCCGGTGTGTCGGGGAGTGCGAGCGTCACGGTCGCGCAGGTCGTCGTGCGGGTTGATGTGAGTCCGGCGGCGGCGTCGCTCCCCGCGCTCGGCCTGACCCAGCAGTTCAGCGCCGTCGCCCGGGATGCGAACGGCAATCCCGTCCCGGGCCAGCCGTTCACGTGGACCTCGTCGGCGCCGCTCATCGTGAGCGTCGATCAGAGCGGACTCGCGAGGGGGCTCGCGATCGGCTCCGCCACGATCACGGCAGCCACGGGCGGCGTGTCGGGCACGGCCATCCTCTCGATCCCGTAGGCGACGCCTCGCCGATCGCCTGTTGCGTCCACGCAACGGCGCCGCCGACGCCTCCCACGAGAATTCGTGGCCCCGAACTTGAGGAATGACCAGGGTGTCGTTATTACCAAGCGGGCTCCACAGGAGAGATCGCCATGACGATTCGAGTGACTGGCTGCTTGACGGCGGCGCTCGTCCTCGCCGCTCCGGCGGCGGCGCAGCGCGGCGGCACGGTCGAAGTCGGCGGGTTTGCGCGCTACGCCGATTTCGACAACAGCCTGGGGATGGGGACCACCGTCGCGGTCGGGGGGCGCGCGGCTCTGTACGTGGGACCTGCCCTCGCCGTCGAGCTCGACGTGGCGCGCGGATCCGCCGGCGCGGTGACGCACACGCCCGCGCACTTTCGGCTGGTGCACAACTCCCCGGTGGGCGCGCGCATCGAGGCGTTGGTCGGCGCCGGGTACGTGCGCAACTGGTACGGCGCTCCGTATGACGCGAGCGACGGCGGTCTGTCCGTGCTCCTGGGGCTCCGGTATCACGCCACCAACCGGCTGTGGGTGCGACTTGGCGCGGACTTGGACGCCATGTTTCACACGTCGGACGACAGCCCCTTCCCGTTCTACAACGGCAACTGGGGCCTCCAGCTCGGCGCGGGCATGCGGCTCAAAGGCTGACAAGCAGAACTCCGTACACTGATTTCTCCCAACCCCTGCCGGCACCGCCCGGACCACCCCGGCGCGGTGCGGGTTGTTGCTGCATGCGACGATCTTGCGAGTCGGGGAGGAACCCCGGCGTCCGCAGAGTGTTGTACCGACTAGTGCCCTCGCAGATTGATTCTGTAGATCTATACGTTCTGTAGATCTATACCTTAAGACCTATGGCGTTTACGCAACAGAAGGGTGGAGCTTCGTGCGCCCGGCGCCCTTCCCGAATCCCAACAAGGGGAGTCCCCGATGACCTGCACCATGCTCCAGCGCACCCGCCTGATCCCAACCGCTTCGGGCCTTGCCATCGCGCTGGCCTGCACGGGGCCGGGAACGCCGCGACTCGCGACGCCTGCTCCCGCGCCCGACGAAGAAGTCTCTGTGGGCTACGGGACCCAGCTCAAGAAGAACACCACAGCGGCCGTCTCGTCCATCACCCCGACCGAAGCCGACGCGCGCGTCGCCCGCGTGGAAGACCTGCTGGCCGCCCGCGTGCCGGGCCTGGAAGTCCTGCCTCGGCGGGATGGGACCTACTCGCTCCGGATCCGGGGGCAGCACGGTCTCCGGGGGACCTCCGCAGACGACGAGCCCTTGCTCGTGATCGACGACGTGCCGGTCTCCACCGGGTCGCTCGGCTCGGCGCTCGCCGGTCTGGCGCCGCGCGACATCGCTCGAATCGACGTCCTGAAGGATGCCGGCGGGACCGCGGTCTACGGCTCCCGGGGCGCGAACGGCGTGATCATCATCACGACGAAGCGGGGCCGGTAGTTGGCGCCGTTATATTCTCCCCGGTGACCCAGCATCATCGCCGGAAGACCGTCGTCGCCGCCGTTGGCGGCGTGAATGTAGGCGGCCGCCACCCGATCGTCGTCCAGTCGATGACCAACACCGACACCGCCGATGTGGCCGCGACGGTGGCGCAGGTGCGCGCGCTGCATCAGGCTGGGAGCGAGCTCGTCCGGGTCACCGTCAACCACGAGGCCGCCGCGCAGGCCGTCCCCGACATCGTCGCACAGGTGGGCGTCCCGGTCATCGGCGACTTCCACTACAACGGGCACCTGCTCCTCACGCAGTACCCGAAGTGCGCCGCGGCGCTCGCCAAGTACCGCATCAACCCCGGCAACGTCGGCGCGAAGCGGCGGGACGAGCACTTCCGCGCGATCATCGAGGTCGCGCTCGCGAACGGCAAGCCCGTGCGCATCGGGGTGAACTGGGGAAGCCTCGACCAGCAGCTCCTCACCGAGCTGATGGATGGGAACGCCCGCCGCCCGGAGCCGCTCGACGCGCGCGACGTCATGATCGAGGCGATGCTCGCGAGCGCGCTGCGCTCGGCGGAGCTCGCCGAAGAGTGCGGCCTGCCGCACGACCGGATCATCCTCTCGGCCAAGGTATCAGGCGTGCAGGATCTCGTGGATGTGTACCGTCGCCTGGCGAAGCTCTCCGACCACCCGCTCCACCTGGGGCTCACCGAGGCGGGGATGGGGGCGAAGGGGATCATCGCGAGCGCCGCGGGACTCGCGATCCTCTTGCAGGAAGGGATCGGCGATACGATCCGTGTCTCCCTCACCCCCCGCCCCGGCGGGGACCGCACGGAGGAGGTGCAGGTCGCGCAGCAGATCCTCCAGTCGCTCGGGCTCCGGAGCTTCACGCCACAAGTTTCGGCGTGTCCGGGCTGCGGCCGCACCACGTCGACATTCTTCCAGGAGATGGCCGAGCAGATCGAGAGCTACCTGAAGCAGCAGATGCCGGCGTGGCGGGAGCGGTTCCCGGGGGTGGAAGCGCTGCGGGTGGCGGTGATGGGGTGCGTCGTGAACGGTCCCGGCGAGTCGAAGCACGCGGACATCGGGATCTCGCTGCCCGGGACGTTCGAGGAGCCGAAGGCCCCGGTGTACGTGGACGGCCGGCTGAAGGTGACGCTCAAGGGCGACGGCATCGTGACCGACTTCCTGAAGATCCTGGAGGATTACATCGAGGCCCGCTACGGCACGGGGGCCGCGGTGCGCTGACGCACGCCGCGAGGGAGCGTCTCGCGCATCACGCTCGCGACGATCGCTCCCGATACCAGCGTCAGCCCGCTCGCCACGCCCATCGCCGCCGCCGCGTCGAAGGTATCGGCGAACAGTCCCGCCGCGAGCGCCCCGACCGCGTAGCCCCCGTCCCGCCACAGGCGGTACACCCCCACCGCCGAGGCGCGCCACGCGGGGTGGGCCACGTCCGAAACGGCCGCGAGCAGCGTTGGATAGACCAGCGCCGTTCCGAGGCCGAGCACCGCCGCGGCGGCGAGCCACGCGGCGAGGTCCGGCCCGATGACGAAGAGCAGCAACCCCGCCCCCTGGACCCACATCCCGCTCGCGATCATCCATTTGCGCCCCCAGCGGTCGCTCAGCGGGCCGGTGGCGAGCTGGGCCACTCCCCAGACGGCCGGGTAGGCCGCCGCGACGAGGCCGATCCGGTCGAGCGGCAGACCACGCGCCGCGAGCAGGATCGGCAAGAGACCCCACACCACGCCGTCGTTCAAGTTGTTGGCGAGGCCCGCCTGGCTCGCGGCAAAGAGAGATCGCTCTTTCCAGCTCGTGAGCAGCAGGACCTCTGCGAACGATCGCGCCGGCTCGGTCCCGCCCAGCCGCTCGGCCTCGACCGCGACGTGGCCCTGGGTCTCGCGGACGGCGAAGAGCGAGAGTGCGAGGCCTGCGATCGCGACCCCGATACCGGGATAGAACGGCGCGGGACGCAGGCCGTGTGCGGCGGCGAGGTAACCGGTGCCGAGGGCTGCAAGCGACACCGCGACATACCCGGCGAACTCGTTCAGGCCCATCGCGAGCCCGCGCCGCTCCGGGCCGACGAGGTCGATCTTCATGATCACCGTGGTGGACCAGCACAGGCCCTGGTTCACGCCCAGCAGCATGTTGGCGAACACCACCCATCCCCAGGTCGGCGCCCAGATCAGGAGCAGGGGCACGGGCAGGCCGGCGAGCCATCCGGCCACCAGGATGCGCTTGCGCCCGCCCCGGTCGGCGAGCCGGCCGGCGACCAGATTCGCGACCGCCTTGACCGCGCCGAAGCCCACCAGGAAGGAGAGGGTCGCGGCCTTCGACGCGAGCCCGAAGTCGGCCTGCGCCAGCAGCGGGAGCACCGTGCGCTCGAGTCCCACCATCGCGCCGACGAACGCGTTGATGAGCACGAGGAGGGTGAACTGCCGCCAGTTGGCCCGCAGGCCGAGGCGGATCACCGCACTGCGCAGCGGTTCGCTCCGGCTTCGAGTCCCGGGTCGTCCGGGGGGAGCAGGCCGGCCTCATTCAGGAGGACGATCTGTTTGTGGTTCGCCGGGGCCGGTGGGACGCGCGCCAGCATGGCCTCGACGCACGCGGGCTCTCGGTCGAGCGGCAGGTCGATCCGCTCGCGCACGCGACCCAGGGTGGCGGCGAGCGGCTGCGCGTCGAAGGCGGCCGGGCGGTCGGTATGGGCGGGGAGCACGAGCGTGTCCGGCGGGAGGCGGAAGATGCGCTGGAGCGAGCGGTACAGCGCCGCGGCGCGTCGTCGCGCTTCGTCGGGGCTCGCCTCGAGGTCGGGACGGCCCACGGCGCCGAGCAACAGCGTGTCGCCCGTGAACAGCGCGCGATCGTCGAGCAGATAGCAAGCGCTTTCGAGCGTGTGGCCGGGCGTCGCGAGGGCGCGCAGCCGCGCCTCGCCGACTGCCACCTCGCTCCCCTCGTCGAGGGCCGTGAACGGAAACGCGACCCGGTCCTGCCGCGGGAGGTAGAGCGTCGCGCCCGTCAGCTCGGCGAGCGCCCGGCCGCGCCACAGATGATCCGCGTGCACGTGCGTCTCCAGGACCGCGGTGATCGTCCAGCCCCGGGCGCTCGCCAGCTCGCCGTAGACCCGCGGCTCGACCGACGCGTCGATGACCGCGGCTTCCCGGCCGCGGGCCACGAGATACGACAGACACCCCTTGCCGGTGCGCCGGACCTGCACGACCTGCGTCCCCGTCCCGGGGACGGGGACGACGGCCGCGTTCCACGCGAGACTCCAGGCCTCCATCCCGCCGGTGAGCGAGCGGGCCGGAATGCCGCGCCGCCGCAGCCGGTCGGCGGCGAGGAGGCTGGTCCGGCCTCTCCCGCACACGGTCACGATCGGGCCGCCGGCGGGCAGCGCGAGCTGGTCCAGCGGCCGGCCGTCCCCCGCCCACAGGGCGTCGTGCACGTCCACGTGCAGGCTCCCGGGGATCGCCCACTCGGAGCGGTCCGCCGCGGTGCGCACGTCGAGCACGACGACGGGCTCCCCGCGCTCGAGCGCGCCGCGCAGCTCGTCCACCGTGATGGAGAGCGCGCTCATGGCTTCTGCGCCGTGAACAGCACGGCCTTCACCCCGTACTGTTCGGCGGCGTCCTGCGTCGAGGCTTTGCGAAACCGGAAGCCGGGGACGATGGTCGAGCGCACTCGCGTGAAGCCCGCGTCCTCGAACAGCCCGAACATCTCTCCCTCCGGGAGAGCGCCGCCGATTCAGCTGGCCCAGAGCTTGGGGTCGTTCACGATGGACTGCGAGAGCGGCCTGGCGCTGACGATGTCGGCGACCGAGAGCCGCCCGCCGGGTTTCAGCACCCGGAAAAGCTCCCCGACCACGCGACGTTTGCGGAACGACAAATTGATGACGCCGTTGGAGAGCACGACGTCGACGCTCGCATCCGGGAGGGGGATATCTTCCATCGTGCCTTGGCGGCACTCGGTGCGCGTGCCGCTCTGTGCGGCATGGGCTTCGGCCTTGGCGCACATGTCGGGATTGAGGTCCACGCCCATCACCCGACCCGAGGGTCCCACCTGCCAGCCCGCGACGATGCTGTCGAGCCCCGCCCCGCTGCCCAGGTCGAGCACCGTCTCCCCCGGCTGGAGCCGGCTGCGCAGGTGCGGGTTCCCCACTCCCGCGAACGACGCGACGGCACCGGGCGGCGCGCGCTCGAGCCACTCGCGCCGGTAATCGAACATGTCGGCCGCCGTCCGGCCGTGATAGAAGTGGAACTCGCCCTCGGGGTGCTCGGCCACCTCCTGGTACATCCGCAGCACCTCGCCCTTGATCACACCCTCGAGCGGGGCCTGCGCCTCGGCGTGCCCCGGCGCGACGTCGGTCATGGCGCCCGCCCTATGGTTTGGGCTTCCGCGGGTCGTCCGCCGGATTCGCGTACGTGATGCTCCACGGGCCGACGCTGTGAAGCTGGAAAACAACGCCGCCGGCACCCGTCCAGGCGTGGTGCACCATCTTCGCAGGCATCACGGCGAAGCTGCCGGGGGCGAGCACGGTGCCGCCCTGGTAACTGGCCTGCTCGCCCATGCCGACGTGCAGCGTCCCCGAGAGCACGGTCACATGCTCGACTACCGAATGCCAGTGCGGAGGCACGCGGTAGTTCGGCGGGAACTTCAGTCGGAACGTGAGGGGCACCGCCTCGGCCGGGTCGCCCTCGAGTAAGACGAACTCGGCGCCAGGGGGCAGAGACGGGGGTGCGGGGACCCAGGCGAGGCTGGGCGCGTGAGCCACGATCACCTGAGGCGACGCTGCGGATGCCTGCGCCAAGAGCGCCGTGGGGGCGAAGGCGCAGGCGGACAGGACTAGCGTCAGGCGGGTAAACCGGAGCAACATGGTGCCCTCCTCGTGACTGTGGAATTCCTGCTCCCTCACGGGTCCGCCGGCGGGCCGGGTGCCGCACGCCCGTGCTGCACGATGGCTTGAATTGCGACATCGGACAAATACGATATGTTAATGGTACACATAGTACTTACCTTATGCCAAAGACCGGCCTGACGCTCCACCGGCTCGAGCTGTTTCTCGCGGTGCTGGACGCGGGCGGCGTGGCGCGCGCCGCCGCGGCGCGCCACATCAGCCAGCCGGCAGTGTCCGAGCATCTGCGCGGCCTCGCGGCGCACTTCGACGTCGCTCTGCTCGAGCGTCACGGGCGCGGCGTGCGGCCGACCGCCGCTGCGCGCGCCCTCGAGCCGTTCGCGCGCCAGGTCATCGGGCTCGTCCGCGGCGCCGAGCGCTCCGCCGAAGAGCTGCGCGGCATCCGGGCGGGCGCGCTCACCGTCGGGGCCAGCACCACGCCGGGGACGTATCTCTTGCCCTCGGCACTGGGCGCGTTTCACGCGGCCTACCCCGCCTTGACGCTGAGCCTGCGAATCGGCGACACCCGTGAGATCGAGCGCCGGGTGGCGATGGGCGAAATCGAGCTGGGGGTGATCGGCGAAGCGCCGCTCGTGCCCGGGCTGGCCGCCGAGCTGTGGGTGCAGGACGAGCTGGTGCTGATTGTTCCCAAGAACCACCGGCTCGCCCGCCGGCGCTCGGTGCGGCCCGGAGCCGTGGCGGGGGAGCCCTACATCACTCGGGAGGAAGGGTCGAGCACCCGCGCCGTGGGCGAGCGCTACCTGGCCGAGCGAGGAGTCGTGGCGCAGCCCGCCATGGTGCTGGGGAGCACAGAAGCGATCCGTGAGGCGGTGGCCGCCGGCCTGGGCGTCGCGGTCGTGTCCCGCCACGCCGTGCGCGCGCGCGACCCCCGCTTGGTCGCCGTGCGGCTCGCGGGAGGGCCTTGGACGCGCGATCTGCTGATCATCTGTCGGGAGCGCGCGCCGCTGAGCCCGGCCGCGGCGAGGTTCCGCGAGTTGTTGCGGACGGGGCGCTGAGCAACACGACTTCCGTCGCCGTTTCCCATCCTGGAAGGATGGGCTCGGCCCCGCACAAGCTGAGGTGTGGTGTCCTTCAGCACAGCTCAGGTCGCCTGCCCCCGCAGCGCGCTCGACCAGGCGCGGCTGGCGACGACGGTCGTTCCGCTCTTGAGCCGCGCCCGCACGCGCTTGTCGTCGTGTCGCTCGAACGCCTCAACGGCTTCGAGATTGGGGATGCGCGAGCGATGAATCCGCACGAAGGACTCCGGGCTGAGGTGCTGTGCCAGGTAGTCCAGGGAAAATTTTCGGTGGCCCTTGCGGCTTTGGCGGCTTTCGGTATACGTTCGGGTCCCCATATCGTCGTCAGCAGGGTATGGGGGTCAGCAGGCGCTGGTCGAGTTCGCAGACCCTGATTCGACGCAATGGGGGGCGGGCCACACAGGCGCGACGCTGGGTTGGGTAGTGACAAGCGGGGCGGCCGGCCTGCCGGTCCATGCCCCCGATGCCCCCTGTTACTGTTCTGTAACGTGCGGAACGACACGTCCTCAGGACGCGTAGGTCACACGAGCCCGGCTGCTTTCCCAGTTCAACACGAGACGCGCCCATGATTCTCTCCGATATCTCCATCCGCCGCCCCGTGCTCGCCAGCATGATGAGCGCGGCCCTCGTGCTGTTCGGCGTCATCGGGTACACCCGGCTGTCGGTGCGCGAGCTCCCCGACATCGACCCGCCGATCATCTCGGTCTCGACCACGCTTCCCGGCGCCAACGCGCAGGTTGTGGAAACCGCGGTGACCGACGTGCTCGAAGAGGAGCTTTCCACGATCCAGGGACTGCGCACCCTGTCGAGCTCCTCTTCCGAGGAGAACAGCCAGATCACGCTGGAGTTCAACCTCGACCGGCCCGTGGACATCGCCTCACAGGACGTGCGCGACAAGGTGTCGCGGGTGCGGGGGCGGCTTCCAGAAGACGTGCTCGAGCCGGTGATCGCGAAGCAACAGGCCGACGCGCAGCCGTTTTTCTGGTTGGCCCTGAGTAGCCCGAACTACGACCTGATGCAGCTCTCCGACGTCGCCGACCGCCTGGTCAAGGCGCGGCTGCAGAGTCTAGCGGGTGTCGGCAGCGCGGGAGTCTACGGCGAGCGGCGCTTCGCGATGCGAGTGTGGGTGCAGCCCGACCAGCTGTCGGCACGGGGCCTCACCGTGCAGGACGTGGAGAGCGCGATCGACGCGCGCAACGTCGAGATTCCCGCCGGTCGAATCGAATCGACGCGGCGGGAGTTCTCGGTCCGGTCGTTGGGCGAGCTGAAGACGCCGCGGGAATTCGGGGAGATGGTCGTCACGAGTCAGGGCGGGCAGGTCGTCAAGCTCAAGGATGTGGCGAACGTCGAGCTCGGGCCCGAGGACAATCGCTCGATCTTCCGCTACAATGGGAATCCCGCGGTCGCCATCGGCGTTGTCCGGCAGTCCAAGGCGAACCTCATCGAGGTGGCGCAGCGCATTCGCGAGGCCATCCCCGGGATCCAGCAGACGCTGCCCCCGGGCGTGAAGCTGGAAATCGCGTTCGATGGGTCTGTGTTCGTCACGCACTCGATCAACGACGCTCGACTGACGCTCCTGATCGCGGCGATCCTCGTCGTGCTGATCATTTTCGTGTTCCTGCGGAACCTGCGGGCGACGGTGATCCCCGGGCTTGCGATCCCGGCGTCGATCGTGACGACGTTCGCCGTCATGTATTTCCTCGGCTATTCGATCAATAACTTCACGCTGCTCGCGCTCACGATCGCCATCGGCATCGTGGTCGATGACGCCATTATCGTGCTCGAGAACGCCTACCGGCACCAGGAGGAGTTGAACGAGGCGCCGGAGCAGGCCGCGGTCAACGGCACCAAAGAGATCGGCTTCGCGGTGATCGCGACGACGATCGCGCTGGTGGCCGTGTTCACGCCGCTCGGGTTCCTCCGCGGCTCGACGGGACGCCTGTTGAGCGAGTTCGGGATCGCGGTCGCCGGTGCCGTGGTGATTTCGGGATTCGTTGCCCTGACGTTGACGCCGATGCTGTGCGCCAAAGTGCTGCGGGTGCCGCACGAGCATGGGGCGATTTTCAAGCTATTGGAGCGAGGCTTCAATGCCGTCGCCGATCGCTACGCCAAGCTGCTGCAGACCGCGCTGCGGCATCGGGGCCTCGTGGTGGCCGGGACGGTCGTGACGGTGGCCCTGGCATTCGTGTTGTACAAGAACCTGAAGCAGGAGCTCATTCCGGATGACGACCGGGGGTTCTTCCTCGTGGTAGCATCCGCGCCCGAGGGCTCATCGCTCGAATACACGAACGGCTACGTGCGCCAGGTCGAGCAGATCATCGCCAGGACCCCGGATGTCCAAGGGTACTTCACGATCATCGGCGGATTCGCCGGGGGCGTCAACCGGGCGTTTGTCGGCGTCATCCTCAAAGATTGGAGCGAACGCCAACATAGCGTCCAGCAACTCGTTGGCCTGCTGTTCCCCCAGCTCTTCGGGATCGCCGGTCTCCGGGCGTTCCCGTACAGCCCCGGAGCGCTCGGGTTCAGCCAGCCGGTGCAGTTCGTGGTGCAGCATCCGGATTTCGCGCGGCTCGCGCAGGCCATGGACACGCTCGTGCCGCGGGCGCGCGCCATCAAGGGTCTCACGAACGTGGACACCGACTTGCGTGTCAACAAGCCGGAGTTGCGCGTCACCTTCGACCGGGACCGCGCGGAGGACCTCGGGGTCCCGGTGCGCGACGTCGCGGCCGCCCTGCAGACGTTCCTCGGCGGCCGCCGGGTCAGCACGTTCACCCGTAACGACAAGCTGTACTACGTGATGGTACAGCTCGATCCCACTCACCGGGCCACGCCGAGCGACATGTCGGGGATCTACTTGCGCGGACGCGGCGCGCAGCTGGTGCAACTGGGCGCCCTGGCGAAAGTCGTGGAGGGAGTCGGCCCGAGGCAGATCAACCACTTCAACCGCGTGCCGTCGTTTACGCTGTCGGCTTCGCTGATCCCTCCGTTCGCCCAGGGTGAGGCGCTCGATTCACTCGATCGCTTGGCGCGGCAGGTGCTGCCGCCGGGAAGCACGACGGCACTGGCGGGTGACTCACGCGAGTTCAAGGAGAGCGGTGGCGCGCTCTATTTCGCCTTCGGCGTGGCGCTGCTGGTGGTGTTCATGGTGCTCGCGTCGCAGTTCGAGTCGCTGGTGCACCCGTTCACCGTGTTGCTGGCGGTGCCGCTCGCGGTGACCGGCGCGCTCGCGACGCTGCTCCTGGCTGCCCTCCTGCATCGCCCGGGCGGGACGATCAACCTGTACAGCGAGATCGGCATGGTGCTGCTGATCGGTCTCGTGACCAAAAACTCGATCCTGCTCGTGGAGTACGCCAACCAGCTCAAGGCAAAGGGACTCGACACCGTCGCCGCGGTGCTCGAGTCGGGTCGCATCCGGCTGCGGCCGATCCTCATGACGTCGGTGTCGACGATCATGGGCGCGATCCCGGTGATGATTGGACTCGGCGCGGGCTCCACTTCGCGCCGGCCACTCGGCTACGCCATCGTGGGCGGGATTCTCTTCTCCACGGTCCTCACGCTGTTTGTCGTACCGGTGGCTTACGTGCTGTTGGACCGTCTGACGGCGCGAGAGGCTGGCGGTCTGCGCGCGGCGTGGCCCGTGGAGGCGGACTGATGCTGGCCCTGGTCGCGGCGCTGCAGCTCCAGCTCCAGGTGGTGGCCCCCGCCACCCCTTCCGGGGTGGACGACTCGCTGCCAACCGTGACCCTCGCCGAAGCCGTGCGACGGGCTACGGGGCTCGATCCGAACTATGTGGCAGCCCTCGGCCAGGCGGACAACGCGGTCTGGGCGCGGCGCAGCGCGTTCGCGGTATTTCTCGTGCCGGCCGTCACCGTGCAGACGGACGCGACACAGAACACGCCGGCGTTCTTCAACTTCGGCACGCTCAAGCCCGAGCGGTACTCCGTGCAGGCGCAGGTGAGCGCGCGGTACGATCTGTTCACAGGCGGGCAAAAGGTCGCCGAGCTCAGCCGATCCGCAGCGGCGCTGGACGGCGCGCATGCGGGCGAGCTGCGCGCTCGGTTCGCGGCGGCGCTGGCCACCGAGGCGGCCTATTACGCCGTGCTGTCGGGGGGCGAGCTGCTGCGCGTGGCGCGGGAACGCGTGCAGCGGGCCGAGCAGCAGCTCGCCGTGGCACGGGCGCGCGTGGCCGCGGGCGCGGCGGTACAGACCGATTCTCTGCAACTGCAGCTGGAGTTCGCGCGGGCACGCGTGGGGCTGCTGCTCCGGGAGACCGATCTCCGGGTCGCGCGCCTCACGCTGGGGAGCCGCGTGGGGGCGAGCGGGCCGGTTGACGCGGCGCCTTTGGACAGCGTGCTCCCGAGCACACTTCCTCTGCCGCTCGATGCCGCTGTCGAAGAGGCGGCCCTGCAGGGCCCGCAGTATCGGCAGACGCGCGCGAACGAGCGTGCCGCCGCGGCCAGCTTCCGGGCGCGCCTCGGTGCCTACCTGCCGCACGCCAGTCTCACGGGCACGGGGATAGCGTTCGACAACCACTTCTACCCGGAACGCGCCAAGTTCTCGCAGCTCACGTTGACGGTGGCGTTCCCGGTGTGGGACAACTTCCAGCGGGAGAACGCCGTCAGCCAGGCGCGCGTGAACCACGACGTGTTCCGGGCAATCCGCGACGAGATGGAACGCTCGGTCCGGCGGGACGTCACCGCGGCCTACGACCTGTTTACCACGGCGCGCGCCAGCACCGACATCGCCACTCAGGCCGTAGCGGTGGCGCGCGAGAACTTCCGCGTGCAGCAGAGCCGCTACCGCGCCGGCGCGACCAACATTCTCGACTTGCTCAAGGCGCAGTCCGACTTGGACGACGCGGAATCCGGCCTGGTACAGGCGCGCTATGCGACGCGCCTCGCCCTCGCGGCGTTGGAAGCCATTTTGGGCCGGCGTCTCTATCCTGAACAGGAACCAAAGTGAAGATGAACGCGAGGATCATGCTGCTGCTTGGTGCCGCCGTCGCACTCGGCGGCTGCGAAAAGACCCGGGCTGGTGGGCCCGGGGCAGGCGCAGGTGGAGGCGGCCCTATGGGCCTCCCGGTCGAGGTCGTGGTCGCGCGCGCCGACACGGTCCGCGACGAGATCGCCGCTACCGGCCAGATCGAAGCGGTGCAATCGATCGACCTCCGCCCCGAAGTGGATGGGCGGATCGTCGAAATCCTGGTCCGCGAAGGACAGGAGGTCGCCGAGGGAACCCCGTTGTTCAAGGTGGACGACGCCCAGCTCCGGGCCCAAGTGGCTCAGCTCGAGGCGCAGCGCGACCTCGCCCAACAGGCCCTGGCGCGCGCCAAGGACCTGATGCAGCAGAACGCCTCGTCCGCCGCGGACCTGGAGCAGGCGGAAGCGACGGCACGGAGCGCGCAGGCGCAGTACGATCTGCAGCGGATCCGGCTGGAGCGGACGACCGTGCGGGCGCCGTTCGCCGGCGTGGTGGGGCAGCGGTACATCAGCCTCGGGGACTACGTCACCTCGAGCACCAAGCTCGCCTCGCTCCACACCGTGAACCCGCAGCGCGCCTCCTTCCAGGTGCCCGAGCGGTTCGCCCGCCAGCTGCGCCCCGGGCAGCGGGTGGCGTTCCGCGTCGCCGCCATCGCCGGTCGGGACTTTACCGGCACGGTGGACTTCGTGGACCCGGTCGTGCAGCTCCCGGGCCGCACCATCCTGGTGAAGGCCCGCGTGCCCAATCCCGAGCGGCTGTTGCAGCCGGGGATGTTCATCGAGGCCCGGCTGGTGACGGCCGTGCGCCCCAAGGCCGTGGTTATCCCCGAAGATGCCGTGGTACCGACCGAGGGCGCGAACTTCGTCTGGGTCGTGAACGAGGGGAAGGCGGACCGGCGCCGGGTCGACTTGGGTGTGCGAACGCCGGGCTTCGTCGAGATCGCGAGCGGTGTGGACGTGGGCGTGCAGGTCGTCGTCGGGGGGCTGGAGGTGCTGGCGCCCGGCATACCGGTGATGCCGAAGGTGGTCGAGCGCTGACCTCACCCCCTGACCCCCTCTCCACTTCGTGGAGAGGGGGAACGGGGGTGTTGGCTCACGCCTTCAGGCAGGCCGGCGTGCCCTCTTTGCTCGCGGGAAGGAGGGGGGTCGATCCGACGAATACCGTGCAGATCAGGGTCGTGTTGCGGCGCCTGATCGACGCGCGCCACCCGTCGGGCGTCAGGGTGATGCGGGGCATCTCGTTGTCAGCCGAGACGGTGTAGGACTTCGCCAGGTTGGTCGAGTACCGCTGGTTTTCAAGCAGGTAATACTCTTCGGCGGTCCTCAGATGCCGGAGATCCCACTTCATCGCGGCGACCTGGGCCCGTTCCCTGATTCGGGTGAGCCTCGGAGCCACGATGGCGGTCACCAGGCCGATGATCGCGATCACGATCGTCAGCTCGATGAGGGTGGAGTCCTTGCGTTTCGTCACAGTCAGTGTTTTCTGCACGAGTCGACGAGTGCAGAGGCAGGAAGCATGCCTGCCGAAAGCTGAACTGCAGGCCCCCGTCGGCGCTGAGTTGGTGGTCCAGCTGCCCGGTCTGTAGCCGGTGAGCAACACTTCCGTTGCCCACGCGGTCGAGTCGGCTGGACATCGTATGCAATAGCTGCCAGCTTGAGACCCTCGAGGCCACGTCCACCGCGAGGCCTCGGCATCGAGGTACGGTGGCGGAACTGCAAGGAGGGAAACCATGCGCGCCAGAATCGCCGCATTGGTCGCCGCGCTCCCCCTGGTCGCGGCCACGAACGCGAGCGTGCCGCTGGACGAGTCGGTGTTCGTCCGAAGCCCGCTCCGGGCGGGCGACCGGGAAAAGCTGCTCTACGTCTGGACGCGCGACGGCGACCAGAAGGAGAGCGACTTCCTCGCCGTGGTCGACGTCGACC
>WNGB01002028.1_pt1 | contig 34785 bp, 22 predicted proteins | sample 5400681 | NCBI WGS metagenome assembly WNGB01 (sample SAMN13153367, study PRJNA577476) | soil metagenome | isolation source: 115 cm soil or saprolite under grassland replicate 2 | place: USA:California | collected 2016-06-15
CGGCTTCCTGCACGACCTGGGTGTTGTCCTGCATTTTCAAGATGATCCGCGTCTCGAAGCGCTCGGCATTCTCAACCCACAGTGGGTGACCAACGGCGTGTACAAAATTCTCAACTCGCATGAGCTTTTTCAAAATCAGGGCAAACTCACCCTGCCCATGCTGAACAACATCCTCAACCTGCCCGAATATCCCAGCAATAAACGCCTCTTCATCGTGGACATGATGAAGAGGTTCGAGTTGTGTTACGACATTGAACCCGACAAATCCTTCCTAATCCCCGATCTGCTTCCCAAAGATGAAATATATACTGGGGAGTGGAAAGATGCACTTGCTTTTCAAATTCACTACAATGTTCTTCCATCATCAATTATTTCGCGCTTCATTGTGCGCATGAATGCTTTTATTCATAAACATACAATCTGGCGTTCAGGTGTGGTGCTCAAAAGCGAAAGCAATACCGCGCTGGTCAAAGCTGATACAGAAGACCGCAAAATTTACATCTGGGTTAGCGGCGAAGAATCTACACGCCGTGACTTCCTATACATGATACGGAAGGAATTCGAAGCGATACATAACACAATCGTGAAAATCGAGGCGACAGAAAAAGTCCCGCTTCCGGACGCCCCCGAAGCTGCTCCCGTTGATTATGAGTTTTTAGTTCGCCTTGAGCAGGAAGGTCGTGAGTCTCTGCCTGTGCAGGCGAATAACCAAATTATTGATGTGATTGTCAAGGAAGTGCTCAGCCGTATTGATACTGAGGGAAGGCAGACAGAAATTCACATCCACGGAAATGTCGAAGGAAGCAATCTGCTCGTCGGCAATGAGACTAAGGCAAAAAATACCATCTCAGCAAAACGCAGAAAGAAATTATTATCAGATACGATTACCTTCTTAATGTATCATGCTGAGACTCTTCGCTCACTAACATTCGCTCATAGTGACACATTTTTAATGACGGGCAACTCTGTATTCTTTCTCAACTCCCTCAGATGCGCCTGCGATCCTGGTATATGCTTTAAACTATCACGTGCCGAAAACTTCGTGTCAAACAAAAACTCCCAGATTTCTGCAAAGACAACCTTGATGCCAATCCACATCGAAGCGCTCATGATCTGGCGGTAGCGTTGATCTTTCACAGTAAATAATCTCATCAATGCTTTGGGACGCAAATGATAGATGCACTCAGTCAATTTGACAGCTAAAAAGAGAGCAAGTGGACTTAAATAAGGCGTCGCGATCACCTGGTTTCGGTAAGTCCATTTGGAAAGTTCCATTTGGATAATTTCTTCGGGACGAGTTGCCTTTCCGTCAGCAGTCCAAAAGTGGGGCGTGAGATATTCAGCATTCAAAATATCGGCGTCCAGTTCCAAGAGCCGTTGGAATTTCCGAAAAATAGTCTTCAAACTCTCCTGTTCCAAACCATAAATAATATTGACCAAGCTTACAATGTTGTTCTCACGCAAGACGCGCATGGCTTCTTTTGACACTGCGAAAGGATTATTTTTGCGAATGTTCTGTATCACACTATCTTCGAGCGCTTCAACACCGGTCACTACGTAATCAATTCCAGCTGCTTTATAGCGTGGCATCAAATCCGCATCACGCACAATATCGGCGGCGGTCATATTGAGGTTCATTGAAAGATTGAGCTTAGCATCAATGATCATCTGGAGTAAAGTCTTCACCATCTCTCTGTCGGCTGAAAAATTTTCATCCGCAAACCAGATAAATTGCACGCCATACTTTTCTACAAGCAATTTCAATTGTGAATCAATATTTTCAGGACTGCGATGTCTCCACTTCTTCCAGAAGAGCCATTGCCCACAGTAGGTACAAGTTAGTGGACAACCACGGCTAAACTGCAATCCTGCAGCAGACGCAAAACCAAACTTCCCTCGTCGCCAGGTAATTCCCGCGACGTCTTCCAGATTCTGTCCATGTTCCCAAGCTTGGATCAAGTCAACTGTAGTTTGCTCCCCCTCCCCACGGACAATTACATCTATCTCGAGATGCTCTTCAAGCGTAACCTGGTCGGCATAAGAAGGATAGACTCCTCCATAAACAATACGGATCTTCGGCAAGGCTTTCCGGATCGCTTGAATGGTGCGGACTGATATCGTATGAGCCGCAGTGGATCCAGTATGACCTACTAAGACATTATCCGCGTTGAAATTCTTAATCTCTTGGATCAATCTCGAAAAAGACCATCCCTCAAGATCATTATCGATCAGTTTGACAGAATGACCCGCATCAACCAGCGGGCCGCCAATACAAACAGGACCCAATGGAATTTGATATCCCAAACCAAAACGATTGCTAATAAATCTTCGGGATGGTGTAATTAGAACAATCTTAGCCATATGCCTACCTCTAGAATTCTGACATCTGAAAACTTCTAAATAATAAGGCGAATCGTAACATAGATAGAGACATGAAGTCAGCTCTGAATTTGGCTCTTGATACTTAGCCTTATCGGCTAAAATATCCGTATGCGCTCTGAAGTGAAATATCTTGGCTACGGATTAACCATCGGCATATTTATTGGCGCCTTGATCATTACCGGTTTGGTTTTTGCAACAGCAGACTCAAATGCTGCCCCTCTGGAGCCACTTCATGCAGTTTTGATGACTGCTACACCGACAAATCCTACGGATATCCCATTACCGACCATTACGATGGCGCCCTCCGCGACTCCAACAGCAACTAATACAGTTATCCCCTCGCCTACTGCAACCCTCACCGTCATCGAGCAGATGATCGCAGAGGGAAAGCTGGTTGTTTCTGGCCCGTTGACTCGAGATCAACAAATACAATTATATGAAGCTTCCATCAAATTTATCGCACCCACATTCCAAGACAGTAAGAAATTAGGAGAGACAATAAATGGGACTGGCTATGGTTCACCGGCTCTGATCTGTGGTCCACTTTCGCTCGCAATCCTTCAAAGCGCGGGTTTGATCGAATACAAAGATGTCGTACCGTATGATTTTTGGCTTTTAAATCCCTACCTGGGTAAGGACCGGGCATTGATCAACCGTATATTTCCAAACGAAAAATATGAGGACACTCTTTTCAAGACTCCAATCAACAAATTTGATTGGACGATCGAGCCACTTCTGCCTGGCGATTTTCTTTTCATAAAACATGGTACCGGTGGTAACTTCGACCATATACTTGTAGTCAACCGGGTGGACAGTCAAATGCGCGCCTATGCCGTGACCAATTTCGGCACAATGGAAGGCTATATTATCAACGAAGTGATGCTATATGATCCCAATGACCCAACTGTGGGTATGTTCCATACATGGACAGAAAAACAAAACGCTGCATTGGGTTCTACAGGCTTTGGTGGGTTTGAACTTTGGAGACTCAAGTTGCCATAACCTGTAATTGCGAGCGAAGGTTGAGATTTCGGCGAGGCAATGACAGGTGCGAAAAACCTGCTAGAATCATAGCCATGACATCTGAAATCAAAGCCATTATCTTCGACTATGGTGGCGTATTACTTGACTGGGATCCGCGTAATTTATACCGTCGTTACTTTCCCAATAACCCTGAAGCGATGGAGCAGTTCCTAAATGAGATCAAATTTATGGAATGGAACATGCACCAGGACAAAGGACGTCCATTTAAAGAAGGTGTAGCAGTCCTATCAGGTCAATTTCCACAGTATAGTCACCTCATTCATGCCTATCATGAAAACTGGGAAGAATCGATTTTAGGAGAGATTCCTGGAACGGTAGAAATATTGAAAAGACTCAAACAAAAGGGATATTTACTTTACGGTTTGAGTAACTGGTCTGGCGAAACATTTCCCATTGCACGAAGGAAATATCCTTTCTTTGATCTCTTCGATGATATCGTTCTCTCTGGTGAGGTGAAGCTTGTCAAGCCTGAGCTTGCTATATTCAACTTGTTACTAACCAGAATAGGTAGAACTGCAAATGAGTGTCTGCTGATTGACGACTCGGACATAAATATATCTGTCGCGCGCGAGCTTGGGTTTATAACGATTCATTTTAAATCTGCGGTCCAACTGAAATCTGATTTATCTCGAATTGGAATTCTGGATTAAAAGGCCTTGGTTCAAATCAAGAAGGGATTTACTTCAAAACATGATCTCAGAGCTTCTTCCCCATATTGAGTCCGAATTAAAAAAACAGATCGCACGGCTCGATCAGCCGCGTACCCATCACTTTCATGAGATGCTTACCTATCATATGGGTTGGACAGGTGAAGGCGCGGGACCAGAGGCGACTGGAAAAAGAATTCGCCCTCTTTTAGTTTTACTTACAAGCGCGGCGTGCGGGAGTGAGTGGCTACGCGCAAAACCGGCCGCAGCCGCGGTTGAACTGGTGCACAATTTCTCTCTGGTGCATGACGATATCCAAGATAATTCACCGAAACGACGTGGCAGGGCTACAGTTTGGGCAAAATGGGGCGCGCCGATGGCGATCAATGTTGGCGATGCTCTATTTGTCATTTCTAATCAGGCAATCATTGATCTTGCCAAAGACTATCCTGCGCAAATCGTTTTGAAAGCTGCGGGTATTTTGCATGACACATGCCTTGATCTGACACGCGGTCAATTTTTGGATATGTCGTACGAGGAGCGCACCGATCTAACCGTAGAGGATTACTGGCCAATGATTGCTGGTAAGACCTCCGCCCTCATCTCAGCATGTACACATATCGGCGCTTTGCTAGGGAATGCAAACGAGGAGACACAAATAGCGTATCGCCTCTTTGGACACCATCTTGGGCTCGCATTTCAAGTACAAGACGACATCCTCGGCATTTGGGGCAACGAAGCGCTGACAGGAAAGTCCGCAGCAAGCGACTTGGTGGAAGGCAAAAACTCCTTGCCTGTCTTATTTGCGCTAGGCAAAGGAGGCAAATTTGCAAAACGCTGGAAACAAGGTCCAATTACACATGACGAAGTCCCTATGGTCGCTCAGATGCTAGAAATCGAAGGAAGTAAAGAATATGCTGAAAAAATGGCACAATCCGAAACTGAGCAGGCATTGCGGAATATGGAAAAAGCCAATCCATGTGGAAAAGCAGGGGATACGTTGCTTGAACTGACGAACAAACTGCTTAAACGGGAGCAGTAAAGAGGTCCGGAAAGAGGCGGTTTTTATCAGGCTTGACATGCCTTTATCCGATAGCTATAATCCTGCGTTGCTAAGGCCCGCACGTTTCATTGTGTATTACAAAGAGACGTGCGGGTAAGCGGGTGTAGTTCAGTGGTAGAACGCTTGCTTCCCAAGCAAGATATCGTGGGTTCGAGTCCCATCACCCGCTCAACCTGTCCCCCACGCTGCATCCAAACTTCTCGGAACGCCCGAGGTTAATCGTCGAGGCCTTGCCTCGACTTTTTTGTTAATTTATTTGTAAGGTAGCTGTTATGCTGATGATTCCAACCCACAAGTAAAATCAAATCGGAGATTACCTCAATGATGCCAGATAAAGGAACAATACTGTACGTCGAAGATAACGCTGATAACCGAAACCTGATCCGCAGGGTTTTAACAGCGGAAGGGTTTTCCATGGTTGAGGCAGCCAACGCGCTTCAAGCATTGGATCGCCTTAAGGAAGTGAAAACCGACCTGATCTTGATGGACATCAATATGCCCGATATGGACGGATACACTCTTACTGCCAAGATCAAGAGCATGCCAAATTTCATGAATATTCCCATTATTGCTGTCACGGCCAACGTGATGCGCGGTGACCGCGAGAAATCACTGGAAGCTGGATGCGACGGCTACATTCAAAAACCAATTGACATCGATTCGCTTGCCCAACAAATAGAGCGATTTATCAGAAGGAGAACCAATGTCTGACTTTACCCCTGCCGTTTCCGACACGCAGCCCATCCGAAAGCCGACCATACCCAAAGACGCGACAGTGCTGGTTGTCGAGGACAATGTCTCCAATTTCGTCTTAATAGCCCGAATGTTGGGTTACCTTGGTATTCACTGTGAATGGAAAACATCCGGATATGAAGTAGTTGAATATGCAGATACATTGCCTCGCCTTGACCTTATTCTTATGGATATCCGGCTCCCTTACGAAGATGGTTACGGCGCTTTGAAAAAGATCCGCGCATCCGAGCGTTTTAAGGCCGTTCCTATTGTGGCTGTGACAGCTGAAGCCAGCCTCGAGCAAATGAACAAAGCCCGCGATTCTGGATTCGACGGTTTTTTAGGTAAACCGCTAGACCCAGATCGTTTCCCAGATCAAATCCGCCGAATCTTAAGTGGAGAACCCGTTTGGGAATTCAATTAACACTGAAAGAATAGATGGCAAAGCCTCAGACGACATCCGTACCTGAAACTGGTGAGAAAAGATTCAGGGGCAGTCTGGCAGTTAATCTCGTGCGGACGCTCCTGATCTTTACATTCATCCCATTAGCCCTGATGGCGGGAGCTGCATATTTACGCACCCGTGCTTTATTACGTGAACAGGTCATCGATCAAACACAGAGTCTGCTCAACATCCAGCTTGCCAATGTAGACCGGATGTTAAAAACCAAGCATATCCGCCTGGATCGACTGGTACATCAAGGGGATTATAAAAATATTCTTGAATTGGCTTTGCATGCCGATCCAAAGAGCAGTGAATACATTGATATTCGATCCAAAATCTTAGATGGTTTTCAAGCATTAAACACAGAGGACACTAGTGTAACTTTTAATCAATTTCTCCTATTGGACTCAAATGGTTTGATCAAAATAGCCAGCCAGCAAGGATGGGAAGGAACGGTTTTAACTGACACGACAAGTTTTGAACAGGCAACTTTACGCAACCGGTCAATCACCTTGTATGGTCTTCAACCACTCTACCCAAAGCAACTGGTTCTTATCACCGCGGTAGATTACAAAACGGCTTCCGGCTCGAAACTTGGGACACTAGTTGGTATTACTGAGGCTCAAGAAATCCAAAAGATTTTACATACCTTGATGGATCTAAATCCCCTGGCCGAGGCTTATTTTATCGTTCCACCAGATCAGTTTATTGCTAGCGATCCTTATACTCAAGAGATCATACCTATCGAATCTTCTCCATCGCAACAAAAAAATATTCTTCCCACGCTCGATTCGATGATGAAAACAAATTCAAAGGATCCAGTCGCGCTTGAATTCGATGCAGCCAATAACGTGCCTGTGCTATGCCAGGTAAAATGGCTACCGAATATGAGTACGGGAATCGCGCTTCAAATCCGTCAGGAGGATATCTACGGACAACTAAACACTCTAGTACCGTTTACTATCATTCTGGTTATATTAACCTTAACTGCCTTGGCACTGGTTCTGATGTTTGGTGCCAACCGTGTCATCAGGCCACTGCGAATGCTAACCAACATCACACGCCAATTTGCCGCAGGCGAATGGAATCAACGCGCCGATGTATTGAGTACCGATGAAGTTGGTTTACTTGCAAATTCTTTTAACCATATGGCCGATGAGTTGAGTGGGCTTTATCGTTCGCTTGAACAAAAAGTGGATGAGCGTACCCGGCAGATCCGAATCGCTTCTGAAGTGGCTCAAAACATCACGATTCTCCCAAACCTGGATGACTTACTAAACAAGACAGTCGAATTGCTTGTTCAACAATTTGAATTCTACCAATCAAGCATCTTCATGATAGACCAGGCTGGCAAATATGCACATCTACGCGCGGCCTATGGACCTGCTGCTAGCAGCCTGCTCGAGAAAAAGTACAAACTTGAAGTGGGATCTGCTTCCATCATTGGCTGGGTCAGTGCAAACAACCAACCGCGCGTAGCGTCCGATGTATCAGAAGATCCAATCCATCTCAAAAACGAACTACTTCCTCAGACAAAAGCAGAAGCAACAGTACCAATCTCAATTGGAAATCTTGTCATGGGTGTATTAGATGTACAGAGCAATCGACCGGGGGTATTTAGTCCTGAAACCATCGTCATGTTGCAGACGCTTGCCAGTCAGATCGCGGCGGCCATTCAAAATGTTGGATTAGTTGAAACCACGCAGGTGAATTTCCAGGAACTCGCACGTTTATACCGATCAAGTCGGATGATTGCTGAAGCGCAAAGTCAAAGCGAATTGCTTGAGATCAGTGGAAAGGTCTTGAAAGATGCACCGTATCCGGTATTAGTGCTTTCAATTCATGAAGATTCATTAGAAGTTCTCACGCTCGCGGATTCCAGAAATATGATTGGCGCGACCGTTGAAATGCACCGTTATATCGAAGCAAATATTTCTGAAATCAAAAACTTTCTAGCCGACGGACCTATCATTGCACCAGCAAAAGCTAGCGAGACACCAGCTGCGTTAAGCGAAATCGTACAACATCTGGGCTTTGACTCAGTTGTCTATATACCAATAAGACGTAGTGTTGACTTGGTCGCATTATTTTTGATCGGCACTAAGAAACAAGTACTTACTGATGCGATTGCACAACCTTATGCCAATTTAGCAGATTTCATTTCGGTGACATTGGAAAAAATTGAGGCTGCAGAGCAGACCGAAAATCGTTTGAAAGAAATGGAAGCACTTACAAGCGTTAACCAGGCGGTTTCTACAACTACCGATTTGAAAAATTTCTTCACTGCTCTGCTCAATCAGGTGAAACAAATTATCGGCGATTACAGTTTTCTTATCGCGCTCTATGATGAAAAAAGCGATACGGTCAGCATCCCATTCAACTATGAAGATAATAAGATTTCCACTTTAGAGTCCTTTCCCCTCGGAGAAGGGTTGATATCCATCTTGATCCGCGGTCGTCAACCCCTTATGCTATTAAACGGTACTGAAATTCAATCTATTACATTCGGCGCGAAGAATATCGGCCGGCCTGCTCGTTCGTGGATGGGCGCGCCCATGCTGGTACGAAATCGGGTGATCGGAGCATTGATTGTTCAGGATCTCGACCAAGAGAATGCCTTTACAGAAGACAATTATCGTTTCTTCACTGCATTGGCAGGGCAAGTTGCAGGCGTGATTAATAACGTTCGTTTGCTGGATGAAAGCCTGCACCGCGCTCTCCAATTAGAAACCGCTGCTGAAATTGCGCGTGATATCAGCGGTTCACTCAATCTTGATGAGTTGTTGATCAAGGCGGTGAACTTTATTCGCGAACGATTCGACTTCTATCACGCCGCCATGTTCCTGCTTGACTTACCGGGAGAATTTGCAGTCGTCCGCGAGGCAACCGGAGAAGCAGGAGCGCAATTCAAGCGTACCGGTCATAAAATCGCGGTAGGATCAAAGTCAATTGTAGGTTATGTCACTAGTCGCGGCGAGCCTCTTGTAGTTAATGACACATCAAGAGATGCAACTTATTATGCAAATCCTCTGCTTCCCGATACTCGTGCTGAAGCAGCCATCCCTTTAAAAGTTGGTGAACGTATACTCGGCGCGCTGGACGTACAGAGTACAAGACCATTTGCATTCACAGAAGATAACTTGCGCAGTTTGCAAATCCTCGCAGATCAGATGGCAGTTGCGGTAGTCAATACCGAGTTATTCGCAGAAACACAGGAACATCTTTCCCAACATCGCCTGCTCCATCACATCACAACGACAGCCGCATCGGGTACAACTTTGGAAGAAGCTCTGGAAAGCGCCGTGAGTGGTTTACAGGTTACACTTGGCGGTGACCGAGTTACAATCCTTTTAGTAAACAAAAATCGCAAAGAACTGGAAGTAAAGGCTTCAGTAGGATACTCTGAGGATATTACAAGGATAAAAATTCCTATTGGCAACGGCATCACTGGTTGGGTTGCCCAACACCGCCGCCCCTTACGTGTCAATGATATCGCTGAAGATACAAGATATATTGAGGTCAGCTCTAATACGCGATCGGAGTTGGCGGTGCCATTGATTTATCGTAATGAACTTTTGGGCGTTCTCAATGTTGAAAGCGAACAGCTGGATGCATATACAGAAAATGATGAAGAAATGCTCGGGACATTAGGTGGCAGCCTGGCAGCGATTATCGCCAATGCGCGCCTGCTCGAACAAATCCGTATGCAAACTGAACGTGAGCGTCTCATTTATGAAGTAACGACAAAGATCCGTCGTTCGACCGATATAGCGTCCATTCTCACCACGACAGCCAGCGAACTGACTAGAATCGTTGGAGCGCGACGCGCAAGAATCCAGATCGCTCCCTCAAGCGATGCCTCAACAGAAAAGAACAACGGTTCACAACATCAGGATGACTGATATGGATAATAAATATATAAATATTGACAACCGTCCTGCAGAAAAAACCCATGCCCTCTACCAGAGCTGGCGCGAGCGATTTGTTACTCCATTACTCATAGGCACTCTAGTGATTGGTCTATTTGCCCTCATACCAGCTTTGAGTAGTTCAGAATACAAATTCGTTGATGGAGTCTTTCTGGCAGCCTATATTGCAGTCGGCCTGGTGACTATCATTGCATTCCCATACTGGCTTCGTATGGGTGTCTTTCTTTTCATGGTTTACGCTCTCGGTTTAAGCGAGTTATTAGCAACTGGTATTCTTGGTGATAGCCTTTTCTTCTTTCTTGCTTTGATTATTCTTTCCACAATGATGTTTTCTCCGCGCGCCGGTACCGCAGCGACAGCAATCGCTGTTACTACGTATTGGATTATTGGATGGCTTAGCCTCGCGAGGGTACTTCGATTTATTAATCCCGCGTCCTTGACTCCCAATGTACAGGACTGGTTGAGTGCATCCGCAATCACAATCCTCCTTGGCGTTATCATCGTCATAGGATTCCGCTGGCTCGAAATCGAATTTCTTGAAGCACAAAAACAGGTAAACCAAACGCTCGAAGACCTCAAAAATGAACGGAATAATCTTGAGAAAAATGTTTCCGATCGAACCCGACACCTTCGTCATGTGAATAAAATTGCTAATATTATCAGTTCAATCCTCGACCCCGATGAATTGCTTTCACAAGTTGTCCAACTTATTGGTAATGAATTTGATTGTTACTACACAGCTATTTTTCTATTGGACGTAACTGGCCAGTGGGCAGAGCTCAAAGAAGCAACAGGCGAAGCTGGAAAAGTACTACGAGAGAATAAGTACCGCTTTGATGTAAATGGTAAAAATATGGTCGGGACAACGATCAGATCAAGACAGACCCGTATCGCTCTGGACGCTGGAGATGAACCTGCCAAATTTGAGAATCCGCTTTTACCCTATACCCGCTCGCAAATTATTCTGCCCCTGATGGTAGGTGACCGAGTTCTTGGTGCGCTAGATATGCAATCCACGAAGGAAAAAGCCTTTGGCGCTCCGAACGTCGATACTCTCCAAAATATGGCAAACCAGATTGCAATCGCATTAGAGAACGCCCACCTCTTCCGTGAAGCTCAACAAAGCCTATCTGAATTACGGGCGACACAACGCCAATACCTCCAAAATGTGTGGACGACAATAGCTTCTGAAGAGGATCTCGAATATGGTCTAGGTGATGAGGATAACGACGACGAGACAAAAGAGATCGAGATCCCGCTTTCCTTACGAAATCAAATCATAGGTCAAATCAATTTGGCAACCAATGAAGAATGGACGCCCGAACAAAAAAATTTGATCGAATCAATTGCTACACAAGCTGCCCTCGCACTTGAAAATGCTCGACTAGTGGAAGAAAGTCAATCTACGGCGGCTCGTGAAAGACTTACTAATGAAATTACTTCAAAGATCTGGGCATCCACTACCGTGGATGCCATCCTGCAAACAACTGTCCGCGAACTGGGACATGCTCTTGAAGCCTATGAAGTAAATATTGAGTTGTCATCAGGTGATGCACATGAATAACGATTTTACAACATCTATTCTTTCTGACCGGGAAGTGCACAGCTCAGCAGCGTTTGATTACAAAGGATGGCGCGAGCGCTTTATAACCGTTGTATTAAGAGTAGCTTCCCTGCTTGGGTTGGGAATGCTGTTTATTTCGTTCTCCACAGGAACGCCCAGAGAAAATATTCTATTCAGCGTTCTTTTTGTAACTCTTATCGCAATCACTTTCCTGAGAACCCCTTACTGGTTGCGCGCCGGTACTTTAACAGCGCTAAGTTTTATTATCGGATTGAACGCAATACTGACCTGGGGAATTTGGAGGGAAGCGGAGTTATTTTTCCTGTTCACTGTGGTAATGTCTGGCATGCTTTTTGACAGGCGAGTGGATTTCTTTGCACTTATTTTGTGTGTATTCACCATTCTTATTGTTGCTACCCTTAATTCAGTTGGCCGGTTAACTTTAATCTCTCCTAGCGCCCCACCTATCGGAATTGCTACATGGATCAATTTTGGAACCGACTTTGTAGTGATAAGTGCAGTCGCGATTAGCGCTATCCATTTGTTTAAGCGCGAGTTCTCTCATGTAAGTGAACAAATGCGTGTCGCTTTTAACGCTCTTCTGATGGAACGTTCACAGCTTGAGGAACGGATCAGGCTGCGTACACTCGAACTGGAGGAAAGAACGACTCAATTGCGTTCATCCACCTCTGTAGCACGAATTGTTGCGGAAATTCAAGACGTCAATGAGTTAATTAATGCGGTTGCCCACCTTACTGCCGAGCGCTTCGGATATTATCACGTTGGATTGTATCTTCTGGATGACCACAAAAGAATAGCATTTCTGCAAGCTGCATCATCAGAAGCGGGAAAGGAATTAATCGCTCGCGGATATCGTGTCGAGGTCGACAAGCGTAATGCCATTAATTTTGTCGTTGCACAGAACCGTCCATATGTTCTATCTGACAAAGAAACTACATTCATAAAAGACACTGACTTCCCTCTCACCCGTTCGAGAATGGTTCTGCCTCTTCAGGTGCGCGGGTCAGTGATTGGTGTGATCGATCTCCATTCGGACCAGCCCCAAGCTTTTAGTCTAGAAGATGCGGAAATTTTGCAAGCGCTCGCAGATCTCGTCGCCGCCTCCATAGACAATGTGCGTCTACTAAATGAAACGCGTGCGCTTGTCTCTCAACTAGAGACATTCACCGCCTATCAATCCCGCGAAGCATGGCGAATCTATACCAACCACCGCACATCGGGATATCAATATACGCCTGCAGGCATACGGCCAATTTTTCGATCTGGATCTTCAATCAAGGAAGACAATCTTGGAATCAAGATACCACTTTCTTTGCGTGGACAAAATATCGGTGTGATTACCCTTCGCAAGAAAGAGAGCGCGGGCTGGACAGAACGTGAGCGGATTTTGCTTGAGAAAATTGCAACGCAGGTAGCGCTTGCACTGGAAAACAGCCGCCTCGTAGAAGAGGCACAAAGAAACGCACAGCGTCACCAGTTGATCGCGAATGTTTCGAGCCGGGTACGTGAAACGCTGGATGTTGATTCAGTGGTTCGGACAGCTGCAATAGAACTAAGAAGGATTTTCGACCTCAAAGAAGCTGAGGTCAGCATCGGTACATTGATGCAGAAAAACACTACTTCAAGCCTAAAGCCCAGAAAACTTTCTGATAGCAGTAACAAGTCTAATTAATTTTATGCTTGGAAAGCAAACCTAAGATGGCAACCCTACAAAAAACAATTCTCCCTTTAAACCGGGAAGCGCGCAATGCAATATTTGTCGCGATTGCTATGATTTCCATTGCTTTGCTAAGCATCATAAGTCTTTTGTCACCGGCTTTCGCCGGTCAGTCAATCCCAAGGGTTACCCTCTTCGAAATCATTATGATCGTAGGGCAAATATTCACGATCATATTCAGTATAGTACAAATCTATCAAGGCAAAATCGAGGTCGGGACCTGGAGACTCATATACTCTTTTATGGTTACCAGTGTTATTAGAGTGTTCCTGCGCGATTCAATCGGGTTGCCCCTTGGAATTATTACTGCAACTGCAGCATCAGCAACTGGATATTTAGCACATCCCGCGAAAAAAGCAAGCCAGGCAAACATCATTGGCTATGGCGTAGGTTGTGCAATCGTCTATATTGACCTGTATGCTTCCAACTTTTTTTCACGTCAAGCCACTCCTCAAGATCTGATTATCGAGACAAGAATTCTTGCCATTTTTATTTTCTGCCTACAACTTGTAAGTTTGATAACACAAGGACGTAATCTTAGCCTAGCTACAAAGATATCGAGCTATTTTTCCATTTTTACAATCATAGCAGTTGCTATTATTGGTTTTTCAAGTATTCAAATCATCAAAAATCGTATATCTAGTGGAAATGATGTGACAGGGTTTGCAGGCGCAACGTTGAGGAGCTTGGAACGAGGCACGACTGGTGCAGGTGCTGTCGTTTCATTTGCTGGTGCAATTGTTGGTGTGATTATCGCTCGCACTTTAACCAAGCCGCTTAACCGCCTGACAGAAACATCTACGCGAATCACCTCAGGCGATCTGAATGCTCGTGCAGTTGTAGACACCGAAGACGAAATCGGAGTGCTTTCTGATTCGTTCAACACGATGACCGATTCACTTCAAGGTATTGTAGGAGAGTTGGAAGCACGCGTAGGAGAACGTACAAGGGACCTTCAACGTCGTGCTGTACAAATGCAAGCCGCGGTTGAAGTGGGACGCGCTGCAACATCCTTGCGTGACATGGAAAGTCTTATGTCACGCACTACCCAGTTGATTACAGAACGCTTTGGTTATTATCACACTGGCATATTCCTTTTGGATCAACTCAACGAATATGCTATCTTATATGCAGCTAGCAGTGAAGGTGGACAAAAAATGCTGCAACGCAGTCATCGCTTGAAAGTTGGCGAAACAGGCATCGTAGGTTTTGTCACTCAAACAGGGAAAGCGCGCATTGCTCTGGACGTTGGAAAAGACGCTGTTTTCTTTAACAACCCAGATTTACCCGAAACACGTTCAGAAATGGCTCTTCCATTGATTGTCAGTGGTCGGATCTTGGGTGCACTGGACGTTCAAAGCACTGAGCAGGAAGCCTTTTCTGATGATGATATTAGCACTTTGCAGATCGTCGCAGACCAGCTAGCTATTGCAATTCAAAATGCGCGCTTGTTGGGCGAAACACAAGAAGCATTGGATGCGGCTCGTATCGCATACGGTGACATCAGTCGAGAGGCATGGGAGAAAATCATAAAATCTCAGTCACGTGTCAGTTTTGTGGCAACTTCGCCAGGAAATGTACAACTAAATACTAACGCTTCAAGCGTCGATTTAATCAAAGCGATGGAAACTGGGGATGTAATTACCAGCAGTGATGGCCTGACCATCGGCGTACCAATCAAGATTCGTGGAAAAGCCATTGGTGCTTTGCGACTAAAAAAACCGGATACTTCCAGTTCTTGGACGCAGGATGAGACTGCGCTTGCTATTTCCTTATCCGAACAATTAAGTGGCGCATTGGAAGGCGCGCGCCTTTATAAGGAATCCCAGCAGCGTGCCGCGCGCGAATCGCTTGTCTCGGATATTTCTGCTCGGATCAGTGCCTTACCACGCGTTGACACCATCGTACGTGAGACTGTTCAGGAACTTGGTCAGGCGATTGGAAATGCGAAAATAACCTTTAGCTTGTTAGATACTCAGGTTAATGGAGATCAAGTTGATGGGCAGCGATCGAACGGGCATGATGGAAGTTCCTCCTCAAGTGAAGGATCTTCAAAGATTGATTAGGCTGAAACGACTATGAACCAACCATTTCGATTATTCAAGAACGAGGTACAAAGATACAGCTTATTTGGTGCTGTTTTTGGTCTTATATTTCCTATCGTAGCAACGCTGATAAAGATATTGATTTCCCAATTGCCTTTTAATTTATCAAGCGCAATAAATGTCCAAGAAGCGGATCCTGTTCTATGGATTGTAGACAGTGCCCCTATCGTTCTCGGCTTTTTCGCGGCCTTGGCAGGCCGAAGACAGGATACTGTACAGAAACTGGTTACCGAATTAAGTCTTCGTGAAAAGAGCCTGTCGCTCGCACAAGCGACCCTTGAGCAAGGAGTGAAGGAAAGAACCGCCGAATTAGATAGCGCAAACAAACAGGCACAGGCGCGGTCAGCTCAGTTGAAAATAATAACAGAATTATCACAGACCATTGCCGTTGTCCGAGACCCGGGAGAACTGCTCCCTCTTATCGCTCAACAAATCAGCGCTCGTTTTGGTTTTTATCACGTTGGCATTTTCCTTTTAGACGATCAAAAAAAATACGCGATTTTGCGAGCTTCAAATAGTGAAGGTGGCAAGCGTATGCTGGCGCGACATCATAAATTGAAAGTTGGTGGAACAAGTCTGGTTGGATTTGTTTCGCAAAGTAGCTATCCACGCCTCGCGCTTGATACTGATGAGGACGCAATATTTTTTGACAACCCGGACCTTCCTGAAACACGATCCGAAGTATCCCTACCCTTAAAAATTGGGGAACAAGTCATTGGCGTTTTGGATGTACAGAGCAAACAACCTTCTGCATTTAGCGATGAAGATATAGATATGTTTACCACTCTCGCCAATCAAGTTGCAATTGTTATTCAAAACGCTGACCTGCTTGAACAAACCCGCTCCGAGTTAGCAGCATATACTCGTCCAGGTCGACGCGCGTGGGCTGCTTACCCAGAAGATAAGACCCCAACTTATGCATATCTGCCTGACGGGACGGTAGCTAGAGCACCGGCGCTTAAAGGCCAACAGTTGCTCGATATCATCGTCTCAGATCAGACCGTTGTCCTGACTCCCGCTCCGGGCAGTTCAACTTTTACGATAGCTATTCCCGTTAAATTGCGCGATCAAATTCTTGGAGTCATTCACATTGAACCAGCGGAACCCAATCGAAAATGGTCAGATGATGAGATTGCGATGATACAGTCCATCTCAGAACGTACCGCCTTCGCGCTTGAAAATGCACGGTTATTTGAAGAAACGGCACGCAGAGCAGAGCGTGAGCGAATAGTTTCCGAGATTTCCACACATATTAGCGAATCAACAAATTTTAATCGCATCATGCAAACGACCATCCAAGAACTTGGAAGAATGCTTGGTGCAACTCGCGCTTTTATCCAGTTGGAAGCGCCATCTTTGGGTGAAGATATGTCATCCGCTCATGAAGCGGCGCAAGAGTAAGAAATGGAAATGCCCTTAGGGAATAACCATGAATAAATCATTTTCACTTAATAGCTTGCTCGAGCGCACTCGCGGATGGTACATCATTATCATCACAGGTGTAGTCCAATTGCTGGCTTTTCCAGGTGTAATTCTCGGTACAACACAAATTCAATGGACTTCCGAGTACGGTTCTGCGCTAACAAAAGTTGCTACATATTTTGCGCCTATCTCAATCTTGTTTGGTAATTTGATTCTACTTGGAATCGTATGGTTTACCACTCGCACTAGCCGTAAACAATTAGACCTGCGTATATCTGGTTCAAAGCATTTTAATACTGAACAGGAGCTTGCTGCCTGGCGTGAAATCACCGTCCTGCCCTGGCGCTATGGCATCCTCTCAGCATTGTTTGTCTTAATATTTGAAATACTGCTGCCTAATATTTATTTTGCTTTGAGAGGAGAAACAAACCCAGAGGAACTTCTTTATTCACTGATGGGAGGCATTGTGTCCACCATCGCTGTCTCTCTCCTCTCAGCGATGATTATCGATCGGTTACTGATGCCTGCACAGCAGGTTTTGACGCCAAGAGAATCTGAAATACAGCTTAAAGGTCGTGCCGGAATATCTTTAAACGTCAAGTTACAAGTTGTGGCTATCGGAATGATTTTGGTTGCGATCCTGAGTTTAGGGCCAGTTAGCTACCAACACACAATCCGGGCACTTTTTACAGATACAGATCCAGTGAAAGTATTGAGTGACTTGCGACTTCAAACCATCACAATCGCGTTGATGACGATCTTTCTTGGAGTTATCCTCACGTTTTTGATCTCTCGTTCGATATCCAATCCAACTCATGAATTGATAAAAACTTTTCAAAAACTGGAACAAGGGGATCTCACGCAACGCGCCGCCATCACTGCCTCCGATGAGCTTGGAGATGTGATCATCTACTTCAATCGCATGATCGCTCAGGTAGAAAATTTCCAACATACTTTGGAGGACCATGTACAGGAACGCACACGCGAATTGGAGCACCGTTCTCTTGAACTAGAGACCATCGCTGAAGTCGCGCGCGATCTCACCACAGTTCGCGATCTGGATACCTTGCTCAACCTCGCCGCATACTTGATTCAAGAGCGGTTTAACTATTACCATGTTGGCATTTTTCTAATTAATGATCGCGGCGAATATGCCATCTTACGTGCTGCTAGCGGTGTCGCCGCACGAGCCCTACTGGAACAACGATATAAACTGAAGGTTGGTGAGGGAGGAACTGTCGGTTATGTAGCCAATTCCGGCATACCACGCATCGACCTAGAGGTTGGCATAGATACTGTTCACCCTCACAATCCCCTATTGCCAGAAACACGTTCGGAGATGGCACTTCCACTACGCAGTAGCAATATCACAATCGGCGTTTTGGATATCCAGGCCATAATGCCATCCGCCTTCAGTCAGGAAAGTATTAAGACACTCCAGTTGTTAACTGATCAAATATCAAGCGCGATTGAAAATGCCCAGTTGGTCAAAAAAGTGGAAGATTCTCTGGCTGAACTTAATAAGGCTTATCAATCTCAAACCCGGCAAGCATGGCAAAAAAATATTCAAGAACATGGGCAGGCCTCTCTTGAATACGATGGCCTACAGATAAAACCAGTGACTCATAAACTACCGGTTGGCATATTGCAACAACTGGAAACCGGAAAAGCCGTCGTGCTAGAAGGAAACGATTTAACACGCGCGGAGCGCAGAAGCCAAAATACTCTTGTAGTGCCTCTTATGGTTCTAAACCAGATGATTGGCATTCTCGGCATTGAGAAAGAAAAACCAAACTATACCTGGACAGAGGAAGAGATTACGATGGTTGAAGCCGCAGCTAGCCGTGCTGCCCTTGCACTTGAAAATGCACGCCTACTACAGGACGCCCAACGACAAGCAGCAAAAGAACAGACCATCGTTGATATATCTGCAAAGATCGGCAGCCTCGTAAACATAGACAACATTATACAAACCACTATACAAGAGCTCAGCCGAACAATGCCGGATACAGATGTGGCGATCCAATTTGGTACGCCATTAAAAGGATAGCATCATGCAACATCGCACTCTCCTTCGAACATTAACAATTATCCTTATATTCTCCAGCGGACTAACCGGCTGTATGGCAGCTAACCCACAAAATGTGGTGAATGAAATCCGTGTTGGCGTAATTGCCTCTATTACAGGCAGCATCCCGAATGTTGGCAAGTCTACTATCGAAGCGGCTGAAATGGCCGTTAAAGAAGTTAATGAGGAAGGTGGGCTGGAAGTAGGTGGTCGGAAATACAATGTTGTTATCCTCACTGAGGATGATCAGGATAATTCTGAAGCAGCAGTAGCTGTCGCAGAGAAATTGATCAATCAACAAAATGTTGTAGCAATCATTGGGCCACAAGCTAGCCGAAATGCAATTCCGGTTGCCAATGTGGCAGAGAATGCACACATTCCGATGATCAGTCCCTGGTCTACAAATCCTGATACAACTACTGGAAAACAATATGTCTTTCGCACAGCCTTTATAGATCCTTTCCAAGGTCAGGTTATGGCTCGCTTTACATTCGAAGAGTTAAATGCCACGAAAGCGGCAGTACTTTACGATATCGCAAGCCCATACAACCGCGGGATTGCTGAAATTTTCAAGCAAGTGTTCGAAGCTGCTGGAGGCCAGATTGTGGCATTTGAAAGCTATACGACGGGCGAGCAAGATTTTACTAAACAACTTCAGCGGATCAAGGATAGCGGTGCGGAAGTACTTTTTCTGCCAAATTATGAAAACGAAGTCCCTCAGCAAGCTGAGTTGGCACGGAAGATGGGTCTTGATATTCCAATTATCGGCAGCGATGCGTGGGGAACAATCCCTCCCGAAAACCGAACTTGGTTAGAAGGCTCATATTTCAGCACACACTATGCCGCTGATATTGCCGATGAACCGGCCCGTACATTTATTGAAAAATACTCTCAAAGCTATAACCATATCCCCGACGATGTTGCCGCACTGACCTACGACGCATTTGGCATCTTATTTCAAGCAATTCAGAGTCAGGGAAAGATAGACCCAGAAGCTATTCGAGTAGGTTTAGCAGGGATCGAATCATTTACTGGCGTGACTGGCAAAATGCAATATCGCGGCAACGGCGATCCAGTGAAAAGTGCTGTCATTTTGCAGGTAAAAGATGGCAAGTTTCTATATTACAAACAGGCAACTCCTTGATGCAGCACTTATTCCGCTGTTAAGGTTGATTCCGGAGGTCTAATGCGTTTTTGGACAAAGAGCCTCATGGCACGGCTCATAACAGGATTTTTAGCGCTATCAGCGATAGGTGTAACGCTGACTGCAATCATTTCACTTGTCATTGTCCGCAATACACTTACCCAATCAATCTATGACAGATTAGGCGCAGTTGCTACGTTGAAAGAAGATGAACTCAATCGCTGGGTTGATGATCAGCGAAACGAGCTTGCCTCTATAGCTCAAAATTATGATCTTTCTTCAAGTCTCCCTCAACTTTATTTATCCGATGATCAGTCAGCCAAATATGAAGTTGCCCATGATCACCTGGCGGACATTCTTAGAGTCGAAGTTGAACACAATCCATCTTTCCAGGAAATGTTTTTATTAAGCGATGTTGGCGGCAAGATTCTGGTCTCTACATCACCTGATAATGAAGGCCAATACCGTGTCTCAGACGCCTACTATACAAAAGGACGCCTGGATGTTTACATTCAAAATGTTTATACATCACCCCAAACCGCTAAACCAGCAATGACTATTTCTGCACCCGTTTTTGATAGGAGCGGGAAACTTTTAGGCGTGTTGGCAGGTCATGTAAATCTCGAAAGACTTGATCAAATAGTCCTTCAACGAGCGGGGCTTGGACAGACAGGAGAAACTTATCTTGTAGATCAGTTCAACAACTTCGTCTCGGCTGCCCGTTTTGGGGAACGAGAATTTCCCCGTGGTGTACACACATTGGGAATTGACACGGCTTTACAAAGAAGGAATGAATCTGGTCTTTACACAAATTACGCAGGTGTTCCTGTGATTGGCGTCTTCCGCTGGCTGGACAAATATGAGATGGCCTTTATGGCTGAGATTAGTCAAAAAGAAGCTTTTGCACCTGCACGCCGTCTGGCTGTCACCATCCTTGGCGCTGGCTTTGGAGTAGCCATGATCCTAGCTCTCGGCGTTTATTTCATTGCCCGCCAGATCGCCCGGCCTATCCTCGCCATAAGTGCGAGTGCAGTTAAGGTTGCCTCCGGTGATCTGGATGTAACTGCCCCGGTCCTGACACAAGATGAAATTGGCACATTGGCTAGAACATTCAATGCAATGGCAGAGCAGATTAAAAAATTAATCATTAATCTGGAACAACGTGTGGCTGATCGCACCAAGGAATTGGAAATAGCAAATAAACAAAATGAACGTAGATTGGCACAGTTTGAGACTATTGCACAAGTTGCTCGAACGATTGCCTCCATTCAGGAGCTTGATGTGCTTCTTAACCGCATCGCGCAAGTGATAAGTGAGCATTTCGGTTTCTATCACGTAGGTATTTTCCTTCTGGATGATGCTAATCAATACGCAGTCTTAATGGCAGCAAACAGTCAAGGTGGAAAACGTATGCTCGCTCGCGAACACAAGCTCAAGGTTGGACAGACCGGCATTGTCGGTTATGTGACGGGTATGGGTAAACCACGTATTGCACTTGATACAGGAACAGATGCAATCTTTTTCAACAATCCAGACCTACCAGACACTCACTCAGAAATGGCTTTGCCTTTACGTGTTGGTGAAAAAATTATCGGTGCCCTAGATATACAAAGTATCGAGCCAAATGCTTTCAAGAATGAAGATACCGAAGTTCTATCTACATTGGCTGACCAAGTCTCGATTGCCATTCAGAACGCTAGCTCTTTTCGTGAGACTCGCAAATTACTCGCCGAAGCACAGCGCACGGCAAGCGGCTACATCACTGACGCATGGAAAGTTTTGCAACCACAAGGCCAAGCAACTGGTTATCAAAAAATCGGTACTTCAATTCAACCACTTGAGAAACCTCTTAAAGGTGAACACATCCAACAAGCTATTGAAAAAGACCAGACTGTTATCTCGTCCACCAAGGTTGTTGTTCCAATACGCTTGCGCGGACAGGTAATTGGCATCATGAATCTTCAGGTACCTGAAGATCATAAATGGATGCCTGACGAAATAGATATTGCCGAAGCAGTGGCAGAACGACTCTCTTTCGCCATTGAAACAGCTATCCTTCTGCAAACTACCCAACGTCGTGCAGATATCGAACGTGTCACCGCCGATATCTCCAGCAAGCTAGGCTCATCCACTCGCTTCGAAACTATTCTTCAAACAGCAGCCCAGGAATTAAGTCGCGCGCTTGGCGGTTCAGATGTTTTGGTTCAAATCGAACCTATCGCTATGAAGATGAGTTCCTCCATCTAACCTAAAATTATTCACATCTGAGCCAAAGAAACAAGAGAACCTGCTAATGAACCGATCACCTACTGAACAGAAATGGCATACTCGCTGGATATCCCACCTGCCTTTGAACCTGCGCGGCAAGCTGATTGTGGCGAATATGTTTATTACATTTATCGCCATCTTAGGTATGGGTTATTACGTCTATTACCGCGCTCAGGATGCCAATAACTATCTTTCGTCCAAGCTGGAACAAAGTGTTCGTAAAAAAGCCGAAGAAAAGTTGGATAGCACAATTAATGAACAAGCGATGCAATTAAATAGCTTTTTTTCAGCAAGAAGTAAAGATGTCGCTTCGGTCGGTGCAACTGTAGAGAGGCTTCTACAGCAGGAAATATCTCTCCAAAAGGGCATTTACTGGGATGCTACACAATCACTAATGCGTCTTCCAAATGGAAGCTGGGACAACCCGAATGCGGAAGTGGCATCTATCTTCATACCAGCCAAAGATAATCTTACAGTTGCATTAGCATCAGAATTAAATACCATAAAATATACCGAAGCCTCCGTACCAATAATCCTTGAATCCAATCCCGAGATTATCGCCATTTATTTCGGCGGTCTAGCAGGCGAGACCATTTATTATCCAAATATTGACCTAGCCAACATTGTTCCACCAGACTTTGACGTAAAACAGCGTCCATGGTTTATAAACGCTGCGCCAGCGCAAAATCCGAAGAATCAAGTCGTTTGGTCAGATCCATATCAAGACGCCGCGCTGCATGGCCTTGTTGTAACAAGCAGCGTCCCTGTATTTGAACCACAAACTCGTTTTCGCGGTGTTGCCGCTATGGATATCAAACTAAATAGCATAACGGAGCTCGTGTCGAATATCCGAGTTGGTACAACAGGCTATGCCTTCCTAGTTGATAAAGACAACCGCCTAATTGCGTTTCCACCAGTTGGGTATAGCGATTTCGGTATAACACCGGAAAAACTACCATTGGGTGAGATTATAAACAAGGAAAAACTAAGTGGCGTCCCTGATGGTTTTTTTGAAATCCTTTTAAAAACTTCATCAGGCGAAAGTGGCCTAGCAACAATAACCCTTAATAATATGGAGCGGTTCATGGTTTATCGTCCAATATCAGAAGTTGGATATGGATTGGTAATCCTCGTTCCTACGGAAGAATTATTGACTGAAGCAAAAACCGCCGATGAACAGATCGCCTCTGAGACAAGAAATACAATTGCGTTGAGCATATTGCTTATCATAGGAATTCTTGTTGTAGCTTCAGTCGCCACGCTAGTAATGGGCAACTTATTAACCTCACCACTCAAGACCCTAACCAAAACAGCCGAGAAAATCACAAGCGGTGACCTTAAAGCACGTGCAGAAATCCAAGGTCGCGATGAGATCGCGATTCTCGCTAAAGCTTTGAACACAATGACATCCACTTTAAGTGGTCTGATTCAATCGCTTGAACAACGCGTGGCTGAGCGCACCGTAGATCTTGATAATGCGCGTCTGCTCAGCGAGAAGCGTGTTGGTGAATTACAAACTATCAGCGAAATATCTGGAATCTTCACTGGTGAACAGAAAATAGAAGTCTTGCTGCCTCTTATTACACATTTGGTCAGTGAACGATTCGATTTCTATCACGTTGGCATTTTCCTCTTGGATGAATCAAGACAATTTGCCGTCCTTCAGGCCGCAAACAGTGAAGGTGGACAAAAAATGCTTGAACACGGACACAAACTGAAGGTCGGAACGACCGGCATCGTCGGCTTTGTAGCACAAAAAGGTGAATCACGCATCGCTCTGGACGTTGGAACGGACGCAGTCTTCTTCAACAACCCCGACCTTCCGAGGACGCGCTCTGAAATGGCATTACCACTTATTACGCGAGGCCAAACCATCGGTGTTCTCGATGTGCAAAGCGATAAACCGGGCGCTTTTATTGAAAACGATGCCAGCACCCTTGGGATTTTAGCAGATCAGATCGCTGTCGTCATCGAGAACGCTCGTCTCTTCAATCAGACCCAACAATCATTGAGAGAAACACAGGCTTTATACAGCCAACATGTTATGGAAAGCTGGAGGAATTTTGCGGAGGAAGAAACTGTAATCGGTTATCAACAGTCGTTGACTGGTGGAAGCAAACTTAATACCGCGATCGATACGGATGAAATCCGCCAAGCGATGAATCGTGGATCTGTTCTAGTTATTCATCCAGATGGCGAACGAGCACTTCCTGAAATGATTGTGCCTGTTAAATTGCGCGGGCAAGTAATTGGAGTACTTAAAATCAAAGCTCCTACAAAAGATCGCCGCTGGTCACAGGATGAAATTAATCTTGCAGAAGCTGTTTCAGATCGCTTATCACTGGCACTTGAAAACGCTCGCCTGATTTTGGATACACAACGTCAAGCTCTCAAGGAACAGGCCATCAGTGAGGTGACAGCCAGGATTGGTTCGTCCATCAACCTGCGCAACGTTCTCCAAACCGCTGTTGAGGAACTTGGACGCTCGATCCCCGGCTCGGAAGTAGTGATCAAGTTCGATATGGAAAAGGAGAACGGTTCTCATTAACCGGAGTCCCAATTATGTGGAAATATTTTGAAGGATTCTACAAACCCCCGGTATTTCAAGGCGATGACGAAAAAACACGGATCGCAGGAGTTTTACAGCGCGTCCTGATAGCCATATACATTCTCCTTCCCATAGCAGTAGTAGCTCGACTCATAAATCCAGCCATTGGCCGCTTCTACGTGCTCTTGGCTGTCACCGTCTTTCTACTGGCTACAATTCTTCTTATTGCTGTACGGCAAGGATATGTTCGTGCCGCTAGCATTGTATTGATAACGGTAGTACTTATCCTTTCTACAGTTGTTGAGTTACTCGCTAAGGGTGAAACTCGTCCGATTAGTATCTTTTCAGCAGCCGTAATCGTGGCATGCGGTCTTCTGTTTGGTCCACGCGGATCACTGATTGCAGCAATTTTATACAGCATAAAACATGCGTTGGTGTTAGCAATAGTCCATGCCAATCTAATAAACCTGGCTGGCACCCCTCTCCCTACACCTTTCCTAGATATCCTGATTACTACCGTTGGCTATCTGATTATCGCAATTATTTTCGGTATGGCATCCACAGGTATTTATACCGCATTGACGCGCGCTCATGAAGGCGAAGCTCAGCTTACCACTAGCAACCTGCAACTAAAAGAATTAACTCAAAATCTTGAAAAGCGTATTAGCGAACGCACGGTCGACCTTGAAATCGCGATGGCGATAAGTGAAAGGCGCGCCCGTCAATTTGAAGCCATTACGCGAGTTTCACGCACCATCAACAGTACACATAATATCCAGAAATTATTACCACAGATCTCTGAAGTAATCAGTGAGCAATTTGGGTTCTACCATGTTGGAATCTTCCTCAACGATGATAATGACACATACGCCATTCTTAACGCAGCCAATAGCGAAGGCGGCCTGAAAATGCTTCAGCGAGGTCACCGATTGAGAATTGGTGAGCAAGGTATTGTAGGTTATGTCACGAGCACTGGAGAACCTCGTATCGCACTCGATGTGGGTGCGGATGCTGTCTATTTCGACAACCCAGACCTGCCTAAGACCCGCTCTGAAAGTGCTCTGCCTCTCAAGATATCTGGAAAAATCGTTGGCGCCTTGGATGTTCAAAGCACCGAGCCGAATGCCTTCACGGACGAAGATATTGAGGTTCTAAGCACACTTGCAGATCAAGTGAGCTTAGCAATCCAAAATGCACGCCTACTCGACCAGACGCAAAAATCGCTAAACGAAGTCGAAACTGTGTATCGTCAATACCTGAAGGAAACCTGGACTCAACTGCCGCATGATCAAAAACTGGCAGGATTCAGGTATAGCGTGTCTGGAGCAATACCGATCGAAGATATATCAAAAGATCAAAATGGATCTGGTTCAAAATCAAATGGTGATGTCCAACGGCAGGAAGTATCCGTGCCAGTGATATTGCGCGGTGAAAAGATTGGGGTGCTATCAGTACATATCCCAAAACAAGAACGGATCAGAGCCGATCAAATGGATTTGATCAAAGCAGTAGCAGAACGCGTGGCACTTTCCGTCGAAAATGCTCGCCTATTTGAAGAAACAACGCGGCGCGCGGAAAGAGAACGCCTCGTTTCAGACATTACCACCAAAATACGCAGTTCAAACGACCCGCAGGAAATGATCAAGACTGCTGTCGAAGAATTACAGCGGGCTTTAGGAGCAACGCGGGTGGAGATTATCCCGCAAAGGTCATCTCTCCATTCGGACAAATAATGGAAAGGCTAGGAAACCATGACAACCATAATCGCTGTATCCAATGAAAAAGGCGGGGTTGCTAAAACCACGACAACCCTTTCTCTGGGCGCGGCGCTGGCGGAAATGAATCAGCAGGTTCTGTTGATCGATCTCGATGCCCAGGCCAATCTCACCCTAGCCCTTGGGTTTGAACCGGGTGAATCAGACCACACCTCCAGCAACATATTGATTGAGACGATTCCTCTCAGTGACGCACTATTTACAAGTGGAGTTGAAAATCTTGATCTTATCCCCTCAAGCTCCCGAATTGAATCAGCTGAGCAATTCTTACCTGTACGTACAGGATATACAACAATCTTACGAAAAGCTATTGACAGAGCGAAACTGACAAAATACAACTACATCCTTTTCGATTGTCCACCCGCTCTCGGAGCCATAACCCTCAATGCTCTCAGCGCTGCCGATTTGCTCCTTATCCCAACCCAAGCCGAATACTTCTCGGCTTATGCGCTCCGCAACATGATGGGGTTGATCCGGCGTGTACGTGAAGAGAGCAATCCTAATCTTGCCTATCGTATTCTTGTTACTATGCTTGACCGACGCAATCGCACACACCGTAACATTCATGAACAGTTGCGGTCTACTTTCGGTGAGGGTGTCTTCGATACGGTGATCGAGATAGACACAAAACTGCGTGAAAGCCCAATCGCAGGACTTCCTATTACCCGTTACAAAACTGGCACGCGCGGTGCGTTGCAATACCGCGTCCTTGCTCAGGAGCTAATGGAATATGCCAAAGAAACAGAAAATAGACAACCGGCTTAATAAACTCTTCAAGGAAATCAAGCCGGAAGAAGCGCCCTCGAAGCCGAAGCGTACTAAAGTCACGCGCGAAGCGCTGCCTGAGCTTGTGGATTCTATCGTTTCTACTGTCTCCCAGGAGCCAGTTACTAAACATAGGACTGTAAAACGCGATACATCCCCATCACAACCCTTACTGGTCCAATCCGAGATAAAAGGCGTAAGTCCTTCCAGTCTTGCTATGGCGTTTCAAGCCGGCCAATTTGATTGGGCAACACTCAACATTGTGGATGAAACGTCTTCGCGCACTTGGACCCAAGACGAGCAATTACTTGTCAGGCAAGTTACAGACCAACTTGCGCTCGCACTTGAAAATGCCCGCTTATTCCAAGAAACGGAAGCCCGCGCTGATGAACTGGCATTGCTCAACCGCGTGGTTAGTGCTGCTTCTTCATTAGATCTGCAATCTACACTAAAAACAATTGTTACAGAGCTTGGACAAACACTCAACTTATCGGATGCAGCTATCGCATTACTGGATGATGATAAAAACGTCTTTCAAATTGTAGCGGAATTATTTTCAGAGCAAGAAGGTCTTACAGCAATTGGTTCAGTGATTCCTGCAGACCTGCCAATGTTCCAACAGATCTCGCAGACCCGAAAACCGATAGTGCTTGAAAACATACCAACAATTCAAATCCATCCTATTATCCAACACATTACTGATCTTCGAAAAACCCAAACGCTAGGTATTTTTCCAATCATTATTGGCGATAAAACGATTGGCATGGCTGGATTACATATCTCCGAACCAGGACGAATTCTTACACCCGATGAAACCCGCCTAGCTGAAACAATTCTTACGCAAGTATCCATTGCTATCCAAAATGCACGTTTATTCAACCAAACAGAGCGTTCGGAAGCCGATTTACGCGCTCTGTTTTCAGCCATGGAAGACGTTGTTCTTGTTGTTGACCGAGACGCTCGCTATTTGCGCATCGCACCAACCAATCCATCTCGTCTCATTCGCACGCCTGATGAGTTGCTCGGCAGGTTGATGGAAGAATTTATTGATAAGGAAAACGTAGACCGCTTTAAAACTGCAATCAAACAAACTCTAGATACAGGCCAGACAAACCAAATTGAATATGAGCTTCCGATTGGGAATGAGAAATTCTGGTTCCTAGCGAACCTCTCCAAACTAAATGATGAAAACGTGTTCTGGGTCGCGCGCGACATTACTGAACGTAAGAAAGCCGAAGAGAACCTAACGAGATTTAAGCTTGGCATTGAAAGTTCAGGCGATGCAGTCTTTATGACTGACATAGATGGGAATATTCTCTATGCCAACCCTGCATTCGAAACTGTGTATGGTTACAAACCTGAAGAAGCAATTGGCAAAAATCCGCGCATCATTAAATCTGGGCAGATGCCTCAGGAGCAATACAAATATTTCTGGGATACTCTTCTTGGCAAACAAATCGTTTCAGGAGAAATCGTAAATAAAACAAAAGATGGAAGACTAATCACCATTGCAGGAACGAACAGTCCGATTTTGGGCGAGAAAGGCAACATTCTTGGCTTTTTGTCCGTCCACCATGACATCACCGATCGTAAACTTGCAGAAGAAGCACTACAAAAACGCAACACCTATCTCGCTGCTTCAGCAGAAATTGGCCGATTGGTCACTTCTACCCTTGACCTTAGCACGATCTTCACCCGGACCGTGGAACTGATCAATGAACGATTCGGCTTTTACCATGCAGCAGTCTTTATTGTAGAAGAGACAGGTTTCAATGCAGTATTGCGCGAGGCCACTGGCCAGGCCGGCGTAGAAATGAAAAAACAGAAACACAAGCTAGCGGTGGGTTCAAACTCAATTGTTGGTAAGGTAACTTCAGAAGGAAAAGCATTTGTTGTAAACGATACCAGGATTAGTTCTGTCCACAAGCCGAATCCCCTTCTCCCAGAAACATTGGCAGAGGCTGCTATCCCTATGCACGTTGGAGAGCGCATTATCGGTGCGCTGGATATCCAGGCCAAAGTTGCAAATGCTTTCTTAGAGGATGAAATCTCTGTTCTGCAAACTCTGGCCGATCAAATAGCTGTTGCAATTGATAATGCCCGTTCTTATGAACTTTCGCAACAGGCTGTAATGGAAATGCGCGAGATCGACCGCCTCAAGAGCCAATTCCTCGCAAATATGAGCCATGAGTTACGTACTCCATTGAATTCGATTATCGGTTTCTCGCGCGTAATTTTGAAAGGTATTGATGGTCCGGTCACGGAGTTACAGCAACAAGACCTCACAGCCATTTACAACTCCGGCCAGCATTTGCTCGGTTTGATTAACGACATCCTCGATCTGTCTAAGATCGAAGCTGGGAAGATGGAACTATCTTTCGATGAAGTCAATATGACCGAAGTAACCAACAGTGTGCTTTCTACGATGACAGGTTTGATCAAAGATAAACCAATCACATTGCGGCGTGTCGTCCAACCGGACCTGCCAACGGTCCGAGCAGACGCGATCCGTATCCGTCAGGTAATGATCAATCTTCTATCCAACGCGGCCAAGTTTACCGATGATGGAGAGATCGTTGTAAATTTGGAAGTCAAGCCAAATACGTCAGGAAAGCTTGAGCTAGTAGTCAGCGTGACAGATACCGGCCCTGGTATTGCCCTGGAGGATCAAAGCAAACTTTTCCAACCCTTCTCCCAGGTAGATGATTCCCCCACACGCAAGACGGGTGGGACTGGCCTCGGTCTTTCTATCTGTCAACACCTAATTGAAATGCACGGTGGACGCATCGGCTTAAATAGCGCCATCGGAAAAGGTGCTACCTTTTACTTTACCTTACCTCTTTATCGTAGGGGAAAAGAAGTGGAAGGAATTGCAACCAACAAAAAAGTAATTCTGGCCATCGATGATGATCCACAAGTGATTGGTCTGTATGAAAGATATCTCCAACCTCAAGGCTATCAAGTGATCGCATTAACAGATCCTTCGCGCGCTGTAGAACGAGTGCGTGCCTTAAAACCGTTTGCAATTACGCTGGATATTATGATGCCTGGTATCGATGGCTGGCAGGTAATGAGAAATCTTAAATCAGATCCAGAAACGCGAGATATTCCAGTTCTGATATGCAGCATCATCGAGGATCATGAAAAAGGATTCAGCTTGGGTGCAGCAGATTATCTTGTAAAACCAATCCTTGAAGAGGATCTTGTCAGGGCACTCGATCGTTTGAATGCCGATGGATCGATCCACGAGGTGCTTGTCATTGATGATGACCCTAATAGTTTGCGCCTGATCGGAAAAATGCTCAACGATGACGGACATTACAAACCTATTATGGCGCATGGTGGCGTAGAGGGCTGGGAAGTACTATGCTCCAAGACACCCCCGCATGCTGTAATCTTGGACCTGTTTATGCCAGATATGGATGGCTTTAAGCTCTTGGAAAAAATGCGGGCTGAACAAAAATTACGTGATATTCCCGTCATTGTAGTTAGCGGTATGGAATTAACACCTGAACAACATCAACAATTAATGGAGTTCGGTCAGCACCTGCTTGCAAAAGGCTCATTCAACGAGAATGAGCTATTGACAACCATTCAACGCTCCCTGCAACGGGTGCCTAGTAGGTAAAGCCAGGAGAATTAGATCCGTGTCCTTTGTAATTAAATGTCTTGATTGTGGATATATTGCCCAATACTACCCCACCTCTGTTAATTGTCCTAGGTGCAACAGTCAATGGCGTGAAGCAGAATATGACTATGAGTTAATTGCTAAAACGCTCATTCAGAATTTAGCTACACGGTCTTTTGACTTATGGCGTTATCGCGAACTATTACCAATCCGTAACCCAAACACAAGTCTGACGCTTGGAGAAGGTGGATCTCCGCTTATCCCTGCTGTTAATTTGGGAATGATGCTAGGCTGCCCGAATATATTTATCAAGGATGAACGTCAAGGGCCGACTGGCTCATTCAAAGATAGACAAGCTTCGGTCACAATTGCAGCATTGAAAGAGGCAGGGATTACGGAAATGGTAGCTGCATCGACTGGAAATGTAGCAATCTCGTATTCCGCTTATGCATCCCGCGCCGGAATGAAGCTTTGGGCATTCGTCACGAGCCTTGTACCCGCTGTAAAGATGCACGAGATCGCCTTATACGGCAGCCAAGTAATCAAGATCACCGGCTCGTATGACCAGTGCAAACAAGTGGCACAGGAATTCGCCCATCAGCGCGGCCTTTATCTGGATATGGGCGCGCGTATGATTACATCCATTGAAGCGATGAAGACGATTGCTTTTGAGATTGCTGAGCAAATTACCTCTATACAAGGGCCTGGACCGGCCACGCCTTGGCGAACACCGGACTGGTATGTGCAAGCGATCAGCGGTGGCATGGGACCATTGGGTGTCTATAAAGGTTTTCACGAACTAAGGCAAATGGGTTTAATTGATCGTATACCCGCTCTTGCTCCTATCCAGGCTGAAGGTTGTGCACCGATGGTGACTAGCTGGAAAAAAGGTCTTGAAACTGCTGAAGTTGTTATATCACCTCAAACACATATTGAAACATTAGCAACAGGCGACCCAGGACGTTCATACCAATTACTGCGTACGCGTGTCGACGAGACACATGGTGTATTTGAAAGTGTAAGCGATGAAGAAGCCTTCCGTGCTATGCATGTATTAGCTAAAATGGAGGGAATATCCACAGAACCAGCTGCCGCTACGGCATTCGCGGGCTTATTCAAACTTATTCGGGCAGGCATTATCAAACCCACGGACACCGTAGTAGTTAACTGCACTGGTCACACCATGCCTGCTGAGCAAATTATATTAGGCGATAATTGGTCACGGGATGTGAAATTTCCTTCGCGAGATGAAACCCCCCAGGAAGGGTTACTTTCTGCACTCACACAGGTTGCACCTGAAAAGTTTCCATGCGTGGCTTTGATAGAAGATACATCCGAAGCACGCCGCCTCATCCGCCGCATCTTGCAATCGCAGGGCAATTTTACAATTCTTGAAGCAACAAATGGCCGTGACGGGTTGGAGATGATCCAACGCGAGTTGCCAGATTTGATCATCCTTGATTTGATGATGCCAGAGATGGATGGTTTTGCCGTATTGGAAGCATTGCGTGCTAACCAGGAAACGGCGACCATCCCTGTGATTGTTGCAACTGCGAAAGAACTAACCCCAGAGGAAAAGAATCGGCTCAGCGGCCAAATTCAATCGCTTATGCAAAAAGGCGACTTTCTAAATGATGAGTTTCTGGAGGAAGTCAAGGCGTTAATCAAATAGCGCCTCGATGGCCTAGTGCCGCAGCTCCGCCCGAACTCAGGCGGGGTTGCGGTACTAGCACTTTACCGAGAAGGCTGGCAGGTTTGCAAAAAAAACATACGACCGGTATCTTAGCTGCATTGGGTTCTGCTTTATTTCTTGGGTTCACCCCTGTCTTTGGCAAGCTAGCAATCAGCCAGGGATTTTCACCGCTTGCAGTCGTTGCTTTACGTACCAGCCTCGCCGCTGGTGCTTTGCTCGTAATTGTCTCGCTATTCTACAGGCCTTTTCTATACATCTATCCGATTGGCCTAATCGGCTGTATCCTTGCAGGGGTTATCAACGGTTTTGGGTCTTTGTTCTATTATCTTGCATTGGGAAGACTAAATGCCAGCGTCGGACAACTGCTCTATTCTCTTTATCCATTTTTCGTCGCATTATGGCTGATTCTCGATCATCAACCCCCTAGCCGACTTACCCTATTCCGTATCGGCCTTGCATCCATTGCAGTCCTATTGCTGACCAACGTTCCGGGAAAATCAGCTGATCCCATCGGAGTTCTGATGATGATCGTCGCTGCAATACTTTACGCGATGCACCTGCCGATTAATCAGCGTGTGCTTTACGAGGTTCCCGCACCGACCGTAACGCTGTATACATTACTTTCAATGAGCATGGTCGTAGTTCCTGCATATTTTCTCTTTGATAAGCGCTGGCCTGTACAAAATGCACCATGGATGCCTGTGCTCGGTCTAACACTCGTCACTTTTTTTTCCCGCCTTGCGCTCTTTTTTGGTGTCAAAAAAATCGGGGGAATGCAAACGGCATTATTGGGACTTGGTGAGCTGCTGATAGCTATCCTGTTTAGCCACCTTTGGCTAAACGAGAGCCTCACCGCACTTCAATGGCTGGGAGCAATCGGACTAGGCCTTAGCCTGATTCTCGTGACCTTTGAAAGAAACACCCCTTCACATCACAGCAACAAAACTGGATGGCTATCCTGGATCCATGCACCAGACCTGCCTAAAGAGATCTTCGGGCCTTACGAGTAAATCAGGCTACTTGCTCCCCTCATATACATAACCTGTACCGCGCACACTGGAGACGCGTTCAGCTAGTGCCGGGAATTGATCGAGCTTATACCGAAGGCGGCTGACGAGGGGGCGCAATATCTCAGGCGCCTCCCGCTGAGACGTATCATAGCCTTGCACGAGCAAAACCAGCTCGCGATGTGAAAAAACTTTGCCTTCATTTTCCATCAGGATTTTAAGCAGCCGCCCTTCTGCTGGAGTGAGATGTTCTGTTTTATTCTTATTCCGTATCAGTCTGCGGGACAAATCGACAACGGTTCCATCTTTCATATTGAATACAGAAATTGTTTCCTCTGCATCCATCGCATCAGATGAGCCCCCACGTAGACGCAGACGTGAGGCACGCCGTGTAAGACCCTTCTTTACGCTAGCAATTACCTGTGCAGGCGAAGCCGGTTTTAATAAGTAATCATGAATTCTCAGACGCAATGCCTGGATGGCGGTCTCTGTTGAACCAAAGGCAGTTAATAAAACGATCTCCGTTTCCGGAGAGACCTGGTTGACAACCTGAATTACTTCCAGCCCATCCATTCCTGGCATACGTAGATCAACGACCATTAAATCTACAGGGTGCATACGTACATATTCCACCGCGGCCTGCCCGTTAGGCGCAGAAGCTACGTTATATCCTTCCAACTTAAGAATATCGGTCATGGATTGACGTGCAACCGGTTCATCATCTACGACAAGAATATTGGATTTCATCGTTTATCCTCCAATAGGTAAAAATAAACGAAAACAGGCACCCGGCGATTGATCCAAAACCAAATCAAGTG
>WNGB01003436.1_pt1 | contig 34782 bp, 28 predicted proteins | sample 5400681 | NCBI WGS metagenome assembly WNGB01 (sample SAMN13153367, study PRJNA577476) | soil metagenome | isolation source: 115 cm soil or saprolite under grassland replicate 2 | place: USA:California | collected 2016-06-15
GCCTGGCGCCTCGTCTCGTTGCAGCAGCCGCCAGAGACGCTGCTGCCCGCGGAACAGCCCCTGCCCGCCGGACGCACGGAGACACGGCCCGGTCATCGCACACCCGGCGACGACCTGAGGCCGCGCAGCGATCCGCAGTACACGCCGGCGCAGGTGCTGCGCCTCTGGACCGAAGGCGCCGCCGTCGCCAGCGGCGCCGTGACCCACGACGCCAGGGGCGAGGCCCTCCTCGCGCTGCCCCCGCTGCCCGCGGGCGCCTACCGCATCCACTACGAGACGAAGGACGCCGCCGGAGCGACCTTCAATCTGACGCAGGAGCTCGTGGTGGCGCAGCCGCGCGACACGCCCCTCGCGCTGCCCGGCCTGCTGGCCGTGGAGCGCGCCTCCGTCCCCGTCGGGGGCACGGCCCGGGTGCTCGTCCACTCCGGCGTGCCCGGCCAGCCCATGACGGTCGAGGTCTGGCGCGGTGGGCGGAGGACGGAGGTGCGGCGCCTCGTCTCCGGCCGGGCCGCGGACATCCTCGAGTTGCCCATCTCCGAGAAGGACCGCGGCGGCTTCGGCGTGTCGCTCACGCTCGTCCGCGATCACCAGCTCGTACATCAGACCGCGTCGGTCTTCGTGCCCTGGGACGACCGCGCCCTCGCCGTGGCCTTCTCCACCTTCCGGGACAAGCTGCGTCCCGGCGACCGCGAGACGTGGCGCCTCACCGTCACCAGCAAGGATCCGCGGCAGGAGGCGACGGCGGCGGCCGAGGTGCTGGCCTCGATGTACGACCGGTCGCTCGACCTCTTCGCGCCCCACGTGCCCGCGGACGCGCTCTCGATCTATCCGACCCGCACCAACGTGGGAGGGGTCTACGCGAACCTCGGCGGCGCGGGCGCCGTCTGGTCGGACGGGTGGTTCGCGCCGGAGGTCGTGGAAGGCCTGCAGCCGGATCGCCTCGACTTCTGGAGCGGCTACGCGATCGGTGGACCGGGAGTGCGCCGGATGGCCATGAAGGGTGTGGCCGCGGGCGTGGCCGGCGGGGTTCCCGCGACGATGGAGTCAGTGATGGTCCAAGCCGCCCCCGCGGCCGCTGCCGCCGACCGAATGGAGGCCCTGCAGTCCCTCGGGTACGTCGGCCATGCGGAGGCGAAGGCCCCCCCGCCGCCCCCGGCGGCCGTGCCCTTGCGCAGCGACTTCAGCGAGACCGCCTTCTGGCAGCCGCAACTCCTCACGGGCCCTGACGGGACGGCCAGCTTCGAATTCACCGTCCCCGACTCCGTCACCTCCTGGAACGTGTGGGCGGCCGCCATCACGCGCGATCTCCGCGCGGGCGCGGTCCGGGCGCAGACGCGCAGCGTGAAGGAGCTCATGGTGCGGCCGTACCTGCCTCGCTTCCTGCGCGAGGGCGACCGCGCCGAGATCAAGGTCGTGGTCAACAACGCCTCCGACGGCCCGCTGTCCGGCCAGGTCACGTTCGACATCGAGGACCCGGACACGCACGAGAGCCTCCTCGCGGAGTTCGGAGTGGATCGGACGCGGCCCTTGACCTTCTCCGCGCCCGCGGCGGGGAGCGCGAGCGTCACCGTGCCGCTGGTGGCGCCCAAGCGGCTGGGCGCGGTGGCGATCAAGGTCGTGGCCCGCGCCGGAGACCACTCCGACGGCGAGCAGCGGGCACTGCCCGTGCTGCCCTCGCGCCTGCATCTGGTCGAGTCGCGCTTCGTGACCGTGAAGGGCGCGACCTCCCGCACGCTGGCTTTTCCGGCCCTCGCCCAGACCGACGACCCGAGCCGTCAGACCGAGCAGCTCGTGGTGACCCTCGACGCGCAGCTCTTCTACGGCGTCCTGCAGGCGCTGCCGTACCTCGTGAACTATCCCTACGAGTGCACGGAGCAGACGCTGAACCGCTTCGTGTCCACCGGCATCCTCTCCAGCCTCTTCGTCCGCTACCCGGCGGTCGCGAAGATGGCGGCGGAGATGGCTAAACGGGACACGAGGCTCGAGCAATGGAACCGCGACGACCCCAACCGACGCATGCAGCTCGAGGAAACGCCGTGGATCGTGGCGGCCAGGGGCGGCAAGGAGAAGCCGGAGGACCTCATCAAGGTCCTCGATCCGAAGATCGCCAAGGCCACGCGCGAGGATGCGCTGGCCAAGCTGGGCAAGGCCCAGACCTCCCTGGGCGCGTTTCCCTGGTGGCCGGGCGGGCCGCCCTCACCCTACATGACCCTTTACGCGGTCTACGGGATGTCGAAGGCCCGCGAGTTCGGCGTGGACGTCCCGAAGGACATGGTCAAGAAGGCATTCGCGTACCTCCACCGTCACTATCTCGACGAGTGGATCCGCGACAGCATCAAGTGCGACTGCGGTTGGGAGTTCGTGACCTTCCTCGATTACGTGCTCACGAGCTATCCCGACGACTCCTGGACGGGCGGGGTCTTCACCGAGGCCGAGCGCAAGCAGATGCTCGACTTCTCGTTCCGTCACTGGAAGGAGCACTCGCCGTACCTCAAGGGCTACCTCGCCCTCACGCTGCAGCGGCGTGGCCGCCCGGCCGACGCCCGCCTCGTCTGGGACAGCGTGATGGACTCCGCGAAGACGGATGCCGACACCGGCATGTCGTGGGCACCGGAGGACCGGGCCTGGCTCTGGTACAACGACACCATCGAGACACATGCCTTCGCCCTGCGCACGCTCGCGGAGCTGGCCCCACGCGACCCACGGCGGGAGGGACTCGTGCAGTGGCTCTTCCTGCACCGCAGTCCTTCGTGTTCGAGCCCGACACGTACACGGGCAAAGCCACGCAGGTCGTGATCCCCGGGTCGCGCGTGGACGCGGCCCGGTCGTCTTCAGTCGTGGTGGAGAAGACCACGCCCGGGATGCTCTTCGCGTCCGCGACCTGGCACTACGCCACCGATCGCCTGCCCGAAGGCGAGGCGGGGGACCTCTTCGCCGTGTCGCGGAGCTACTTCCGCCGCGAGAATCGGGCCGGGACGTGGACCCTCGTACCGATCGCGGAAGGCGCGGCCCTGGCCACGGGCGACGAGGTCGAGGTCCAGCTCTCGCTGCGCGCGAAGCAGGCGGCCGAGTACGTCCACCTGCGCGACCCACGTGGCGCCGGCTTCGAGCCGGTCACCCTGGTCTCCGGTTTCAAGTGGCAGACGGGCCTGGGCCTCTACCAAGAGGTGCGGGACAGCGGGGAGAACTTCTTCTTCGAATGGCTCCCCGCGGGCGAGTACACGTTCCGCTACCGGATCCGGGCCGCCACCGCGGGCCGCTTCCGCGTCGGACCGGCCGAGGTGCAGTCCATGTACGCGCCCGAGTTCGCGGCCCGTTCCGCCGGGACCGTTCTCGACGTGAACGATCGCGGGCGCTGAGGCCAGCGCATGCACGATGCGCTGAGGGCGCGTGTCAGAACGGCCGCGTTTTCGTTCCGGAACGGAAAACGCCGGAATTCCGGCGCGGAGACCACGCGGTTGACGGCGCCACCGCGGGGACGTAGCGTCTCTCGCGCGCATGATGAGCGGGTTCCTCCGCCTTTCCGCCCACGAGGCCATTGCCCTCATGCGCAGGGGCGAGCTGAAGGCCGAGGAGTACGCGACCGCGCTACTGGCCCGCGCCGGCGCCCTCGCGCACCTCAACGCCTTCATCTCCCTTTTCCCGGAACAGGTCATGGAGGCCGCGCAGGCGGCCGACCGGCATCGCGCGGCGGGCGGCCGGCTGGGACCGTTGCACGGCCTTCCCATCCCGATCAAGGACAGCGTGAACACCGCGGACCATCCGACGACCTCGGGCACGGCCGCCCTTCGCGACTTTCGGCCGAAGGACGACGCCCCGGTCGTGCGTTCGCTCCGTGACGCGGGAGCGATTGTGCTCGGCAAGACCAACCTGGCCGAGCTTTCGCTCGGTTGGACCAGCACGAACGTCACGTTCGGCGCAGTCAGGAACCCTTACGATCCCAACCGGATCCCGGGTGGGAGCACCGGCGGCACCGCGGTGGCCGTCGCCACCGGCATGGCTCCGCTGGGCGTCGCCGAGGACACCTGCGGTTCCATCCGCGTGCCCGCCGCCCTGTGCGGCATCGCAGGACTGCGGCCGAGCACGGGGCGCTATTCGTCGCGTGGGGTCATGCCGCTGGCGCCGCTGTTCGACACCGTGGGATCCCACGCACGCACGGTGGCCGACCTCCTCCTGTTCGACTCCGTGCTGACCGGCGACTTCCGGCCGCCAGAGCCGGTCCATCCGACGGGAGCGCGCCTGGGCCTCTCGCGCGCCCACTACTTCGCGGATCTCGATCCGGAAGTGGAACTGGTGACGAACGAAGCGCTGAAGAAGCTGGCGGATGCGGGCGTGACCCTCGTGGAGGCGGACGTTCCCGACCTGACCCGGCTCGCGGAGGCCGCGAACTTTCCGATCATCTACCACGACTCGGTGCCGTCGATCGTCTCCTACCTGCGGGAGTTCGGGACGGGCGTGACCCTCGAGCAGCTCCTGGCCCTGGCCAGCGAAAGCGTGCGCGAGAACCTCGAGGCCCGGGCGATTCCCGGCGGGCGGCTCTGGGTCTCGGACGAGGACTACGCGGCGGCCCGCGACCTTCATCGGCCCGCCCTGCAAGAGGCCTTTCGCGCCCATTTCCGCCAGACGGCGGTGGCCGCGATCGCCTACCCCACGACGCTGGTGCCCGCCACGCCAATCGGCCAGGAACGGGAGGTCGAGATCGGCGGAAGGAAGGTGCCTTTCCGGACCGCGATGTCGCGGAACATCGCGCCCGGAAGCTGCGCGGGACTTCCCGGGCTCGTGCTCTGCGCGGGGCGGACGCGAGAAGGCCTGCCCGTCGGCATCGAGCTCGACGGACCGGCGGGCTCGGACCGCGAGCTGCTCGCGCTCGGTCTCGCGCTCGAACCCGTGATCTCGTGCGCCGCGATGCCGGTGGCTTGACCGCGAGCGAAGGGGCGGCATAGCCTCCGAAGATGGATGCTCTCGATCTCGACACGCCCGCCGTCTACGTGGACCTCGACGCGCTCGAGCGCAACCTCGCCCGCATGGCGGAGCAGAGCCGGCGCTGGGGCGTCAAGCTGCGGCCGCACACCAAGACGCACAAGATCCCGGAGATCGCGCGCATGCAGCTCGATGCGGGTGCAGCCGGCATCACGGTGGCCAAGATCGGCGAAGCCGAGGTGCTGCCCGGAGACGACGTGCTGATCGCCTACCCGATCATGCCCGAGAAGCTGCCGCGGCTCCGGGCGCTGGCCCGGGACCGCCGGGTGACCGTCGTCGTCGACTCCGTCGAGGCCGCGCGCGGCCTGCCCGGCGTCGGGGCCATGGTCGAGGTGGACATCGGCGTCGGGCGCGCCGGCGTCACCACCCCGGAGCAGGTGGTCGCGGTGGCAAAGGCGTGCAGCGAATTCCGCGGGCTCTTCTACTGGCCCTCGTGGCTCGACGAGGAAGCCTTCAAGAAGGCACGAGTCAGCGTGGATCGGCACCTGGCCGCGCTGAAGGAGGCCGGGTTCGAAGTGCCCGTCGTGTCGGGCGGCTCCACCCCGGGCGCGGCCAAGACCCCGCTGATTCCCGCCACCACCGAGATTCGTCCGGGCACCTACGTGTTCAACGACGCGAGCTGCGTCGCCAGCAAGCTCGCCACCGTCGAGGACTGCGCCCTGCGCGTGCTGGTCACGGTGGTCAGCACGGCGGTCCCCGGACAGTGCCTCGTGGACGGCGGCAGCAAGACCTTCTCCAGCGACGCCACCGTGAACGTGGGCACCTTCGGCCTCTTCCCGGACCGCCCGGGATGGACGATGCACAAGATGAACGAGGAGCACGGGTACGTGAGGATCGATGCGCCGGCGAAGATCGCGGAGAAGGTGTGGGCGATTCCGAGCCACGTCTGCGCGACCGTGAACATGCACGACGAGATCGCCTACGGCCGGCGGGGGAAGGTGGAAGGCACCTGGAGAGTCGCCGCCCGCGGGCGGGTTCGTTGACACCGCGCTTCTGACATGGATCTTGGGCCCGCGTCCGGGCCGCCGCGAACATCGGTCCTCCTTCAATGCGAGACACCCTTGAACTGTCTTAATCGGCATAGGGGCGCCGGGTTACCCCGGCGACCCCTGCCACACCACCCGGCATGCGGGTCCGCACCGGGCGGTTCGTAGAGTTGAGGTCACGCGCCCAGCCTCGGCAGACCGAGCGGGTCGAAGTACGAGGTCGGCAGCACGGTATGAAGGGCCATACTCGCGTTCTTCCACCAGCGCCGTGTGTTTGCCGCCACGGTGGCGGCGACGAGTTCGGAGGCGCCGCGCGCTCGCAGTTCGCAGTACGCCGTCCGTCCCCGTTTCCACTGCTTCAGGTGGATTGCCCGGAGCCGATGACGAAGCCACTTGTCGAGGTCGTTGAAGATTCCGGGCGTCTCCGCCAGACCGAAGTAGTTCCTCCAGCCAGGTAGGTACTCTCGGAATTCCAAGATGATCCCGTTGATGCTCCGTCCTCCCGACCGCCGTGTGATGCGGCGGACGCGGTCCTTCAGGTCCGTGAGGGCGCTCTTGGCCACCCGGAGCTTCACCGCCCGTCCCGCCCCGATCCAGAAGGAATAGCCGAGTATCTTCCGTCTCGTGGCGAAATCGACCGCGCTCTTTGACTCGTTGACCCGAAGCCTGAGGCGCGCAAAGAGCCGCCGGAGCAGCTTCATCACGCGCTCGCCGGCACGGCGGCTGCCGACGTAGACGTTGCAGTCATCGGCGTACCGGACGAAGGTGTGGCCACGCCACTCCAGTTCCTTGTCCACTTCGTCGAGGAGCACGTTGGCCAGCAGCGGCGACAGGGGGCCACCTTGCGGTGTGCCTTCCTGCCGCTCCACCACTACTCCATTCGCCATGACGCCGGCGTCGAGATAGCGGCGGATCAGCCCCAACACGCGCCGGTCCGGGATCCGTTTCGCGAGACGACCCATCAGCACGTCGTGATTGACCCGATCGAAGAATCTCTCGAGGTCCACGTCCACCACGACGCGACGGCCCTCCTGCACGTACCGCTTCGCCGCCATCACCGCGGCGTGCGCACTCCGTCCAGGTCGGAAGCCGTAGCTGTGCTCCGAGAAGGTCGCGTCGAATCCAGGCTGCAGGACCTGAAGCAGGGCCTGCTGGATGAATCGGTCGAGCACCGTTGGGATGCCGAGCTGCCGCACCCCACCGCCACTCTTCGGAATCTCATGCCGCCTGACTGGCGAAGGCAGGTACGTCCCCGCGAGGAGCTCCTCGCGAAGCCGTGGCCAGTGCTCCCGCAAGTACGACGGCAGATCGTCCACCGTCATCCCGTCGACGCCAGGACCGCCCTTGTTCTTCCTCACTCGCTTGAGCGCCGCTTTCAGGTTTGGGCGGGACAGCACCCGCTGCATCAGCTCGCTCGTGCCCGGATGTTCGCTTCCTTTCGCCGCCGTTGGAGTCTCCGCACTCCGATCACCCCTTGGGGCTTCACCCCAGATCATGATCGGGAGCACCAGCTGCCTGGTCATCTGCGGCCTGACCCCTTCGAGGTTCGAGCGCGCCACACCCTCCTCCACGTTCGGCCCTTCGCTGCTGCGAGTACGCAGCTACTACGGCCTCGGCTGACTCCTCGCTCCGTCTCTTCGGCGTCGCCCTTTCAGGCGTAAAGCGAGGTCTCCCCAGGTAAGAACGCCGCCCTTTGCCGCGCGACCGCCGGATCTACGCCACCTCGCCTTGACCATCGGGGCTTCGCGGTCATTGGCCCGCTCGCCCCGCTCGGCAGCGCCTTCTATCCGGTTCCTGTTCGTCGGCCCGCGGCTTCGCTCCCCGCTTCCTCCCCACAGTTGGTCACCCTTCCGCAGTTGCGGTTCGCTTCGCTTGCGATGGTCTGCTTGCGAGAGGACTTTCACCTCCAAGGCAGCGCCCATGCTGGGCGCACCAAGAAAACGGCCGGCGGGATGGCTCCCGCCGGCCGGTGGTCGTCGAACGACGTGCGGGCTACCGCGTGATCACGATGGTCGGCGACTCCCAGGTCTCGATGTGCGCGGGATTGCCCTCCTCGGCCAGAGCCTTGGTCACCACGATCTGCAGCTTGTAGGCGCCGCTGGGCAGCTCCTTGCGCTGGACCTTGCCCGCGGCGTTCGTGAAGAGCTGCTTGCCGTCCCAGGTGTAGGTGCTGAAGCCGTCGCTGACGAGGGTGACGCCGTTGCCGGTGTTCCGCCTGACGTAATCGGACGAAGCCACGGGGTACCACTGGCTCGTGGCCACGTCCACGGCGCGGATCTCGAGGCGCCGCGACTGATGCCCGCGCTGGTACAGGATCACGGGCCGGTCGTTGCTGTCATCGACGTTGAAGACGGCGCCCTCGGTCTGGCGTGTGAACGCGGGATCGAGCTTCACCGCCGGTGCAGTCGGAGTCGCGGCGGTGCAGATGGTCTCGCCACCGCGCTTGAAGATGGCCGGGAACGTCGACAACGTGCAGCCACCGGGCGTGAGGACGGTGAGCATCTGGTAGTCCCCGGTGAAGCCGGCATAGGGGACGCGGAACGGCTGGCTGCCGTCGGGAGTGACGACCAGGTACCCGCCGTACACCCGCAGGGCGGCCGTCGGCGGGACGATGGTCACGCTCACGTCGACGCTCTCCCCGCCGGGGACGGTGACGCTCGCCGCGCCGAAGGTGACCGTGGCCCCGAGGGTGGAGGCGCCGACGGTGAACGTGCCGACGCTGGTGAGGGCCGACCGGTGAGACAGGCTGTAGGTGACGGACGCGGTACCGTGGTTGGCGATGGTCAACGTCGCCGTCTTCGGCGCGGCCGCACTGCCACCCTCGCCGAGCGACAGCTTGCTGGGTGTCACGGCGGTCGTGGCCAGGATGGCGTCGTCGATGTCGACCAGGCCCGCGCCCTGCCGGTGGACGAACTCGAGGAACCCCAGGCCCGGGTTGCCGGACCATACCGTCGGATCGGCGCTGTTCTGCAGCGCGGTCTGCACGTCGGCGGGCGACGTGCCCGGATGCGCCTGCAGGAACAGGGCCGCCGCCCCCGCGACGTGGGGCGAGGCCATCGAGGTGCCGCTGATGGTAGCGTAGCCACCCTGCTCCAGGGGCCACGTCGAGCGGATCAGGCCGCCGGGGGCGGCGATGTCCGGCTTCAGGCCCAGCTCCGCCGTGAGCCCGTAGGACGTGAACGACGATGCCAGCCCGCCCGTCGCATTCGGGAACGCGGCCGTCTCGTCGGTCCAGGTGAGATCCACGGGTGCAGCCGCGATCCGGTTGTTGAGCTCGACGCCGTCGCCGCCCGCGATCGACACGACCGGGATCCCCACCGGCGGGTCCGCCCCGGTGGGAGGCGCGACCGTGATGTTCTGTATGCCGGACACGTTGTTGTAGATGACGACGCTCACCGCTCCCGCTGCTTCCGCGTTCTTGGACTTGACGTAGAAGGTGCAGGTCCCGCGCCGGATCAGGGCCACTTTCCCCGTGAGGCTACCGGCGGGTAGTGCCGAGCACGCATCGGCCGTGGACGCCGACGTGCCCGTGCGCGCCAGCGGGAACGTCCCGCTCGTGGGCGCGGCCGGCGCTCCGGTGGCCTGGCTGTATCCGAACGCCCGCGCGTCGGGCGAGGCCTTGAAGGTCAGCAGCTCTACGTGGCTGTTGTCGAAGGACGCCACGCCGATGACGTTTCTCCCCACGCCCGGCGCACTGGCCGAGTAGACGCCGCTTGCGCCGCTGTTGCCGATCGACGCCACCACGACCATGCCCGCGTCGACGAGTGCATCCGCGCCCACCGCCGTCGGGTACTGCGGCCAGGTCTGGAAGGCCGAACCGATGCTCATGTTCAGGACGTCCATGCCGTCGTCGAGGGCCCGCTCCATCGCCGCCAGCATGATGTCGGCGCTCGTCGAGCCTTCGCAGCCGAACACGCGGTAGGCACCGAAGGTGACGCCGGGCGCCACTCCGCGCGCGCCGCCCGTTTCCGGGTTTCCGCTGGCGCCGATGATGCCGGCGACGTGCGTGCCGTGTCCGGCGCAATCATCGGGATCGTCGTCGGGATGCGGGATCAGGGCGCCGCCCGAACCGCCGGCGTCGTACCGATCGCCGACGAAGTCGTAGCCGGTGACGACACGATGGCCCGGCCCGAACCCGCCACCCAGGTCCGGATGGTCATAGTCGATGCCCGTGTCTATCACCGCAACCTTGACCCCGGCGCCGCTCAGGCCCAGCTCGTCCTGCGCGATGTCGGCACCCGTCATGGCGAGGGCATGGACCAGCTCGGGGCTGGCGCTCTCGATCGGTCCCCGTGTCACTTCCAGGACCGGGAACACGGCCTTGACGCCCTCGAGCTTGCCCAGACGCGACGCGGCCTCCGCCGTCGACTGAACGGACAGACCGTTCCAGATCCGCTTGTAGACATAGCGTTCCGTATAGTCGATGCCTGACGCCTTGGCCTTAGCACGGAACGCGTCCACCGAGCCGCTGAGCTCGACAAACCAGGCCCGCGTGGACTGATCGTCAGTGGCGGCGTCGACCCCGCCACCAGCAATGATGGCGAGCGCCATCGCCACGGCGCCCGCGAAAAAGCGACACTTCAGCCTCATGCCTCATTCACCTTTCCGGCCGTACGTCTCCTCGAACCGAGGCGCCAGCCCGCTGGAGTCCTGCTCCCTGTATTGTGAAAAGCGAGGGAGAAGGGTACCTATTTGTGGCTGGATGTCAACGCCACAGCCGGCTCAAGTGCGGTGCGCCGAAGGGGTGAGCGGCGATCGGCGCGCGTCGTAGCGCACGAAGCGCGGCAACAGCGCCCCGCAGACCAGCACGCCCACGATGCAGAGCGTGCCTCCGGAGATGACGGAGGCGCGCACGCCGAACGCCGCCGCCACCGCCCCCGCCTCGGCGTGGCCCAGCAGTGGCCCGCTCATGTAGCTGACCATCTCGATGGCGGCGAGGCGCCCGCGCAGCGCATCCGGGATCGTCTGGTTCCACATCGTGAGGCGGAAGAGGCCGCTGACGCAGTCCGCGCCGCCGGCCACGGCCAGCCCGAAGAGAGCGGGCCAGAGCGAATCGCTGAGGCCGAAGGCGACGATGCCGATGCCCCACACCGTCGCCGCCAGCATCACCCCCAGGCCGTGGCGGTGCACGCGCACCGTCCAACGGCCCGTCACCGTCGCGATCAGCGCACCCACCGCGGGCGCGGTGTAGAGGAGGCCGAGCACGCGCGGCCCCCCGAGCCGGTCGGAGATCGCGGGAAACAGCGCGAGGGGCATGCCGAACACCATGGCCACGAAGTCGACCACGTACGTCCCGATCAGCTCCTGCCGGCTGCGTGCGTACCGGAAGCCCTCGCGCAGGCGCGCGACGCTGGGGCTCTCCGCCCCCTCCGGCGGCGGCAGCTCGCGGATGAGGCCCACGGCCACGAACGAGAAGGCGTAGGTGAGCAGGTCGACGACGTAGGTCGAGGCCAGGCCCGCGGACGCGATGAGGATCCCGCCGATGGCCGGACCGGCGATCATCCCCACGCTGCCGCGGAGGGTGGCGAGCGCGGCGGTCGCGGGCAGCTCGTCCTTGTCCACGAGGCGCGGCGTGATCGCCTCCAGGGACGGCCGCTGCAGGCCGCTCAGCCCCGACATCAGGCCCGCGACGAGGAACAGCGGCCAGACGTGCGGGCGGGGCAGGAGCGCGTTGACGGTCAGGAAGACGCAGGCGGTGGCGAGGCCGAGATCGGTGGCGAGGACGATGCGCCGGCGGTCCATCCAGTCCGCGAGCGCCCCGCCGATGAACGCGGTGACCAGGAGCGGCACCAGCTCCGCGACGCCGAGCAGGCCCACCGCGAAGGACGACTCGGTGAGCCGGTACACCTGGTAGGGCAGGGCCACGTAGGTGACCATGCTGCCCATGGAGGAGACGAACTGCGCGGCGAACAGCCACCGGTAGTCGCGGTGGCGGCGGAGGGGACGGAGGTCCATCAGCGCATCGTGAACGGCTCCATCAGCTCCGTGCGGCTGCCGTCCGGGTCGAACAGGTTGAGCTGCCACCGCTTGTTGCGTCCGACCTGGGGCATGCGCACCGCTTTGGGATCCTGGCCGCCGGGCCGCGCGCGCACGGTTTCGAGCGCGGCCTGGATGTCGGGGACGAGGAGGGCCATGTGGTGCGCCGAACCGAGACGATCGCGATCGACGGGGCCCGTGACCAGCATGTACTCGAGGTAGTCGGTGCCGTCCGGCACCTTCATGTTGATCCAGTCGGTCTGGGTGTCGGTGCGCCCGCCGCGCCAGATCTCGGAGAAGCCGAGGATGTCCTTGTACAGGTGATCGGCCGCGGCCACGTCCGCGACGGTGAGGCCGACATGGAGGAGGCGCGACGAGATCCGCGGCGCGCCCAGCCGCGTCCCCTTGGCCGCGCTCATGAGCGATCCCGGTTGGTACTGGACGAAGCCGACGGCGTGGCCATCCGCGTCCATCGTGCGCACGAACCGGTCGCCGCCGGCGTCGGTGCCCACCACGCTGGCCTTGACGCCCTTCTCTTCGAGATAGGCGCGAAGCGCCGCCACGTCGGTGGTCTCGAAGGCGACGTGCGAAAGGCGGTCGGCCTGGCCGGGCGGCAGGCCGGGAAGGACGCAGACGAGCTGGCGATCGTTGATCTTGAAGCAGACGCGCTCCGGCCGCGCGGCGTCGCCGAGATGGTAGACCTCCTCGTAGCCGAGCAGGCCTCCATAGAACGCGCGTGCCTTGGCGAGGTCGCTCACGTGGAACGCGATGTGCGCGACCCCGACGATGGGCGGCCGCTCGGTCGCGGAGGCGGGGACTCCAGCCGAGGCGGAGAGCGCCGCCGCGAGGGCCACCCGCCCGATCCGTCCCCTCATCGCATCAAGCGAGCCCGGCCAGGATCCCCTTGGCGTACCCGATCGTCTCCGAAAGTCCAGGGACGGGATCGTTCTCGTCCTTCTCGTACTCGAAACTGGCCAGGTACGGATAGCGGACGTCGAGCAGGGCGCGGAAGATCGACCGGAGGTCGAGCACCCCGCGGCCGCCCTCGATGGTCTTTCCGTCCGGCGCCGTGCTGTCGATGTCCTTCAGGTGGCAGTCGTAGAGCCGCTCGCGGCACTTGCGGATGGCCTCCGCGGGATCGACCTTCGCGCGCGTGGTATGGCCCACGTCGATGCAGAGGCCGACGCGCTTGTCGTACGGCTGCACGGCCGTCCACACGTCGTAGGGCGAGGGAAACTTCTTGTCCTCCGGGCCGTGGTTGTGGATCGCGATCTTGATGTCGAACTCCTTGACCATGGCGTCGAGGATCTTCATCGACTCCGGCTCCGGGCTGCAGACGATGGTGGGCACGCCGATGTCGCGCGCGTACTCGAAGGCGCGGCGGATGTCGGCGGGGTCGTTCTTCATCCCCACGTTGCCGACGCTGAGGGGCGTGATGCCCGCGGCCTTGAACTTCGCCGCCACCGCCTTGCGCTGCTCGGTGGTGCTGTCGAGGGGCAGGTGGAAGTCCTTGATGGAGACGTAGGACAAGCCGACGCGCTTGACGGCCGCGACGGCCGCGTCCACGGGCATCTTGCGGAGGGTGTAGGAGGCGACCCCCACCTTCAACCCGCGCCAGCGGTCGCCCGCCGGCGGCGGGACCGGATCCGCCGCCCCTTCCGCCCCCAGCCGCGTGACGGGCAGCGATGCCACCATCGCCGCTCCCTTGATCAGCTCGCGCCGCTTCATGCCCTCACCTCCGAAGCGACGAGGCTATCACCGTCGAGAGCGCCTGTCCTGAACGTGCAGTAAGCTGGCCGGCCATGGACTCGACCAGGCTGCTCGCCCCCGGCGCGAAGATGGAGAAGGTCGTGGGCGACCTCGGGTTCGGCGAGGGCCCGGCCTGGCACCCCGACGGGTACCTCGTCTTCGAGGACGTTCCCACCAGCCGCACGCTCAAGCTCGACGCGGACGACAAGGTCTCGGTGTATCGCGCGGACACCGCCGCCGCCAACGGCCTGGCCTTCGACCGCGACCGTCGGCTCGTCGCCTGCGAGGGGAACGGCGGCGAGGGCGGCCGGCGTGTGGCCCGTATCGAGAAGGACGGCCGGCGCACCGTCCTCGCCGACCGTTACCAGGGCAAGCGGCTCAACAGTCCCAACGACCTCGCCATCGACGGCAAGGGGCACATCTACTTCACCGACCCGCGCTACTCGAAGCGCGAGAACATGGAGCTGGAAAAGGAGGGCGTCTACCGCATCGATCCCGACGGCACCCTCACGCGTGTCGTGGACAGCCTCACGCGGCCCAACGGCATCCTCGTCACCGCCGACGGGCAGACGCTCTACGTGGCGGACAACGCGAGCCCCGCCGGCGTGGTGACGCTCGTCGCCTTCGATCTCGACGCGCGCGGGGACGCGAAGAACGGACGCGTCCTCTACGACTTCGGCGGCGGGCGTGGCATCGACGGCATGGCCCTGGACGCCGGAGGGCGGATCTGGGCGACGGCGGGGACGAAGGAGAAAGCGGGCATCTACGTCTTCGCCCCGGACGCCCGGCGCGCGCAGGCCGCTCTCGTCACCGTCATCCCCATGCCGGAGGATCCGACCAACTGCACGTTCGGCGGCTTGCGCCGCGACATCCTCTACGTCACGACCACGTCCTCGCTCTATCGCATCCGCACGGGCGTGCGGGGCCAGGGAAGCCCGCCCGGGAAATAGGTGATGGCCTCCTCCTGCCGACGGGCCGCCGGGCTGGTCCTCGCGCTGGCCGCCTTCGCGCGCCCCGCCAGCAGCCAGGCCGTCGCGCAGCCCTCCCGCGCCACCGTGTTCATACGGATCTTCGGCGTCGTGCGCGCGGAGTACCAGCGCGCCTGGAAGGAGACGGTCGAATCGCCGGAGATCGAGGTCGCGACGGGCAGCGGGTTCGTCGTCTCTCCGGCGGGATACGTGATCACGAACCACCACGTGGTCAGCGGCGAGGACGTCACGGTGCAGCGCCACGGAGTACCCGTACGCGTCCGCGTCGAGGTCAAGCGGATCGAGGTCGCGTTTCCCTCCGACGGCACACGGCTCGAGGCGAGCGTGGAGGCGAGCGATCCCGACCTCGACATCGCGATCCTGTCCGTGAGCGGCTCGGACCTGCCCTTCGCGGCCCTCGGCGATTCGGATGCGCTGTCCGCCGGGCAGGCGGTGAAAGCCATCGGCTTCCCGTTCGGGCGGGCGGTGGAGGTCGGAGAGCCGGTGGGTGCCGATACGCTGCCGCAGCCGACGATCAGCCGGGGGACGATCGGCGCCCTCCGCGCCGGGAGCGAGGGCGACGCCCGCTACATCCAGACCGACGCGCCCATCTATCCGGGCAGCAGCGGAGGGCCGATGCTGGACGAGCACGGGCGGGTGATCGGCGTCGTCCGCATGCGGTTGGAGCAGCGCGCGACCGTGGGGCCCGGGTTCGGGATCCCCATCAATCGGGTGAAGGATTTCCTGGAGGCCAGCAGCCTCGAGCGTGTGTTCCCCGCTCCCCGCCTGCGCCTGGGGGCGCTCCAGTCCTTCGACTGGAAGCGGATCCGCTTCCGCGCGCCGGACACGTTCGACGACTCCTCGCCCTCGCGCCTGCGTCTGGAGTGGGCTCCGCCCCAGGAGGTGTCGCTCGTCGTCCAGCGCCTGGCCAGCCCGCTGGCCCTCTCGGACTTCGAAAGCAGGCTTCGGGCCGGACGTGACTTCCTGGGGTTGGGCCGGATCGCCGGCGCCGACAGCCACGAGGGTCGGATCGGAGGACGCCCGGCCCTCATCGGCGTGGGTTACGCCGAGACGAGCACCAACCTGCCCCCCGAGATCAGCTACGTGATCCTCGACGCCGGCAAGGAGAAGGTGGTGGCCGCGTACGCGGGATCGCCGGACCAGGTCGCGTTCAATCGCTCGGTCCTCGACGGCTGGCTCGCGAGCCTCGAGGCGGACGCCCTGCTCACGGCGGAGGTGCGCGCGCCAATGCCGACGGCGCTGGAGCGCGTCGCGCTCGGGTCCGCGCCGGTCATGATGATGCCGCCGGGATGGTCCAAGGAGCCGGGCGCGCCGACTCCCTGCCGTGGCCTCCCCGCGCCGGAGGCCGTGCTGCAGGGCTCACCCGAAGGCGACTTCACCGTGTCGTTGCGGGCGGCGTGGTGGCCGCCTTCTCGCGGGCAGAGTCCCGAGCAAGCCCTGGCCGCCTGCGGATTGCCGCGCGCTGCGGCGCGACCGGCGTCCTACGCGCTGCGCTCGGAGCGCCTGGGCGTGACCTATGCGATCGAGGGCGTGTTCGTCGCCGCCAGCGAAGGGCTGCTGCAGCTCGAGGTGATGGCGCCCGTGGCCAAGCAGCCCTACGTGCGCGACCTCTTCGCGGCGTGGACCCGCGCCATCGCGGGCTACGCGACGGCGGCCTCGCCCGCGGCCAGCGGCACCGCGGCCAGCACGGCGGCATCGAGCCGCGCCTCCAGGAGACGGCGCATCTCCTCGGAAGGGATCGCGCCCGACGTCGTCTTCAGGAAGAACCGGTCGAACGCCTCGCCGTCGCGCGTGGAGATGAGCATCTCGCGCGGCGAGAGGTCGAGGCCGGCCAGCGCGTGCAGCAGGCTGCCCAGGAAGCCGAGCCGGTCCGGCCCGCGCACCTCGAGGTACAGCGACGGTCCCACGTCGGGGCCGCCGTCCAGCGCATAGTGGGAGAGGACGATCGGCCCGCCGTCGCGCGCGGCGGGCGGTCGTGAGGCCAGGAAGAGGAAATCGAGAGAGGAGGGCGCGGGTGAGGCCGTGCCCGGCGAGAGGACGAAGTCCGCGATCCAGCGGCCGGCGCCATCCTGCCGCGCGAACCCACGCAGGATACTGATGCCGGCGTCCGCGAGCCCGAGCGAGAACGCGTCCGTCCAAAACGGGCCCAGGGTTCCCCAGATGCGCACCGACCAGTGCGCCTGCGTCAGGTGCGTGACGGCGAAGCCCGGCGCGTCGCCGGGGGCAAAGGGGAGGAGATCCGTGCGGTGCTCGAAGGCGGACATGCGAGCGTGGTACTGCAATGGGCGTTCCGCGCGGCCGGCGTGACGTCCGCCGCACGTCGTCGTCCCCAAAGCCGTCACGACTGAACCGGTTACGGGGCGGAACGTCCCGCGATGGCTCGTCGCACGAGGCCTGCAAGCTTGTGGGTCGAGGTCGGGCGAGGCCACAGAAAGGTCGGTTTCGTACCGACATGTTGACTTCCGCGTCACCCGAAATAGGCTTGGCCTTCCCGCTCTTCGAGGAGGACCGATGAATCGCCGCGATTTCGTTGCCGGATCGGTGGGCGCGTCGCTCGTGCCCGCGCTGGGCCAGGCTCCCGCGAGTGGCCAGACGCCGGTGGCACCCGCCACCGCCGCCAAGCCGCAGCTCCTCGAGCTGCGCCGCATACACCTGCGGCAGGGACAGATGGTCACGCGCTACCACGAGTACGCGAAGACGGCACTCGTGCCCGCGCTCAACCGCGCGGGTGTGAAGCCGGTGGGCGCGTTCACGGTGTCGGTGGGCCCGGACAGTCCGACCGTGTACCTCCTGCTCTCCCACTCGAGTGGGGACTCGATGCTCACGCTCACCAGCCGGCTCAACGACGACGCGGAGTACCAGAAGATCGGCGCCGCCTTCCGCGCGCTGCCCGCGGGCGATCCGCCGTACCTGCGCCGTGAGTCGTCGCTCATGACGACGTTCGCGGGCGCGCCGACGCTCGACGTGCCGAGCGGGCCGAGCGCCGTGCCCTCGCGCGTCTTCGAGTTGCGGACGTACGAGAGCCACAACGACCGGGCCGGCGCCAAAAAGATCGAGATGTTCGAGAAGGGCGAGTTCCCCATCTTCAAGCGCGCGGGCCTCACCTGGGTCTTCTTCGGGAAGAACGTGGTGGGCGCGGGGCTGCCCAGCCTGACCTACATGCTGGTGTTCCCGAACCTGGCCGCCTACGACAAGGCCTGGGCCACCTTCCGCGACGACCCGGAGTGGGTGAAGCTGCGCGGGCTTCCCGAGTACGCGGACATCGTGTCCACGATCCACAACGCGCTGCTGCGCCCGACCGACTACTCGCAGATCTGACCGCGGTGGACGGCGCATGACGGACGCAGAGAGCCCGACCGGCGTGGCGCCCCCGGAGACGATCGGCCTGATGGTGGAGACCGCGCCCGGACCGGGCGTCCTCCACGAGCTCACGGGCGTGATGGCCCGTCACCACGCGGACATCACGCTCGTCGAGATCCTGGAGAGCGGACCCGCGAAGAGCCGCATCTACTTCGAGACCACGGTGCCGGCATCGGCCGAAGCCCTGGAGAAGGACCTCGCCGCGCTGCCCATCGCGAGCCGGGTGACGGTGGTGAAGACGTTCCAGCGGATCTACGGCAAGCGGATCATCATCGTGGGCGGCGGCGCGCAGGTCGGCCAGGTCGCCCTGGGCGCGATCTCGGAGGCCGACCGGCACAACATCCGCGGCGAGCACATCTCAGTGGACACCATCCCGCTCGTGGGGGAGCAGACTCTGGCCGATGCCGTCCGCGCGGTGGCGCGGCTGCCCCGCGCCCGCGTGCTGGTCCTGGCCGGAGCGCTCATGGGCGGCGACATCGAGAAGGCGGTGCGCGAGATCCGCGCCCAGGGCGTGCTCGTCCTGAGCCTCAACATGGCGGGCAGCGTCCCCGAGGCCGCGGACCTCGTGGTCACCGATCCCGTGCAGGCCGGGGTCATGGCGGTGATGGCGATCGCGGACACCGCGAAATTCAGGCTGGACCGGTTGAAGCGCCGCGTCTTCTAGTCCGGCACGCCATCGAAGAAGTGCACGACGCCGCTTTCGAGGGAGTACTCGGCGCCCACGACCTGCAGGCCGTCACGCTCGATCAGCCGCTCCAGGATCTCGGAGCCGTGGCGCAGCTGGTTCGCGGAGACGCGGACATTCGCGCGCACCGCCTCACGCACGAGGCGATCGGGATCGCCGGCGAGACCGCTCCCCAACAGGCTTTCCACCGAGGGTCGAACGCGGTCGACGATCGAGCGCAGACTCCTCGAGTGCGCGTCGTCGGGCCGCTGCAACTCCTGCAGCGTCGCCAGGACGACCCCGCATTGGGAATGGCCGAGAACGACGACCAGGCGGGTGCCGAATCGGTCGGCCGCGAACTCCACGCTGCCGATCTGGGAAGGAGCAACGATGTTCCCGGCCACCCGGATGACGAACAGGTCTCCCAGACCCTGGTCGAACACGATCTCCGCGGGCACCCGTGAGTCCGAACATCCGAGGACGATCGCGAAGGGCTGCTGGCCCGTCATCAGTTCCGCGCGTCGAGTGAGACTGGACAGGCTTTCCGCGCTCCGCATGTCGGAGGCGAAGCGACGGTTCCCCTCCCGCAGGCGGTCCAACGCTTCGCGCGCGGTCGTCGTCATGCGATCGCCGGACGCCTTGGAACGGGGCGCGCCTTCACGTGTGGGTGACCATCAAGGGGCACACCGGAGTCTAACCGGGCCGGTGGACGCGGGCAGGCCGTCCACCTAGGGGACCGGTGGCTGGCTGACGAACGCGGCGACGTCGCGCTCGGCCTTGGTCTCGACGCCGGGCTTGCCGAGGAAGCCGAGGTCGCGGAACCACTCGATGAAGCGCTCGTGCCAGGTGCCGAAGGGAATGCCGTCGCGGTCCTTGAACCCGCCGCCGTGCACGCCGTTGCCGTAGATGTGCATCTCGAGGTTCGGGGCGCCGAGCTTGAGCATCGCCGCGAAATACTCGTCGGCCCAGAGCGCATGGACCCGGTCGCCCGAACCGGGTGAAGCGATGAACGACGGCGGCACGTTGCGAGGGATCTTCGGGCTCGCGCCGCGCGCGAACGGCGTGGGGCCGGGATACAGGAGGACCACGAAGTTCGGGCGCGCGGAGACCCTGTCGAGGGGATCGGCGAGGCCGCGGCGCTTCTCGTCGAACTCCGCGAAGACGACGCCGGTCGCGGCCGCGAGCTCGGCGCCGGCGGAAAAGCCCATGATGCCGATCTTCTGGGGGTCGATCTTCCACTCCGCGGCGCGCGCGCGCGTGAGCCGGATCGCTTGCAGCGCGTCGTGGACGGCGTCCACTTCCGCGACGTAGCCGTCGTTGCGCAGCCGATTGCGCAGGATGATCGCGCTCACCCCGCAGTTGTAGAGATACGGGACGACGTCCGCGCCCTCCGAGCCGACGTTCAGGGTGCGATGCCCTCCGCCGGGCACGACGATGATCGCGGCCCCGGTGTTGATGGCGGGGTCGACGGGATGCACCTCGATCGACGGGTTGTGGATGTTCACGATGCTCTGGATGCGACCGGGCACGCCGTTCGCCATGTTGTACGTCTCGGCCTCGCGCACACGCGCCGCATTGAGGTCGGGTGAGCCCGGCGCGTAGAGCGTGACTACGATGCCGCCGGGCAGGATCGGCTGCGGCGCATATGGCCCGTCGGTCACGGGCCCCGGCGCGGGCACGCGGCCGCGAGCCTCCTGCGCGTGCGCCGCCGAAGCCATGAGCACGCCCAACATGACCGCCCGCGCCGTCAAAACGGAAGCCCTTTCCTGGCCTGCGCATCGGCGTCGCGAGAGTTCGCGTGGTGCGGGGCCGTTCGGTAGTGCTCGGCCAGGAGATCTCGGCCCCAGTCCCCCTTGAACTCTCGCCACACGCAGTGGACATGGTTCGCGTTGTTCTGGGTGTTGTCGTACTCGATCAGGAACGTGGAACCCTGGATGCGGTAGTAGTGGCCCTGACCTTTCTCGAGCCCGCCCATCCACGCGAACTTGACGGTCGGAAGCTCGGCCTTGACCCGGGCCAATCGCGCCTGTGCTTGCGCCAAAGGCTGGGCGGACGCGTATTCCTGGATCAACGAGAGGAGCAGCCCCTGTTGCTCCTGGGTCAGCTTTCCGTAAGAGATGCCTTTGTCCTCCTGGATCGCAGCCTCGCGGGAGTTGCTGGTGAGAATGTCCCTCGGGGCGTCCTTGCTCAGGACCGCTTGCGCTCCCTGTTCGGCACTCAACGACTTCACCAGGGCGCGCCCGAGGTCCTCCTCCTCGGCGAGCGCCCGCGTTCCCCTCCGCGGCCCGTCGCGGACCTCGGCTGGGTTGGCCCCCAGGAACTGCGGTGTGCTGGCCACGACCTTGCCATCCACGACCGTCCAGTTGAGCGAGGCGTGGTGACCCTCGTACCGCCAGCCCCACGCTCCCTGCTCCGAGGGCTTGCCGAACACCGTGAAGTAGTAGAGCTCGGGGTCGCGACTCGGGCTGCCCTCGATGGCGGCGAGCACCTCCTCCAGGTGCAGGATCGTGTCCACCTTCGTGAAGCCCCTGGCGGACAGACCCGACCGCAGGAGCGTCAGCGCCGCCCGCCGCTCTTCGGAGGACATCTGTTTGATGGGCACGCCCTGGCGCTCTCGAGGCACGAAGTACCAGTTGAGCCGCTCCTCGGAGTTGAAGGGCAGGCCGGCTTTCGCGCGCTTCGCGGAATCGAGGGCGGCCAGAAATGCGTTGGCGGCCTGTGCCATCGCGGGCGCGGGTTCGGGCGCCTCCGCGGGAAGGACGGCGCCGGCCGAGGCCAGCCCGCCCAGGGTGAGGAGAACACTACGGATCATCGCAAAGCTCCTCAATGGAACAGCCACGACAACATCGCTGCGGCGCCGACAATTATGAGCCCGACGACTGCGACGGCAAGGAGCGCGGCGATCAGCTGACCAAATGGGTGAAGCTTCTGAACCCTGGGCGGCAGTCGCTCGACGTCTTCAACGACCTCGCAGAGATCGAATGGGCTCTTCGAATCGGGCGTGAGCAGATAGTCAATGTCGAGTGGGAGGTGCGGGATGTCATGCTCGTCGGCACGCTCGAGCGGCTGAAGGCCTGCGCGGAGGAGCTCGATCGCAAGACGAAGATACCCGCGTTGCGTGCCTGCCGTCGTGTTTCCATCAGGATGGTTTGGTAAGCGGAGCTTCGCTCCTTCCTTGGGTACCAACCCGTCGAGTCGATGCGCGAGCTCGCGGAGTTCCGGAAGGTTGTTCTCCACTCGTCATCTCGCTATCACGTGACGCCGTCGGGATAACACCACGGACCAGCTGCGAAGCTCCGTCGCTTGCGCCGGCTTCGTCAGCATCCGCTTGTTCGCCCGCACCTCACTTCTTATCGAATTGGCCAGCCGCGGCCTTCGCTTCAGCAAGCGAGTTCATGCCCAGCGCCGCACGCAGCCCGTCAGTGACCTTAGGGTCTGTCGGCGCTAGCCGGTACCTGCCGGGCTCGGCCGCAGCTTCGTACTGAGTGCCGAAGCGCTGCGTTCGCCCGATCTTCATCAGGAAACGGTCCTCTGCCGCGGCAACCAGCCACTTGGCTTCCCCATAACCTTGCGCAACTGCCGCCACGCTCATCTCGTGCGCCAACAAGTAGTCGTCCGCTTCGTTGCTATGCTGCAGGATCAGCGCCGCATGGAACCAGTCCGCGCCAGTGCGCAACCCATCCGCGGCGTACAGCTCCCGCGTCCGCGCCAGCCGCGCGTCATCTCTTGGCTTCACGACCGCCCAGTCGATTCCGTAGAGGCCACCCTTCCTGTCGTCTTGGTCCTCTTGGCACATCCTGCTGAGCTCGGCGTTGTCTGAGACCGCCTTGCTCTGACCGCGCACGGCAGGTTGGACAGCGACAGCTGCCACGGCCAGTACTACGCCCGCCCGCCATCTCGCTTTCATGCACATCCCTCCTGCGCACTACGTGTCGGCCGAACACTGCGTTAAGCTGCGGCGCTTCCGCACGAACCGAGGTGCCCACCGTGCCCCGTCAGCTTCAATGCGCTTTGTTGGGCGGCCCTCAAGGGCCTCAGTAGATCTTGTTGCCCCGGACGGTGTCCACGGTCCAGCCGGTGCGGGCGCGGGAAAGAGTGTAGAGCCACGTGCCACCCCGAGAGCATGCCTCGCGACCGCTCGACCTCGGCCTTGACGAAGGCATCGTCCTTCCACTCCAACGACTCGACACCCACGATGTAGGCGTGCGCGCCCGTTGCAATGACCCCCCACCCATCACACTGCGAGGAGCTTCTTCTGCGCGAGCAGGCCAGCCAGCAAGAGCACGGTTGTCGACGTGAGCATCGAACCCTCCGGAGACGGGCAATCATCTACGGTTTTACCGACTGCTCTCGGCCATCTTCATTCCGCAGCCTCAACGAGGTCGACGTGCCCTTCGCCTCCAATATGACGTACGTGTCGCTGGTGCCCGTCGGGCCGGCGAGACTCACCCCTGCCGCCTCCTCCGAGGCCCCGATCTTGACCGACGGGCGCCCACGTTCGGTGATGAGCCGTAGGAGCACGGTCTCCGGATGGCGGTCGCCCTTCGCCGACGTCCCCACCGGGAGAACGCTGAGGCTGGCGCGCACCCGGCCCTGATCGTCCACGATCTCGAGGGCGCGACCGCGCAGCACGTGTGGCGCGCCCTGCGCGACGGCCGGCCGCATCGCGGCGAGCGATACGATCAGGATGATGAGGTTCGCCAGGGTGAGCACGGCGAGAGACCACCGAGTCTTCATGAGCCCTCCCCTATCGCGTAGTACCACGCTTCTTGTCGATCTCCGCGCGGGCGGCGTCCACCAGCGATCGGAGCGTGTCGAGGTCGGCGAGATTCAGGAGGGCGGTGGCCCTCTCGATGCTGCCGCAGCTCACGGCCGCCGCGACCACCGCGCTCGCGTCCGTGGTGTACGCAGTGACGCGGACCTCGCCGTGCGTTCGATGGTCCGCCTGGAAGCGGTTGAACGACGTCGCCGTATTGTCCAGCTTCGTGAGGTACTCGAGGGCCTTCAGCAGCGGCGCGATCTCGTCGTAGTCGACGAAGGATATGTGCTCACGCTCGAGTCGCGACCTCTCGCGAACCTCGAGGGTGATGCCGTATTCCTTCTCGCTGGTGGACGCGTTCGTGAACTCCTGGCTCCTCACGATGACCGATGACCCCAGCGGTCCTTTGACGTCACCAATCCTCGAGAAGCCACGGATGATGACCGCGCCCTCCTGGGCCGCGAGCGCTTCCAGCTTCGTCCTCGGGATTCCCGGATCCGTCATCGGCTCCTCGGACTGAGTCAGGAGCGGTGTCGCCAGTCCCCAAAGGAGCAGCGGCAGGAGTCTCATCTCGCACCTCCTCGGCGATAGCCGGTGACGTCGGCGGGCTTCCAGTCTAGCGAGATACCAGAGACCCCCGACCGTCTATTCCGAGTTCTCCTGGATGGCGACCGGCGCCGCGGCCAGGAACAGCTCGTACGCGGGGTTTTCCGACTCCCGGACGAACGGGTAACCCAGGCTGAGCAGGAAGGCCTGGAAGTCGGACTCCTCGCTCGACGGCACCTCGAACCCGGCCAGAACGCGCCCGTAGTCCGCCCCGTGATTGCGGTAGTGGAACAGGCTGATGTTCCACCGGCCCCCCAGCGTCTCCAGGAACTGCAGGAGCGCGCCCGGTCGCTCCGGGAACTCGAAACGATAGAGCCGCTCGTGACGCACGTCCGCCGAGCGCCCGCCCACCATGTGGCGGACGTGGAGTTTCGCGACCTCGTTGTCGGAGAGGTCCTCCGTCGGGTATCCACATTCGCGAAGCCGCGCCGCCACGTCGATGGCGTCCTGGCGGGACGCAGTGCGCAGCCCCACGAAGATGTGGGCCTTGTCGCGGCCGCTGAGCCGGTAGTTGAACTCCGTCACCACCCGCCGCCCCACGGCCGCGCAGAACTCGCGGAACGCGCCCGGACGCTCGGGGATGGTCACGCCGAGGACGGCCTCGCGCGCTTCTCCCAGCTCCGCGCGCTCGGCCACGAAGCGGAGCCGGTCGAAGTTCATGTTGGCGCCGCTGAGGATCGCGACCAGCCGCTCGTCGCGGCCGCCCTCGCGCGCGGCCCACGATTTCATCCCGGCCACGGACAGCGCCCCCGCCGGCTCCATCACGCTGCGGGTGTCGTCGAAGACGTCCTTGATGGCGGCGCACACCTCGTCGTTCGTGACGCGCACGACCTCGTCGACGTGCTCGCGCGCGATCGCGAACGCGCGCTCGCCCACCTCGCGCACGGCGACGCCGTCGGCGAAGAGGCCGACGTGATCCAGGCGCACGCGCCGGCCCGCGGCCAGGGACTGGTACATCGCGTCCGCCTCGAACGGCTCGACCCCGATGACGCGCACCCGCGGCAGCAGCGCCTTCAGGTACCCGGCCACGCCCGCGATGAGCCCGCCCCCGCCCACGGGGACGAAGACGGCGGAGACCCGGCCCTGGCTCTGGCGCAGGATCTCCGCGCCGATCGTGCCCTGTCCGGCGATGACCAGCGGGTCGTCGAACGGGTGCACCAGGGTCAGGCCGCCCTCCGCGGCCAGGGTTTCGGCGCGGGCCTGCGACTCCGCGTAGCTGTCCCCGGCCAGCACCACCTCCGCGCCGAGCTCGCGCACGGCCTCGATCTTGATCTCGGGGGTGGTCTGCGGCATGACGATCACGGCGCGGATCCCGAGGTGGCGCGCGGAGTAGGCGACGCCCTGCGCGTGGTTGCCGGCGCTGGCCGCCACCACGCCCCGCGTGCGCTCGTCCGCGGTCAAGTGCGCGATCCGGTTGTGCGCGCCGCGGATCTTGTAGCTGAACACGGGCTGCAGGTCCTCGCGCTTCAGGAACACGGCGTGGCCGAGGCGGCGGGAGAGGCGCGCCGCCGGCTCCAGCGGCGTCTCCCGCGCGACGTCGTAGACGCGGCTGGTGAGGACATCGTGCAGCAGCCCGCGCCCGCTTCCTGTCTCCATTCGAAAGCTCCCCAAAAAGAAAAACCCCCGAGGCTTTTGGAACCTCGGGGGTCTCGGACCGACCTGGCCGCGTGGGCCTAGATCGGCGGACCTCCGCCGCGGCTAATGACGATGATGGCGATGGTGCGGGCGGCGGTCATGTGGCGGGCAGAGTAGACGCGGCCGCGCGGAGTGTCAAGCGCGCATAAGATGAGGGCCCATGGGCGCCGCCCCTCCGCGCTACCGGGCCGAGGACCTCGTCGTGTTCGCCACGCGCCTCTTCACGGGCCTGAGCCTGCCGGAGGACCGCGCCCGCGACACCGCGGAGGTCCTGGTCGAGTCGGACCTGCTCGGCCACACCACGCACGGCCTGGGCATGGCCCCGCGCTACCTCTCGAACCTGGACGAGGGCGGCATGGCGCGCGAGGGCGAGCCGGAGACCGTCGCCGACCACGGCGCGGCGGTCGTGTGGGACGGGCGCTACCTGCCCGGGCCCTGGGTCATGCGGCGCGCCATCGCGCTCGCGCGCGAACGGCTGCGCGCGCACCCGCAGGTCACGGTGGCCATCCGCCGCAGCCACCACATCGGCTGCCTGCAGGCGTACCTCAAGCCGGTGACGGACGACGGGCTCGTGATCGTCCTGACCTGCTCCGACCCCGCGGGCGCGGGCGTGGCCGCGCACGGAGGCGTGACGTCGGTGGTCACCCCGAATCCGCTCGCCGCCGGCCTGCCCACCGAGGGCGAGCCCATCCTGTTCGACATCAGCATGTCCACCACCACGAACGCGATGACCGAGCGCGTCTCGGACGAGGGCGGGCGGCTGCCCGGCAAGTGGCTCGTGGACGCGGACGGCCGCGCCACCGACGATCCCGCGGTTCTCTTCGCCAAGCAGCGCCGCGGCGCGATCCTCCCCCTGGGCGGCCTCGAGCTCGGCCACAAGGGATTCGCCTTGGCCCTCCTCGTGGAGGCCCTGACCTCCGGGCTCGCCGGCCACGGCCGCGCGGAGAAGCCGGACGCATGGGGCGCGTCCGTGTACCTGCAGCTCATCGACCCCGATCGCTTCGCGGGCCGGGCCGCCTTCCGCCGCCAGATGTCGGCCATGGCGGACGCGGCCCGGGCCTCGGCCACCGCGCCCGGCGCCCCGCCCGTGCGCCTGCCGGGACATGCGGCCCTGCAGCGGCGGGAGCGTCAGCTCACGAACGGCGTGGAGCTGTACCCGACGATCCTGTCCGCCCTGGAACCGTGGGCGCGTAAGCTCGACGTCACGTTGCCGCGGCCCATCTAAGCTACGGTCGTGGTCCTCCGGATCAGCGCGCGGCAGCCCAGGCCAGCCCGTCCGCCGCCGCCCCGGCGTCGATGAGCCGGTCCACCTTCCAGGTCGCGGTGTCGATGGCCGCGACCTTCTTGCTCGCGTCGCAGGAGACGTAGGCCATCTTGCCGTCCGGGCGCACCACGATCTCCTGCGGCGCCGCCGGCACGTCGATCGTCTGCGCGAGCTGCATCGTCTTGAGGTCGAGCACGGCGACCTTGTTGGCGCCGAGGATCGTGATGAGCAGGAACTTTCCGTCCGGCGTGGGCGCGGTGCCATACGCCTTGTCGGGAAGCGCGACCCACTGCTTGACCGCACCCGCGGCCGCGTCGATCACGGCCAGGCGCGGCTGCGTCTGGTCCGCGGTGAAGATCCACTTGTCGTCCACGGACAGCGCGATCCGCTGTGCGTACGACGAGGCGCGCGCCGTCGCGCGACAGCGCGACCATGTGCGATTCCGGCTGCCCGGTGGGGATGCGGTCCACGATGGTGTGCGTCCTGGGATCGATCACCGTGATCGTGTTGCTGATCTCGGTGGTGACGTAGAGGCGTCCGTCCGCGCCGAACATCGGGCAGTGCGGGCGCTCCGGGCCGCCGAAGTCGATGGTCTTGACGAGCTTCCGCGACGCGATGTCGATGACGTCCATCGTGCGCCCGTCGCTGCCCGGCTTGCCCACGCCGGAATCGCCGTAGATGGGCACGTAGGCGGTGCGTCCGTCCGGCGAGGCGATGACCTCGTGGCCGGTGACCCCGCTCTCAGGGATGGTCGCGATCTGTTTGCCCGCGACCGGGTCGATGATCCCGAGCGTGTGCTCGCCCTTGTTCGCGACGAGGAGCAGCCCGCCCGATCGTCCGTCCGCGGCCTCCGTCATGGGCGAGCCTCCTTCGGCGGTGAGGGCGAGAGCGGCCAGAATTACGGCGGCGTTGCGCAGCATGGCTTTCCTACTTCTGCCGCGTGTAGGTGATGCGCATCGCCGTCATCTCCTTGCCGTCCGGCCCCTTCATGGACATGGTGAAGACGCGCGTGGCCGGGTCCTTCCAGACCGTGACCGTCTTGATCTTGGTGGGCTGGCCCGCGTGGTTGAGGCCGTCGATCCATCCCGTGAAGGTACGAGTGGCCACGTCGTAGTCGCTCTCACCGAGCGAGAGGGCGGGAGTCATCGAGTCGACCCAGGTCGAGACGTATTTCTTCTTGGCCGGGTCATAGCCCATCGTCCCCTGGCCCGTGAACGGCTGGCCCATCATGTCCGTCTTGAACTCGGAGACGAGCCAGAAGTCGCCGACCATCGTGCCCGTTTCCGCTCCCTTCGAGAGCAGGGGCGGCTGCCCCGGGGCCATGAAGGACTCGATGGTCGCGTCCCACGTGCCCGCCTGCTCCTTGAGGACGGCGTGCTCGGGCCCCGGTCTGGGCGGAGCGGGCTGCGCGAACCCGACGGTGGCGCACGCGACAAGCGCGCCGGCGGCCAGAAAGACGCGGGTGGACTTCATGCGGACCTCCAGGATGACGTCGATTCTGTCACACCTGTCCGCGGCGGGGGCGATAGTCCGGCCCACGCGCGGGCCCGCCGCCGTAGGTGACGCGCCAGGCGTGTCCGTCGGAGAGACGCTGCCGGTAGACGACCCACTGCCCGGTCACGTTCGAGGTGAACGCGATCTCGGATCCGTCGGGCGCGTAGGCCGGGTTGTAGTTGAGTGCGGGCCAGCCGACCAGGACCTTCTCGCGGCCGGAGTCCAGCTCGTGCTCGACGAGCTGGCTGGTATCACCGCGCCCGCCGCGCCGGACGTAGACGACGCGGCGGCCATCCGGATGGAAGCGTGGCTCGCATCCCGTGGGATGCACCTTGGTGAGCGGCCGCTCCTCTCCGCTGACGACGTCCACGACGTGGATGCCGAAGCCCTTGGCCCAGTTCGTCGAGAACACGATGCGGCGCCCGTCGCGGCTCCAGCTCGGGTTGCCGAGGCCGGTGCGCCGGCCGTGGCGCACGAGCATGCGATCCGCGCCCGTGGCCAGGTCCATCACGTAGAGCGATTCCGGCCCGTCCTTGTTCGACAGCAGGGCCAGCGCGCGGCCGTCCGGCGACGGCTCCGCCTGCCACTCGCGATCGCGATTGTCCCGGATGCGGCGCGCCGCCCCGCCCGCCGCGGGCACGCTGTAGACCTGCCAGTTCCCGCTGCGGTCGGAGGTGAAGAAGACGGTGGCGCCGTCCGCGCTCCAGCGGGGCAGGGCGTCCACGTGGGGATCGGTGGTGAGCCGGCGCGGCGTGCCGCCCTTTGCCCCCACGACGTACAGGTCCTGGTTGCCGCTTACCGTCCATTCGAAGACGAGCTCGAAAGGCGGCGCCGGGGCGGCTTCACGAGGAGCCGCGGCCAGGATCCCCGCCGCGAGCGCGATCCAGTTCAATTCCCCACCCCGGCGGGGAACGCAGAGATCGCGCGCACCGCGATGTTGCGGTAGAAGACCTCCGCTCCCTCCGACTGGATCTGGAGGAGCCCCTTCCTCAGCGGCACCATCGTCCCGTCCGCCGCCGGCTGGCGCGGGTTCGTGAGCACGAGGTTGACCTTCCCGTTCACGACGTGGACGCACGTCCCGCCCAGGCACAGCACCTCGACCGTGTTCCAGGCGCCAGTGGGGTTCTCGTTGTCGAGCGCCTTGATCGCGCGCCGCGGCGTCCCCCCCACGGTCACGAGCGGAGCGCCCGGCCGATGGACGAGCTTGCGGTCCTTGCCTTCCCCCTCGGCGTCGCCGGCCACCTCGGCGGCGTTCCCTCCCACCGACCAGAGGTCGCCCACGTCGTGCTCCTGCACCTGGCACTCGAGCGATCGCATCCACGCCTTGTTGTCCGCGGCCCCGTGCTCGCCGACCGCGTAGTAGAGGATGCCGCTGTCCCGGGCCACCGTCTCGCGCGGCGGCCAGCGCTTCTCGCCCCACTTGAACTCGAGGCGGAGGTGGAAGTCGCCGTACTCGTCACGGCTGGTGAGGGCGCCGAACATCTCCCCCGAGATCCGGATGGCGGGCGCGCCGTCGGCGGTCACCACCGTGAAGACCATCTTCGGGTCCGAGTTGAGCCCCTGCGGGGCCGTGTACTTGCCCGTCTCGTCCTTGGGCAGGTCGAGGCCGGTGACGCTGGCGTGGGGAATGCCCAGCCAGGTGTCCCAGCCGGACAGGTCTTTCCCATTGAAGAGAGAGGTCCACCCAACGGACGGAGACGGAGCGGCCTGGATGGAGATGGAGGCCAGGGTCATCAGAACGGACACCGAAAGGACGATCGGCTTGCGAGCCCTCATGATCCCTCCGCTACGCGCGGCCGGACGACGCGACTCCCGATCTCGGTCAGCCTCGTCACCAGTTGCGCGAACATCGCCTCGTCCCTGCAGATCCCGATGATCGCACCGCCCGAGCCCGCGAACTTCGCGCTGGCCCCACAGGCGCGCGCCACCTCGACCATCTGCACCTGCCAGGCGGGCAGGTCGTAGATCGTGCGCCGCAGGTCGAAGTTCTCGTTCATGAGGGTGCCCAGCCGGGCCACGTCCCGCTCCAGGAGCGCCGTCCGCGCCTGCGCGGCCAGGCGCGCGAAGCCACGCATGGCCTCGACCACTTTCGGCTCGCCGCGGTCGAAGCGCCCGCGGATGTCGTTGTGGAAGACCTCGGTCGGCTCGCTGAGATGATCGCTGTACGCGAGGTAGAGCGGGGGCAGCAGGGCCGGATCCAGGGGCTCGTACACGTAGCTCTTGAACCCGTCCACCAGCCGCTCGTTCTCGATCCCGAAGTCCATGAAGACGAGCCCTTCGTGGACCTGGATCACGCGGTCCTGCAGCCCGGCCGCGATGGAGAGCTCCTCCTTCTCGACGGACAGGACGAAGGTCGGCTGTGCCGCCAGCGGGATGGTGACGTCGTAGAACTCCATCAGGCAGCGCAGGGTGGCCACGATGATGGCGCTGGACCCGGCCAGGCCGACCTGGCGCGGGATGGTCGTCTCGTAGCGGATCGAGAAGTTGCGGTCGTGGAGCGTGATGCGCCGCGCCTCGCAGTATTCCACGAACCGCTTGATCGTCGCCTTGACCAGCCGGATCCCGCCGTAATAGCCGTGCAGGCGGACGTCGCGCGCGAGGTCCTTGACCGAGCGGAAGCTCGCCCGATCGTCCTCCTGGAGCACGATGTCCACGGAGTCCCACTCGTAGAGCACCACCTCCGCCCAGAAGTTCCGCACGGAGATCGAGATCGTGCGCCCGTGGTAGCCGTCGGAGGGGTTCCCGACCAGCCCTGCCCGCGCGAACGCGCGCTTACGGACGAGGTGCATCGAGGAGGCGCTTCAAGGTCTGGCGCAGCGCGGGCCCGTGCTTCGGGTCCGCGAGGGCGAACTCCACGAAGGCGCGGAAGTAGCTGTCGAAGTTGCCGACGTCGAAGCGGCGCTCGGCCTCGGACAGGCACATGCCGTACACCGGCCCGCCCTCTCGGATGGCGATGCGGATCGCGTCCGTGAGCTGGATCTCGCCGCCCTTGCCCGGGCTGGTGCGCTGCAGGGCGTCGAAGATGGAGGGCGCGAACACGTAGCGGCCGGCGATGGCCAGCTCGCTGGGCGCGTCCTCCGGGCTCGGCTTCTCGACCACGTCCGCCACCTCGAAGACGTCGCCCCCGCCCTGCGGCCGCGCGATGCCGTAGTGCCGGACCTCGCTGCGAGGGACGCGCTCGAAGGCCACGACCGCCGCCGCCCGCTTCTCCACGAAGCACTCGACCATGCGGCGGACGACCGTGCTGCGTCGATCGAGGCCCAGGATGGAGTCGCCCAGGGCCACCACGAACGGCGCCGCGCCCACGAAGGGCCGCGCGCAGAGGACGGCGTGCCCGAGCCCCAGCGTCTCGCGCTGGCGCGTGTAGAAGTACTGGACGCGCGCGCGCTCGAACTCCAGCTCGGCCAGCCGCTCCTCCTTGCCGCTCTCGCGCAGGGACTGGATCAGCTCGAAGTCGGTGTCGAAGTGGTTCTCGATGGAGGTCTTGCCGCGCCCGGTCACGAAGAGGACGCGCTCGATGCCGGCCTCGGTCAGCTCCTCCACCACGTACTGGACCACCGGCCGGCGGCCGACCGGAAGCATCTCCTTGGGCTGGGACTTGGTGGCGGGCAGGAGGCGGGTGCCGAGCCCGGCCACGGGCACGACGGCGACGGTGATGTCGAGCATTGGCCCGATATCATAGTCGGTGCGATGATGGTCGTCCGGCCCTCGGAGGCCTTCATGCGACACGCCGTCATCGTTCTCGTCCTGTTTTCGTCGTGGCCGGCAACGGACGTCCTGGCCGCACGTGCGGGCTCGGGTCCGGCCTGGTGCGGGACCTCCCGTCACGGCGCGCGCGATGCCCTCTGGGCTCACGAGGAGGAGCGGGCCCGACGCGCCCCCCTCGAACGAGGGGCAAAGGCGACCTCCGCCGGCGCCTTCGACCTGGGCCAGATCGCGGTCCTCGAGGACGAGGGCGACCTCGCCCTGCTGCGCAACCCGATGGACCTGGGAGGCGCGGCCGTCCGCTTCACCCCCAGCGGCGGCGGCTTCTCCGCCACGCGGCTCACCCTCCCCCTGGAGCCGGACGCGGGAACGCGCCTCGCCCTCGGCGACGACGACTCGTCGCGCGTCACCCTGTCCTTTGCGTTCCCGTTCTTCGGGCACACCTACGGCACGGCCTTCGTCAACTCGGACGGGAACGTCACCTTCGTCCAGAAGGACGACGCCTCCACCAGCCGCAACGTGGGCCGCCTCGTGAACGGCCCGCCCCGCGTCGCTCCCCTGCTCGCCGACCTGAATCCGGAAGCGGGAGGGACGATCTCCTTCCAGGACCTCGGCGACCACGCGACCGTCACCTGGCGCGCGGTGCCGCAGTTCGACCATTCGGACAAGAACACGTTCCAGGTCACGCTGTGGGCGGACGGGCGCATCGACTTCGTGTACGACGCGGAGCTCAGCGCCGCCATCGAGGAGGGCGTCACCGGGGTCGCCCCCGGCAACGCGCAGGACGGGATCACGGCCGTGGACTTCGCGCACGCGGTGGCGGTGACGGGCACGGGCGCGATGGCGGAGAGCTTCCGCGACCGCGACGGCCTGGACACGGTGGCGGTGGCGCGCAAGTTCTACGCGACCCACGGCGACGACTATCAGCAGCTCGTCGTCTACACGTCGCGCCGCCTCGTCCCCTCCGGAACGTTCTCCTACGAGCAGACCGTCCACAACACGGATGCGGGGATCGGCGCCGACCAGGACGACCTCAGCCAGACCTTCGGCAGCCGCGGACGGCTGGAGAGCTTCGTGCTGATGGACACCATCGGCAAGTACCCGGACGACCTCAATCAGCGGTTCCTGGGGGAGGACAGCGCGCTCACCGTCCTCGGCCACGAGGTCGGCCATCGCTGGCTGGTCAACGCGCTCTTCCGCGATGGCGCGACCACGAGCAGCGAGCTGCTCGGACGCGACCAGGTGCACTGGAGCTTCTTCGCGGACACGGACGGGTCGTACCTGGAGGGCAACGACATCGCCACCCAGGCGGACGGCCGCTTCCGCACCGCGGGGGCGTCGCTGCGCTACAGCGCGCTGGACCAGTACCTGATGGGGATGCGGGACGCGAGCGAGGTCCCGCCCTTCTTCTTCGTGCGCAACCCCACGGGTACGGACACCGAGCCGGGTCAGACTCCGGCCACGGGGGTCGTCTTCGGCGGCACGCGCAAGGACGTCGCCATCGGCGACGTGGTGGCCGCGCTCGGCGACCGGAGCCCGAAAGCAGCGCCCTGGGCCCGGCCCTTCCGCGAGGCCTTCGTCTACGTGACCGTGGGCGGGCCCGCGGACCCCGCCAGTGTCGCCAAGGTGGAGCGCATCCGCGCGGCCTGGCCCGCGTTCTTCTCGCAGTCGGCGGAGGGACGCGGCAGCGTCGACCCGACCCTGAACTGAGTCCCGGGGGGCCCGCCCCTCAGCGCGGCCGGGCCGTGGTCTCGTTGCGGTACACGCGGCCGCCGCGCATCACGAAGACGACACGGCGCAGGGCCGTGATGTCCTGGCTGGGATCCCCCTCCACGGCGACGAGGTCCGCCTGCAGTCCCGGCGCGACGGCGCCGATCTCGCGGCCGAGGCCCAGCGCGTCCGCGCCACGCGACGTCGCGGACACCACCGCGTCCATCGGCTTCTCGCCCGCCTGCTCGACGCGGCACACCAGCTCCTCGACGTTGCGGCCGTGCGCACCGGCCACGGCGTCGGTGCCGAACACGACCTTCAGGCCGGGGGTGGCCAGGGCCTTTCGGACCGCACCGACGGCGAGGGGCATCGCGTTCTCCATGGCCGCGAACCCGGCCTCGTTGTAGTTGCCGATGCCGAGGTAGTGGGCGCGGTTGTCCAGGTAGTTCCGGAACACGAGGCCGCACTGCGGATCGAAGATCGTTCCCTGCGCAGCCAGGAGTCGCAGCGTCGCCTCGTCCGCGAACACGCCGTGCTCGACCTGCGTGCATCCCGCGCGCGCCGCCGCCGCCATGGACTCCGCGGAGTGCGCGTGCACGAGCGTGCGCAGGCCGAGCGCCTTGGCCTCGCCGCAGGCCGCCTCCAGCTGCGCGTCGCTCATGGTGCGCGCACCCCCGTCGCGGATGCTCTTGGACGCAAAAAGCTTGATGAGGTCCGCCCCCGCCTGCTTGCGCTCGCGGACCTTCGCGCGCAACTCTTCCGGCCCTCCGGACGTCTGGTCGAGCGGCTCCAGCGACGTGAGGAGGCGCGGGCCGGGCAGCCCCCCGTGGTCGATGGCCACGCGCAGGTCCGCGTCTTCGGACGAGCCCGGGCTCTGGGCGGTGGTGATTCCCGCCCTCAGCGTG
>WNGB01002099.1_pt1 | contig 34780 bp, 34 predicted proteins | sample 5400681 | NCBI WGS metagenome assembly WNGB01 (sample SAMN13153367, study PRJNA577476) | soil metagenome | isolation source: 115 cm soil or saprolite under grassland replicate 2 | place: USA:California | collected 2016-06-15
GCTCTCGGCCGGGACGACAAGGGTGAGAACCGTAGCCTGGAGTAGTCAAGCACCACCCATTTTGGCGAAAACGAACCCAATCGATGAAACCACAGCGATTCCAATGCCGGCACAATTCCGCACCCGCGAGACATCCCGGGCGGCCCCTGCCCGGCCTAGGTCGTCTGTTTCTGCGGCTCCAGGTCCTTGGCCGCCTGGATGAGCTCCTGCTCCAGCCGTTCGATCGTCGCAACGTCCTCGCCGCGCGCGGCCCGCGCCCTGCGCATCCGCGCCAGACTCGCCGCGGTCGACTCCAGCTCCCACGAGGCGCGCGCGAACCCCAGCGCTTCGGACAGCTGCGTCTCCGCCGCCTCGTCGTCGCGGCTGAGCAGCGCGAGCTCCATCAGCGTCGCATGGTCCCAGTAGTCCGGGTTCTTCTGGGCCTTGCGCGTGGCCGAATAGCGCACCACCGGCAACAGCACCGCCTGCCGCTCGTCGCGCTTGTCCTGGAATTCCATCAGCATGACCGCGTTCACGCCCGGATAGGCGTCGCGCCAGTCGGCCTGGAAGCCATCGACATAGGTGTCGATCGCGCGCCGCAGCAGGCTGCGCGCCTCCGGCCGCTTGGCCTCGCGCGCGATGTCCCAGCGGTCCTTGTAGATACGGGCGAGGAGCCCATTGGTTTCGCTCGACGGACCGAACTGCTCGATCACGCCCTTGAGCACCTTCTCGGCGTCGTCGAAGCGGCCCTCGCGGTTGAGCGCGAAGCCGTATTGCTCGCGCATCATCTTGGCCTGCTGCAACGGGCCCGGCATGCGATTGTAGAGGTCGATCATGGCGCCGTAGGCCTTGACGTCGCGCAGCGACAGAAAAAGGTCGACCACGATGCCGGTTTCGACGTCGATCAGATCGCGCAGCGAGGGTTCGGACGCGATCTTCTGCACCGCTTCGGCGCCTTCACGGACCGCGTTGGCAAGGCGGTCCTTGTACCGCTTCGAGTAGTCGACGCTCTTGCGGAAGACGTCGGTCTTGGAGTGGTCGATCTCCCAGCGCGGCAGGTCGTCGATGAGCTGGAACATCGGGCTGTCGTCGCGGGCGGTGTCGCGGGCCTCGCGCAACAGCGAGCTGATCGCCGCGATCGGCACGTCGGTATCGACCGGCTCGCCCTTGCCGTCGGTGCGGTAGGCGATGCCGCGCACCAGCGCGATGTCGAACGGGATCACGGTGCCCTCGACGAAGATGATCGCCGTCGAGCGCGGCCGCAGCGCGTGGCGGATGCCGAGCTCGTAGAACACGTTCGGGTTGGCGCCGGTGATGTCGGCGACCGCATAGTGGCAGAGCATCAGCCGCTCGAACATCGGCTTGTGGATGGTGCCGCCAATCTTCTCCTCGTCCGCGCGCACCGGCTCCAGCCCGGCCTGCTCGACCGCCGGCATGATGACCTTCTGATAGACCTTGTCGAAATTGGTGACGCGGCCGGCCGCGTCGGTCTTGGTGCCGAACGGCATCAGCACGAAGCAGAGCGGCGACAGTTGTTCGATGTTATCCACGGTCCTTGCGCCTCGCGCGCTGCCACGCCGCCCCAGCTCATGCAATACAATGTATGGACTTAAAGCCGGCTAAAACAAGCCATCGGGGGACGCCAATGCCCGCCAAGAAACAACCACCGTCGCGCCTGCCCGCCATTCCTGAAGGCGCATTCACGCCGGCCCAGCGGGCGCTCATCGATTCGATCCGCTCGGGTCCGCGCGGGCAGTTCAAGATGAGCGGGCCGTTCTTCTGCTATCTCCATGCACCCGCCTTCGGCGAGTTCGCCCAGAAGCTTGGCGGTCATTTGCGTTTCGGCACCAGCATCGCGCCGCGGCTCTCGGAATTCGCGATCCTCGCCACCGCCGCGCACTGGAAGTCGCAATACGAGTGGGCCGCCCACGCGGTCATCGCCGAGCAGAAGGGCGTCAAGCCGGAGACGATCCGCGACCTGCGCGCCGGCCGCGCCCCCAAGAAGGCGCCCAAGGACGAAATGGCGCTCTACGCCTTCGTGAAGGAGCTCTACCGCGACAAGCGGGTCAGCAGCGCCACCTACAAGCGCGTCAACGCGATCCTGGGCGACGCCGGCACCGTCGAGCTCGTCGGCCTGCTCGGCTACTACGCGCTGGTCGCGATGACGCTCGACGTCTTTCGGATGCCGGTGGCGGACGGCACGCCCCTGCCCTTCACCGAGCCAGCGGTGCGCTAGGGGGGTCCATTAATGTCGACTCTCTCGTTCGTCATGGCCGGGCTTACGTCTCGCTTGTGGGGAGAAAGACGTGGATGCCCGCGCAGGCAAGTTTACCCAGCCTGCGCAAGCTTGGCTGCAGGCGCGGGCATGACGACGGTGAGTTCAGGCGACGCGAACGAACGAGGCGTCCGCCTCCTGGGCTTGACCCGCCTGCGTCGCGCGGCATCGGCGGGGCCATCAGCGCGCCCTGGCCGAAATCGCAGCCCATGGCGATGAGCGCCTGCAGGTCGAGCTGGCTCTCGATCCCTTCGGCAACGGCGGCGCTGCCGAACCGATGGGCGAGGTCGATCGCGGTCTGGCAGAGGGCGGCGTTGGTGGCGTCGGTCGCGCAATCGCGCACGAAGCTGTGATTGAGCTTGAGCTCGCTGAACGGCAGCTCGCGCAGGTTCGTCAGCGACGAGTAGCCGGCGCCAAAATCGTCGATGGCGATCTGGATGCCGGCCACCCGCAGCTGGCTGGCGACCGCCTGCGCGACCCTGATGTCGCGCACGACCTCGTCCTCGGTCACCTCCAGGATGATGCCCGGCCAGCGTTCGGACTGCGGCCGATGCCGCTCGACCAGGTCCGGGATCGGCAGGGTCAGCAGCACGCTCACCGGCACATTGATGGCGAGGTGGAGATTGAAGCCGGCCGCGTCGAAAACCGACCAGTTCTCCAGCGTGGCGACGAGCGCATGTTCGGTGAGGCGCGCAATGCTGCCCTCGCCGATGCCGGGCAGAAAGCTGCCGGGCAACATCAGCCCCTGCGAGGGATGCCGGATGCGCGCAAGCGCCTCGGCGCCGGCAAGACATTTGCGCCTGAGGTCGATCTTCGGCTGATACCAGATTTCAAACCAGCCCCGGCTCAGGGCCTCGTCGATCGCGATGCGCGGGCGCTGTTCGGATTCAAAGTGCAGGCGCTGCTCCTCGTCGCGCAGCTCTTCGATCGGCCCTGACCATATCGGTAGCTCGCGCGGCGAATCGACCGGTGCCATGGCACTCTCTCATGCAACAAGGGACACCCGATCTATAGGTCTGACTGCTTAACCATTGGTTTTTTGAAGCGGAAGCCTGTCCGCTGCCGGGCCCGGCGGCACAGACGAACCGTCAATGGTGGCCGGAATGGCCGCCGGTGGGCGGGCTCTGGCCGATCGGAAGGACCGTGAATTGGATGTCGATCTTGCCGGCGCGCTCGAATACCAGCGTGCCGGTCACGCGCTGGCCTTCCTGCAGCGGCTGCGTGAGCCCCATCAGCATCACGTGGAACGACCCGGGCTTGAGCTCGACCGTCTGCCGCGCCCTGATCTCGACGCCGCCTTCGACCGGGCGCATCTTGGCAACGCCGTCCTCGACCACCATGCTGTGGACCTCGAAGCGGCTCGCCACGTTGGTGGAGCCGCTGATCAGCCGGTCGGACGCGCCGCCATTGTTGGTGATCGTCAGATAGGCGGCCGCGACATTGGCGCCGCGCGGGGTCGCCCTCGCCCAGGGATTGCCGACCGTGAGATCGCCGACGACGTAGTCTTCGGCCTTAGCCGCGCCCGCGAGCAACGACCGCGTGGCGCCCCAAAGCACGGCGCCCAAGAGGAGCACTCTGCGATTCATGGAGCCAATCTATGGACCGGCAGCGCGCGCGTCCACCGCGGGCGGCGGCTTCGAGCGATGATCAACGCGATTTGAACCACCTGATCGGGCGCGGGAAGATCTGCAGCCGGTTGAGGCTCAGCCGTCCGATCGGTTGCCGCGGCCAGTAGCGCTCACCATAGACGCGGAAGCGGCGCTCGGGTTGCTTCGGCTCGGCACCGCCGCCGGCCGCTTCGCGCAACGTGAAGATCCGGTTGCGCACGAAGCCGATGATCGCCACCGCGGCGAGCAGGAACGGCCACGTCCACAGACCCGCATGATCGTCCATCGCATCGCCGAAGATGATCACGAGGTAAAGCATGAGCGGCAGATAGAGCGCCGAAATGCTCAGGCTTGCGAGCGTGAACTTGGCCAGCGGGACGCGCATCCAGCCGCAGGCGATGAAGGCGACCAGGTCGAGGCCAGGCACGACCCGGCAGAGCGCCACCACCTCGAACAGATTGCGCTTCAACGTCTCGGCGAACGCCTTGACCCGGTCGTCGACGGCAAACCGGCTGAGCCAAGACACGCGGCGGGCCGCCATTCCGATGCCGTAGAAAGCGAAGTCGCTCGCCACCATGCCCACGTAGATGCAGAGCGCCACCAGTCCCACCGGCATGAGACGGTTCACGACGATGTAGCCGCCGAGGATGATCGCGAAATCCTCATCGGCGAAGGGCAAGAGGATCAGCGACGCGAATTTCGCGAACCACGAATAATCGAGATCGCCGACTTGGATGATTGGAAGCAACTGGTCCACGCCACGAACCCTGGTGGTTTCCCCGATCCGGCGCGTCCACGCCGTTAAAGTTGTTCTGCGGCCTTGTGGCCGTTCTGGCACTCGCTCGCCCGGTTACTCACGAACACGTCCGGAAGATCGCGTGCCCTTTTGTTTTGTTATCGTCCATAAAGACCTGCAAAACTTTGGCCTATTCTTGCGCCCGCGACAAGAAGCTTGTGCACTGCTCGGAACACTTTTTTGGCAATAGGTAACGCGCAGGCGACGGCCTGCGGATGCCCGTTGCAGCGCACCCAAAACACAGAAATGTATGGTAAAAGAGCCGCTTCTTTCGGTCGGTTCATCCGATCATGCTATGATGAAACGCCTCGGGCCGCCCGGCGGCGGCCCGGACCTCATCCGGACCAGGCAAGCCGTGACTTCCGATCGTTCCGTGCCGCCCGACGATGATGGCCGCGTGGTGCCCTTCCGGCAACGCGGCGTGCCGCGCTGGCGTTGGCCGGCAAGCGGCAATCTGCCGGTTCGCGATCTCACGAAATACGAGCAAGGCGAGATCGGCGACGACTACCGTCACCGCATGACGATGAATATTCTCGGGCTGTTGGTCACGATCGTCCTGGTCGTCGCCGGCATTTGGCTCGTCGACAAGATCGCGGAGATGCGGAAGAACCAGGATTGCTATCTCTCCGGCCGGCGCAATTGCACCCCGATCGAGGCGCCGCCGATTCAACGCGAGTGACCGGCGGCGCCCCTCGATGCCCTAGCTCACAGCTTGGCAACTTCGACGGTGACAGGGGCAAGGCCTGAGAAGCCAAGCGCGCGTGCGCCCGCTGGCGTCAGGTCAATGACGCGGCCGCGAACGAAGGGGCCTCGGTCGGTGATCGTGACAATCACCGATTTTCCGGTCTTGCGGTGAGTGACTTTCACCTTGGTGCCGAACGGCAGCGACCGGTGCGCGGCGGTCAGGGCACCGTCATTCAATCTGGCGCCGCTTGCAGTTCTCGAGCCGTGGCTGGTCGAGTAGACCGATGCGATGCCACTTTGTGCCGATGCGATAACAGGAGCCAGCAACACGCCAACGGTAGCGACAAGCAAAATGTAGAGCTTGAGTTTCAAGATACTCTCCCGTGTTTGATGGCAGCGGCAAGCTGCCGCTGCGGTCCGGTTGTCGTTGTGTGGGGAAACGGGGCGTTTGCTGGTGCAATGCGACAAGAATAGGGCAGCGATCTTGACGTATCTTTCTACCGCTGCTAGTCGCGCCGTGGTCGTCGCTTACTGCGTCGCACAAGAACATGTGGGCTTGAACGGGAGTGCCGAAACATGGTTCCGGCGACCGCGAAATTTTTCCGAAACTTGTAGCCACTTTGATGCCATGACACCCTGCTCGGTTGCTCGGTCTGCTGGCGCCGCGTATCGTCGCCGCGTGTCGGTCATGGGTGCCCCCACGGCGCCCCGGAGGAGGATGACGATGACTGCAGTCCGCTGGCTTGCGCCCGCCGCCGCCGTTGCGGCGCTGATCGGATCAATCGCTGCCAGCGGTTCCGCCGCGGCCCAGGAGTGCACGAACCGCGGCCAGCTCGACACGCTCTACTGCGACGAGAACAATGATCTGGTGGCCGACGCGCCGACTGATCCAAGGAAGTGGAAGGATCCCGGGACGCTGGTCTTCGCCTACACGCCGGTCGAAGATCCAGCGGTGTACCAGAACGTGTTCAAGCCGTTCACCGAGTATCTCGGTCAGTGCACGGGCAAGCGCGTCATCTACTATCCGGTGCAGTCGAACACCGCGGAGATCGAAGCGATGCGTTCCGGCCGGCTCCACGTTGCCGGCTTCTCGACCGGGCCGACCGGCTTCGCCGTCAACCTCGCCGGCGCCGTCCCGTTCGCCGCCAAGGGCACCGAGCAGGGCCCGCAAGGCTACCATCTGATCTCGCTGGTCAAGGCCGGTAGCCCGTACCAGAAACTCTCCGATCTCAAGGGCAAGCGCGTCGCCCATACCGCCCCGTCGTCGAACTCGGGTCATCTCGCGCCGCTGGTGCTTTATCCGCCCGAAGGCCTCAAGCCGAACGAGGACTACCGGCCGCTGATGTCAGGCGGGCATGATAAGTCGGCGCTCGGCGTGCTCTCAGGGGACTACGACATGGCGGGCGTCGCCTCCGACGTGTTCGAGCGCATGGTGACGCGCGGAACCGTCAAGCTCGCCGACTACCGCATCATCTACAAGAGCCCGATCTTCCCGACCTCCTCCTTCGCTCACGCCCACGACCTCAAGCCCGATCTCGCCAAGAAGCTCACCGATTGCTTCTTCGCCTTCCGCTTCCCGGAAGCGATGCAGAAGGAATTCAACGGCGACGACCGCTTTTTCCCGATTACGTACAGGGAAACCTGGAAAGTGGTGCGCGAGATCGCCGAAGGATCAGGCACGCCGTACAACAAGGCCGCCTATGAGGCAGAGGGCAAGCGCGAAGCCGAGACCCTTGCCAAGAAGCAGCAGCAACAGCCGCAGGCGCCGCCGCGGCCCTGATCGCACCGGATAAAGGCGGCATGGACGCCTCGACACCCGGCGGCCACGCGGCGACCGGTCGCGCAAGCGATCGTTCGCTCGTCATTCGCAACCTGTACAAGGAATATCGCACGGGCCATCCGGTACTCAAGAACGTCTCGCTCGACGTCGCCGGCCGCGGGCTGACCGCAATCATCGGCCCGTCCGGCACCGGCAAGTCGACGCTCGTGCGCTGCATCAACCGCCTGATCGAGCCGACCTCCGGCGAAATCCTATTTCGCGGCCAGGACCTCGTCACGCTGTCGCCGCCTGAGTTGCGCCTGGCGCGGCGGCGGATCGGCATGATCTTCCAGGAATACAACCTGGTCGAGCGGCTCTCGGTGATCGAGAACGTGCTGTGCGGCCGGCTCGGCTACGTGCCGGCGTGGCGGGCATGGCTGCGCAAGTTTTCCGCAGCCGATGTCGAGCGCGCGTTCCAGCTGCTCGATGCGGTCGGCCTCGGCGCCCTAGCCAACCAGCGCGCCGACCAGCTCTCGGGCGGACAGCGCCAGCGCGTCGGCATCGCGCGCGCGCTGATGCAGGAGCCCGATCTCGTGCTTGCCGACGAGCCGACCTCCTCGCTCGACCCGAAGACCTCGGTCGAGATCATGGAGCTGATCGCGCGCCGCGCCGGCGAGCGCGACATCCCGGTGCTCATCAACATCCACAACGTCGAGCTCGCCCGCCGTTTCGCCGACCGCGTCGTCGGCATGTCGAAAGGTGAGATCGTGTTCGACGGCCCGCCGCAGACGCTCCAGGACCAGCACCTGCTGCAGATCTACGGCGGCGAGGGCTGGCTCGAATGAGCGACACCGCCCTGCCCACTCGCCGCGTCGCCTTCCCGCCGAACTGGCCGGTGCGGATCGCGATCGCCGCGCTGGTACTCTACGTCGTCTATGCGTGCACGATCCTCGACATCACCTGGGCGCGCTTCCTGACCGGTCTCGAGCAGGGCTCGCGTTTCCTCTCGCGCATGTTTCCACCCAATGTCGCCCCCGACAAGCTGCAATTGCTTTACGGCGGCATGATCGAGAGCCTGCAGATCGCGATCATCGCAACCGCGGTCGGCGTGATGTTGGCGCTTCCGCTCGGGCTTGCGGCCGCGCGCAACCTCGCACCGGCGCCGATCGCCTGGACCGCGCGCACCCTGATCGTGGCGTTCCGCACCTTTCATCCAGTCATCGTGGCGATCCTGTTCGTCAAGGCGGTCGGCTTCGGCGCGCTGGCGGGGATGCTCGCGCTCATCGTCGCCTCGCTCGGATTCCTCTCCAAGCTCGTCGCCGAGGCGGTCGAGGAGATGTCGATGAAACCGGTCGAGGCCGTGCGCGCGACCGGATCGCCCTTCCTCTCGGTCGTGACCATGTCTGTCCTGCCCCAGGTAATGCCGCGCTTCATCGGCTTTTCCGCCTACCAGCTCGATTCCAACCTGCGCAACTCGGCGCTGGTCGGGCTGGTCGGCGGCGGCGGCATCGGCTCGACCCTGTTCACCGCGTTCCAGCGCTTCGACTTCGATTTCGTGCTCACCATCGTGCTCGCGATCATTGCTGTGATCATGGTCGGCGAGATCATCTCGGGCGCAATGCGGCGCTTGTTCCAATGACCGACGCCGCGCCCGTAGCCGCCGCCCGCCACTGGCAGCGATTCTCCCCGGTCGAGCGGGCCATGCGCTCCGCGTTCTACCTGACGGCACTGATCGCGATCGTGTGGTCGCTGCGCAGCGTCGAGGTCATCCCGGAGTTCCTCTACGACGCGCCCCAGCAGACCTTCGATCTGTTCGCCCGCATGTGGCCGATCGACTGGGCCTGGTATCCAAAGGTCGTGCACGCGGCGCTGGTGGAGACGCTGCACACCGCCACGCTCGGCACCATTCTCGCGGTCGCGATCGCAAGCCTGGTGGCGCTCATGGTCGCGCGCAACGTGACGCGCTCGGCCGTGCTCAACGCCATCGGCCGTTTCATCCTGGTCGCCACGCGCTCGGTGCACGCCATGGTCTGGGCGCTGTTCTTCGTGGCCGTGTTCGGACCCGGACCGCTCGCCGGCACGCTGGCGATCGCGGTCCACTCGATCGGCTTCACCGGCAAGTTCCTGTCGGAGGCGATCGAGGAGGCGAAGCCCGGGCCGATCGAGGCGCTGGTTGCCGCCGGCGCATCGCCGCTCGCCATCCTGCTCAAAGGCTATTGGCCGCAGGTCAAACCTGCGTTCCTCGCCATCGCGACCTTCCGCTGGGATATCAATGTGCGCGAGTCGGCCGTGCTCGGCCTGGTCGGCGGCGGCGGGCTCGGCATGGCGCTCGATACCGCGCTGGCCAACCTCTACTGGGACCAAGCCGGCCTAGTGCTGCTCGTGATCTTCGCGGTGGTGATCGTGACCGAGATCGTCACCGCTTGGATCAGGAGCAGGATCATTTGACGCGAGCGAGAGCGTCGCGCCGCACTAAGAGTTGTTGCGGCGCCCGACCCAGGCACGCGAGCCATGTTGCGGCTTATTTGAGCTGGTCGGCCACCTTCTCGACGCCGGCCTTGGCGCAGGCCTCATCGCCGGCTTGGTTGTTGCCGCTCACGCCGACACCGCCGATCGTGTCGTTGCCGACATTGATCGGGTAGCCGCCGCCGAGCGGGATGACATCAGCAAGCATCCGCTGGCCGGACGCTTCCTTGCCGGGCTCGGTGCTGTCCCGCCATTCCAGCGTCGACCTGCGGAAGGTGCGGGCGGTGTAGGCCTTGCGCCGGGCGAGTTCCATGGCGTGCGGACTCGGGTTGTCCGACGCGATGAAAATGCGCATCCGGCCGGCGCGGTCGACAACGGCGACCGAGATGGGCACGTTGCGCTTTGCGCACTCCGCGATGGCGCCCTGGGCGATTTCGAGGCCGAGTTTCCAGGTCACGTCGCGCTGCGACTGCACCTGGGCGTGCGTCGCCCCCGGAAGCATGCACGCGGCGATGATGGCAATAGCCAAACCAGAACGCATCAACATATCGAGTCCTCCCTAGGTTGAGAACGCGCGGTTTGTGACTGCCGCGTCGTGGACGCCAAACCATAGGGCAACTCGGTCCGGGTGTCCTGCTTGCTACCCGGGGAAGAGCAGCCGTGCCGGACACCCGTGACTTCACTGACGGAGGTCGTCGCGATCTATCGGAGCTGATCCGCCACCTTGGCGATGCCAGCCTTGGCGCAGGCTTCCTCCTTCGGCTGGCCGCCCGGCGCGCCGCTCAAGCCGATGGACCCGATCGCCTCTTCGCCGATCATGATCGGAACCCCGCCGCCGAGCGGAATGACCTCCGTAAGGCTGCGCTGGCCGGTTACGTCGCCTTCGGCGGTGCGCTTCGCCCACTCGGCGGAGGGTCGCCGGAACGTCAGCGCGGTATAGGCCTTGCGGCGGGCGAGCTCGAGATTGTGCGGCGACGCCCCGTCCCCCTGGAGAAAGACGCGCATCCGGCCAGCGCGATCGAGAACGGCAATCGACACGCGCGGCGTGCATTCGGTCAATGCCGTCTCCGCAATCGTCATAGCCATTTTGATCGAGACATTTTTCTCCGTCAGAACCTGCGCGTTCGCGGAAGCCGGTACGACGAGCGCCGCGGCGACACCGGCCGCGGCCAACACACGAAATGACATGGGATCCTCCCGTTGCTATTTCTAAACTGCGTCGGGGCAGCCGGGCGGCTGCGACCGATGGCCGATTATGTCACGGGCAGCGATCCTTGACAGCCGGTTCCGCGCAAAATCGGCGCGTTGACATCGCCGGACCACTGGAAGGATATTGGCGGCACCTCCCGGCAACATGGCCGGCGATGAGGGGGACCGCGATTTGACCATCGAGTCTGTTGGCGTCCGGGCGAGTGTGCCGCCCCCGCAGCGATTACCGCTGCCGGTCGACGTGGACCTGCGCCGTGTCGACTGGCCGGCGGCGATCTGGGTCATCGGCTATCACGTGTTCGCCTTGCTCGCGCTCGTCCCCTGGTTCTTCAGCTGGACCGGCGTGGCGCTGGCGATCGTCGGGCTCTACGTCTTCGGATCGCTCGGCATCAGCCTCTGCTATCACCGCCTCTTGGCGCACCGCGGGTTCCGCTGTCCCAAATGGCTGGAACACACGCTGGCGATTCTCGGATTCTGCTGCCTGCAGGACACGCCGGCGCGCTGGGTCGCCATTCATCGGCGGCATCATCAGCACGCCGACGAGCAGCCGGACCCGCACAGTCCGCTGGTCAATTTCTTCTGGGGTCACATGGGCTGGATCCTGGTGGAAAACCGCGAGCTGGCCCGGCTCGGCATCTTCGAACGTTACGCCCGCGACCTCCTGCGCGACCCCTTCTACAAGCGGCTCGAGCGCCATCTGTGGCGGGTTTGGATCATCCTTTTGTCGTGGGCGGTCTTCTTCCTCGGCGGCTTCGTGGCGACACTCCTCCTGGGAGGGACCGCGAAAGAGGCCGTGCAGTTCGGCTCGAGCCTCCTCGTGTGGGGCGTGTTCGTACGCACCGTGGTGGTCTGGCATCAGACCTGGGCGGTCAATTCGATCACGCACCTGTGGGGTTACCGCAACTACGCGACCGATGAATCAAGCCGGAACAACCTCCTGGTGGGATATTTCAGCAATGGCGAGGGTTGGCACAACAACCATCACGCCGACCCGCGATCGGCAAAATATGGACATCAGTGGTGGGAATTCGACACGACCTATCTCACGATCCGGCTGCTGGTCATGCTCGGGCTCGCCCGCGACGTGGTCATGCCCAATCCCCGCCTGGTCGCAACAGCCGCCGGTAAGGCCCTCAAGACGCACGATTATCAGGAAGTTCCAGGCGATTGAGCGGTGCCGCTGCGGCATTGAACTCGCGCCTTCCGTTCGCTATACGGGCAACCGACCTCAGCGGCGGTTTGGGCGTGCCTCCGGGGGCCTGCGACGCGGCTCCCCGCGGGCTTGGTGCGCTCATCGAAACGCTTGAGCTAGCAGGGATTTATCGATGTCATCGACGTTCGACACCGTGGTCAATATCATTACCGAGACCTGTGATATTCCGCGCGAGACCATCAAGCCGGAAAGCCACGCCATCAACGATCTCGGCATCGACAGTCTCGACTTCCTCGATATCGCGTTCGCCATCGACAAGACGTTCGGGATCAAGATGCCGCTCGAACAGTGGACGCAGGAGGTCAACGAGGGCAAGGCGACGACCGAGCAGTACTTCGTGTTGCAGAACCTGTGCACGCGCATCGACGAGCTCGTCGCTGCCAAACGGGCCTGACGCTCATCAAACGGCATGCGCCTTGAATACTTCCATCTCATCGACCGCATCCTGGAGCTCGACCCGGCCGGGCGAACGATCCGAGCGCAAGCCGTCGTTCCGATGACATCCCCGGTCTTCGAGGGGCATTTTCCTGGCCTGCCCTTAATGCCCGGCGTGATGCTGCTCGAGACCATGGCGCAGGCCTCGGGCTGGCTGATCATCGGCCTCACCGGCTTTCGCCGCATGCCGTTTCTCGCCGCCTTCAAGGAGGCCAAGCTGCGCTCGTTCGTGACGCCCGGTCAGACGCTGACCGTGAACGCGAATTTGGAGCACGAGGGCTCGGGCTTCGCGGTGACCAAGGCGGAGATCAGGATCGAGAACAAGCGCGTCTGCAACGCCGAGATCACCTTCAGGCTCACCGATTTTCCCAGCCCGGAATTCCGCGCAGGCATGCAGGAGGTCGCGGTCGCCATCGCATTTCCGATGGAGACGGTCGCCCATGGCTGACGCGCGGCGCGAGACCTGGATCACCGGCGTCGGCATCGTCTCCTGCCTTGGCGAAGGGCAAGAGGCGCACTGGCAGCGGCTCAACGCGCCCCCTGCCCTGCCGGACCTCACGACCTTTGCGCCTTACGCCGTCCATCCGCTCGCGCCGATCGAGCTCGACAAGCAGATCCCCAAGAAGGGCGACCAGCGCCAGATGGAGGCTTGGCAGCGGATCGGCACCTATGCCGCCGGCCTGGCGCTCGACAGCGCCGGCGGCAAGGGCAACGCCGAGCTGCTTGCGCGCATGGATATGATTGTCGCCGCCGGCGGCGGCGAGCGCGATGAGAAGGTCGACGCGACGATACTGTCGGGCCTGCCCGCGGCCGAGCGTCCGGGCGCCTTTCTCAACGAGCGGTTGATGAACGACCTGCGTCCGACCCTCTTCCTGGCGCAGCTTTCGAACCTGCTCGCCGGCAACATCTCGATCGTGCACGGCGTCACCGGCTCCTCGCGCACGTTCATGGGCGAGGAAGCGGCGGGCGTTGACGCGGTGCGGATCGCGCTGGCGCGCATCGAGGCCGGTCAGAGCGACATCGCGCTCGTCGGCGGCGCCTACAACGGCGAACGGCGCGATCTCATCTTGCTCTACGCGTTCGGCGGCCATGCGCTCAAGGACGGCTTCGCACCGGTCTGGGAGCGCGCGGCACAGGGCGGCGGCATGGCGCTCGGCTCGCTCGGCGCATTCCTGGTGCTGGAGGCACGCGAGCATGCCGAGGCGCGCAAGGCCAAGCCGCTCGCGCGCCTATCCAAGGTGCTGTCGGACCGCAGCAACCGGCAGGCCGGCGCGACCACGGCCACGCTCGCGCGCATGTGGCAGGCGCTTGCGCCGTCGCCCGGCCGCGTCGCCGTGATCTCGGGGGCGACCGGGGCGGAGCCCGCTACCGCGTCGGAGCGCGACTGGCTCGCCACCCTTCCCGGCGTTGCGGTACGCGCGACCGGAACCTATCTGGGCCATGGGTTCGAGCCGCAATTCGCGATGAACATTGCGCTTGCAACGCTGGCGCTGGGGCACGAAAAGCTATTCCCACCGGCCGATGCCTCCGGCGTCGAGCGCGACATGAGTGCGCCGCTCGATCAGGTCGTGGTCACCGGGGTCGGTCATTGGCGCGGCGAAGGCATGGCGCTGGTCGAAGCGGCGCGGTGAAGGAGGCTGAACATGGCCCGCAACGAAAGCCGAAAACCCGTTGCCGTCACCGGCATCGGCGTCGTGACCTCGCTCGGCATCGGTATCGCTGACAACTGGCAGAAGCTCACCGCCGGCCAGTCCGGGATCAAGCGCATCAGCCGGTTTGCGACCGATGCGCTGAAGACCACGATCGCGGGCACGGTCGATTTCGTGCCGGTCGAGCCGTTCTGCTCGACCACGCTCGCCGAGAAGCTCGCCGACATGGCGGCGGAGGAGGCGATCGCGACGGCCTCGATCGGCACCAAAGGCGATTTCCCCGGCCCGCTGTTCCTGGCGGTGGCTCCGGTCGAGATCGAATGGCCCCATCGCGAAGCGGTCTCCGCTGACGCCCGCGCCAACCGGGAGAGCATCACCTACGACGACATGCTGCGCGCCACCACCTCCGGTAGCTTCCGTCCGTTGCACGAACGCTGCCTGTTCGGCTCCGTGGCCGAGCACGTGGCGGAGCGGTTCGGCACCAAGGGCTCGCCGATCTCGCTGTCGACCGCCTGCGCCTCCGGCGCGAGCGCGATCCAGCTCGGCGTCGAGGCGATCCGGCGCGGCGACACCGATGTGGCGCTGTGCATCGGTACCGACGGATCGGTCAACCCGGAAGCGCTGATCCGCTTCTCGCTGCTGTCCGCGCTCTCGACCGCGAACGACCCGCCGGCGGCGGCGGCGAAGCCGTTCGCCAAGAACCGCGACGGATTCGTGATGGCGGAAGGCGCCGCTGCGCTGGTGCTCGAAAGCCTCGATCACGCCCGCGCCCGCGGCGCCAAGATTCTCGGCGTCGTCGAAGGCTGCGGCGAGATGGTCGACTCGTTCCATCGCACCCGGTCGAGCCCCGACGGCAAGCCGATCATCGGGTGTATCCGCAATGCCATCGCCGACGCGGGCCTCACGCCCGACGACATCGACTACGTCAATCCGCACGGCACCGGCACGCCCGAGAACGACAAGATGGAGTATCTCGGCGTTGCGACCGTGTTCGGCGAGCGTGCGAAAGCGATCCCGATCTCCTCCAACAAGTCGATGATCGGCCACACGCTGTCGGCGGCGGGGACGGTCGAAGCGGTGTTCTCGCTGCTGACCCTGGAGCATCAGCGCCTGCCACCCACGATCAACTACCAGGTTCCCGATCCGGCGATCCCGCTCGACGTCGTTGCCAACGTGGCGCGCGACGCCAAGGTGCGCCACGCGCTCTCCAACTCCTTCGGTTTCGGCGGCCAGAACGTCTCGCTGGTGCTCGGCCGGGAACCGACGTGACGGGCGCATGCGAGCGCTCACCCTCCTCGCCGACCGCAAGCTCGAATGCGTCGAGGCTGCGATGCCGCCGCCACCGGGCGCCGGCGAGGTGCAGATCCGCGTCAAGGCGGTCGCGCTCAACCACATCGACGTGTGGGGCTGGCGCGGCATGGCCTTCGCCAAGCGCAAGATGCCGCTCATCGTCGGGGCGGAAGCCGCGGGCGAGATCGTCGCCGTCGGCGCGGACGTGACCGCCTTCAAGCCCGGCGCCGCCGTGGTGATGTACGGCGCGCTGACCTGCGGCACCTGCAAGGCCTGCCGCGACGGCCGCGACAACCTGTGTGAGAACGTCGGCGGCGTCATGGGCTTCCACATCGACGGCTTTGCCCGCGATGTCCTGAACCTGCCGGCACGGCTCACGATCCCGGTTCCGCCCGGCGTCTCACACCTTGACGCCGCCTGCGCACCGATTGCGTTTGCGACCGTGCAGCACATGCTGTTCGACAACGCGAGGCTCGAGCCCGGCGAGAGCGTGCTGGTGCATGCCGGCGGCTCCGGCATCGGCACCGCCGCGATCCTGATGGCGAAGGCGATCGGTGCGACCGTCATCACCACCGTCGGCGACGACGCCAAGGCCGAGAAGGCCAAGGCGCTCGGCGCCGATCACGTCATCAACTATCGCACCGACCGCTTCGAGGGCGCGGTGCGCAAGCTCACCGCCAAGAAGGGCGTCGACGTGGTGTTCGAGCACGTCGGCGCTGAAACGTTCAACGGCTCGCTGCTGTGCCTCAAGCGCGGCGGCCGGCTGGTCACGTGCGGCGCGACCTCCGGCCCTTCGACCACGCTCAACCTGATGCAGCTCTTCCAGCAGCAATACCGGATCATCGGCTCGTTCGGCGCCTCGATGCGCAACATCCACGAGAGCCTGGCCAAGATGGCGGGCGGCATGCGGCCGGTGATCGACACCGAAGTGCCGTTCGCCGAATTCGAGCGCGGCCTGGCGCGGCTCGAAAGCCGGCAGGTCTTCGGCAAGATCGTCGTCACGTTCTGAAACGTCGCACACGCGCCCATGAAGCTTGCCTACATCCGCTTCGTGCTGAGGGTCAGACGCGCTCTCAAGGCGGTCTTCGATCCGATCATCGGCTTTGTCGCGGTCGCGATCCTGCGCGCCATCCGGCGCGGCGACCGCGTCCGCTTTGCCAATGCCGCCGGGAGGTTCATGCGGCGCGTCGGTCCCTGGCTACCGAAGCACCCGGTCGGCCGTGCCAACCTCGCCGCCGCGTTCCCGGAGAAGTCGGCGGCGGAGATCGAACAAATTCTCGCCGGCGTCTGGGACAATGTCGGGCGCGTGGCGGTGGAGTTCGCCTATATCGACCGGCTCCGGATCGTCGGAGAGGACGGACCGATCGACGTTACCGGCGACCCGATCACGCTGCAGCGGATCGAGGACACCCGCAACGCGGCGCGCCCGACCGCCGCCTTCGCCGCGCATTTGGCGAACTGGGAGCTTCCCGCGCTCGCGGCGGCACGCCGCGGCGTCGATGTCTCGCTGCTCTACCGCCCGCCGAGCGTGCGCGCGGTCGCCGATGCCGTCGTCAAGATCCGCGCCGGCTGCATGGGCACGCTGGTGCCGTCCGGCTTCGACGCGCCGCTACGGTTCGCGAACGCGCTGCAGCGCGGCGGCCATGTCGCCATGCTGGTCGACCAGCACGAATACCGCGGCGTCGACGTGACGTTCTTCGGCCGCACCTGCAAGGCCAACCCGCTGATCGCCATGCTGGCGCGCCACACCAATTGCTTCATTCGCGGCATCCGAATGGTGCGGCTGCCCGACGGCAATCATTTCTGGGGCGAGGTCACCGAGCCGCTCGATCTGCCACGCGATGCGGAAGGGCTGGTCGATGTACAGGGCACGATGCAGGCGATCTCGACCGTGATCGAAGGCTGGGTGCGCGAGCACCCGGAGCAATGGCTGTGGCTGCACCGCCGCTGGAGATAGCGAATAGTGAGTAGCGAATAGCGAATAGTGTTACGCTCTTTCTATTCACTACTCACTACTCACTACTCGCTATTCGCTATTCGCTATTCCCTCATCTTCCGGTCTTGATCCTGGTCCAGAGCCGGTTCATCAGCCGCGTCGTCGCGGTGTCATGCGAGTTCATGGTGTAGAGGCGGTTCATCGTCGCCTCGTCCGGATAGATGGTCTTGTCCTCCAGCACCTCCCTGCTGATGAATTTCTGGCTGGCCAGATTCCCGTTCGCATAGGAGATGAAGTTGGAGTTCCTCGCCGCCACCTCGGGCTGCTGCAGATAGTTAATGAACTCGTGCGCTTCGGCGACGTTCCGGGCGTCGCGCGGAATAGCAAGATTGTCGAACCACAGTTGCGCGCCTTCCTTCGGGATCGCGTAGGCGATCTCGACGCCGTTCTTGGCTTCCGCCGCCCGCTTCTGGGACTGCTTGACGTCGCCTGAGAAACCGACCGCGAAGCAGATTTCGCCGGTGGCGAGCGCGGCCAGATATTCGGACGAGTGGAACTTGCGCACCGACGGCCGCACCTTCAGCAACAGGTCGGCGGCCTTCTGGTAGTCGGCCTCGCGCTTGGTGTTGGGATCGAGGCCGAGATAGTGCAGCGCCGCCGACAGGATGTCGTCTGAGGAGTCGAGCATGTGTACGCCGCAGTCCTTGAACTTGGCGAGTTGCTCCGGCTTGAACACCACGTCCCAGCTGTCGATCCGGCCATCGCCGCCGAGGAGCTCACGCGACTTCTTGAGGTTGTAGCCGATGCCGGTCGTGCCCCACATGTAGTTCACGCCATAGACGTTGCCGGGATCGTACTGGGCGAGCCGGCGCGTGATCTCGGGCCACATGTGCGTGAGGTTGGGCAGCTTCGACTTGTCGAGCCGCGCGAAGATGCCGGCCTTGATCTGGCGCTCCAGGAAAAAAGCGGTCGGCGCCACCACGTCGTAGCCGGAGCGGCCGGCCAGCAGCTTGGCTTCGAGCACGTCGTTGGAGTCGAACGTATCGTAGCGGACCGTGATGCCAGTCGCCTTGGTGAAATCCTCAAGCACCGCCGGATCGACGTAGTCGGACCAGTTGTAGACGTTGACGGTCCGCCGCCTCGCTTCCGCTGCGGCCGGATCGGCGATCAGCAATGATAGGGCGGCTAGCGACGTGACGATCAGCGCGCGGCGCATGGGTCGATCCTTCGGCGGAGTGTGACGCGGTGCAAAAAAACTAGACTCATTCCGCACGCGACTCAATTACCGCCCTTGCGGCCCGCACTGCGCCGCGCAAATATTCCTGTGCATTCAATGAGGGGGAACCACCATGAACTGGGGCTTGTTCATTTTTGCCGTCGTCATGCTGGCGGCGGGAGGCAGCTTGTTGTGGTGGCGCAAGCGCGTCGGCCAGGAAATCGCCCTGATGGCGGCGACGCCGACCAGCAAGACCGCCGAGGTGGCGAAGCTTGCGCCGGGCACGGTTGCCGAAGTGAAGGGCATGCTGCGGTGCGCGGCGCCGCTGACGGCGGAGCTTTCCAAACAGGCCTGCGTCTTCTTCAAGTCCGACGTCCAGCGCGAAGTCGTCTACTACCAGACCGACTCTCAGGGCAAACGCGAGCGCAAGACCCGGACCGAGAACCTCCAGTCGAGCACCCGATTTGCACCCTGCCTGGTCGAGGACGACAGTGGACAGGTTGCAATTTATCTCGACGGCGCCGACATCGAAGGACAACAGGAGGTCGTCAATCGCCGGGAACCCGAGCCGCAGAACCTGGCCGCGACCATGGTCGGCATCGCGATCGGTGGTGGAGCCGATTCCGCCACGCGCATCTACACCGAGACCATCCTGGCGACGAACATTCCGATCTATGTGCTGGGCGAGGTCGCCGCCGATCACGGTATCGGCAAGCCAGCGGCCAACTCGAAAAATCGCGTGTTCGTGGTCAGTACCAAATCCGAGGAGGAGCGCAGCAAGAGCCTCGGCTCGAGCATGACGTGGATATTGGTGTTCGCCGTGCTGTGCTTTGCGGCCGCCGCCGCGCTCGCCTTCTTCGCGATCAAGGCCGCCGTCTAAGCTAGTGCCTCGAACCCGAAGTTTGCACGCTCGTGCCGCGAGTTCGCGTGAGAGTGTGCCGCGAGTGTTTGCGAACTTCGGAATCGGGACACTAGCCCGCGTCAACTCTCGGTCGGCAGGCCGGCAGCCTTCCAGGCCAGAATTCCGCCGGCCAGGTGGGCCGAATACGGATAACCCTTGTCCTGCGCCGCCAGCGAGGCGGTGACCGATCGCCGTCCCGAGCGGCAGGCAAAGACGACCTGGCGACCCTGCGGATCCGGGATTGCGGCGGGATCGAAGTTCGACAGCGGCACCACCACCGCGTCCGGATAACGCTCGACCGCAACCTCGTTCGGCTCGCGCACATCGACGAGCAGCATGCGGCCTTCGGTCAGTCCGCGCGCAACGTCTTCCGGCGTGAGATTCTGAACACGGGGATCGCCTGACTGATCGGCCATGTTGTCCTCCTGCTCGCGGGTACTGTCGGCAACAAGTCGCGCGTGGCGCCCCAAGAATCAAGGAAAACCTTGCGGCGTGGGCGAGCAGCCCGGCGGATTTTCGCGATGCCGGCCCTGGCAGGACCGGCGCGGAGGGCCCGAGTTTGCCTTGAAACCGCCGTTTCGGAAGCCATTCCTACCGCGCTGCGCATGGGTGGTATTTGGTGCGCGTACGAAAACCTGGACTAGGCGGGTGTTTGCCGATCCCATCGACGTGGTCTAAGCATCGAACGGGGTTCCGGCATATCCGCGGCCTCCGGGCCATTCCCCAATCGTCCGTAACGCATCGTTCATTCGCGTGCCCCGCATATCATGAAGCTCCTCGCAGTGGCCATGATCAGGAATGAGGCGGATATTCTTCCCTCATTCCTGCGGCATATCCTGGCATTCTTCGATGGCGGCTATCTCCTGGATCATCGATCGACGGATGGTTCGAGCGATCTTCTCAAATTGTTCTGCAGCCAGTATCCGCAGTGGAACTACACCTATTTGAACTTTCCGGGATTTTTTCAAAGCGAGGTCTGCAAATTTTTTCTCACGGAGGCTTTCAACAATACCGTTGACGCCGTCGTTCTGCTGGACGCCGATGAATTTATCGTGGGACCGCGCAACCAGTTCGAGGAGAGGTTCGCCGGAGTCGGGCTCGACCACGTCGGACTGATCAAGTGGCGAAATTGCATCCCGGCCTCGTTTGACGATCCTGTCGAGCTACCTTCGCCATTGTGGATAAGCCGGAAACAGGCGCCGTTCGGAAAAGTCGTGATCACGCGCGCGTTCTTTGAACGCGCCAAATCCGATTTCACGCTGTTCCCTGGAAACCATTGGATCCGGCTGGGTGATGGCTCCCGCGCTCCGATGCGTGAATTCGCCGAGCTTTATCACCTGCCGTTGCGTTCGAAACGCCAAACCGTCCTCAAGGGGATTACCAAGGTGCTTGGCTATCTGGCGCGGGGCGTTGATGACCGGGACGCGGGCACCCACAATTTCGAGCTGGTTGATTTGGCGGCTGCGGGCCGGTTGACGGATGATGAGCTTGCGAGTTTCGTCAATTCATACGGGCTACGCGCGGAGCAGCGCCCAGCCATTACCTGCCAGACCCTTGCTGCGGCAGGCTTCGTCATGGAGAAGCCGAATGTCGCGCTTTCCGATGGATTGAAGCCGCATTTTGGTGCGGACTCCCCGCCGCGGGATTCAACGCTGCTGCACGACATCACCGCGATCCTGGCGGGATGGGGGCTCGATGATCCGGGACCGCCGTTCGTGCTCGAAAACGGTCATCTTTCTGCGAGCAGCAATTCCCAACCGAGGTTCCTGGGAACGCGCGCCCAAAAACAGAACAGCCTGCTGAGAGATCAGAATACTTTCCTTGGAAATCAGAATGCCTTCCTGACGAATGAGAACATCGCCGTTCGAAATGAGAATACCGTCGTCAAAACCGAGAACACTGTGCTCAGCAAACGGAACGCAGAGCTGGAGCAGGAGCTCCTCGCCGTTTTCGGCCTACTCAAAGAGGTACAGAAGGATATCGCGCAGTTGAAGGCGTCCCGCTCATGGCGATTGACGCGGCCGTTGCGCCAACTGATGGACCTGTGGCGCGGAACGCCGCATCACTCGTGACATCAGGCGCTGAAACGTCTCGAAGAAAAAGGAGGTCCTGCGCGCCGTCTCGGGTTGGTCAATGTGCGCGGCGACCCTCTCGGGCTGGTCGATCTCTTGAAGGCGCGGTGAATGAAATTCGAATACCAGATACCGCGCCAGCGTATCGCCAACATTCTTCATGCCGTGCAGCTCGCCCGCCGAATAGTAGATCACTCCGCCGCGTTCAACGGTCTGGCCGAGCGTCTCGACGCGCCCTGACAGGACGACAATGGCGACGTCGTACTTGTCGGCGTGCGGGGGATAACCGGCACCGGGCTTGAGATCCGTCAAGTGCGCGTGCAGTTTGGTCAAATAGGCCGTCGGATGTTCGAACAGGAGCCGCGGCGCGAACCCTTCCGACGCGGGCGGCGAAGTCTCTCCATCGAAATGGTAAAACGTGGTCGCCAGCGGCCGCTCGATGTTGGCCGGCGCGGCGCACCACTTGAACATCAGATAGCTGACGGGGGCCGCCGGGCAATTGCGGATCGTGTGATGCTGGTGCGCCGGATAGTAGACAAACGATCCGGCGCGCAGACGTTCGACGTGAGCGCCTTCCGGCTGCGGGCCATTGGCGATCAAGATATCGGCTTCTCCGTTGAGGATGATCAATAGCTCTTCTTCGACATGCTCGTGCGGCGGATGCGGGCAATGCCCTGGGCTCAGCACCGAAACATGACACGCCATCTGGTCGTGTGCCGGCGTTGGACCGGAGAACAGCGGATAGGGACGCCATTTCTCCACCGGGTCTTCGGCGAGCGGCAGGTCGATGGCCTTGACCTCGGTGGTGATCATCGGTTCTCCAACTCCGTGTCTTCAAAGTTCGGCTCGTCACGCGACCGATCGTTCCGCGCATGGCTCCGGATCGGCATGGCCAGATCCAAGGGACGACGCCGAGCCGAGCACATGCCACAAAACGACTCGTCCTCCTTGGCAAGAAACTGGCCCAGGTCGCGATCGCTGCACCCGGGGTCCAGCGCTTCGTAACGGAGGTATTCATCCCACTTGGGCGACAGCTCGTACTTCTGCTTTTGCAATTTGAGATAGGCCAGCGGCGCGCATTTCCAGATTTTTCCCTCAAACAGCTGCTTGCAGAATCGCGCCGGACAAATCTCCCAGCTCGCACGCGGCGAGCCATCCTCGAACGGCTGCATGGCTGCACCAAACCCCTGATATCGCTGGGTCCAGTTCGCGAAGGCCTGATCGACCTCAACCCGGATGGCAAAGTCGCGCTGCCATTGTTCGATGAGGTCGAACATGGGGCGCAGGCGATCGCGATATTCGGGCGAGTCGTGGTGGATCGCGACCGAAATGGCGGCACGTACATCCCCGGCCAGCACCGCGGGCAGTTCAGGGTGCCGGTGCAGAAAGAAGCCGTTGGTCCGGATTCGAATGTACGCGTCCGGCCAATGCCGGCGCACCAGCGTCACGAATGCGGGCAATTGCGGATGAATGGTCGGCTCGCCGCCGAGCAGATGGAACTCGCCAATGGCGATGCGGCGGCTCCAGGAACTCATCCATCGGTCGGCCTCGGACAGGTCCAAGTGTCCCCGGTGATTGTGATTCGAATAGTGCGAGCAACTTTCGCACGCGAGGTTGCAACTGTGCGTGACATGCATTTCGAGCCGCTCGATGCGGGGCAGCGCGACCCGCGCGTGGCGCATGCGAAAGAACTGGCGAAGGGCCCCGACGACCGACATGGATCAACGATAACATCATCCGCGTCCGAACAAAATCCGCCCGCCTCTGGGCGCTTCTCAGGACCGGGGAGGCGGCCGGTCACGCCGCCGGTGGCGGCTTACACCGTGACTTGCGTGCCGACCTCGACCACGCGCCCGGTCGGGATCTGGAAATAGCTGGTGGCGTCGTCGGCAACGCGCGCCAGCGCGATGAACAGCCGGTCCTGCCAGCGTGGCATGTCGGACTTTGCCGCCGGCCTGAGCGTCCGGCGCGACAGGAAGAACGACGTCGACATGATGTCGAAGGTGAAGCCGCGGCCGCGCGCGATGGCGAGCGCCTTCGGCACATTCGGCGTCTCCATGAACCCGAACCGCAGCACGATGCGCAGGAACGTCTCGCCGAGCGGTTCGATCCGCACCCGTTCCTCGAGACCGACGCGCGGCGTCGGCGCGGTCTCGACGGTCAGGATGACGTTTCGCTCGTGCAGCACCTTGTAGTGCTTGAGGCTGTGCATCAGCGCCGTCGGCGCGCTCGACGGATCGCTGGTCAGGAACACGGCCGTGCCCGGGACGCGCTGGGGCGGGCGCTTCTCCAGCATCGCCACCAGGGCTTTGAGCGGCGTCTCGTCGCGACGGGTCTTCTCGAACAGCAGCCGGCTGCCGCGCAGCCAGGTGTACATCGCCGCCATGATCGCGCCGCCCAGCGTCAGCGGGACCCAGCCGCCCTCCACCACCTTGAGCAGGTTCGCACCGAGGAAGGTCAGATCGATGAGCAGGAATGGCACCATCAGGGCCGCCGCCGCGAGCAACGACCAGCGCCACACCTTCCAGGCGACCACGAACGCCATCATGGTAGTGACCACCATCGTTCCGGTTACCGCAATGCCGTAGGCGGACGCGAGCGCGCTCGATGATCGGAACAGCACCACCAGCGCCAGGACTCCGATCAGCAGCAGCATGTTCACGCGCGGCATATAGATCTGTCCGAAGGTCGCCTCCGATGTGTGCCTGATCGCGAATCGCGGCATCAAGCCGAGCTGAATCGCCTGCTGCGTGAGCGAGTAGGCGCCGGTGATGACCGCCTGACTCGCAATCACGGTGGCGGCGGTAGCCAGCACGACCATCGGCAGCTGCGCCCATTCGGGATAGAGCAGGAAGAACGGGCTCTCGATCGTCTTCGGATCCGCGAGCACCAGGGCGCCCTGCCCGAGATAATTGACGGTGAGCGCGGGCAGCACCACGGTGAGCCACGCGAAGCGGATCGGCCCGCGGCCGAAATGTCCGAGGTCGGCGTAGAGCGCCTCCGCGCCGGTCACCACCAGGAAGACCGCGCCGAGGGTCAAGAGGCCGATCATGCCGTGGCCGAGGAGAAAGCCTACTCCATAGGCGGGATTGAATGCCCACAGCACGGCGGGGTTCTGCGCCACATGCCAGAACCCGGCAATAGCGATCACGACGAACCACAGCAGCGTGACCGGTCCGAAGAAGGCGGCGACGCTAGCGGTGCCGCGCGACTGCACCGCGAACAGCACCGCCAGGATCACCACGGTAAGCGGAACGACATAGGGCTCGAACGCCGGCGTGACCACCTTCAAGCCTTCGACGGCGGACAGGACCGACAGCGCCGGGGTGATGATGGCATCGCCGTAGAACAGCGCGGCGCTGACGACGCCCAGCAGAACCACGACGAATCCGCCGCGGCCCACCGCGCGATGCGCCAGCGCCATCAGGGCAAGCGTCCCGCCCTCGCCGTTGTTGTCCGCACGCAGCAGCACGAAGACGTACTTGACCGTCACGATGACGATCAGCGCCCACACGATCAACGACAGGATGCCGAGCACGACCGGCTCGCTCGCCGGATTGCCGGCGCCGACGGCAGCGACCACGGACTCGCGTAACGCATAGAGCGGGCTGGTGCCGATGTCGCCGTACACGACGCCGATGCTGCCGAGGGCGAGCGCCCAAAAGGCGGTCTTGGAACGTGTCTCGCCGTTGGCGCTCGGCGGTAGCTCGCGCGCGTCGCGAATAACTGGGCTGTGGGACATGTCTAGGACAGGCTGGAGCCTGCTCCAATGTTTGCACTGCAATATGGTGCGAAGAGGCCGGGGTATACACCGGACAACCTGTTTTTGGGCTTGCCAATGCATGCTTGGCGGGCGCTGCAGTCATGCGCCGGCGACGGCCGCCGCCTCAGGGGGGATTCACGAATCGCAACAAGTTCAATGTCTTGGGCGACAAGCCCACTCAGACAGTGACTTGCGTGCCGACCTCGACCACGCGCCCGGTCGGGATCTGGAAGAAGTCGGTGGCATCGCTGGCCGACTTGGCGAGACCGATAAACAGCCGGTCCTGCCACAACGGCATGCCGGAATGGGCGGATGGCTTGAGCGCGCGCCGCGACAGGAAGAACGACGTCGACATGATGTCGAAGGTCCAGCCGTGCTTGCGGGCGACCGCCAGCGCTTTCGGCACGTTCGGCTGCTCCATGTAGCCGAACTTCAGCGCCACGCGGCTGAAATGGGTCGAGATCGCCGTCATCGTCACGCGCTCGTCGTGGGTTGCCCGTGGCGTGTCGGTGGTGACGATGGTCAGGATCACGTTGTGCTCGTGCAGGACCTTGTTGTGCTTGAGGTTGTGCAACAGCGCGGTCGGGGCGAATTCCGGCTCGCTGGTCAGGAACACCGCGGTGCCGGGCACGTGGTGCGGCGGATTCTTCTCAAGGCTGCGGATCAGGGTATCGAGCGGCACCTCGGTGCGACGATTCTTCTGGGCGAGGATGTTGGTGCCGCGCCGCCACGTCAGCATCAGCAGCACCATCGTGGCACCGAACAGGAGCGGCACCCACCCACCCTCGAACAGCTTCAGCATATTGGCGGAGAAGAACGTCACGTCGACGACGATCAGTGGGATGACCAGCAGCGCCGCCTGCCATAGTTTCAGCTTCCACAATTTCCACACGACGATGAACGCGAGCAGGCCGTCGACCACCATCGTGGTGGCGACCGCGATCCCATAGGCCGAGGCCAGATTGCTCGAGGTACGAAAGAGTCCCACCAGCAGCAGCACGCCGATGAACAGGACCGCATTGACCCGCGGAATGTAGATCTGGCCGTGTTGCGAGGCCGACGTGTGCAGGATGGCGAGGCGCGGCAGCATTCCAAGCTGGATGGCCTGGCCAATCAGCGAATAGGCGCCGGTGATCACGGCCTGGCTCGCGATCACCGTCGCGGCGGTGGCAAGCACGACCATCGGCAGCAGGAGGCTGTCCGGAACGAGGCGATAGAACGGATTCTCGATGGCGGCAGGGTTGGCGAGCACCAGCGCTCCCTGGCCAAAGTAGTTGAGGATGAGGGCCGGCAGCACGAGCACCAGCCACGCCGTCTGGATCGGCTTGCGGCCGAAGTGACCGAGATCGGCATAGAGCGCCTCTCCTCCGGTGACCACCAGAAACACCGCGCCGAGCGTAACCATACCGATCGTGCCATGGGTCGCGACAAACGACACGGCGTAATAGGGATTGATGGCGAGCAGCACGCCCGGATCGTCGCTAATGTGCAGCACGCCGGCGAACGCGATCGCGATGAACCAGAGCACCATGACCGGTCCGAAGAAGGTTGCGACCCGCGCTGTGCCGCGCCGCTGCACGGCAAACAGCACGGTCAGGATCACGATGGTGAGCGGGGCGACATAATGCTTGAAGGCGGGCGCTTGGAGCTCCAAGCCCTCGACCGCCGACAGCACCGAGATCGCCGGCGTGATCATCGAATCGCCGAGAAACATCGCGGCGCCGATCAGCCCGAGCAGAAAGACCAGCGTCGTGCGTCGGCCGAGCGCGCGCGTCGCCAGCGCCGTCAGCGACAGCGTCCCGCCCTCGCCGTTGTTGTCGGCGCGCAGCAGCAGGAGAACGTATTTGAGCGTGACCACGACGATCAGCGCCCACAGGATCAGCGACAGCACGCCGAGCACGGTCTCTCGCGTCACTGGTCCGGACGCGTTGACCGCTTCACGGAACGCATAGAGCGGACTGGTGCCGATGTCGCCATAGACGACGCCCACGCTGCCGAGCGCGAGCGCCCAAGGACGCGATCGGGTCGAAGTAGCGGTATCGGAAGCCGCGTGAGCCGTCGCGGTCAACGCCGGCCTTCCGTTCGCTGCATTGTCCATGAAGGGCCGGGTCAATCTCGACACGCCGCAAAGTGGGCGGCCTTATATCACTCCTCCCCCGGATGCAACATGGCCGGTGGCGCTCCGGTTCCACCAGCCTTGCCACCTGCACAGCGGCTGTGCAGCGCGCCTGATGCTCAGGCGCGCGACACGACGGCGATGCGGCAGATCAAGCTTAGGGCTTGGCGCCAGCCGGCATCGGCGGCTCTTCCTTCATCAGCGTGATGGTCACGCGACGATTGGCCGCGATGTAGGGATCGTCAGGGAAGAGCGGCTGCGTGTCGGCCTTTCCCGCCGCCATGAAGAAATTTGCGGTGGGCACGCCATCCGCCTCGAGCTGCTTGCGAACCGCATTGGCGCGATCGGCGGAGAGCTCCCAACCGCCGTAGCCAGCCTGCGCCGGTAGCCGGCTGGCCGAGGTATGACCGGTGATCGATATCCGGAATGGCGTCGCCTTGAGCGGGGCGGCGATCCGCCGGATCAGCTTGCGTGTGCGCTCATAGGGTTCCTTCGAGCCTTCCGGAAACATCGAGCGGCCGTTCTGATCCACGATCTCGATGTTGAGGCCATTCTTGGTCTCCTCGATCATGATGTGCTTGGAGACTTCCGTGAGTTCCGGCATGTCCTGCAGCGCTTGGCGTAGCGACGACGAGGCGAGCGCGAACCTGCGGTCGTTCTCGAGCTTGGCGCCATAGGTCTGCTCGCGGCCGTGCTCGTCGGGGGTCGGATTGGCGGAGGCGTCCTCGGGATTGATCGGCGCGGCGTTCTTGAGCTTCGGCCGCGTGGGAAGGCCGTCGACTTCGATGATGCCCGAATAGCGCACGCGATCCTGCACGCCGAAGGCGTCGCGCATCGAGCCGGCGACGACCTGTAGCTTGGCGCTATCCTGGGTCGAGAACGCGACCAGCATGACGAAAAACGCGACCAACAGGCCCATCAGGTCGGCGAAGGTCACGAACCAGCCGTGACCACCGCCGTGAGCTTCCTTGCGTCGGGCCATCGTGCGCTTCCGTGTCCAAGCCGCGGTCAGGCCGGCACCGGCTCCTGATCGGTCTCTGCCGTGTGCCGGTGCTTTTCGGGCAGATAAGCGAGCAGCATCTCGCGCACGAGAGTCGGGCTCTTGGCTTCGCGGATCATCAGCACGCCGTCGATGATCAGCGTGCGGTTGATCTCCTCGTCGACGAGCTTGAGATGCAGCTTGTCGGCGATCGGCAGGCAGAACAGATTGGCGACCGCCGCGCCGTAGAATGTCGCGAGCAAGGCGACCGCCATGTAGGGGCCGAGCTTCGACGGGTCGGTCATGTTGGCGAACATCTGCACCATGCCGATGAGCGTGCCGATCATGCCGAAGGCCGGCGCGCAGTCGCCGACGGCACGATAGATTTTCTGGCCCTCGTCGAGGTGAGTGAGGAAGTTGTCGCGGTCGCGCTCGAGATTGTCTCGGATGAAGCTGTTGTCGTAGCCGTCGGCGACGAAGCGGATTCCCTTGGCCAGGAACGGGTCCTCGATCTCGACCTTTTCCAGTCCGATCGGTCCCTGCTTGCGGGCGATCTCGGCGAGCTCTGCGATCTCGTCGACGAGCTCGCGCTGCGTGATGCGTCGCATGGTGAACGCAAACCGCGCGCCGAGCGGAAGGCCGTGGAAGATCGAGGAGAGCGGAAATCGGATCAGGGTCGCAGCGAACGAGCCGCCGAAGATCACGATGGCGGCATGGGTATCCGCGAACATCCGCAGGTCGCCGCCCATCGTGATGAGCGCGACAAGCACGATGGCTCCGGCAATGAGGCCGAGGCTGGTTGCAATATCCATAGACTGACCCCACGCCACGCAACAAACGCGCGAGCGCCCATCCCCGGCGCCGCCTCCCCGCAAGCTAGCCCCAATGCGCTTAAGGGACGGTTACCGAAAATTCACGCTCTTGGCAGGAAAGCCCACGTTTCCGGCATTACGCGGCCGACAGGAGCCGACCCTGGCCCGGGATCGGCTTCCAGGCTCGCAGCCGGGTGAGCGTGTCCCAGATCATGCAGCTTTGGTTGGAGATCGCGGGCCTGCCGAACTCGCGCTCGAGCGCCTGGCAGACCGGCTCCGACAGCCAGGACCCGCCGCCGATATAGAGCCCGTCGGCGTCCGGGTGCTGCGCGAACGCCGAGCGCCCGAGCTCATAGGCGAGCGTCATATGGTCGGCGGTCGAGATCTTCTGAAACTTGTCCGGTCCCATGACTTCCGCCGCCACGCCGGCGATCGTACTGCCGCCGCGCGCGAAGAACGCATCGAGCGTGCGGTTCATCGGCTCCGACCATTTGTTGGCCACCACGATGCGACGCAGTCCGAGGCGTTTCGCCGCCGCGACCACGCCGAGCACCGACGACGTCGCGGGCTTCCCGCTGCGCTTCTCGATGCGTTCGATCAGCCGGTCATGCGCCTCGATACCGATCAGCAGCGGCAACGGAACGCCCGACTGCATGATCAGATCGACGCCGCGCTCCATAAGCTGATCGACATAGGCGTCGAGCGGCGCGAATACGCGCTCGACGTCGTCCTTGCTGAACTTGCCGAGCCCGACCGGAATCATCACCAGCATCACGCCCGGCGGGGCGATGCGATAGAACTCGTAGGCCGAGTTGTCGACCACCGACAGCGGCTTGAGCGCGCCGATCTTCAGCCTAGGTACCGACTCCTCGAACATTCTTCTTCTCCACTACAGTTTGCATCAGGTTGCAACGCCGCCGGCGCGGCGGCCAAGCCACATCAGGACGACGCCGAGCGCCGTGACACCCGCGGCCATCAGCACCGCGAGCGCGGCGAGCTCCGGTACCTCGCCATTGTTCCACAGATCGAGGATGACCACGGCGATCACCTGGCTCCCCGGACCTGCGAGCAGGATCGCGATCGACAGATCGCGGATCGTGTGCAGGAACACGTAGAGCCAGGCCGCCGCGACAGACGGCAGCGCAAGCGGCAGCACGATCCGACGGAGCACGGTGAACGCGCCGGCGCCGCAGGTGCGGCCGCATTCCTCGAGCTCGCGATGGATCGCCAGGATGCCGGCATGGCAGAATCGCATGCCATAGGGCATGAAGCGGATCAGGAACGCGAACACCAGGATCCAGATCGTGCCGTAGATCGGGATGAACGGCAGCCGCAGGAACTCGATCAGGATGGTGATCCCGAGCACGATGCCGGGAAACACCAGCGGTACCGAAATCAAAACGTCGAGCGCCCAGCGCGCGCCGCTGCGGTAGCGGATGATCAGCCAGGCGGCCGTGAAGGTCAGCGCAACGACCACGGTCGCGCTCCAGAAGCCGATAAGGGCGCTGTTGGTCAGGCCCGACAGCGTTTCCGGGCGTCCCCAGACCGACCGGTAGTTGGCGAGGCTCAGCTGCGCGAAGTCGGCAAGCTCCGGCGGCTTGTAGACCGGCAGGAACGACGCCCAGACCAGGATCAGAAGCGGCGCCGCGAGCGAACCCGGAATGATCAGGAGCCACAGCCCGAGCGGCAGACGCCAGCGCCCGAGGCTCAGCCGGCGCGGCCGAAAGCCCTTGCCGGTGATCGTGGCAAAGCGGTCGGCCTGCTTGGTGAGCTGATAGTAATAGGCCAAGGGCGCGACTACGATCAGCAGCAGCAGCACCGCAAAGGCGCTCGCTTCGCCATACCTCGGCAGGAAGCCGGTATGGATGGTCTGGTAGATCGCAGTCGTGAGCGTATGCAGATTGCCCGGAGCGCCGATCAGCAGCGGTACCTCGAACGATTCGAGCGCGCGGATCAGCGCGAGCAGGAACACAGCGAACACGCTCGGCCGCATCAGCGGCAGCGTCACCCGCTGAAACGTCTGCCGCACATCGGCGCCCGAGATGGCGGCGGCCTCTTCCAATGACGGGTCCATCGCGCCCAGCACCGGCAGCGTGAGCAGAAACACCACCGGGGTCCACAGCATGCCCTCAACGAAGATCATGCCGCCGAGCGAATACAGCTGGATTGGTCCCTCCGCGCCGCCGACGACCAGTCGCAGCATGACGTTGATGAGCCCGCTGTTGGGGCCGAGCAGCATGATCCAGCCGATGCTCTTGATGATCACCGGCACGGCGAGCGACAGGAACGCGGCCACCATCGCGATGCGGCGGAACGGCGCGTCGGTGCGCGCGACCAGCCAGGCCGAGGAGACGCCGAGCGCGATCGCCAGGGCCGAGCTGCCGAGCGCATAGACCAGCGTGGTGACCCACAACTCGGCACCGCTGCGCGCAATGACCGAGCTGAAGTTGTCGAGCCCGTAGCGCGACGCCGGGTCACTGCCGAGCGTGAGGCTCGCGCGGATCAGGAACAGGAACGGCGGCAGCACCACTGCCAGCACGACCGTGAGCAGCAGGTAGATCGCGGCCTCGCCCGTCCGCAGGCGGTCTAGATGCCAAGGCCACGGCCTGGGTCGCGTGAGCGCGGTTTCGCTCACCGGGGCATCTCCCCGCCCTCTCGCAGGCGGAGTGTTCCATCCACAGGCGCTGCGCTCGCGTTGCGAAGGCTAGTGCCGCGGCGTCCCCTCCCCCGCTTGCGGGGGAGGGACAGGGAGGGGGCAGGCACGCACGAATCCCTCCGCCTACCCTCTCCCCACCCCTTCCCCGCAAGCGGGGGAGGGAGCAGACCGAGTCTGCGTCTCCGACGACACTCAACTCGGCGCATGCGCGTCATATCCGCCGACGCAGGAAGGCGTCCTGATAAATCTTCGCCCAATCCTCGTATTCGCGGATGTAGTTCGCCCGGTTGGTCAGATAGAGCTTCTCCACTTTCGCGCCGGCACCGGCCACGTCGCCGCGCGCCGAATCGTAGCCGAGCCCCAGATAGAGCCGCTGGCCCTCCTGCGACATCAGGAAGTCCGCAAACAGCATGGCAGCATGCGGGTGCGGCGCCTTGCGGGCGATCGCGACGCCAGTGTCGGTCACCGGCACCGGACCGGGCGCGAACCAGCCGAGCGGCGCACCCTTCTCGGCGCTCGCCGCCACGTGCGAATTGTAGATGGTCGGAGACAGGATCACCTCGCCCGCCGTCATCAGGTTAGCGAGCGCGCGGCCGGTGAGATTGTAGATGCGAATGTTCTGCTGCCCGAGCTTGCGCACGAAATCCTGGTTGTGGGCGATGATCATGGTCCCGACCCAGTTGACCGCGGTCGTGGACACGCCGGAGATTGCCATCTTGCCCTTCCATTGCGGCTCGAGCAGCGCCTGATAGGTCTTCGGCGCCTTCTCGGGCGGAAGGAGCTTGGTGTTGAAGCCGATGCCGGTATAGGACTCGCGCACCACCACCCAATGCCGCGCCGGCTCGATCGCGTCGGCTGCGAAGGCCGCAAACTCGGGCGAGCGGAACGGCTGCAGGATGCCTTCGTCGCGCGGCACCACAAGGCCGTGCGAGGCCAACTCGAACGCATCCACCTTCTCGTAGCCGGCGCGATATTCCTCGACCACCTTGCGCGCGGTGTCGGCGGAGCTCGCGCGCGCAAGCTCGACGCGCACGTAGGGATATTTCTGCTCGAAGCGCTCGAGCAGCGGCTTGATCTGGGTCCCGGTCGTATAGAGCAGGAATCCGCCCTCGCGCCGCGCCCCCTCCTCCAGCACCTTCTGCCGGTCGTCGCCCCCATAGTTGGCGATGGCCTCGACGGAGGCGGGCTGCGCGTTGGCGCCGACGCTCGCGAGCGCGGCGAAGCCTAAGGCCAAGATCGATCGCATCACGGTCGGCCCTCTGCGGTTCCGCCCCAAGCCATTTGCCGAAATGGTAATGGAGGTGCTGGCCCTTTGCCATCCCGGGTCCTATACCCGTCGCCGGCAAACGCCTATCCGCCAGACCTGTAGGAGACGACCCATGCGTGAGATCGGCCATTTCATCGGCGGCAAGGAGGTCAAGGGCACGTCGGGCCGCTCCGGCGACGTGTTCAACCCCAACACCGGCGAGGTCCAGGCCAAGGTCGCGTTCGCGAGCCGCGCCGAGGTCAGCGCCGCGACCGCCAACGCCGAGGCAGCGCAGCGCGGCTGGGGCGCGACCAATCCGCAACGGCGTGCGCGCGTCATGTTCAAGTTCCTGGAACTGCTGCACCGCGACTTCGACTCGCTCGCAAAACTTCTCTCCTCCGAGCATGGCAAGACGTTTGCCGACTCTAAGGGCGACATCCAGCGCGGCCTCGAAGTGGTCGAGTTCGCCTGCGGAATCCCGCATCTGCTCAAGGGCGAGTTCACCGAAGGCGCCGGCCCGGCCATCGACCTTTATTCGCTGCGCCAGCCGCTCGGCGTGGTCGCCGGCATCACGCCGTTCAATTTCCCGGCCATGATTCCGATGTGGAAGTTCGCGCCGGCGCTCGCCTGCGGCAACGCCTTCATCCTCAAGCCGTCCGAGCGCGACCCTTCAGTGCCGATGCGGCTCGCCGAGCTGCTGATCGAGGCCGGGCTTCCTCCGGGCGTGCTCAATGTGGTGAACGGCGACAAGGAGGCGGTCGACGCGCTGCTCACCGACGCACGCGTCAAGGCGATCGGCTTCGTCGGCTCCTCCGTCATCGCCGAGTACATCTACACGACCGCCTGCGCGCACGGCAAACGCGTCCAGTGTTTCGGCGGCGCCAAGAACCACATGATCGTGATGCCCGACGCCGACATCGAGCAGGCGGTCGATGCGCTGATCGGCGCCGGTTACGGGTCCGGCGGCGAGCGCTGCATGGCGGTGTCGGTCGCAGTGCCGGTCGGGAAAAAGACCGCGGATATCCTGCTCGAAAGGCTGATCCCGCGCGTCGAAAGCCTCAAGGTCGGGCCGTCGAGCGATCCGCAAGCCGACTACGGCCCGCTCGTCACCAAGGCCCACCTCGACAAGGTGCGCAGCTACGTCGACCTCGGCGTCAAGGAAGGCGCCAAGCTCAAGGTCGACGGCCGCGGCTTCAAGCTGCAAGGCTACGAGAGCGGCTTCTTCATGGGCGGCTGCCTGTTCGACGAGGTGACGCCGGACATGCGCATCTACAAGGAGGAGATTTTCGGACCGGTGCTCTCGGTCGTGCGCGCCAAGGACTACGAGGAGGCGCTGCGGCTCCCCTCCGAGCACGACTACGGCAACGGCGTCGCGATCTTCACCCGCGACGGCGACACCGCGCGCGACTTCACCAACCGCGTCGAGGTCGGCATGGTCGGCGTCAACTTTGCGATCCCGGTGCCACTCGCCTACTACACGTTCGGCGGCTGGAAGCGCTCGGGCTTCGGCGACCTTAATCAGCACGGGCCCGACTCGATCCGCTTCTACACCAAGACCAAGACCGTCACCGCGCGCTGGCCGTCCGGCACCAAGGAAGGCGCCGAGTTCATCATCCCGACGATGAGGTGAGGCGACGGCTCGCAGGACAGGCGGTCCTCCCGATCGCATCGGGTGCGATGACCAGGAACGCGAGGACGACGCCGGCCACCCGATTTCGCGC
>WNGB01001829.1_pt1 | contig 34761 bp, 27 predicted proteins | sample 5400681 | NCBI WGS metagenome assembly WNGB01 (sample SAMN13153367, study PRJNA577476) | soil metagenome | isolation source: 115 cm soil or saprolite under grassland replicate 2 | place: USA:California | collected 2016-06-15
AAGAAATCGGCATACTGGCGACTCAGATCGAGCGTCTTTTCCAGCATCGGCAGCACAGCGGCGAAGTTGTTTTCCGGCCGCGCCTTGATCCATGCCTCGTAGGATGCGGCGCTGTGGCTGTAGAACTGGGCGGTGAACGACGGCGGCACCTTGACGGCACGCTCGTAATCGTGGCGAGTCACGCGCTGCAGCCCGGCATCATCAGAGTCATACGGCAGGCTTTCCGCGTACGGCTGGAGCTCGTCCAGCAGCCGGCCGATTGCCGGGTCGGTAAACTTCTCATGCGCCAGTTGGCCCAAGGTCGCCATCTGGCGTCCGCGCGCCACCGCGCCGCCCGGTGGCATATAGGTTGTCTGATCCCAGCTGAGCAGCGCTGCCGCCGACTCAAGATCGTTGACCTCAAGCAGCCGGGTCTTTAATTCGCTGAGCTTGGCTTCCACACAGGCCTCCCGTTGTATGCAGCGCGGAATTTTGTTGCCACTGGCACCTTAATCTGCAATCTACAATTGCGACAGTGTACCACGATTTCAAGCCAGCAGGCTCCGCCGGCTGGATCGTGATTCTTAGCATTCTCTCATCCCACAGGCCGGCGAACCTTCTATAATGCCATTATCCACTCCGCGCCGCCTCAGCCAACACGAATCTCAGCGCCATGCTACACCGCTGGAACAACCCCAATCAACCCCGGAGTCTGGCTCCGGCAAAAAGAGGAGGGAGACTATGACGCTCAAGGATCGCCAACCATTCGCGATCGATCAGCTCAACCAGATGCAGCGCTATCTCGGCGAGGAGATGATCGAGGATTACCACACCGGCGAGCTGACCCGCCGCCAGATGCTCAAGCGGCTGCTGGGGATCTGCGGCAGCGGGGCGGCCGCAGCAGCGCTATTGGCCGCGTGCGGCGAAGGTACCGCTACGCCGCCGGCAGCAACCGCCGGTGCCACGCCGCCGAGCGCTGTTCCACCAGCGGCGGATCTGCCCACCGCCGGCCCAGCCACGGCGGCCACGCAGCCCACCGCAGCGGCGCCGGCTGCGGCGACGGCCGCCGCACCAGCCGGCGGCGCGACTAGCCCGCTCTCGGTCGCGGCCGACGACCCCGACGTGGCAGGATCGGACGTGACATTTCAGAGCGACACAGCAGTCAGCGGCTATGTTGCCCGCCCGAAAGCGGAAGGCACCTATCCAGGCGTGATCGTCATTCACGAGAACCGCGGCCTAACCGACCACATTCGCGATGTGGCGCGGCGCCTGGCCAAAGCCGGCTATATTGCGCTCGCGCCGGATCTGGCCTCGCGCGCCGGCGGCACCGCCCAGGTCGGCGCCGACAAGATCACCGGCTATTTCGCCAACGCCAAGCCGGAAGATCTGGTCAAAGATCTTAACAGCGCAGTGGATTTTCTGGGGCAGCAGTCCAGCGTCCAACCGGATAAATATGGGACGGTTGGCTTCTGCTTCGGCGGAGCCTTGGTGCTTCGGCTGGCGGCCGCCAACCCCAAGATCGCCGCTGCAGTCTGCTACTATGGTGTCACCCCCGATCCGGCCAGCCAGATGAGCGCGACCAACGCCGCCATCCTGGGCCAGTACGGCGCGACCGACCAGCGCGTCGACGCGACTATTCCGGCGCTAGAGCAGGTGATGCAGCAAAGCGGCAAAACGTTCCAGAAGTACCTCTACGAGGGCGCCGGTCACGCTTTCAACAACGACACCGGCCAGAACTATAACCAGGCGGCCGCCGTGGCTGCCTGGCAGCGCACGCTAGACTGGTTTGGGAAGTATTTGAAGGCCTAACGGCTGGCCTTGCTGCGAAGGCATTCGCAGCGGTACTTTCCTTTTTATTGTTCGTCGTTTTTTCGCTCTACGAGCGAAAAAACGACGAACTCAACCGTTCCATCTTAGAGGCTGCACAGGCAGGCTTCGCAATCATTGGCCGCGACTTCAGTCGCCGGCGGCGGTGAGTGGCTCACCCACGCGGCAGCTCTCGCCGGTTGGTCTGTGCAGCAGCGTAGTGCCGTAGCGCCGCCAGCAGAAACGCGTCGATCTGGCCATCGTGCAGCACTGCGCCGACATCGGTCACGCGCGCGCCGGTGCGTGGGTCGCGCACGGCGCGGTGGCGGCCCTGGCTGTAGACCCGCGCCACTGCGCCGCTGTCGCCGGCATCGGTAGATGTGGCGCTCACCGCAAGACGCGCCAGGGCGGCGTACAGCCGGGCCGGATCGTCGAGATCGGGAATGTCGGTCGCCGGCAGCACCGTTACCCGCGCCAGGTCGCGCTGGCGATCTTCGGCCGGGCCGCTGTGCAGCTTGTGCAGGCCGGCTTCGCCGCGTAGAAACTCGTACACATTGCTGCCGATCACATACAACGCCGGCGCCATCGAGCTGTGCTTGCGGCGCTCGCCATCGGGCGGGCTGGCGGGATCGAATACGGTGTACTCGTAGCCCTTGCGTGCGGCCCAGGCCGTATACATCGCCAGCAGCCGCGCGGCCCATTCATCGCTGTCGCGCCCAAGCGCGGTGATCCGCAGCAGCGCCCGGTCGTGGCCCGCCCCCGACCCAGCGCCGGCCAGCTCCATCTGAACATACGCCAGCTCGGCCGCTAGCTGATCGACATCGTGGGCCAGCTCGGGCACGCCGCGCCGGTCGCGCCGCTGGCGGATCTGGCGGCCTTTCTCATCCAAGTATTCGGCGCGCTCAGATAGATCGTCAAAGCGCTTCAGCACGCGCTCCAGCTGATACACGCGGCTCAATATCTCGCGCGCGGCGGCCGGCGTATCCCAGAACGTCGGCTCGTTGGTACGCCGCAGCAGCGCCGACACCTCGCGTCGCAGCGCCCTGACCACCGGGCCGGCGGATTCAACGGCGGCGCGCTCGCGCAGCTCGCGGATCGACCGCAGCACCGCCTGGAGATCACCCTCAAGCCGCCGGTCGGGAGCCGGGGCCAGAACTGCCTCAGGCGCCTCTTCAGGGATATCGAGCGGCAGCAGACTCAGCTGAATCTGCCCATCGCGCACACCAAAGCGCAGCAGGTTGCCGGCGCCGGCGCCGCGCTCGACCAGCAGGCGTGCCAACGGCAGGATGACCATGCGCTCGATCTCGCGCTGGAGCGGCCGCGCGCCATACAGCGAGTGGAAGCCCTGCGCCAGCAGCTGCTCAATCACGGAGTCGTCGATCTCAACCAGCAGGTTGCGCCGCACGATGCCCTCGCGCATCAGCAGCTTGCCCAGCTCGCGCCGCGTAATCAGCCGCATGGCATCCAGCGTCAGCGGGCGAAAGGCCACGATCCGGTCGATCCGGTTGAAGAATTCCGGCCGAAAGAACTGCTCGGCCTGCTTGGTGAAATGCGCTCGCAGCCGCTCGTCGCTCTCCGCGCCATCCGCCTGCAATTGGCCAAAGCCGATCGCCTGCATTTCGCGCCGGCCGGCGCCCAGGTTCGATGTCATGATAATGATCGCATTGCGGAAGTCGGCACTCCGGCCATTGGCATCAGTCAGGCGTCCCTCGCCCAGCACGCCTAGCAGCGCGTCGAACACCTCGCGGTGCGCCTTCTCCAGCTCGTCGAACAGCACCACGCAAAACGGCTGCTCACGAACACGGCGGGTCAGCTCGCCCTCGCTTTCGGTCTTCCAGGCAGTGCCAATCAGTCGCGGCAGCGCGTCGGCGGATGCATACTCGCTCATATCGAAGCGGATCATGCGATCGCGCCCGCCAAAAAGAAACTCGGCCAGCACTTTGGCCGACTCAGTCTTGCCCACACCGGTGGGGCCAACAAAGAAGAAGCTGCCCAGCGGCTTATGCGGATCGTTCAAGCTAGCCTTGATCACCGTGATCAGGTCGACCAGCGCGTCAACCGCATCGGGCTGGCCCAGCAAGCGCTCCTCGAAGTAGCCGCGCACCTCGGGCACCTGCATCGCCAGCTCATCCGAGAGAATAAACGCCGGCAGGCCGGTCGCGCGTACGAAGCTGGCGATCGTATCATTTCGGCTTAGCGTCCTTAGGGATGGGCTGCGATCCTGGCCCGGCAGCGCGTCGCGCACCAGCTGCTCCAGAAAGCGCACCGCCTTGCCGGGGAAGGCGCGGTAAGGCATGAAACGACGCGTCAGGTTCAGCGCGGCGGTGGTCGCGGCCGGGTCGATGCTGACGTTGCGCATGGCCTCCAGCCGTCGCGCGGTCGCGTGAACGATCGCCAGCGTATCGGCTTCGTCGGTCTCATGCACGTCAAGCCGGCGGAACGCGTTCATAAAGCTCGGCTCGACCCGCAGGCCGGCGTCGAAACCCTCCGGCGCGCACTCGCAGATGATCGTGAGCTCGCCGCTCTCCATATACGGGCGCAGAAACCGGCCCATATTGTTGTCGCTGCCGCTCCAGCGACCGGCATCCAGAATCTCGTTCGGGTCGGCCATGTACAGAATCTGGCGACCCTTGCGCACCTGAGCGATCAACTTCTGGGTGCGGCCCTGCCACTCGCCGGTGTACTTCATGCCGGCGATCAGGTTATTAGCAGTCACAGACCAGATCTCGCGGCCGCGCAGCGTGGCCGGCACATTGCCGGCGCGGATGCGCTCAACCAGCTCGTGCAGCAGCGCGGTCTTGCCGACATCGGCCTGGCCAACCAGGATCGCGCTGCTCTGGCGGTCGGCCGCCAGCGTGGTGATCAGCTGCTCGACCAATGCCTCGCGGCGGTCGGCCCGCCCCAGGCGCCCGCGCACAGCCTGGTCGGAAAGATTCAGCCCGCACAGCGCCAGCACATTCTCCTGGCTGTGCAGGTTGCCCAGTTCCTCAGCCGCTTCCACCGCCTCGGGCGCATCGATCGTGATCGTAGCAAGACTTTCGGGGCCATCCAGGTCAGCCGCGACTATCTCAACTGAGCTCCACTTGCGCATATAGTGCGCCAGCGCCGCACCGGCCTGCTCGTCGAGCTGAGCTGGGTCGTTGAGCACCACATGAAAGCCCTCGATCCGTGGCGCGGTGACGACCAGATAGCTGGCGTTACGGGAAACCTGTGTGTCGGTGATTAGCAGATTGACAGTGATTGGAATCGCTTGCTGGGGGGCTTTGCCCTTCGGCTGGACCTCCAGCGCCAGCGCGTACAGCTGCTGCTGCTGCTCGAATGCCAGCTTGCTCCACGCACGCCGATCAAGATTGCGCACATGCTCGGTCAGCTGTTCCTGGACATCCTTAAGGGCCGCGGCGCGCACCTCGGCGTAGGCGGAGATGCTAGGGACAGCCAGCACGCGCGCGGTAAACGCCCCGTGGTGGTGCTGCTGGATGAAAAGGCGAAATTGCATCTGCATATGCAAGCAGTATAGCCAGGAGCAGGCGGGGCGTCAACCGAGCTTAGTTGCGCTATAATGACAATACCCACGTATATGCGTCGTGCGAGGAGCTGCCGAACCCATGCATGCGGAATCTTATCGCTTCGATATCTACATTTCTGCCTGCCCCGAGGATGCCGATTGGGCCGAGGGTTGGCTGCGCCCACGCCTCGAAGCGGCCGGCCTGCGCGTCGGCACCGAGGCCGATTTCGACATAGGCGTGGCGCGAATCGTCAACGTCGAGCGCGCCGTGATCGGCAGCCGGAACACATTGTTGATCTTGACGCCAGCCTGGATCAAGAGTGGCTGGGCCGAGTTCGAATCGGTGCTGACCCAGACGCGCGATATCGATGATCAGGCGCCGCAAACGTTGCCGCTGCTGCTGGAGCCGTGCCAGCCGCCGCTGCGAATCGCCGCGCTGACCTATGCCGACTTCACCGAGGCCCAGCGCCGCGAGGCAAAACTCCAGCAGGTGATCGCGGCTGCGCGCGGCGAGCACAATCTTAAGGTCGTCGGCGCGACACTGAGCCAGTTTCTCGACAATCGCGGGCGCATGCTCCAAAAAGTCCAATCGTTTTGGGTCGAAGGTGTGCTCGAAAGTGGGTTGCAGGGCCTGGCACCGCTGGATCTCAATCTTTCTACGCAACCAGATGCAATACCAAACGCCTGGGACGCGGTTGTGCAGCAAGCACAGGCGGCCGAGCCGATTCCGCAAGGCACGTCGGTGGGCGAGCTGTTCGACCGTTATGAAGGCGCGCTGCTGATTCTGGCAGAGCCAGGCGGCGGGAAAACGACACTGCTGCTCCAGCTGGCGCGCGACCTGCTGGCGCGCGCAGAGTGGAACCCCGGCTTCCTCATGCCAGTCGTGTTCAATCTTTCCTCATGGAGCAAAGCGCGCCAGCCGCTGAGCGAATGGTTGATCGAGGAGTTGAACTCCCGCTATGACGTGCCGCAAAAGCTCGGCCGCGCCTGGGTGTCCGAAGATCAGCTCATTCCTTTGCTCGACGGCCTGGACGAGGTGGACGCGGCGGATCGACCCGCCTGTGTGGAGGCGATCAACGCATTCCGCCAGGAGCGCGGCTTCGTGCGCCTGGCAGTCTGCTGCCGGCAGGCCGAGTACCAGTTGCTCCCGCTCAAGCTCAAGCTGCGCGGCGCGCTGCTGGTTCAACCGTTGACATCCGAGCAGGTTGACGAATATCTCGCGCGGGCGGGCGAGTCACTCGCTGGCCTGCGCGAGGCTGTGCAGCAGGATACAGGGCTGCGTGACTTGGCCCAGACGCCACTGATGCTTGGGATCATGCTAGGGGCATATCGCGGTGTGCCGGCCGCACCGCTGCTCGCCCAGAGCGCTACCGACGATCAGCAACAGCGACTGTTCGGCGCATATGTCGAGCGCATGTTCACGCGGCGCGGCGCGAGCCCACAGTACTCACGCGAGCAAACAGTGAGCTGGCTGGCATGGCTGGCGCGCGGAATGCGGCGACAGGGGCAATCGATTTTCCTAATTGAGCGACTCCAGCCGGAGTGGCTGGCCTCCCACACAACGCTGCGGCAATATGTCTTGATCGATCGATTGGCTGGCGGGCTGCTGATCGGCCTGGCGGGCGGGCTTGTCACAGCGATACTACTCGCAATCGCCACCTGGTCATCCGTCGACAACCACATAAGCGTACTTCTCGGTGGCCTAAGCACGATGCTGCTCGGCGGATCGATCAGTGGCTTGTTTGGCGGCAGAGCAGCGCCATTCGAACGAGGCCAGCGCACAATCTGGCAGATCGCCGCTAATGCACTGATTGGCTGGCTCGGCATCGGGATAATCAGCGGCATGTACCACGGGATGATCTTTGGGCCAACCCGCGGGCTGGCCGATGGACTCGTCACCGGCCTAGCCGGCGCGCTGGCGGGTGCGCTGATGGGCAATCCCGGCCTACGAGCGCGCCATATCTCGGTCGTAGAAACCCTGCGCTGGTCATCGACCATCGGATTTCGACTCGCACTAGCGGGGCTGTTGGGCGGGTTCATCATCGGGATGGTCTACGGGCTGATCTACAGTGCGGCCGGCAAGTTGGCCGGGGATTTTCCAATCTGGCTGAGTTATGGCCTGACTGGCGGGCTGATCATCGGCATCGCCGGAGGGCTGATCGGTGGCCTCACTGGCGATCAGTTGCAAACAACGGTCATACCAAATCAGGGCATTTGGCGTTCCATGCAAAGCGCCCTATGCGCTGGCCTGGTCTATGGTCTTGCCAGCGGACTGATTGTGGGCGTGATATATGGGCTGTTCGGCGGCCCACAAATACTCTTACATACACTTGTACTACCCGCCGTAAGCGGTGGCCTGATTGCTAATGCACCCGCTGGTGTGATTGCCCAGTTAAGTGGCGGCTATGTTTCGGGAGTCGCTTATGGCCTGATCTATGGTGGCCTCTACGGGCTGATCGTCGCGCTAATCGCCGCGCTTTCCTACGGCGGCTACGCCGTGCTTTCCCACTTTGCGTTACGCATCATCCTCTGGCGGCAGGACGCAATGCCCTGGAACTACGCGGCGTTCCTGGATTATGCCGCCGGCAGGGTATTCCTGCGCAAGGTCGGCGGCGGCTACATCTTCGTCCACCGCATGCTGCTGGAGTACTTCGCGGCGCTGCCGGATGCGGCGGCCGAGCCAATCTCGGCGGCGAAGGCGCCGCAGCGCGCGGCCGAGAGAACGGCGATCAAATAAGAGCATGGACGCGGCCGTGCGTTTGGTCTTCGGCAGCGCGATACGTTCCTCCTGTTTTGTTCTTGATGTTGCCGTTCGCCCGGCCGGGCGAACGGCAACATCAAGAACAGAGAATCGTAAAGTACCTTGCTGCCGCAGGCGAAAGCACATTTAAGGAGGAACTATTGTTCTAGCTTGCCCCAAGCAACCCGCGCAGCCTTATGAGCTGCTCGCGCAGCGCAGCCTCCTCACGATTGTACTCCAGCGTGAGCGCCAGCGGATCGCTGCGCCTGAGCACCCATTCGAGCAGCACGTAATCCTCCTCCAGCGGCGGCTCGTGGGCGTCGAACAGCACGCCGTCGCACAGGCGCGGGCCGCTGAGGTGCAGCTGGCGCACCCGATTGAGCGGCAGCTGCCCTAAATATGTTTCGATCGGCTGCCCCAGCCGCGATGCGCTGACCCGCGCATGCGCCAGATCCAGCAGCAGGCCCGCGCCCGTCTCCTCGAGCACCGCCGCGATAAAGGCCGGCTCGCAAATATGCTCGTATGCGCCGCCAGGGCAATAGTCCAGATTCTCTAAAATCAGCGGCACCGGGATAGCCGACCCCAGCGCGCAGACGTTGCGGCATATGTTCGTGAGCAGCTCCTCGCGCGGCAGCGCCGGCGAGCGCGCGTTCATATGCACCTCGAAGAACACCTCGGCGGCGCTGAAGCCCAGGTGAACGCTGAGCCAGGGCGCGCGGGTGCGCTCCAGCGCATCCAGCGTGCGCGCCACGATCTGCTGCTCCTCCAAGGCCGTCGGGTGCGCCAGCGACCAGTTGAACACGCTGTTGTGTAGCAGCAGTGGCCGGCTGGGAAACTGCGCGACCGTGCGCTCGACAAAATGCCCGCCGGTCTCAAGATAATCGACGTCGATCTGGCCCGCCGCCAGCAAACTTCGCGGGAGATCGAAATCAGACATGGCTAGTGCGATCATTGCTGAAATACCACCCTCTCACTCCTACATATCGGCGGAAGTCGCCTCCTGCAGGGATGGTTGGCAGGACTGCGTCCCACCAAGAACCTTCTTTTCTGCCCGCATCGGCGGCTTCGCCGCCGATGCGGGCAGAAAAAGGAATATTCGGCGAGGCTCCGCCTCCCCGAACCCCACCACCGCGTAAGTTCTGTAAATAATAAACGAACGACAATGCCATTATCGTCCACCATCCACGGAACCGCGCATCGTACGCTGAGCCTCGGACAGTCGTAAACTTCTGCTATACTAATCCCACAATGTATACACGTATTGGACATACGCAGTGCTCATACCTGATGGTTCGCAACTGTTCACTTGCTTCTTTACGTCATTCGTCATTCGTCCATCGTCATTCGTCGTCGGTCGTCGGTCATCATTCGTCATTCGTCGTCGGTCGTCCATCGTCGGTCGTCATTCGTCATTCGTCATTCGTCGTTGGTCGGAGCCACCCATGCACCTGCAAGACCGCAACGTGCGCGCGCCGCTGGATCTGTTCCACCGCACATATCACTCGCTACTGCGCAGCACCGGTGAGATCCAAATCCAGGCGCTGGTCGAGCAGTATGCCGCCTTCGAGCCCAGCTTGCATCACGCCGTCCACTCGCCCGCGCCCGACCTGGCCGCGCTGACCTATACATCGCTGCGTCTGCCGGCCTGTATCGACACCGTGCGCCTGGTACTGCTCGGCCAATCGCACGAGGTCTTCGCACGCCATGGCTATGGCGACGTGATGAACTGGCAGACGGTCAGCGCGCCCGGTCGCCGACGCAAGATGTTCTTCGACGGCGATGAGACACTGGCGGTGCTGATCGCCAGCCCCTCCGATGTCGATGATCTGATCCCGATCCTGGTCGCGTTCCAGATCGAGTGGAATAAGATCCATACGCTGCTGGGCGATCCACAGCTGATCCATGTGATCGAGCAGCTGCGGAATCCTGACAGATGGAAGGGCGACCACGCCGACATCCCCGATGACGAGCAGCGCGCACTGCTGGCGGCCGCAGGTCTCCGGCGCGAAGATGTGCTGCGGCTGCGCACGATCTGGGGCGACCAGATGGCCGATCGGCTGCTGCTGATCGGCCGCTGGAAAAAGCGTTTCGCGGTGCGCATGCTGGGCGGATCGCTGATGGATTATGAGCGCGCGACGCTGCGCTGGTGGTGGCGGATCGAGCGTGAGCTGGCGCAGTTGCGCTTCAACGAGCGGCCGGTCTATTTCGTCTCCAGCAACACACACAGCCTGGTCAATCTGCTCTCCGGCTTCGCGCTGCGCCACAGTCACGAGCTGCTCGACTTCATCCGCGCGCGCGAGCACGGCGGGCTGCTGGCGGAATATGAGAAGATCGTCGCCGAGCAGGTGCCCTCGTCGCTCGAAAACTTCCTCTATTATGTCCAGAAGAAATATCAGGCCGAGCCTGATAGACGGCCGCTATTCGCCCAGCGCGCCGAGGAAGAGCGCGCCCTCGGCATCCATCGCGTCGCCAGCCGTTTCTATGTGGATGTGGATGCCCAGGTGATCGAGCTGGCCAAGCTCGACCCGGCGTTGATGGATCCGCGCATCCGGATCGAGCGCGTCGAAGAGCTGCGGCGCAGCAACGCGCTGATTGTGAATATCGATTACCCGCTGGGCCTGGCGGCCTACCATATCCTCAAGATCGTCGGCCGCAGCATTGGCGAGCTGCGCGGCGTCTATGTGATGGGCAAGGCCGCCACACTGAACGGCAAGATCGGCGATGTACTCATCCCCAATGTCGTCTACGACGAGCACACCGACAATACCTACAGCTTCGCGCCGGCCTTCAGCGCCGCCGATGTCGAGCCGTACCTGGCGCATGGCAGCGTGCTCGATAATCAGAAGGCCGTCACATCACGCGGCACATTCTTGCAGAACGCCACCTTCCTCGATGCGCTCTACCGCGACTTCTTCACCGATGTCGAGATGGAGGCCGGCCCGTACCTCAACGCGATCTACGAGCACACCTTCGCTGAGCGCCACCCAACCAGCGCTGCGGTCAGCTTTCTACGGCCGCCGTTCGATCTCGGCTTCCTGCACTATGCGTCCGACACGCCCTATAGCAAGGGCCTGAATCTCGGCTCGCGCAACCTTTCGTATTTCGGCATGGATCCGACCTACGCCACATCGCTGGCGGTTGCACGCCGGATCATGCACCAGGAGGTGGAAAGGCTCATCTGACATAGATGATGGACGATAGACGATGGACGACCGCTTGTGCAGCCTCCGTGAAGCATTTGGACGACACCACAGCCCACGCTGATGCGTCGCCGACCCCAATGTAACGCCGATACCCCATTGTCATGCTGAACCCTTCGACTATCGCTCAGGGCAGGCTCCGTGAAGCATCTCGCCGAAGCCTCGCCGCGCACCGTCGTGAGATGTCGCCGCCCTTGATATAACACCGACACCCCATTGTCATGCTAAACGCAGTGAAGCATCTTGCCGAAGCCTCGCCGCACGCCAATGTGTCGCCGCGTTCAACACGAAAAAGCCCTCGCAACCATTGCGAGGGCTTATTCAGCAGTGACTGATGAGTAGTTACTCCCAGGGAACCAGACGTGGCATCAGACCGGTCTTAATATCTTCCGGTTTGAGTATCAGGCCTGTGAGCGCCTGACCCCAGATCGTGTTCACGTCAGTGTTACCAGTAGAGGGATTGACATTGGAGACCTTAAATGTCGCATAACCGAGCGTGTAGACAAACGAGTCGATGCTGCTGCTTAGCGGGTCGGGCACCTCAATATAGTACCAGACGTAGTGATCTTTACCACCATACGATACAGTCGTCCGCAGATAATACCGTTTCGCGTCAGTAGCGGTATTGCTGAGACTGACTTCGAGTTGGTTTGTCCAAACACCGCTCACTTTTTTATCGACAACTTGGGCACTCAGGCCAGTCGGCGTCGAGACGCTTGCCAAGGCGTTAGTAGGATCTGCGCCGATTTCAAACCAATCGTACGCGAAGTTACTATTACCAAAACCTGGCGTGTGGTGGACAACTAGATCTGTACTACCATCTACCGTCTCGATGACAAGAGGAGCCTGTTCAGTCACGGCACCACCGCCAGTCGGCTTGACCATAGGCTTATAAGCGATCGTCCCAGGGATATAAGCCCAAAAATCACTCGACCCGGTTTCGCCCATATTGACCAGGGCATACATCGCGCGACGCTTGCCATCTTGGCTTTCAGTTTCCAGATAAACCGACTCTGCGCCGTCATACCGTAGCGGTAGGGTCGTTACAACCGGTCCAATGAGCGGATCAGGATCATCATAAGTACAATCCTCCGTTTTGCTTTGCTGTAGATCGAACGCGAACGGCCATGTAGTGTTGTCGAGCCGGCTCACGGTCACGACTGGTATGGAGGCGCCATTGATGTTGAGATCTTGCCAGCCGCTGTTCCATGAGGTTCCAGTACCGCGCCATCGCCCCTTCACCTCAGGCCAACTGTTGGTCGACAGAAAAGCACGCAGCTTGTAGTTGACAATTGGTGTGCCTGGCTCTCCCGGCTGCGCGATCGGCTCTATTTTAAAACTATAGCTGGCTGGGCTCGTACTGATGGATGGATCTAGCGAGCTGCCATCGAAGATATACTTGTCGGTATCTGACGAGATGTCACAATCGTCTGGGAACTCACCATCGCCCGAGAAGCTGGCAGGCAGGCGAGTCACTCGATCGCTGCCGGTATAGTATTTGGTGTAGTCAGTCTTGCTATAGACTGTTCCGTTATAGATCAGCATCGTCACCAGATCGTCCGGCTTATGCCGCTGCCAAAACTCATCCACAATTGTGCCCGTATTAACGCCGCTGATCCAGGAGAGCTGCTGGCCCGCATCCACCATTGGGCCAGGGTAGGTGTTAAGAATCCAGCGGACGACCTGATCCTTCATGCTGTTTGTACTACTGGTAGTTGTAATACCGTTGTAGGCCAACTTGTTGAAGAACGTAATCTGGCGCAGATCGAGCAAGACCGACCCAACAAAGCTTGTCGCCCCCGTATTTGCAGAAGCATCTTGGCCGACCAATGCGGTCCACGGCCCTGGATTACCTTTAGTAGCTACGACTGTGCTACCTGGATTACTATACAGGCAGCACGGTGTAGCTGCTGTAGGATCGCCGGGATACCCATTCGTGCCCGTAGTACCCCATCCAGGCCAGTCGGTGATGAACTCACTGCCAGCACGACGCAAAACATCATAGACTGTCATTTGAGTGCCCGCGAACTTCTGCCCAGGTATTTGCAGATCGGTCGTGAGCCCAGCCGAACCAGGATTAGCGCGATATCGCGCGATAGCGAACGGTGACACGCCACCAGCAGCATTAGCGTTACAATGGGCACGGGCAGCAACCGTATACTGGTCAAAACCGATGATACGCATAAAGAAGGTGGTTGCCGGACTTCGGAGAGCAACTCGCACATCAGCGTTATTAATCTCGATGCCATGCGTTAGGGCAGCGCCGGTGCCACTGAGGCTGCTATTATTGTAGACATCGCCAACCGCAGTATAAGCCAATGTACCAGGAGCATTCACACCCGTGCCAGGTCCAGTAGGACCAAGATTCCTCGCAACTACCTCTTCTGCTGCGGTTTTGGCCTCCGCATCTGTGTTACCGAGCGAAAGTTTACTCGAAGCGGCGAGACACGATGAGTCAGCCGTGTTTTGCATCAATCTACGCTGCGCGTAGAGCAAGCCTCCGTCAATGGCAAGGCCAGCCATAAGAAAGAGCATAACCGCCGTCAAGGCCATAATTGGAAGTGATTGAGCCGGGCTACGATGTAATGTCAAGCGGCGCATGAGCCCACCCTCCTTGTTACTGCTGGAACTCAAATTCAACAGATTTGCTGATCCAGATAGGATCTGTCAGAAACGGCAGCAGCTGTGAAAGAAAGAACGATCGATACGGGTAGCGCAACTCTACTGTCGCGCGTGTCCCAGCATCCGGCCAAGCTGCGTCAGTATTAGGTTGCGTCGTAAAACTCGAACTGGTTATCGAAGTGGTCCACACCGGACTCGTTACTGCGGGGAGCCAGCCAAGCGAAACATATTTGATAGAGCCACTCGAATTAGGGCAGCCCGAGCAGTTCCAGAGGTACCAAGTGCTCGATACACAATCGCCTGTTGCACGGTGTTGTTGAGCGACCAGCCTGGAATCGAACCATCACAAGTTCTAACGGTATCACTAGGCTCCCACGCGGAGTAGCGTGTGGATCGGTAGAGCGAGGCCGCCCTTGCCGCCTCACGCGCCGCATTCGACACCGTGACATGGGCGTATAGAAGCAAGCCAAACTCAAGAATGCCGATCAGAAGTAATGCCAGGATCGGCAGAAGCAGTGCTGTCTCGACCAAAGATTGGCCGCCACTGATTCGATGCTTAAGATAGAAGGGCAGTCGGCAGCTCAATGTGTCCCTCCTGGCTCGATGCGCATACTGCTTATAGCCTTGATATTGATTACCTGCGGCCCGAGGAGGCCAAAGAAAAGCGGATGTGTATGATCGAGCCGCACATAAATTGTGTCGCCAGCACGGTAGATATTCTCCGGCAACACAAGCGATGCCGTATCGGTATAGCCCACTGTGACTGTCAGATCCGTTACTGGATCAATCATCGGGTTTATCGTATCGGTGATGATCTGGCTGACATATAACTTTCGCTCGTTATCAATAGTTGCCCTTATCGATGGATCACCAGTTTCCGGCACAGCATCTGTATATTGATACACTGCGCCAGCTCGTGCGGCCTCGCGTGCCGAGTTTGTCATCCCGACATAGACACTGAAGAGAATCCCTAGCTCAATAATGCCAAATATAAAAGCTATGAGCAGCGGCAGAATCAACGCAAACTCAACCATGCTCTGCCCGCTGTGATGCCGCCGCACTATTTGATGCTGTCGCATTGTTCTCCCCTCAGCGGTAATGATTGTACATTGTCAATATGAAATACACTTACTACAAAGAAAACGCCCTGGCGCCGCCAGGGATGCGGGTAAAGACTTATCAATTTTGTTATCAGCCGAAGACAGATCGACAACAGTTGCTGGCTGGCGCCCCAGCACCCTTTGGGTGATCGCCTATTGCTCTAGGGGCGCCCGCCTTGACCACGACCGTCATTACGGTTTTCCATGACCGGGCTTTGGCTGGGGTTTCGGGTTAGTGCCAGTGCCATTTGGCTTGCCTTCGGGCGTGGCCTTTGGCCCAGCCTCATCGGGCTTGCCTTCGGGCGTGGCCTTTGGCCCAGCCTCATCGGGCTTGCCTTCGGGCGTGGCTTTTGGCCCGGCGGCAGCTGGCTTGCCGCCTGAGTTATTAGCACCATTGGAGTCACTGTGCCCACCTCCAGTTGGGCCTCCCTGTCCACCCTGATCTTGGTGATTGCCGGGAGTACCGTCGGTGTTCATACCATTATCGGGATCTGGCTGAGGTATCGGCGCCTCGGCCGGCGCGACGACTGCCAGCGCTTGCTCGCCAATCCGCACCGCTCGCTGAATCTGCGACCTCGTAACTGCGCTCGCACGCGCCAAGGCCGCGGAAAACACCCTGACATCCGCCCGCCGCTCAACGACATAGCGACTTGCCAAATCGTGGACCTCACTAGCAGGCGCCTGCCCAATTTCCTCCCAGGCCAGCTGGTATTCCTGATCGAGATCATCCACAAGGCCGCTGTCGATCGTCTTCTGTTGGCCGCTTGCCAGCGCGAGAATCTCGCCCGAGCGCGCCGCCGCGAAATCTAAGTGGAGCGTAGCCCGTTGGGCCGCGCTCGAAGCTAGACGGAGCCGAACGCCTTCGCTCGCGCGCTTGAGCTGATAGAGCGGGCTACCCGGCAGGCTGCGTTGTGCCGCTGCAACTCCGCCACCGAGGCCCAGCAACGCTACTACCAGCGCCAGAGCGAACCGCATAACAAATGGCCCGAACCAACCCGCAGTCGTCCGTCGCGGCGCAGGATGGCGAGCGGCGATCGCCTGATGTAGCTGGCGCTGAATCACCTGGCGAGCCTCAGGAGCGAGCGATGGCAGTCGGAACGAACTCCGCGCGTACATCGCGGCGATCAGCAGCGGCTCAAGCTCCTCGGCTTCAGATGGATAATCGAGCACGCATGCCTCGATGCTTTCGCCACGCCGCATGCGCTCTAGACAAACATCAAAAATAGTCGTAATATCGTCAGATCGCATTTGCATCGGTTACCTTTTGGCTCCGTACGCCCATAGCCCGCGCCAGAGCGCCGACTGCTCGATGCTGTAACCCTTTAGTTGCGGTCTCGGTTCTACCGGTCAACGTCGCTACTTCGGAGATCGTGCGATCATCGTGAAAGCGCAGCAGAATTACCTCGCGCTGCTCGACGGTTAAAGTCGTAAGCGCCTTATCTAACAACCGACGCTCATCTTCGGCAACCACACGATCTTCCGCCTGCGGCTCAGGCGACTCAATCATTTCAGGAATGCCATAGATGTGCTTGCCCTTGTAGCGCAGCGCATCCACCGAAAGATTTCGCGCGATCCGATAAAGCCAGCTGATGAACGCCTGGTCTACCCCCTTGACCGGAATGCGAAAATGTGGCAAGTGCTGAACCACCCGCAGCCACAATTCGCCCAGCACTTCCTCGGCCAACTCAGCGTCGTTGCAACGGACGAAGAGATAGCGGTAGAGCTGATCCACGAACCGACTATAGAGTTGTTCGTAGGCGCCCTGATCGTTACGCTGGGCCAGCGCAATTATTGTCACAAGTTCATCGGTCTGTATCGCCACGACACTACCTTGCGAGGAATATCGTGCATCATAGAAACGACATTTCCTCAAAAACGTTACGGCCAACGCACAAGAAGATAAGCGCCGCAGCTCCTCTAAACGATGAATGGTTGCGACATGAGTATCTAACGACGTGGCTTTGCCATATCCTGGTATCTGGTAAGTACTGTCCTATACCTATCGTTGGCGGTACTATGCGTGCTATTGTGTTCTGCACAGAAGGTTTAACGAAATGAGGAACGACAAACCATGGAGATCAAATTTACGCCATGGCGGATGGCCTATATCAGCAGCGCCGACACAGCGTCGAGCGACGAGTGCGTATTGTGCGCGCGTGGCCGCGAGGTGCCCGCCGCCGCCAACCTGGTGCTACACCATGGCATGAACTGTTATGTGCTGATGAACCTATATCCCTATAACACTGGTCATCTGATGGTTGTGCCATATCATCACACTGGCGATCTGGCTGGCCTAGACACCGTGATCGCCGACGAGTTGTTCGATCTGACGCGCAAATGCGTGGCGGCGCTCACGGCCGCCCTGGCCCCGCACGGCTTCAATATCGGCATGAATCTCGGTCGCACCGCCGGCGCCGGCATCGACGCACATCTGCATATGCATATCGTCCCGCGCTGGAACGGCGACGCAAATTTCATGCCGATCGTCGGCGGCACCAAACTTATCCCCGAAGCGCTCGACCAAACGTACGCGAAGTTGCGACCGCTGTTCAATGCCTTCAACGCACCATAAATGTCTTCCAGTATTATTGGACGGAAGACGGAGGCCGAAGGACATCCCTTGCCTTGTCGTCCGTCCTTGGTTAGTTAGGGCGCCACCGTGCCCTTCAGCGTGCCATCCTCTTCGCGCAGCTCAACCACCGTGGTTGCACCGCCCACCGCAATATCGCTGATCGTCAGCGGTGACGCGCCGCGGATCTCAACCGTGTAGCGCCCGGCCGGCAGCGTTGCTATGGCACCAAGCTGGCCCTGGAAGACCTCGGCACCCTGCGTATCCACGACGCGGTAGGTCAGTGCCACCGCCTGTTGAAGCGCATCCACCAGCTGCGCTGCATCCTTAGCATCGAAGTAGCTGCCGCCGCCACCTTGCGCGATCCCGCTCAGCCTTGCCCGCCATTCTTCCGGCCCAACATTGAAACCGATCACGTCAAAGCGAATCTTTGAGTTGTCGGCGTGAATGCGCGTAGCGACCTGGGCCGGGTCACCATTGCATGTCTCATCGCCATCGCTCACCAGCACCACTAGGACATCGCCCTGCGCGCCTTGAAGATCCTGGGCAACCTGCTCCAGCGAGGCGCCGATCGGAGTCATGCCTTTTTGCGCTGGGTTGACCGCATTGATCCGCGCGGTCAGCGCACCGCGGTCGAGTACCTCTAGCGGTGTCAGCAGCTCCACATCGCCGCAGTCGCCGCCCTTGCGATGACCATAGGCGCGCAGCGCAACATTGGTGCGATCGGGTAGTTTCCCGACCAGCGCCGCCAGCGCCTCGTGTGCAATGTCGATCTTGCGCCGCCCGTCGATCTCGCCATTCATGCTGCCGGACGCATCAAGAATGATCTCAAGATTGCCAATCGTTCGCACCAGCGATTGCCCATCAGCCATTCGCACCTGGAGCGCACCCGGCCCAGGATCTGCAGTCGGTACTGCAGTTGGCAGCACGGTCGGCGACGGCTCGGCCGTGGCCGTGGCCGTGGCCGTGGCCGGCGGCACGTTGGTCGGCGCGGGCGTCGGCAGTGACGCTGCGGATGTCGGCTGCGGCGGCGCGGGCGGCGGCGCGGCGCCAAACGGGCGCATGGCGATCAGCAGCGCGCCCCCAAGCGCAAACAGCACTAGCACGGCAGTAAGAAAGCGCGGCCGCAGCAGCCGCCGTTTGGGCGGTGCCATACCATCAGGCGCGCGCAAGCGATCAATTTCGGCCTTCAAAAGCGCGTCGGCGATCAGCGTATCGACCTCTGGATAGGCGCTGCTGATTGTGCGCAGTTCCGCCAAAGTCTGAACTGCTGCCTTCCACTGCGCTGCCCGCAACTGCGCCATACCGCGCGTATACAGCTGTTCGGACTCAAGTGTCTGCTCGTCATCCATTGTGGGCCTCACAAGCCGCTAAACGCGCGCATCAGCTCAGGAACCGCCGGCCCAAGCAGCACAGCGAAAATCGCGGGGAAGATCAAAAATACCAGCGGAATCATCATCTTAACCGGCGCCTGATTCGCGCGCTCCTGAGCGCGCTGCCGGCGCCGCACGCGTAGCTCCTCGGCCTGGACGATCAACACGCGCCCGATGCTCACACCCATGTTCTCGGCCTGGATGACCGCCGTCACAAAGCTGATCACATCAGACACGCCAGTCCGGTCAGCCAAGCTGGTGAGTGCATCGCGGCGTGACTGACCCATCCGAATGTCGCTGAGCACGCGCCCGAACTCTTGTGCCAGCTCGTTGTCCCATTTGCTGGTTATCTCCTGCATGGCCATCTCAAAGCTCAGTCCGGCATCATTGGCGATCACTAACAGATCCAGCGCATCCGGCAGTGCATTCACGATCGCCGTCTGCCGGTGAGTAACCTGCCGTGAGAGCCAGAAATCCGGCAGTGAGAAAGCACAAAAACCGATCAGGCCCAACATTAGCAGATTGACGGGTGTAACAGGATAGTGCGTCAGGTAGCCAATCACTAGCGAAGCGCCAACTACAAGCGACATCACCAACCCTTTGACGCCAACAAATTGGTATGGCGTGATGCCGGATGGGTTGCCCGCCATCGTCAGCCGCGCACGCAAGGCATTCATGCGGTTCTGCGGCAGCATCCACGCGAACAAACGCGCAGCGCGCTGGGCGATCGGCAGAATCACGCGTTCACTAAAGGGCCTCGATAGCTCCAACTCCTTCAGAGTCACAACGTGATTTGGATCGCCGGTGGCCAGGTAGACGTCGAGACGATCTGACAAGCTATTGTCACGGCGGGTCAGTAGCAAGCCGCCGGTAAAACACAGCACGCTCAACATCACCACTACACTGGTCAAAATACTGAGAGTCATGGTTGAATCCTCACACCAACTTCTGATTAACGCGTTCTCGCACGGCTCGTTTTTCATGGATGTTAAACCTTGACATCCACGATCTTCTGAATGATGATGAAGCCGACAATCCAGAAAAACACTGCACCAATCGGGATGCACAGCGTCCAGCCGGGCTCAAACAGCTTCATGATATATTTTGGGTTGATCGTAAAGATGATCAGCGCCAGGCCGACCGGCAGAAAGCCAATGATATAGCTGGAGACGCGCTGCATCGACGTAATCACGCGCACTTCGCGCCGCAGCTTGGCGCGCTCGCGGACAGTGGTGCTGATATTGTCGAGGATCGTCGTCAGGTTGCCGCCGACACGCGAGTGAATCTTGATCGCTGTCGCTACCAGATCGAGATCCTCGCTCTCCATCCGCAAAACCAGATTATCAAGCGATTGGGTCAAGCTCAGACCAAGCTGGATCTCCTGCCCAACCCGGTGTAGCTCGCTCTTAGTTGGCTCCTGCGAGTCCTTCGACACATTCGCGAGCGACTGAACCAGGCTGAAGCCAGCGCGCATTGATGCAGCGGTCAGCGAGAGCGTCTCGCCCAGCTGATCATTGAAATCACGGTTGCGCCGGCTGCGGCGCTGGCGCAACCACAAGATTGGCACTATATAGCCCAATCCCACGGCAAACGGCACTAGCAGGATTGATCGCCAGATCAGCAGCGCAATAATCGACAGCACCAGTGGAACGGCTAGGCGGATCAGCAGGTATTCCGGCACCGTGAGCAGCAGGTTGGCCTGCGCCAAATCTTGCTCGATCCGCTCGGCGAAGCTCTGCCGCTTGATCACCGCGTTGATCTTTTCGGCGAACTGCGGCTCGAACACCACCGACGATTGGTTATCGGCGGCCTGGCTATTCACGTAGGTGCTCATCCGCGCGTCCACATTCGCATCGCGCGATGCCATCACGCGCACCCCGTACACCACAGTCAGCACCGCCAGGCCAGCCATACTAGCGGCGAGTATTGGGAGAAGCATAGTCAGTGTCATTGACATTCCCTTTGGAATCAGATTGAAGGTTCGAGATTGATGCGTTATCACCCATCATCCCCAATCTCCAATCTCCGATCGCTCGTCAGCTCCGCCCCGCGAAATTGGCACCAAACACCTGCGGCGGGAGCGTGATATTCAACTGCTGTAAGCGCTCCATAAAGCGCGGCCGAATACCGGTCGGCATCAGACGGCCAATCACTTTGCCTTCGCGCATGCCCTGATGCTGGAAAACGAACAGATCGGACATTGTGATCGCCTCGCTGCCGATGCCGGTGATCTCTGAGACATGGGTGACCCGGCGCGATCCATCCTGCATGCGTTCGAGCTGCAAAATCACGTGGATAGCCGAGGCGACCTGCTCGCGAATCGCGCGCATCGGCAGATCCATACCCGCCATCAGCACCATCGTCTCCATGCGGTGCAGCGCGTCGCGCGGGCTGTTGGCATGCAGCGTGGTCATCGAGCCATCGTGGCCGGTGTTCATGGCCTGCAACATATCCAGCGACTCGCCGGCGCGGCACTCGCCGACAATAATCCGGTCGGGCCGCATACGCAGCGCATTCACCACCAACTCGCGAATGCCGACCTCGTTGCGACCCTCGATATTGGCCGGCCGCGACTCGAGTGTGACGACATGGCGCTGCTGGAGCTGAAGCTCGGCCGCATTCTCGATCGTCAGAATGCGCTCGTCCTCGGGAATGAACGATGAGAGTACATTCAACAGCGTGGTTTTGCCGGTGCCGGTGCCACCGGAGACGATGATATTGAGCCGGCCGAGGACACAGGCGCGTAGTAGCTCCATCAACTCAGGCGTGCAGGCACCGCGCCGCACCAGGTCGGCACCTGAGAGCGGTATCTTGAAAAACTTACGAATCGTCAGCGTCGGGCCATTCAAGCACAGCGGCGGTATAATCGCGTTCACGCGGCTGCCGTCTGGCAGGCGCGCGTCGACCATCGGCGTGGTTTCGTCGCAGCGGCGACCAAGCGGCGAGATGATTCGATCAATGATCCGGCGGATGTGCTCTTCACTGGAGAAGCGCGCGTCGGTCTCTTGCAGCTTGCCTTCGCGCTCGACCCAGATCTGGTCGGGCCCATTGACCATGATCTCTGTGATACTCTCATCGGCCAGCAGCGGCTCCAGCGGCCCAAGCCCTAGCAACTCGGCCTGTGCCAGCCGGGTGATCCGCGCGCGCTCGCGATCGGACACGACGCGACCGCTAAATTCGAGGTGCTCGGACACCAGCGTCGCGATTCGGCGGACATAATAGTCGGCCTCACGCTTACCGGTCGGGTTGCTCGGCTCGGCCAGCAGCCGCGACTGGACATGTTCGATCACATCACGATCTTCCTTGCTGGCAATCGCAGCCTGACTCGGACTAATGGCGGTCGGCTCGGGCGCTGGCTGCCGCGCCTCAAACGGGCCAGCGGGCGCGGCTGGCTCGGCTGTCGCGCTGGGGGTCTTGGAAAAGCGAATACGGTTCATGAAGCTGGCTCCTCGTGGATCGCCTAATTGTTCAACCAATCATTGAAAAGCACGACATCTCGCGGGAGATTGGGGGATTGGAGATAAACGCAATCTCCAATCCCCCAATCTTTATACGCTATGCCTCGCGGCGCACAAAACGCAATAGGCCGCGCCGCACCTTCGATTCGCCACCGTCCTTGGATTTGATCTTATCAGGCGTTAACGAGATCGCGCTAACGCGGTCGCCGGCGATATGGCCAGCGAGTTTCAGCATGCTCTGGCCTACCCAACTCTGCGGATGCGAGATCACCAGCGGGATACCACGATTGACGCTGTGCGTCACCAGCCGGCCCTCGCTAGGAATATTGGCGCTGACCGGATGGCGCAGATGCTGCTGCACATCCTGTAGCGAAATGCCATCAACACTCGGAAAGCGGTTCAGCACCATCGTGATACGACCCTGGATCAGATTCTGCTGGCGCGTGTATTCCAGGAAGTGCTTAACGTTCTTAAGCGACGGCACCTCTGGGGTTGTGACCACCACCACCTCGTCGGCCCGTCGCAGCAACGCCCAGGCCACCTCATCAAGAAACGACCAGGTATCGGCGATCACATACGTATGCCGCTCCAGCAGCCGGTCGAGCAGTGTTTCAACCTGCTCGCCGGTGATCTCGCCGGCAACTTCGGGCGTGGCCGGTGCCAGCAGCACATGAATGCCCGAGCTATGCTGCTGCAATACCGGCCCCAGCATCGCGTCGTCAATATCTTCGGCCCGCGCCAGTAGATCTTGGATGGTATACTTCGACCAGATATTAAGATGTACGCCAACATCACCGAACTGCAAGCCAAAATCGGCCAACACCACCCGGCCCGCGCTCATCTGCCGCAGCGCAACGGCCAAGTTGGTGGCGATCGTAGTGGTGCCGGCACCACCCTTGGGCGAAACCACCACCACCAGCCGGCCGCGCCCACTTACCCGCGGCTGTCCATCTACGACCACCAGCGATTTAGAGCGCCGATCGGCCTCGGTGGCCAGCACAGCACGGACGCTACCGGCCAACTCGGCGTACTGCACCGGGCGTCCCAGCACATCGCGCGCGCCGGCGGCCACCAGACGGCGTAGTGTCGGCATATCCGGCTGAGCCACCACTGCGATACATAGTGTCGCCGGCAGCGTGGTGAAAACCTGCCGGATGCACGCTTCGGTTTGCTCCAGATCGCGATCGACAATCACCAGGTCGGGGCGCGTCTGCTGAATCAATTCCAGCGCGGCTGAGAGCACACCAACTCGCTCGACGCGGCCAAAATCGGGCTCGTGGGCAAGCCGGTTGATCCAGTCCTGCTCCAGCCGTTCAGGCGCAGTAATGACGACAATATGAACTGCTGTATCAGCCGCCACGATAGTTCCTTTCTTGGTCGACACCGGCGCAAGTGGGCCGGCATTCGATAGTGTTTAGCACTGCTATACCAGGGTTCGCTACAGCAATCACCATGGGCTAAGGGATCTGACCTAGGTATTCAAGCGCGATGATCACTGTAATTCCTGTGGCTAAAGCGAGATCACTGTCTACTGCTGCGAGATGATGTATTTTTTCGAGAACTCGGCGCGATCGATGTACGGCGCAACGAATGGTTCCGCATCGAGCGATGAGCGCAGAGTGAAGTCAATCTTACCGTCCGAATCCTTCGCATACTTCAAAATCACAGCATCAGCGGGCGTCACGCTGATCATCAGTGCGGTCGGAGCACCCTCTGGCTGATCATCCTTTTTCGTCGTGCGCAGCACCTTGTATACCTCGATATTCTGAAGCGTCAGCGCTGTAGCCTGCCCAAGATCCTTTTCGGAATCGTCGCCGCGGAGCCCCTTGAGTGGCAGCGTAAGCAGCAGATCGATATGGTCGCCATCCTTAACGACATCGCTCTGACTCATCAGATCCACGATCGGGAAGGCGAAGAGCACCATACCTTTCTTGATCTGTTGGCTCATCGACGCACCTTGGCCACCTTGGAACTGATCGCTGCGAAACGTCTCACCCTGGCCGACCGGGCGTACCAGTAGCTGGCTGTCGAGATTGACCGTCTCGCTAATCGCGCTGACCGGCACCAGGTCAAGCGGAAAGTCTTTCATGATATAGTCAGCCGAGCTAATCTTCATGCCCGGCTCCAGCGGGCGCGCGGCCACAGGCAGCTTGGTGGTGGGCGGCGGCGGCGGCGCCACCGGCGGCTTAGCTTCGACATCCCGGAGAAAAACGAACACCATCGCGGCGGCGCTCAGCGCCAGGATCAGACCAAGGGCAAAAAACATCCATCCTTTGCGACGACTCACGGGCGGGCCTCCTTGTTTGAGTAAATTGCGAGCTGTTTTCGGATCGTATTTCGGCCATTCCAGGATGCAATAGCGCCCTGGTGAAACAACGTGCGCGGTCGATCGAACATTTGCATCAGCAATGCAATGGTACTGTTGAAACGCTTTAGTGAGCCATTGGATACGTTCATTTAGGTGAAATCTTGGTAAATAGTCGATGCGGTGAATCGCCGCACGCCGACATGTTTTATTTACATGCAATCAACCGAGCAACCCTAGCAGAAGTTACGTTCCAGCACCTCCACTCTTTGCACGTATGATCTCGCTGTAATCAAACCGTAATCAGATTGACTCAGGATTGAGGATGCAATCATACTGTTTTGTATTCTGGACAAACACATGTTGTCCTGCGGCTGGTTAGGTGGCTTCGCAACCCCTGTCTCCTGACCACTGCATCATCGATCTGACCAATACAGTTTTGCGTTGCAAACACTTGGCCACGGCGTACCTCGGTAACAAACACAACGGTACATAGACTACGATATGGCAACAAATCGGTACACAATGGGAGGCCTGACATGAACATCTTTGATCGCGCGAATGAAGCCCTACGACACGATCTGGAGGCGTATACGCGAGCATTGCACACAATCGTCACCGCGCTGCCGCAGGCGCGTGCGCTATGCGATTGTGTGGTCAAAGAGACGCGCTTGGCACGCGCGCTGTTGGCTTTCTCCAACGGCCCGCAGACCGCCGACCTGGCGCAGATGGCCTTTCACCTGACCAACCTGTGGCCCTATCGCGAGCAGGCATTCGCGCGAACTATTGGGTTCGCCGATGAGATCGCTGAGGCGCGGCGGCAGCGCGAAGAGGCCCAGCGGGGCATGCGATTGCTGGCGCGCCAGATCAACGACCCGCTGTTCGGTGAGGTGAGCGGCTGCTTTGAAAATATCGCGCAGTACCTTGAGGAAGAGCAGAAGTTGCTAGAGGAATGTCATGCGCTGATCCAGCCGCATGCCACCAATATGGATATCACGCGTAAACGGCTGAATTTGCTGGTTGCCACTGTGGATGCGCGGTTGCCTGACAGTGCGGAACAACAGGCTATGCTCCAGACCTATAATGAGGCTGTTGCATTGCTTCGCGATTGGGAAAACGGCGTGCCGCTTGAGGACCGCGGTGTAGATATTCTGGAGCACTGCCTGGATATGCTGGAAAAGGCCGATCACCTGGTACGCGCGAGCCAGGCAGTGTCGTACTGAGAGTCTAGAGTAACATATCATCGACCAAGCGCAGGAACTGGTCGATCTCAAACGGCTTCTGAAGGATCACCGCGCCCTCAGCCTCAAGATCAGCAAACCACGGCTTACGGTTCAGCGCGGTCATGATAAAAATTGGAATGCCATCATCCTGGAGCTGCTCTTTGATGCGCTGGAAGGTCTCTACGCCGTCCATCTGCGGCATCATAATATCGGAAACCACCAGCGCGGGCTTAAGTGTCCGTAACTTCTCGATGCCCTCTTGACCATCGTTTGCAAGAACGACTTGGTAGCCGGCTTCGCGTAGTGCTATCTCGAGCACCGTCTGCATAGCGAGATCGTCGTCCATAATAAGTATAGTTCGCTGTTTATCCATGCTCGCGCCGCTCCTCAATACTATTTTAGGCACGGGCCACGACCCCACGCCTGGGCTATTATACCAGAACATTCGCCACCCATGTCAAATAAGGTGCGTCGCAGCTGTTCGAGGAGGCCGATTAGGACTGACGCCCAATGCTGCCTTAGCCTATGATAGCCTGGCACTGTATGTTTTTTGTAGGTTCTTTTCCCCGCAAAGGGGAAAAGAGCCCACAAAAGCAAAAAATCCATGGGAGATGTAAGTCCAATACTTCTAGTGATACCGTGTTATCGCCCAAGATCATTTTGGCCGGAAGCGGCTGTGCTATAATGGATATGCTAAACACCCAAGCCGCGCACCGTATACACCTGCAATTTGAGAGAAGCCATGCTAGATGTAAACTTCATTCGCGACCAGTTCGAGCTGCACTATGGCATTCATCCGCGCCTGATCGTCCGCGCGCCCGGACGTGTCAACCTGATCGGCGAGCACACCGACTACAATGATGGTTTTGTTTTTCCCGCCGCAATCGACCGCGCGACATATGTGGCGGCGCGGCCGCGTAACGACAACAAGATTCATAGCTTTGCTATCGATCTAGGCGACGAGGACGAGTTCGATCTCGAACAGATCGAATTCAGCACCGCGCACTCGTGGAGCAACTACCTGCGCGGCGTCGCGAAGGCGCTACTGATCGCCGGTCACGCGCTCGGTGGGGCGAATGTACTGATCACCAGCGATGTGCCGCGCGGCTCCGGTCTCTCTTCATCGGCTGCGCTGGAGGTCGCCACCGGCTACACCTTCCAGCTACTCAATCGGCTCAATTTACTGGGCGAAGAGCTGGCGCTGCTAGCGCAGGGGGCCGAAAACACCTTCGTCGGCGTTCAGTGTGGTATTATGGATCAATTCATCTCAGCACTCGGGCGGCAGGATCACGCGCTGCTGCTGGATTGCCGCGATCTGAACTACCGACCGATTCCGCTGCCAACGGATGCTAAGATCGTCGTCTGCGACAGCCATATGGAGCGTAGCCTGGCCGCATCAGCATACAATCAGCGCCGCAAAGAGTGCGACGAGGCAGTGAGGCTGTTTAAGCAGTGGCATCCTAAGATCATCGCCCTACGCGACATCACGCTTAAGCAGTTCCACGCACACGAAGCCGACTTGCCAGAGCCGGTGCGTGCGCGCGCACGCCACGTGATCACCGAGAACGATCGCGCAGTAAGCGGCGCAGCAGCGCTTGAGGCCGGCGATGCCACGACCTTCGGCCAACTGATGAATGAGTCTCACGTCAGCCTGCGCGACGATTACGAGGTCAGCATTCCCGAGATGGATACGCTGGTCGCGGCGGCGCAGCGGATACCAGGTTGCTACGGCTCGCGACTGACCGGTGCCGGTTTCGGTGGCTGCACCGTCAGCCTAGTTCAGGAACATCAGGTTGAACAGTTCAAGCGCGACGTTGCCGTGGCCTATCGCGCGGCGACCGGGCGCGATACGACGATCTATGTCTGCCGCGCCAGCGATGGGGTCGGCCGGGCGCTGCCGGAATAATAACAGGGCTACTCGTCCATAGAAATTCTTACTCTTTGGGGGGTTCTTTTTTCGCCCGGCCGGGCGAAAAAAGAACCCCCAAAAATGCAAAGTACCATGCCACCGCAGGCGAAAACTGCTTTGTAAGTAAGCCACTAACGATGATAAAGCAACAATGTGGAAACGGTCACATTCCTTAACATAGATTTAAGAACACCGCCTTATAATGTCGGTGTGGCGATGTGCCAATGTACAAAACCTAACGATTACGCGCGATAACAACATCTATGCCAACTATTTTGCTTGTCGAAGACGAACCAACCCTCTCGGAAACCCTGCGCTATAATCTGGAGCGCGAAGGCTACACCGTGCTCGCCGCCGGAGATGGCGTGCGTGGGCTGGAACTGGCGCGGCGCGAACAGCCTGACCTGCTGATTCTCGATGTCATGCTGCCGCGCCTGGATGGCTTCTCGGTCTGTCGGATTTTGCGTCAGGAGAGCGATATGCCGATCCTGATGCTCACCGCACGCCAGGATGAGGTCGACCGGATCGCCGGCCTGGAACTGGGAGCCGATGATTATGTTGCCAAGCCGTTCAGCTTGGGCGAGCTGCTAGCACGTGTGCGAGCGATTATGCGCCGATCGGATCGACAGCCGGCCGGTAGCCGCGAGATACTAGACGCCGGCGCGCTGCGAGTGGACACAGGATCAAGGCGCGCTTGGAGCGAGGGTGCCGAGCTCACGCTTTCGCAAAAAGAATTCGACCTACTGACATGCCTGATCCGCAACCGCGGCATGGCGCTCTCGCGCGATGTGTTGCTGGAAAGGGTTTGGGGCTACGATTTCCTAGGCGACAGCCGCACCGTCGATGTCCATATCCGCTGGCTGCGCGAAAAGGTCGAGCCAGATCCCAGCCGACCAATCTACATCCAAACGGTTCGTGGCGTCGGCTATCGGTTCGAGATACCAGCCAGGTGATGAGACACAGAGACAGGGAGACAAGGAGATAATCGACCCGCTTTGTCTCTCTGTCTCTGTGTCCCTTGTCTCCTTGTCAGACTATGACCGCACTCAACATCATCCTCGCACTGGCTTTCCTCGCCATGCTGGGCTGGGCGATCTGGCTCTGGCGCCATCGCATGGTGATCGCCGAGCTTCCAGCACCACCGCGCGAGCTGTTCACGCCGATTTTTCACGCCGCAATCTCGGCACTCGACTCCGGGCTTGTCGTTGTGGATCAGGAGCGCCAGATTCGCTACCTGAACCAAAATGCCGCGACGCTGCTAGATGTCGATAATCAGGACGCACTTGGCGAGGGGCTCATTACGCTGGTGCGCGACTACCAAGCCGATACGCTGGTGCAAGAGGTTATTCGCGACGGCGAGGCCCGCGAGATCGTCTTGCAGCAGATGATCGGCGGGCGCGCACTACGCCTACGTACACGTCTGCTGGACACGCCAGAGCTGCGCGGCGCGGTCGTGCTGATTCGCGATGTCACGCAGCTGAGCATCCTCGAGCGCGCACGGCGTGATATGGTGGCGAATGTTTCGCATGAGCTGCGCACACCACTGGCCTCGGTCAAGCTGCTGGTCGAGACGCTCCAATCCGACCCACCACCGGCGATCGCTGAGCGTATGCTCACCCAGATGGCCCAAGAGGTTGATGCGGTCACGCAGCTGGTGGACGAATTGCACGAGCTGTCGCAGATCGAGTCCGGCCGGGTCGCATTGCAACTGGCGCCGACAGCGCTGGCGCCGGTGGCGCAGCGCGCGATCGAGCGCATCCGCCCACAGGCTGAACGCAAGACGCTGCGTGTTAGCGCAGAGGTTCCCGATCGGCTACCGCCAGTGCTGATGGACGCCGGACGGATCGGGCAAGTGCTGCTGAATCTTCTGCACAACGCGATCAAGTTCACACCCAGCGGTGGATGCATCACCATCCGCGCGTCGGTCTTCACGATCGTGCCGGATTTGCCAAAGACCGGCTATATCGAGCGGCGCGTCGACACTAGGCTGCTGAACGACGCCAGCGACGAGCGACGGCAGCGACCGACCGCGATCAGCCAGCAGGGCCGCCCGACACTCAATATTCCGCAGCAGCTTGGCCCCGGCGACTGGATGCTGATCACCGTGGCCGACACCGGCGTTGGCATTCCGCGCGCCGAGCTGCCACGGATCTTCGAGCGCTTCTACAAAGTCGACCGCGCACGCACGCGCAACGCCGGAGGTACCGGCCTAGGTCTAGCGATCGCCAAACACCTCGTAGAGGGACATGGCGGCCGAATCTGGGCGATCAGTGAAGAGGGCAACGGATCGACCTTCTACTTCGTGCTGCCGCTAGCCTAATTGCAAATTGTAGATTGTAGATTGCAGATTGGGAAACGTAATCTGCAATCTACAATCTACAATCTGCAATCAAGCGTTCAGGGTCGGCCAGACCGCCAGCTTGGTCTTCACACGCTTGATCACTTCGTCGGTGAACTCGGTGGTCATCGCGTGGCCCTGAAGATCGGCAGTGCGCACGCCATCGTAGACTGCTTCAAAGACCGATTCGGAGATTGCGCGCGCTGCCAGCGTGGCTTTTGGCTCGCCAATATAGGAAAGCAGCGAGCCAGCGGCCAGAATCATCGCCATCGGGTTAGCCAGGTTTTTGCCGAAAAGCGAGGGCGCGGTGCCATGCGGCGCCTCGGCCATCACTACCCGTGGGCGCCAGTCCTCGGTGAAGCTGATCAGTAGCGACTCCGAGCCGGCGATCGAGCCAAACATCTGTAGCACGAGATCGCTCATACAATCGCCGTCGCGATTCAGCGTGGGGATGACCAGTGAATCGCCCATGTTGCCGAGCAGCAGCGCGTAGGTCGCATCGATCAGCTGCGGGTCGTACCGAATAGTCGGGTGGCGTGCGGCGGCCGAGTCCATCTCCTCCTTCAGCATGCCCTCATAAACCGGGCTAACCGTGTATTTCGGCCCGCCGAAGACTTTCGCGCCAATCTTTTCGGCGTGTAGAAACGCATACTCGGCTACAGCGCGGCAGTGGCGACGCGTGATTCGCTCGGTTCGAAACGCGATCTCCTCAAGCCCAGCGCCCTCGCGCCACTCTTTAGCACCATAGGCATCGCCTACAGCCATGCGGATGACCGAGATCGGCGCGTGGACACCGCCAACCGGCCGCACTCCAGGGATGCGCCGGCCAGTGCGAACGATCACGGTTCCATCCACCCGCTCGCGCAGAATTGCGTTAGGACTGCCGACATCGCCCTTCATCTCGGGCGTGATCGTCGCGGCCTTCAGGCCTAGCCCAGCCGCCAGCATTGCATCGGCCGCCTCACGCACCACCTCATTCTTGGTCGCGCGGCGCTGCTCCAAGCTCAGGTCGAAGCGCCGCAATCCCACTTCCACACCTGTGACGCTTGGATCGAGCACGCGTAGGGACTCCTCCAGCAGCTCCTGGCCGGTCTGATCACCTTCGAGCACCACAATCGTCTTGCTCATAGCTGGTCTCACTTTCTCATCATTTGGAGCATCTTTTTCACCCCGCCGGGCGAAAAGAAGCTCCAATCAACCCTTAACTGAGGGCTTACGCAAGGCCGCTTTCGCCTGCCCCCTTCGTCACGCTCAGGACGTGGCTTCGTCACGCTCAGGATGCACGGCAGCAGGGTACGTTACATTTTTGTAGGTTCTTTTTCACCCCAGAGTGAAAAAGAACATACAAAGAGAAAGAATCCGGGGTGAGTAAGCCCAAAACTCTTAGATGGTTCGCACCGCGAACGCTTCGATCTCCACCCGCACATCGCGCGGCAGCCGCGATACCTGCACAGTCGAGCGGGCCGGCGGCGCGGATGTGAAGAACTCGGCATAGACCGCATTCATAGCAGCAAAATCGCTCATGTCGACTAAAAATACTGTCGTCTTAAGCACATGATCCAGCGAACTTCCAGATGCGGCCAGCAGCGCCTTGAGGTTGGTCAGCACCTGGCGCGTCTGATCGGAGATGTCGCCTTCAGCCAGGGCACCCGCCGGCGTAAGCGGAATCTGGCCGGAGCAAAACACCAGATTGTCAATTGTGATCGCCTGCGAGTAGGGGCCGATCGCCTGCGGAGCGTCGGCGGTTGCAACAACACTACGTGCCATTGTGTACCTCCAAATGATCATCGAATGCTTATCGTATTTTAACCTAAATTCGCACAAGAACATTTGACAGACATGCCGGTGATGGTGTATTCTATATGCGTTAGGTTAGGTGCCTGGGAGGCACTAAATAGCCGTTCTGCAACGTTTTTGACAAAGTGACACTTCGCGGCGAGGCTGGATGTTTTGTGGCGAGCAACGCCCGACCTCAAGAACCCATCTCTCCACGAGCGCGCAATATATGACGAACCATCTGACTAATCGATATCACACGGGCGGGCCACATCGCAATTCGCGATGGCAGGCCGCGCCCAGTATTCCTAATAGTCAGCAGAGGTTCGCGGCGGCGCCTCCAAGCGCTGCCCTGAGATACCGGGCCCAGATCCATCGAGCCCGGCGCGCCCGCGCGGCGCTGCTCGCCAGCGCTGCGGATGTGATAGGCAGAGCGCTCTAGGAGGGGCTGCCCCTGCTAGAGCGCGTGCGTCTTACGTGCGGCTTTGGAAAGGGGGTTCCTGTTGGGGCAACGTGTCCTGGTTCTCAACGCTAGCTACGAGCCGCTCCAGCTCGTCTCGACTCGGCGCGCGATCGTGCTCCTGCTTCAGGAAAAAGCGGAGGTGATCGAGGCGACCGAGCAGCGCTTGCGCGCGCAGAGCTTGTTCCTCGATATTCCGCTAGTCATCCGCCTGGTACGCTACATCAAGATTCCTCGCCGCCTGCGGCTGCCGTGCTCGCGCCGCGGTGTGCTTACGCGCGATCGTGAGACCTGCCAGTACTGTGGGATTCAGCCTGGTCGCTCGCAGCTAACAGTTGATCACGTCCTGCCCCGCTCGCGCAACGGGCAAACGACCTGGGAGAATGTGGTCACGGCCTGCCGCGAGTGCAACCATCGCAAAGGTGGCCGCACACCTGAAGAGGCCAATATGGTTCTGGCGTCCAAACCGCGCCAGCCGCAGTATGTAGCCTTCGCGCTATTGGGCGAACTAGAGCGTCACGATGTCTGGCGCAAATACGCCTACAGCATCGATTGACAATCCTACTTGGCTGGCTGCTTGGGCGGCCATGCAGTAAAAACGACCCGCGCCGCCGCTGGGGCAGCGCGGGTCGCTTTTGGTTGCGCGATATTTCAGCGCAGATATTGTGCTACAATAACACCATGCGTAACCACCACAATCAGCTTCATAAAGTACTCATGCCGCGCCACATCGCCCGGATCGCCGGTGCGACGGCGCTGGGCGCAGCTGGCGTGCTGGTCGGCGTCGCGGCCTATGCTACCGCGCGGATCAATTTGCGCGCGCCAGACACCTTTTACTCAAACTATACCTTCTCGCCCTTCGAGACCCAAGTGGAGGGATACGAAGAAATCACACTTACGACCGAAGACGGCTTGCGGCTCAGCGCGTGGTGGCTGCCACAGCCCAATTCGCAGCGGGTTGTTGTCGGCCTTGCCGGCCACCGCAGCCCAAAATCTGATCTGCTCGGCATCGGCAGCGGGCTTTGGCGCGCAGGCAACAATGTCCTGCTGTTCGATTGGCGCTCGCGCGGGCAGAGCGATGTCGCGCAGCACTCGCTGGCCTACTATGAGCTGCGCGACGCTGAAGCGGCCGTGGCCTATGCAATCGAACGCATACCCGAAGCGCGACTAGGGCTGATAGGCTATTCAATGGGTGCGTCGGTGGCACTCCTGCTGGCGGCGCGCGAGCCGGGTGTGGCGGCGGTCACCGCCGACAGCCCGTTCACAGGGATCGCCGAGGTGGTGGCTCACGGAGCTGCACAGCTGCGCTTGCCGCCGCAGCTGGTGGTTCCGATGGCCGACCGGCTGACCGGCTGGCGCTATGGCTACCGCTTCGACGCGGTGCGGCCGATCGAGGCAGTGGCGGCGATCAGCCCGCGCCCGCTGCTGCTGATTCACGGCGGAGCCGACCGCTTGATCCCCGTCTCGCACGCCCACGAGCTCTTCGCCGCCGCGCGTGAACCAAAGCAGAGCTGGATCGTCGAGGGTGCTGATCATTGTGGCGCCTACTTTGCCGACCGAACCGGCTATATCGCTCGAGTGACTGAGTTCTTTAAGCAATATCTCGCGGGAGGCTAGAGCCTGGAGACTAGAGGCTAGTTGAGCTTCCTAGCCCCTAGCCCCTAGCCCCTGGCCCCTGGCCCCTAGCCTATGCAATTCGACATTTTGACGCTGTTCCCGGGCATGTTCACCGGCCCGCTCACCGAGAGCATCATCAAACGTGCCGTGCAGGCCGGCCTGATCGGCATTGGCATCCACGATATTCGAGCCCATACTACCGACAAGCACCACACCGCCGACGACGCGCCCTATGGCGGTGGAGCCGGCATGGTGATGAAGGCCGAGCCATTGGCCGCCGCGATCCGTGACGTCTTGCAAGACAAGGAGACAAGGAGACAAGGAGATGAGGAGGTAGTTGATGATGCGGCTAGTGCTCTCTCCCTGTCTCCCTCTCTCCTGGTCTCCCCTTCTCGACGGAAGTTGGTGGTGCTCATGACGCCGGCGGGCGAGCTGTTCAGCCAGCGCACAGCTATGGAATTGGCTGGTTATGAGCAGCTGGTGTTGGTCTGCGGGCACTACGAAGGCGTGGACGAGCGCGCGTGCGAGGCGCTGATCGATCGCCAGATCTCGATCGGCGACTACGTACTAACCGGCGGCGAACTGGCGGCAATGGTAGTGGTGGACGCGGTGGCACGGCTGGTTCCGGGAGTGATCGACGCCGAGTCGATCGGCGAAGAGTCGCACAGCGCAGGCCTGGTCGAGTACCCACACTACACCCGCCCGGCCGTCTGGGAGGGGCGCGAGGTACCACCGGTGCTGCGGGCTGGTCATCACGGCGAGGTTGCGCGCTGGCGGCGCG